>WNFA01003892.1_pt1 | contig 12443 bp, 9 predicted proteins | sample 5400481 | NCBI WGS metagenome assembly WNFA01 (sample SAMN13153340, study PRJNA577476) | soil metagenome | isolation source: 120 cm saprolite under Douglas fir tree site 2 hole 1 replicate 2 | place: USA:California | collected 2015-04-18
ATTGACCACATCCAGCCTCGGCACGATCGAGTTGGTCGGCGCCAAGTGGATGAAGAACCACAGAATGGCGAAGCCAACCACCGATTGCCTTCGCGCCAGCACGATGCCCATCGCCGCGAGCGCGCCAAGGAAGGCGGCCTTGGCGACCGCTCCCGACGTCCACAAACCGCCCGAGGGAAGTTCTGGGTCGATGCTGAGATGGTCCGGCCAGAGCAACTGACGGAGCAGATAGATGATCGCGTTTGCCTGGTTGGCGAGATTCTCGGACCCGCTCCTTGTTTCGAAGCTCACCTCGATCAGTCGGGCGTAGCCGGAGTGGAGCGCGAGCGCGATCACTGCGGCCAGCAGGAGCATCCAGTGAACCGCTTGGTGCGCGAACATCGAAAGCCGAGGCGGGTCCCTCCGGTCTTTCACCATCTCCAGTAGCAGCAGCGCGAAGGGAAGGGTGACGGCGATCTCCTTGGTCATCAACGCCAGCGCGAACAACATCGGAGACACAAGATGGACGTAGACGGCCGATCCGGTTTTTCTTCCCTTCTGGTACGTGACCAGGCTCCCCAGATAGAACATCGCCACCAGCGACGTCGAGCGGCCGCTGACGTACGTGACTGCCTCCGTCTGCACCGGGTGAAGGGCGAATGCCAGTGCGGCGGCGACCGCCAGGAAATTCGAGCCGCCGCGGCACTCGGCGGATTCCCGGCCGGATGCGAGGAGGCAGCAAAGCCGATACACCAGAAACGTATTGGCGGCGTGAATCCCCACGTTGACGAGATGAAATCCGACCGTGCCCAGTCCCGAGACCCAGTTGAGCATATAAGACAGCTTGAGCACCGGGCGGATACCGCCGTCGGCCAGCCAGCTCGAGAACAAATGCACGGACGAGCTGTTGACAATTACCGAGTAATCGTCGAACTGGAACGGCCCTCCCAATGAATTGACGTAGGCCGCGGTGATCGCCGCGAACAACACGAGAATTGAGAAGGGCCGTTCGTTTCGCACGGTCTACTTTCCGAACAAGCGGCGAACGGGGTCGACCAGGTTTTTCGTCTGCTGAACCGGGTCAGGACTTGCCGGGCGACGCGCTTTGCGAGGTTGGGAGGTGTAATCGCGTTCAATTTGGGGAGGAGGTGGAGGCTTGCAGGGGCCCCCGAGCGAGTTGATCTGGTTGGAGACGAACGTCTTCTCGGCAAAGTACCCAACCGTCTCCTCGATCGCATAGCTGATCAAGGGGGCATGCTTCCTCTCGAAGCGGTCCTTGAAGGCCCCCGGCGTCGACACGCTGTCCGCCACCGCGGATGCGCTGAGCGTCTTCAAGCAGGCGTCGCGGTGCTGCTGCTCGTGCACTCGCGCGCTCTCTTGCATGCAGGCGGTGGCCCGCTCGTTCACGCTGATGTTGCAAAGATTGTCCGTATTGCCGCTCGCGCCGGTCGGAAGCTTCCCCGCTGCGTTGCGATCGAGAGCGGCTTGCACCGAGTCCCTCATTTTCTGCGCCAGGGCAGGGGTGTAGTAAATCGGCCTTCTCTCCTTGAGCATCTGGCCTTGGAGGTTCGTGATTTCTGATTGAAATCCGTCCAAGGCGATCTTGACTTCCTCGCTTCGATGTTTCAGCTCAGCGAGATCCATGCAACCGCAAGCGCCCGCCTCTGACGAGCGGGCGAAAGATGAAACGGCGAGTGCGGCCACGAGCAAAGACGGAGCTAGGAAACGATGCATGATGAACCTCGGGGTAAATTGAACGGCTTCGAGAGCTAAAGCGCCGAAACCGAGAAAAGCGTCTCATCGGCGTTCGCACATCGTCGTCTTCTCTTGGTTACTATGTGTCACGAGGGCTGCAGCCCTCTGAGTGAGGGCTGCGCCCAACAGTGCGCAAGCCACGACTTCAGTGATTTCGCCTCCGCTGTGTCGGGCACAGCCGATGCTTCGTTAAACAGATCGGGGTCCCTGCAGCCGTGTTGCAACAATATGTCGTTGTTGTCGACAACTGGAGCGATTGATTCATCTCCCGAGGGAGGGGAGGAGGTGCTGTATGGCGGAGAGAGACGTCAGGGGGATCGCAGCGATGCCGGTTCTGCTGTTGGGTTTAACCGCGAGCGCCTGGGCCCAGGTTGATCCGGGTCCGCGTACTGGGCTGGCGGGAGCAGGCGGCAAGTTTCCGACTCTCGATGCGAACGAGACTGCCTTCTTCGACGCGGCTCGGGTGACGTTCCAGGAAATCGACTCGGTTTCCGGCGGCATTTCGAGAGAGACGGGGGTTGGCCTCGGTCCAGCTTTCAATGCAAACAGTTGCGCCGCTTGCCACGCCCAACCGGACGTGGGGGGCACCAGCCCACACCCGATCCTGGGCCAAGTCCGGCGTTCGAATCCGGAGGTCGCGATGGCCAGCTTGGATCGCGTTCGGGGACGTGAACAGTCTGTTCCCTCCTTCGTTCGCTCGGACGGACCGGTTCGTGAAGCTCGCTTCATCCGTAATCCCGATGGCAGCTTGGACGGCGCAGTTCACGCGCTCTACACAATCGCTGGCCGAGTCGACGCGGTGGGCTGCAATTTGGCGCAGCCAGATTTCGCCAGACAGCTGGCGAACAACAACGTCATTTTCCGAATCCCCACTCCTTTGTTCGGCCTGGGGCTGGTGGAGAATGTCCCGGACTTGGCACTGAGGGCGAACCTGGCAAGTTACGATCTGCTGAAAGACAGCCTTGGGATTGAAGGCCGATTCAACATCGCCGGGAATGACGGCACCATCACTCGGTTCGGGTGGAAGGCCCAGAATAAGTCGCTGCTGATTTTCTCCGCCGAGGCCTACAATGTGGAGCAGGGCGTTTCCAATGAGGGATTCCCAAACGAGCGGTCGGCGGTGGCAGGTTGCGTATTCAACCATACGCCCGAGGATTCGACCAACATTACTGCCGCTGGCGGACACACCACCGGGACTGCAAACGAGATGTCCTCTGACGTGGTGAACTTCGCCGCCTTCATTCGGCTGACCGCGCCTCCCGCAACGACGACCAGCACGGCCTCCGAGCGCAATGGCCAGGCGCTGTTCGGGACCAGCTCAAATCCAGGGATCGGTTGCGTCCTATGCCACTCGGACACGCTCACCACTGCCGCGTCTCCGTTCAGCGGGATGGGTCTCTTTACCTTTCATCCGTTCACCGACGTGGCCTTGCATCACATGGGACCTGGGCTGGCGGATTTCGTTCACCAAGGCGTGGCGGGCGCTGACGAGTTCCGAACCGCACCGCTGTGGGGCCTGGGACAGCGGATCTTCTTCCTCCACGACGGCCGCGCTGGACCCAGCAACGGAGGACTCTTGACGGCGATCCTTGCTCACCAGAGCACCAACCCGCACTGCAGGCCGGGCCAGCGTTTCACCTCGGATGGCGTGGCCTGCCGCTCTGAAGCCAATCAGGTGACCGCGCGGTTTAGGGCCTTGAGCCCGTCGCAAAAGCAGGACATCCTCAACTTCCTGCGCTCGCTGTAGGCGGCGTCCACTGCCCCGCCTGGAGTGATCCAGAATGCAGTTCGAGCTGAATGCCGCCTATCCACTTTGCCGCCAGGTTGTATAGGGCGGCGCCAATCGCCCCCGTGAGGAAACCCATCACTCCGCAGAGAATCGGATACATAATGCCCATCGCCAGGCCAGCGAGCGCGCCAAATGGATGATCGCGACCGCCGACTATGGAACTGACCAGTCCAACCAATAAGAAGATTGGCAGGAAAAGCAGACCGCCCACGCCGTAAACTGCGCCCATAATCTTAGCCACAGAAAGCACTCCAACCGACTTGATAATGTGCATGTAACACGCCTCTCTCTTCACCAATGAGATGAAGCGCATTCTCGACGAGGACGCGCCCACCTGGAACAGAAATGGCGTCGCACAGGCTGCAATCGAAACCAGCTGAATGGTGACTACGCCTACGTGTTTCGATTCGCGTCAGAAGTAGTACTTGGCCGACATCTGGAACCGCAAGAGATTGCCGTTGTTTCCGGTCACCTCGGTGCGGTTCGCAAAGCGAAACTCTGCACCCAAGGTCAGCTTGGTCACCGGCGAGTAGAGCAGATTGGCGGTTGCGCTCACGCTTCCGCGGGTGGCGGTGCCCCCGAGGAACTGGCCGAGAGAGAGCCCGGAGATGCCCGACACAAACACGTTGGACCGCCACTCCTCGTTCCAGACATGGCGGTAAGCCGCAAAGCCATCGAAGACCCAAACTGACTCCAGGCTGTTGGAGCCAGTCACGGCGGCATCGCCAATCGTGAATAGGCCGAGATAGCGACCAATTCCCCGGCCGCCGGTCGCCATGAATCGGACATCGTCTTTACCGAAAAACGGCACCTTCCCGGAGACGCTCGCTCCCCACCCGACGGTGGAGTCATCCACGGCTCCGACGGAGTTGACATCCTTCAACATCCGGGCAAGCCCGGCGAAGGCAAAATCACCGAATCCGGTCTTGAGGTTGTAGCGCGCGACGAAGTCCGGCAAAAAATTGTCGTCAGTCTTGGCAGCCGCGGCGCCGCGAAAAGGGTAAACGGTGGTTTCCGGAGTTTCGAGCGCGAGCTGCAGGCCACCGTAGGTAAAACGCAGCTGCGGCTGTCGCACGAATATCGTACCTTCGGTGGGGCCGATGAAGTCGATCGTGTCAGGCAACACGTCGGTGTTCTGGAACGTCGACCAGTCCTGACCGAACAGCCAGTTGTCGAATGTAATGTACGCACGGCGAAGCGCCGGGTTGTAAGCATTGGTGGCGACCTTGGTGCCGGTGGTCGCCGTGGCTCCCGCTCCCGAGATCACGACGACCTGCGGAATCTGGCCGCTGATGAAGTCGATCTCAACCCACGAGCCGAGCTGGTGCTGCCCAAAATCGGTCTGCGTTCCGAGCCACAGGCGCGTCTCCTTGGCCGAGAAATCAAGATAGCTGTGCTGCCTTGCCCCGATCGGGACAATCGGCGTGCCACTGGGCACATAGAAATCGCGTATGGTGCTCTGCGCCACCGGACCATCGCTGAAGCGGCTGAAGATGACGTCGAGTTTAACGTAGCCGCCGAGATTGACTTTGGTCTTGCCTAGGGTCCACTCGAACGCGGATCCATCCCGCGGCAGCAAAAGACCGCTCAGACCGACAAGCAGGGGCGCCGATCGCCATACCCGCTTTCCAATTGTCTGCTTTTTTCGCATTGCCCTCTCCTCGTGCGCACCTGCGGGTGCATTTGATCCGAGGTACGCGGCATCTCGCAGCCTTCGACCGGCGCGGGCGAACAAACGGAAGTTTCTGTCGGAGAGCGACTGTTCCGTCCACTCCAGAGCCCCCTCTGCGATCACTCACCACCCTCTGTGAAGCGGGGCCTCCGAAGTCAACTGCTTTTTGTCAGTCTGCCTTTCTTTCCTTTCGCTTTGTTCGTTTTTGTTGAGGAGTCCTGGGGCTACCACGTTCGTGGCGGTCAGCCGCTTCATGCCATCTAGCTCTTATGAGGAAATTGCTTAGAGCTGTGAAACAGATCGGCCTTCGTTGAGCCAGTGCAGGGATATGGACCCTGGAACCACGCGCGGGATGGGACTCGGACGTGTCGCGTCCGGTGCTCGGCGGGTAATGCGATGGTGCTGGTGCTGGGGGCGGCTCGAGCGCTCGCCACGAATTCCCCCGCCCTCAAAGATTGGCTCGGCCGGAAGCTGGGACACCTCACAGCTTCCCTCGGATCGCGAAGTGCGCAGCGGCGTGCGACTCTTCCCGTAACAGAGGCGCCGCGCCCGAGACTATTCACCAGGAAACTGCTTGGTTTTCCTGGACGATTCGACCCTGGAAGAGAGTAATTCAATGAAGGCTGTGCGAGTAGCACGAGGAATGTCTCAGTCCCTCAGCATCGTATTATTGCTCTTAACTTGCCCTGCATTCTCGGCGCAGAACGAAGCCCATCCGATTCGGAATATTGTTCTGGTTCACGGTGCCTGGGCAGATGGTTCGGGCTGGAAAGGCGTGTACGACATCCTTGTCAAGGACGGCTATCACGTCAGCATCGTCCAAGAGCCGGAGACGTCCTTTCCGGAAGATGTGGCGGCCACGAAGCGCGTTCTTGCTCAACAAGATGGACCGTGCATTCTTGTTGCTCACAGCTATGGGGGAGCCGTCATTACCGAAGCGGGGACGGACCCATCTGTCGCCGGGTTGGTTTACATCGCGGCCCACATGCCGGACGCTGGAGAGAGTGAGGCTGACGACGGAAAGCGATTCCCCAGTGACCTCAGCAAGTCTACTGCGATAAAGAAGACGGCTGACGGTTTCACTTACCTCGACCCCGCGCAGTTTCATCAGTACTTCGCAGCCGACCTGCCTGCTGCGCAGGCCGCTTTCATGGCGCGATCGCAGGTGCCCAACGCAGCTGACAATTTCAAAGCGATCATCACCACGCCTGCGTGGAGAAGCAAACCAAGCTGGATGTTGGTGGCGACAAAAGACAGGACCATCAGCCCCGACCTCGAACGCTGGTATGCCGCACGGGCCAAGAGCCACAAGGTCGAAGTCTCGGGCGCCAGCCACTCGGTCTACGTTTCCAGGCCGAAGGCAGTTGCAGCTCTGATCGAAGAAGCTGCATCGCAAGTTGGTAAGGCGAGTGTCGCGTCGATGGACGACACGACGCGTTGAGAAACGGCGCCTCGGCTATCTACAGGTCGGAGTGCCCTGGGAGCCGTGGCATGCCCCGCAGTTGGCCCGGGTCCAGTCGACACCCCAAGTCTTGGTGGTCGAGTTCATGGTGTCGTGGCACTTGAAGCAGTAGGGAGTATTGCCATTTGTGCTACTCACGCTGTGAGTGCCGGCGGTGATGTTGAAGCACAAAGAGGTGTGCTGGGCGATTGGGAACTTGAGGGGGTTGGTCCAGGTCGGCGTCGCGATCGTCGCGGCGTGGCACTTGAGGCACAAGCCGTTGGTGGCGACCCGCGCCGCAGGGGAGCTGGGGTCGAACGCGTAGCCGGCGATGGTTGCCGCGGCGACCGGGGTGTTGTGCCTCGAATTGACGCCACCCGGGTCGACTGGCAGGGGCGGCGCGGTGTCGTTGTTGTGGCACCCGATGCAGTTGATCGTGGTCACGTCGTTGGGGGCGTTCAGGGTTGGTGTGGCAGTTATTACAGGCCGCGACCGTGCTGCGGTGGACAACGGTGGCGGCAATTGGGAAATCCGTGGTGTGATCACCCCGGGGGATGGCACCCGTAGCAAGACGGGCTGCTGTATGCGTATCCACTCACCCCGCGATGCGCAGCATCCGTGGGCGCTTGCGCATGGCAACCGGTGCATTTGAATTTGGAAAACGTGTCAAAATCGCCGTGACAAGAATTGCAGTCGACAGCATGAGCAGCGGATGTGATCGGAAATTTCGGCGCATGACTCGCCGGGATCAAGGCTTTGATAGCAGTCCCCGGCCCGCTCGGAAAAGAGCACGCGCCAAGAAAAGCCAGGCCGACGGCTCCCAGCTGGAAACAGGTTCGCGAGCGCGTTCTCATAGCCTTAGGCTGCGGAACGATTCGCGCTCGCTCAGCAGTCGATTGCGCATCACCAAAATTTTGCAGTATGCCTTGGGATGACCCCCGGCGCTTGCGCCCCCACCCAGGCATTCTCCTAGCCTGCAACGGTTCATTGCTCCAGCCTAGGAGTGTGTGCCGATGGAGCACCTCTATGATGACCGGCATCCGAATTCTGCTGCCCGCCTGCCATCGCCGGAGTTGCTAGGCGAGCAGGCGGCGACACCAAGCTGGAGGACGCGATCACGCGCACCAATCATCGCGCTCGCCTTGGTCTCGGGGAACCTAATCTTCGCCTGTACCGGCGCCTTGACGGTAGCGGGGGCACCTAGCAGCGTCGATCCGACCGGCCTCCTCACCACCGATCGAGCCACCATCTGGAATCCCGGACTCGTGTCGGTCGGAGGCGTCCCCAGCCGCACCACGATCTGCGCGAACGTAAACGCTTCCACTTACGGAAATGGGACGCAAGACGCAACGGCTGGCATCCAGGCTGCGATCAACGCGTGTCCGCTAGGCCAAGTAGTACAGCTGTCCGCAGGCACTTTCACCATCAACAATGACATCCTCTACGTTAACCGAGGGATCACTTTGCGCGGAGCAGGGCGTTCCACCCTGTTGCGACGCACCAACGGCGCTACGCCCGGCTCTTACATTCCTGGCGTCCAGATGCCGATCATTATCGTCGGGCCAACCAGATGGGGTACCCCCGGGACTGCATTCAACCTGGTCTCGGATGCAGCAAAGGGCGCGGTCTCGGTACAGCTTGCGTCGTCCCCGCCCGGCGGCCTCTCCGCAGGGCAGATCGTACTGATCGATGAATTGTCCGGTGCCGCTTGGCGGGCAGACCCCGCTGGACGGGGCCAGATCTGGGCATCGTCTGATTGGCGCGTGGTGTACCAGCGCCACAACCCTAGCCTGGGAACCGACGATCCGTTTCCGGATGCGGCGCAATGGTTCAGCCGTCCAGATCGCGTCACCGCCGAAGTGAAGGAGGTCCAAAGCTACGATGCCTCGACGAGGACGGTGATCTTCACCTCGCCCTTCCACATCGACTACCGCACCTCGCACACGGCCCAGCTTTACGTGTACGCGCAGAGCCACGTGAAGAACGCTGGCGTCGAAGCCCTCAAGCTTCAGGGTGGAGATGACGGTCAAGTACGCTTCGAGTGGGCCGCGTACAGCTGGGTGGCCCGGGTCGAGAACACCGGATTCCTAGGCGAAGGGTTCGCCGTCGACAACTCGTTCCGCGTGGAGATTCGAGATTCCTACGTCCACACTCCGGTATGGATGGAGCCTGGCGGGGCTAGCTACAACATCTCGCTCGCCAACGGTTCGGCGGAGATCCTGATCGAGAACAACATCTCGATCGACGCGGACAAGGTGATGGTGGCGCGGTGCTCCGGCGCCGGATCGGTCGTCGGTTACAACTACATGGACGATGGGCACATTGGCTCGAACCCGGGCTGGGTCGAGATCGGCCTCAACGCGAGCCACATGGTCGGCCCGCATCACGTGCTCTTCGAGGGCAATTACGGGTTCAATTGGGACAGCGACAAGACCCACGGCAACTCCATCTACCACACGGTGTTTCGCAATCACTTGAGCGGAAAACGGCGAGACTTCACGGATGGCGGCCCGATCCGATGCGCGGGGGCCGGCTACTACTCCTATTGGATGAGCTTTGTAGGCAACGTCCTCGGTCTGCCAGGACAGATGACGGGCTGGTCCTACGAATCAAACGACTGGAGTGTGCCGACCATCTGGTTGTTGGGCTGGGACGACTGGTCGCCTTACCCAATGGACCCGATGGCAAAATCCACTGCGCTTCGGCATGGCAATTTCGACTACCTCACGAGCTCCGTGACTTGGGATCCGAACATCGCAAAGCGGGACCTGCCGCCGTCGCTCTATCTGACGCAGAAGCCGGCCTTTTTCGGAAGCAACCCATGGCCTTGGGTCGATCCGACTGCGTCGCCGCCAGTCCAGACGCTCCCGGCCAAAGCTCGTTACGACTCGGGAACCCCGGTCCCCTGAAACTGGCTGTCTCTCTATTCTACTACCGCCGCGGATTTTGCCTTCACGGATGACTCGCGATTGCTGGCGAAGTCCTCGAGCGCCCGTTTGATGCTTTGTCCGACAAATATTCTTGGGTCGGAATGAGTGTAATGCCCTTCGCGCTCTCGCTTCGCGATTAGCGGTTTGGCCAACTCAAAGGCGTCCGAAAAAGAATAGGTCTGTTGCAATGCCTCGAAATACGCCTTTCCAAAATAGGTGAAGTCTGCGTCGTTACTACAGCCGAAGGAATTCCTGTCCGTCGCCGACGCCGAAATAACGAGTGTGTCCTCGTCCTGCAGCGCGTCTACAAATTGCCCAGAGTAGCAAGCCGAAACAATGACCACGCGGCGCCTGATGCCGTATTGGTCCAGTAACTTCTTCAGCCGTTTTGGATCGAGTTGGTCAAAATCCAAAGGCTCGAATTCGAACGCCACGCCATGTTCTTTCGAGCCGTGCGACGTAATGAAAAGGAATAGGATGTCCTGGTCGCGGTCCATGAGTTGGCTGAAGCGCTTCAATGCGATGCCAAGGCCGGTTGCGCTGGCAATCGGCGAGGTGCGCACCGTCGTAGCGTTGTTTATGAGCATCAACGAACGTCCGGCAGTATCGAAGCGCTCGTCGAACAACTTTGTCATCGACTGCACTTCTTTCATGAAGACGTCTTGGTACGCGTATGCGGCCAAGCCGATGAAATAGAGGTCGATAACGCCTGGTCTGCCTGGCTTGATCTTAGCGAGCTGATCTTCGAGGAGCTTGGACTGCAAGTAGAATACGTCTTCCCTAGCCAAGGCTCGGTATTTGGCGGCAAATTCCTCTTCGTCACGTCCTCTTGGCCACCACAGTGTCCGGTTGGGGTAGACGGTCGTCAGAGGCAAGCCCATCAGGAGTCCGGTCAGCAGAATGGATGCCAACCAGCGTCGCCTCGGAATACCGAGTAGACGGATCGCAGCCACGGTCGACGCCGACGTGAACCAAATGGGAAAAATGTTTTGCGTCAAATGATCCAGATGGCCGTCGTGTCTCGCCGACCAAAGCCGGAACGCTACTTCCGCGATCTCAATCGGGATTGCCAGGCTCGTGATGACCGTGAGAAGGGGCCAAGGTTCGCCCCGCACGTCCCACCAGACGGGCAACCGCCCAGGCAGCGACCATCACGACCGGCACGCCGAAGAGCACGCCCGGGAGGCCGATCGCCCAAAAGTACCCCTTAGGGCCCACTACGAGGCGGTCGCCAAGGAATGAAAGGGCAATGCTCAGGAATACGAGCGCAACCAGCGTTGACCACGACTGTTCGGAGGTGCCGAGTTCTATCGTTGGTCGGCGGAAGAGAACCAGGCGAAACCCCTGTGTGAAATACGTGGACAGGCTCGCCAAGCTGCTATGTTCGTGCTGGGGAGCGGCGGTTGCGTGGGCCGAAGCGGTCTTCGCGTCGTCGAGCACGACCGACTTTGGCTGCTCGGCGCTCGACACTCGGCGGCGGAGGTCTAGCAGAAACTCCGCGCGCTCTGCAGGGTCGGCAAAGGCACTGCTCGGAATCGGAATGAACGAGACGTCATCAAGGTACACCAAAATCTGTCCATCACATTCTTCGATGGACCGGGTGGCATTCCAGGGCACCCATGTCTCTCCACGAGCGTTGCAAGAGCGAAAGCCCCTCTCTTCGATTGTTATGATTCGCTTGTCCCGCTTGGTACGAGCCCCGGCTGCGAGGGCGCGGAATAATCGGCGCCGCAGGTCAAGCTGCGCCAAAATCAACGACGCGAGCGCCGCAAGCAGCGACAGTGCGAGCCACGATGGCAATCCGCTAGGGCGAGGGTCGTCCGCTAAGAGCCACAAGGTCAACAGCGAGGCAGCGGCCCACGTTGCTACTGTTAGGGCGAGCAGTGCGACGCCGAGGTAGGACCGTGGCAGGCTTCGCGTCAACCGGGCTTGATTGGACTGGAACGCAGCGATGCACTCTGCCTCGGTCAGCTGAACTTCGTACGAAGTTCGAAGGAGGTTCGCGCGCTGAACTGGAGGTTCCGAATCCATTCTTCCGGGAGGGCTGTAAGGCGCGAGCGAATGCCAAAGGCGCGCTAAGATGCTACTGCATCGAAAGCACAGAACGCAGGGGCTGTTTCGCGCACCTCAGCGACTGGGCGAGAGTCAATTCGGACAACAGTCGTTACACGCCTTTGCTTGTCGGGGATCGCCGAGACGCGCGCACAGCAGCGCAAAGCCGCGCACCGCGTTCGCCGATCGCCTCGAGGAGCAAAGAGGTAGGCCCGGCAGACTCCCCGGCCGGCATTCGGGACTCCGGCAACCGCCATTTTCACCTGCGGTAACCGCTTTCTAAATTCGTGGTCCCCACTCCACGTTTAGAGGAAAGCTCCTCGATTAATAGCTTGGTAATTGGGGCGATGTTCCCAGGAGGTGCCAAATGCGGAAGATCTGTTGGATTGCGGGACTTGGCGAGCAAGTGATCACCTCCGGATAATGCCGTCCAGAGGTGATCCAGATGCGCATCTCAAATAGCTTCGTTCCCACGCTGAAGGAAATGCCCGCGGACGCGCTGGTGCCGAGCCACCAGCTGCTGGTGCGGGCAGGCTTCATCCGCCAGCTCGCGGCCGGCATCTACAGCAACCTGCCGCTCGCGCAGCGCTCCTTGCTCAAGATCACGCAGATCGTCCGCGAGGAAATGGACGCGATCGGTGGGCAGGAGTTCTATCTGCCCGCGCTCAACCCGCGCGAGATCTGGGAGGAGAGCGGGCGCTGGGCGGTAATGGGCGAGAACATGTTCCGCCTCAAGGATCGCAAGGGTGCGGACCTATGCCTCGCCATGACCCATGAGGAGGTCTTCACCACCCTGGCTGCGGCTGAGCTGCGCTCGTATCGGCA
>WNFA01005810.1_pt1 | contig 12442 bp, 10 predicted proteins | sample 5400481 | NCBI WGS metagenome assembly WNFA01 (sample SAMN13153340, study PRJNA577476) | soil metagenome | isolation source: 120 cm saprolite under Douglas fir tree site 2 hole 1 replicate 2 | place: USA:California | collected 2015-04-18
AATCGACAACCGTGCCGCTGATGTTGATCGCGTTGTATTCGCCGAAAGGAAGCTACGACGGAGTTTTTCTGGCGAACTACGGCTACATCAATCTGTTCGATCAACTGACGCGCGTTCCTGGAATCGGTAACGTGCAGATTTTCGGCGCCGGACAGTACGCGATGCGGCTATGGGTGAAGCCCGACCAGCTCGCCAAGCTTGGCATCACCGTGCCCGACATCATCACCGCGGTGCAAAAGCAGAACACGGTAAATCCGGCCGGACAGGTCGGCGGCGAACCGATTCCGAGTGGACAGAAATTCACCTACACGGTGCGTGCGCAGGGCCGATTACAAACACCGGAGGAATTCGGCGAGATCGTTGTGAGGGCGAATGCGGACGGTTCATTCGTTAGGGTGAAAGACATTGCTCGGATCGACCTCGGCGCGCAAACCTACAACTTGAAGGGGCGGCTGAACGGGCAGCCTTCAGCGATTCTCGCGTGCTATCAACTGCCTGGGACCAACGCAGTCAAAGCCGCGCAAGGCGTGCGGCAACTCATGGCGGAAGCGAAACAACGTTTCCCGGCCGACATGGACTTCGCGGTCCCGCTCGATCAAACGCTTTCGGTCACGGAAGGCATGCACGAAATCTTGAAGACGTTGTTTGAAGCGCTCGCGCTCGTTGTTTTGGTTGTCTTCATCTTCTTGCAAGGGTGGCGCGCCACGCTAATTCCGTTGTGTGCCGTGCCGGTTTCATTGATCGGCACCTTCGTGCTGTTCCCGTTGTTCGGGTTCTCGATCAACACGCTCTCGCTCTTCGGTCTCGTGCTGGCGATCGGTCTGGTCGTCGATGATGCGATCGTCGTGGTCGAAGCAGTTGAGCGTCACATCGAGGAAGGAATGTCCCCGCGCGACGCGACATTGCAGGCGATGCGCGAAGTTTCCGGGCCGGTCATCGGCATCGCGCTTGTTCTTTCCGCGGTCTTCATTCCGACGGCGTTTCTTCCCGGGATCACCGGACGTTTGTATCAACAGTTTGCCCTGACGATCGCGATCTCCGTCATTTTCTCCGCGTTCAATGCGCTATCACTCAGTCCTGCGCTTTCGTCGCTTTTGCTGCGGCCGCGAAAAAAGACGCGTGGCCCGCTCGGCTGGTTTTACGACCGGTTCAATCGCATCTTCGGCAGCGCGACGCACGGATATGTGAACTGGTCGCGCCTCGCCATTCGAAAAGCTGTGCTCAGTTTCGCGCTGCTCGCGGTGCTCGCAGTCGGTGCGGGACTGTTTGGATCGCGATTGCCGAGTGGGTTCCTACCGGAAGAAGATCAAGGCTACGTATATCTGGCGCTGCAACTACCGGATGCATCGTCGCTTGAGCGCACCGACAAGGTTTGTCGAGAGATCGAGGATTTCTTAAGCAAGACGCCCGGCGTGCAATACACCACCAGTGTCATCGGCTTTAGTCTGCTGAGCCTGGTCTCGGACACCTACCACGCGTTTTTCTTTGTAACTTTCAAGCCGTGGAGCGAACGAACGAAGCCGGAGGAACAATATGATGCAATCAAGGCGCGACTGAATAAATACCTCGCAAGCCTCAGCGAAGGAATCGCCTTTGCTTTTCCGCCACCGGTGATTCCGGGCGTCGGGACCTCAGGCGGATTCACGTTCGTCCTTGAAGATCGCGCCGGGAAGGATGTCGGATTTCTAGCGCAAAATATGAAGACGTTTCTCGACGCCGCGCGCAAGCGTCCCGAGCTCAGCACTCTCATTCCGACGTTCCAACCGAACGTGCCGCAGGTTTTTGTGAACGTCGACCGCGACAAAGTGATCAAGCAGGGAATCGATCTGACCTCGGTATATCAAACGCTCCAGACGTTCATGGGCGGATTTTTCGTGAACTATTTCAATCGGTTCGGACGAACCTGGCAAACTTACATTGAAGCGGAAGGCGACTACCGCACCGATGCGAAGAATGTCGGTCAGTTCTTCGTTCGCAATGCGAACGGCGACCCCGTGCCGCTCGACGCTATCTCCAGTATCAAGAATATCGCAGGCCCGGAATTCACGTTGCGCTACAACGAATATCGCGGGGCGCAAATCAATGGTGCCGCAGCGCCCGGCTACAGCTCGAATCAGGCGATGAACGCGCTGGAGGAAGTCTTCCGGCAAACGATGCCTAAAGAGATGGGCTATGATTATCTCGGCATCTCGTATCAGGAGAAGAAAGCGCAGCAAGGCGTCTCGCCGACGGTCGTGTTTGGAATGTCACTCTTGTTCGTGTTTCTGATTCTCGCCGCGTTGTATGAAAGTTGGTCGCTGCCGTTCAGCGTTTTGTTAGGAACTCCTGTCGCGGTGTTCGGCGCCTTCGCGACGCTTTGGCTGCGCGGGATGCAAAACAACATTTACGCCCAAATCGGCTTGATCATGCTGATCGGTTTGGCTGCGAAAAACGCGATTTTGATCGTCGAATTTGCCAAGGACGAATACGAAAAAGGCAAACCGCTGATTGACGCCGCGCTCGAGGGTGCGCGATTGCGATTGCGACCGATCCTGATGACCTCATTCGCGTTCATCTTCGGCTGTTTGCCGCTCTGGTTTGCCACCGGCTCCGGCGCTGTCGCGCGTCGCGTGCTCGGCTCGACCGTGATCGGCGGAATGATCGCCGCCTCGGGCATCGCGATCTTCCTGATCCCGGTGACGTTTTATGTAATCGAGCGACTCTTCGCCGGTCGAAAAGTCGAAGCGGAAACACCGGGAAAACCGCCGTCCGCTGAATCGGCGACGCTGGCGGAGCAAAGCTGAAACGGCCTGCCGATTAGCCATGCAGCCGGACTTCATTCACGAATTCGTTCGTGGCAAGTCAGAGCTAACGCTGTTGTTGTTGCACGGAACCGGCGGCAACGAACGCGATCTGATTCCGCTCGGGCACGAGCTCGATCCTAACGCTTCGTTGCTCAGCCCGCGCGGCAAGGTTTCGGAAAACGGCATGCCGCGATTTTTCCGACGACTCGCCGAAGGCGTTTTTGATTTGGAAGATTTACAAAAGCGCACCCACGAACTGGCCGACTTCGTGGTCGCCGCGGCCCAACGCTACGAGTTCGACATGAAGAAAATCGTTGTTGTTGGTTATTCTAACGGCGCCAACACCGCCGCGAGCACGCTTTTACTTCGGCCGGAAATATTTCCTGCCGCAGTTCTTTTTCGAGCGATGGTACCGCTAGTGCCTGAGACTCAGCCAGACCTTTCTTCGGTGCGGGTATGGATCGGCGCGGGATCAATCGATCCGATCGTTCCCGCGTCCGAGACAAAACAGCTCTCGGAACTTTTACGGGGCGCGGGAGCAGACGTCACGATTCGGTTTTTCAAAGGCGGGCATGAGCTCACACCCGAGGATGTCGATGTTGCGCGACAGTGGCTGGGGAAGTTGAAATGATTAAAGGCGACGAAATCCAGCAAGCAGATCATCCGATCCAATCACTTTCTCTCGATCGGTGGTCGCCGGACGCAATGTCGCAGGTAAGGTTTTAAAATGACACCGGACGAACAGGGAGACGAACAGTTCTATCGCGACACGGAGAGTATCGCGTTTCCGAAACTGAACGATCACCAGCTTTCGCTACTTGAGCCGTTGGGCGAACGCCGGGTGATGAAACGCGGCGACGTGCTTTTTAAAGCCGGGCAGCGCGATTTGGGATTGGCAATTGTTTTGCGCGGCGAACTCGAAGCCTTCGAAACGCGCGATGGTACGGAATATAACCTCGCTACCGCGCGTGAACGCGATTTCATGGGCGACGTATCGATGCTCCAGGGCACATCGATCCTCGGTTCGAGCCGAGTCACATCGGATGAGGCCGAAATACTCCATATTCCAGCCGCGGAACTTCGCCGCGCGCTGGCGGAAATTCCCGGCGTGAGCAAGACGATCGTCGATGCGTTGATCATGCGACGGCGTCGACTTCGCCGCGATCGCGAATTCGCGGGGATGCGTGTCTTGGCCAGTCGCGATGCGCGCGATGGACATCAGCTCGATGATTTTCTCGACAAGAATCGCATCCCGCATCGGCTGGTTGACTTTGAGAGCGAACAGGGTCGGGCGCTGAGCGAACGTTTTCACCTAACGACTCGCGATTTGCCGGTCCTGATCACTCCGGCCGGTGCGCGGCTGCGCCGGCCGTCGTTGCGCGAAGTCGCGCGCGAAGCTGGCTTGCTGCGGTCAGTCGCGGAGGAAGATGAAACCGAAGTTCTCTGCGACCTCGCAATCGTTGGCGCTGGACCGGCCGGCCTCGCCGCAGCGGTCTATGCCGCGTCCGAGGGATTGAAGACGGTCGTGTTGGAAAGTTATGCGCCGGGCGGACAAGCTGGTTCCTCGTCACTCATTGAAAACTTCTTTGGATTTCCGACTGGCATTGGTGGCGGCGAATTAACCTGGCTCGCTCAACTTCAGGCCTATCGGTTCGGTGCGAAGTTTTCCACACCCGCCGCGGCCCTGTCACTGCAATACAATCCCGATGGTGAATACCGCGTCTGCCTCGAGACGGAAGGCTGCGGTGCGGTGCTTCGCGCAAAAGCTGCCCTGATTACGACTGGCGCCGATTATCGCCGGCTCGAAGCCGAAGGCCGCGAACAATTCGAAGGCGTCGGCGTTTATTACGCTGCCACCGCGCTGGAAGGTCAGCTTTGCCGCAACGAAACTGTTGTTGTCGCCGGCAGCGGCAACTCAGCCGGCCAAGCTGCGATGTTCCTTTCCGATGGCGCGGCCAAAGTGCTCCTTCTCGTTAGGGGGAATAATATGAAAATGTCGACCTACCTTTCGCGCCGGGTGGAAGCCTGCGCGAACATCGACATCCTGTATCACACCGAGATCCGCAAAATGTCCGGCGGAAAAAAGCTCGAACAAATCGAACTGGAAAATACCAAGACCGGCGAACGCCGAGTCGTTCGAACGCCGGCCGTTTTTTCCATGATCGGCGCCAAGCCTTGCACCGACTGGTTACCACCGGAAATCGACCGCGACGCCAACGGATTTATCAAAACCGGGATGAGCGTCGCCGGCGCACCAGCCTGGCAGGCGAACAAACATCAACCCAGCCCGCTCGAAACCAGCCTGCCTGCCATTTTTGCGGCAGGCGATGTGCGCTCCGGCTCGGTCAAACGTTGTGCCGCTGCCGTCGGCGAAGGCGGCATGGCTGTCGCCGGCGTGCAAACGGCCCTCGCCGCGTCAGCTGAAAGCAGTTAGAAAACTTCAACATGAGCTTTGTACGCAAATAAAATTATGTCCGACCGGGGCTGCTCTCATCTCAACGCTATCGTGTCGATCAGGCAAACTGATCGTCGCGAATGCGCCGAGTGCGTGAAAGTCGGCGCACAATGGGTGCATCTCCGCACCTGTCAGCAATGCGGCGTCACTTTATGTTGCGACAGCTCACCGAATCGACACGCCAGCAAACACGCGCGCGCCGCCGGGCATCCGGTCATCGCTTCCGCGCAACCAGAGGAACGCTGGTTGTATTGCTATCCGGACGACGCGTTTTCGGAGTATTAATTACCGCTGCGCGGCAAAAATTCTTCGCGCACGATCTTGCCGTTCTTCACCGTGTAAACGCCAACTTCGGAGAGTTGGAACCGCTTTTTGGAGTTTTTGTCTGTTACGTCGGCGTCGTATTGCACCACGAAGCGGTCGTGCGCGACGAATGGCCCATTCGCTTTGAAGCTGTGGACCTGCATGTTCTCGAGCCACCAATCGACCTTGCCGCGGACGCCATCCTTTCCTTTTGTCTCGGGCGAACTGCCGTCCATGGTGCGCGCTTCCACGCTCACGATGTCCTTGTCATACAGCGTATCCAACGCTTCATGCCACGCTTGTTTGCGGACTAACTCCACCACTTTTTGTGCAACCTGTTCGGTATTCATCTTTGTTTCCTTTGTTTGAATTATTTGTTGAAGAATTTTTCCAATCTATCGAGAACACTGTTCCAACCCTCGTTGTGACGATCGCGTGATTCTTCGCTTGGCAATTTCTCGTGAACCAAACGCACTTCAGTTCCGCCGTCGCGATCGGAGAACTCCACCGTGACGACGCTGTTGTGCTCTTCCCAATTCTCGTCGTCATCCCATTTCCAGGTGAAGACAATCTTCTTTTCCGGAACGAGCTCGCGGTATTCACCGAATACAGTCATCTCCTCGCCTTCCGGATTGGTGAGATCCCATCGATACTTGCCGCCCACGCGGGCATCGGCGACAAGATTGCGAGTGCGAACACTTTCGGGCCCCCACCATTCTTTTAATTGTGCCGGATCGGTCCACGCCGCGTAAACGCGATCGCGCGGTGCCTTGATGAGCCGTTTGATTTCGAGCGAGACTTTGTCTGATGCTTTCGTGGTCATGATTTTCCTTTCTGCTTTCCTTCAAGAAATTGCTTCAGTTCCGAGTCAATAATGGCGGTCCATCCAGCCTCGAAATTCTTGCGCGCGAATGCCGCCGTCTTCGGGAAAGTCTCTAACCCTTGGTGGGTCAGTTTCAGCCGCGTTTCGTTGCCATCGGCGAACAATTCAAACGTGACCAACGAATCGCCTTCGTGTCCCTTATACCGCCAGGTGTAGGCAATCTTTTTCTGCGGAATCACTTCGGTAACCTTGCAAAGATGGTGATAGGTCGTGCCTTCATGCTCGACCACGAATTCAAATTCAAAACCGACCTCGGCTTTGAATTGCTTGAGATTGAAATACCACTGCCGCATTTCCTCAACATCGGTCAGCGCTTTCCAAACCCGCCCGACCGGCGCGTTGAAGGTTCGTTCGAAGACAACTGCTTCTGCCAATTCATTCTTCGTGGTCATGTTTTGCTCCTTGCTGTTTAGGCATCGTACTGATCGTGGCGGCGGACCCAGTCCATCGTTGACTCCGGATTTTCATTCCGGCCTTTCGGCACCAGATCGAGGAAGTTGTACGTGCCAACCAGGATGTCGAGCCCGCGCGCATAAGTGGAATAGGTGTGGAAGATCTTGCCGTCTTCATTTTTATAAAACACGCTTAGGCCGGGAAGTTCGTCGCTTATGAACTCTCCTATTCCGTAGTTGTAGTAAACGTTGCCCCTCACTTCGTCCTCCTTGGTGAACGAGACGTGATAGTCGAGGTTAAAATCGTTGCCCTGGGACGACAACCATTTGAAACGCCAGCCCATGCGCTTTTTGTAGGGCTCAAGCTTCGACAACGGCGCTCGTGAAATCGCAACCAACGTCACGTCGCGCTGCGGCAAGTGCCAGTTGGCTCCGTCAAATTGATCCGCTAGATACGAGCAGCTTTTGCAGCCTTCCTCCCAATCCGGCCCGAACATGAAATGATAAACGATCAGCTGGCTCCGGCCATCGAAGAGGTCGGCCAGCGTTTCTTTTCCGTCCGGTCCGTCGAACACATACTCCTTGTCGATCTTGACCCACGGCAAACTCCGCCGGGCCTTGCTCAGCGCGTCGCGTTGATGATTGAATTCTTTTTCTCGCGTCAGCAAATCTTTCCGCGCAACGAGCCATTCAGCTTCCGACACCACTTCTCGATTCATTTCCATTTCTGCTAGTTTCATTTTGTTTCGTTCGTTTGATTTTCTCAGTTCCTCACTTGGTGTCGCCGCCTTTAGAGGAGGCCCGGGCGGCGCGAAGTTGCACCAGGCCGGGTCGATCTTCATCCGTCGTGTTTGGTTCGTCGTGCCAGATCCACCACTCGTACGTCGGAGTCTGGGGGTAGCCCTCCGGCGAGTCCTCCCATTCCTCCTGGCGTCCCAGCGCAGTGATGTCGAGGTAGCTCCAGGTGCTCCCCATCGCCTCGTCGCCGCGGTTGTTGATGAAATAAGTGCGGAACACATTGTCGCCGTCGCGGATGAACGCGTTCGTCCCGTGCCATTCGTCCACGCCGAAGTCTTTGTCGAAGTCGTCCGTTATGGTGTACCAGGGCATCTCCCAGCCCATCCGCGCCTTCACGCGCTTGATGTCCGTCTGCGGCGCGCGCGAGGCGAACGCGAGAGTGGTGTCGCGGGCATTCAAATGGGCCAGGTGGGCAACTTGGTCGGCCACCATGGAGCAGCCGACGCAGGCATGCTCGGGCCAGCCTTTCACGCCGGGCTCGAAGAACGCGCGGTAGACGATCAACTGGCGGCGGCCCTCGAACAGGTCGAGCAGGCTAGCTTTGCCCTTGGGTCCGTAGAACTCATAATTCTTCTCCACAGCGAGCCACGGCATTCGCCGGCGCTCGGCCGCCAACGCGTCACGCGCGTGGGTCAAGGCCTTCTCCTTCACGAGCAGTTGCTGACGCGCAGCCTCCCACTTCTGGGGTGACACGATCGGCGGTGTTTTCATTGTTTCTCGTTCCTTCATTTCCATTAGTTTCATTTTTAGTTCCTCTGATCTCCTCTTTGTTTCTTCCGTCTAAGAAATTTCGCGAGCGCGAGCGTCGTCAACCCGCCGCTTGAAGTCGCGCCAATTGCGATCAAAACGAGATTGGCGAAGCAAACGGGACACATGGTTATTTATTTCCTTTCTTTGCGACGGCTTTGTTTGTTTTTTCCAAATAGGCAGCCAGGCGATCGAGTGATCCATCCCAAAATTTCCGGTATTCTTCGATCCAGCGAATGGCTTGCTGCATTGGCGTTGCTTCCAGTTTCAATTGATGGACGCGACCATAGCGCCGGCGTCGAAGCAGCCCTGCTTTCTCGAGCACGCGCAAATGCTTCGACACCGCCGGGAGCGACATCGCGTGCGGCCGGGCCAGATCAGTCACACAGCGATCGCCTCGAGCAAGGTGGGCGAGGATCCGCCGGCGCGTCGGGTCGGCCAGCGCGGCAAAGGTTCGATTCAACATTTTCGGCGAATATTTAACCATCTGGTTAACTATGTAACAGAACGTTTTGGAGTCCGCAAACACTTTTTTTCAGTTCGCCCCGGTTTGTAGAAGATCGTTAATCGCGCTCGCCGCCGCCACGATCGGCCAGGCGGAAATGACCAGGAGAACAGCGAAGAGCAATGCTTCGACAGCAAACTCTACGTGATTTTCAGTCGCGAAGAAATCTTGAGCGAATTGGCGGATGGATCGGCGACTGGTCGATGTTTTGGCTCGCTCCCTTGTGAAAACGGTTCGTTTAATCGTGATTATGCGCATGAGTGAGTGTAATCGCCGCACGTGCGCGGTCAGGTTACGAATTGTCAAAACGACGTGACGAACCAGTGACGCGGGCCCAGTTCCGGTCCGACAAATGAACGTTATACTTGCCGATTAAGGAGCCCCGTATTCGGAGCAAAACTGCCGGATCTGATTATCGATCTTGTCCAGGACGCGGCGCGTTTCGTTCATTTTTTGTTCGAGAGTGCCGCTCAACTTCGACGGATCGGGAAACGACCAGTGCAGCCGCGTTGTCACGCCGGGGAAGATTGGGCACCCTTTGGCTTCCGATTCGTCGCAAACCGTGATCACGTAGGCGAACAATTCGCCCGATTTGAAGACGTCGAACACGGCCCGGGTTTTGTTCTTCGAGATGTCGATGTCCATTTCGCGAAGCACTTCCACCGCGAGCGGATTGAGCGTGCCCGGCTCGAGGCCGGCGCTGTGAGCCTCGAATAATTTTCCGCACCGCTTGTTCAGCAAAGCGGCTGCCATCTGACTGCGCGCGCTGTTATGCACGCAAATAAACAAGACTTTCTTTTTCATCTGAGAGTTTAATCGGCCCTTGCCAGCAAGCTCGGCTCTTCCGGCCGAATAAAATCAGCGACGCGTTTTGGCGTGACCGTGATGTGCATCCCGATATGTGCCAGATCGTAAAGAGCAATCACGTCACATGAGCGCATTCGAATGCAGCCGAAGCTTGCCGGCATTCCGATTCGGCGCTCCTCGGGCGTGCCGTGAATGTAAATGCAACGATCCCGCGCGCTGCGGTTCTGTTGTTCCATTCCACGCAACCAAATTACGCGCGATACGATCGCGTCGCGGCCGGGCGCATTGACTTTGACGACTTCGCCGGTGGGCACGCGGTTTTTAATCACCGCCCCGGCTGGCAAATGATCACCGAACTTCGCCGAAACAAACAATATGCCGAGCGGCGTTCGATAAGTTCCATTGCCATCGCCGACACCGAACTTCGACGTGGAGATCGCATATTTCGAGATCAACTTGCCACGATCGATCACTGCGAGCTGCTGGTCGGGGACGCTGATGACGATTTCAGTCGCCGCCGAAAGCGCCCATGAGATCCGCGTCGTCACCAGTAAGATCGACAACGCGAGCAGCCGTTGCTTCATATTAATACACCTTCCGGAACGGCAGTTTTCGCAGATCGCGATGCCGGAAACGGCGGCGGCATAGCGGACGATCGCCTTTTCGAATTCGCCGATGAAGCTTACTGCGTCTTTCACCCGCTTCTTCGCGTAAGCGCTGAGCGACCAGTAGCCGAGTCCAAATCTCCGGCGTACGAAATTGATCGCCGGATTGAGTGAGAGCAAAAACTGGTATCCGGCGTCGCCAAGATAAGCGAGCCACTTCGCGTTTTGGACGATGGTGTCGAGTTCATGCCCGTGAATCACGAGAATGTGGCGACCATCAGCCGTGACGTGAATAGCGTGTTCCTGGATCGAGATGTTTCCGTACGCGCCCGCAAACGTGCTCACGAATTCGTCGTGATTTCCGGGAATGTAAACAACCGGCACGCCCTTGCGGGCTTTGCGCAAAATTTTCTGAATCACGTCGTTATGCTGCTGCTGCCAATAGCGTCCGCGTCGCAACTGCCAGATGTCGATCAAATCACCGACGACATAGAGTTTCTCACACTCGTAATCGCGCAGGAATTGGAGCAGCGCCCCCGCATTGCTCGTCCTTGTGCCGAGATGAACATCCGAGATCCACGCCGCGCGGACACGATGCAGCGCTTCCGTTCCTGTGGGCGGCGGTTCAAAGGTAAATCGCGTTGCAGTTAACGTCGACATCGGACGCGTCCGTCAACGAGGAAAGCCCGCCGGGGCGCTCGCCCGGCGGGCTTTGGTTGACCTAACCAGTGTTCGCTACTTGATCGGGACAAATCCAACTTGCTCGACAATTTTTTGTCCGGCATCACTGATCGTAAAATCGACAAATTCCTTGGCCACGCCGGTCGGTTCGCCGTTGGTGTAATAAAAGGTCGGTCGCGCGTACGGGTAAGCTTTGCCAAGCACGCTTTCTTTCGACGGCAGCGCGCCATCAGTCGGCACGACTTTGATGCCGCTCGCTTTCGTGTAAGCAAGTCCAACGTAGCCGACACCGTTCGGGTTCTTGCTGACCTCCGATGCGATTTGTTCGTTGCCCGCCATCTTTTGCGAGTCAGGAGCGTAATCACGCTTCTTCATCGCCAGTTCTTTGAACTCCGAGTAGGTCCCGGAAGAAGTGTTGCGGGTGTAAACCGAAATCTTACCGCCCGAACCGCCAACTGCGCTCCAATCGGTCACATCGCCGGTAAAAATTTGTTCGACCTGCTTTTTTGTCAGACTTTTAACTGGATTCGCGGCGTTCACGATCACGGCGATCCCGTCATAGGCGACGATTGTTTCTTTAAAGTTCACGCCTTTGGCCTTTGCTGCGGAGACTTCTTCCGGTTTGGTGGGCCGACTCGCCATTCCAATTTGGGCGGTGCCGTCGATGATCGCCGCGATACCGGTGGTCGATCCTTCTGCGGCAATATTGAAAGCAGTGCCAGGATATTGCGCCTTGAACTCTTCGGCCAATTGCGGGACGAGTTTTGCGCCAAGGGTGTCCGACCCCTTGATCACGAGGGTGTCGGCCCGTGTGAGCAGCGCTCCAGCGGCGAGCGCGAATAGAGTGAGAAGTGATTTTTTCATGATTTGTTGAGTCGTGTATTGAATGGTTTGTTTCGCGATCCGGCAGTGGTCCCGGAAAAAGTTTTGATCAGAACATCACCTGCACGCGCGCGATGAATTCATCGAATTCGTCCTCGCCAAATTGCGGATGCGCCGCGCGGAAATCCGACCAGGTGTGAACGTAGTTTGCCATCAGTTTGATCGAATCGCCGTGGATGTAGTAATTCAATCCGGCCGTAATGGAGTGAATGTTGTCGTCGTCCACTTGATCTGGCTCAAGTGATTCCCATTTCACCACTGCTTGCAGTTTCTTCGGAATAATGAAGTAGCTGCCCTGCACGTACCAACCGCTCGGATCGAAATTGGCGAAACCCGGCGCTTTCCCAGCCACGGTGCGACCATCGACATCTTCCGAAAGATATTCGCCGATCAAATCAAACGGCCCGACTGTGAGCCAGGCGTCGAGGCTCCACGCTGTCCGCTCGTCCGCTCCTGGCAGGACAAATGGCGAGAGGGAACCGTCGGCATTGACCAACAGGTTCAATGTTTGCGAGATATTTGTCCCCTTATCGTCGAGACTGTTGAGGACGTCTGCTCCAAGCATCAGACTGGAATCTTGACCAAAGATTTTGCCTTTGAA
>WNFA01003894.1_pt1 | contig 12440 bp, 14 predicted proteins | sample 5400481 | NCBI WGS metagenome assembly WNFA01 (sample SAMN13153340, study PRJNA577476) | soil metagenome | isolation source: 120 cm saprolite under Douglas fir tree site 2 hole 1 replicate 2 | place: USA:California | collected 2015-04-18
CGGGCGCACGACAACGGCATGTTCCTGCTGTTCAGCAACGGCATCGGCCCTGACGACGATGAGATCCGCACCGGCAACGCGATGGTGCTCGACCCCTATGGTGACATCATCGCGGAGTCGCGGGCGTTGGGTGACGACATGGTGGTGGCGGATCTCGACGCATCGGTCCTGCCCACGTCATCCGGCAGGCGCTGGCTCAGGGCGCGCCGGCCCGACCTGTACGAGTCGCTGACGCGTCCCACGGGGCAGGAGCGGGAGACCAGGCGCGTGCGGTTCGGGGAGTGAAACGATGAGCCCACTACGGATGTTCGCACATGGCAATTGAGCAGACGCCACTCGGCACCCCGCAGCGGGTGCGGCGGGCCCACGCCAGCATCGCGACGATCTACGAATTCCTCGGCAAATACAACCGCTGGCTCGCCGAGCTGGGGACCGAGGCGTGTGACTTCGCACTCGGCAATCCCCAAACGCTGCCGCTCCCGGGCTTCGTGGACGCGCTCCGCGCCGCGACGTTCCCTCAAAATCCCGCGTGGTTCGCCTACAAAATGAGCGAGCCGTCGTCCCGCGACGTGGTCCGTGCCGCCCTCGCGCGTCTCACCGGCCTCGATTTCGCGCCCGAAAATATCTTCATGACGAACGGCGCCACCGGGGCGCTGCTCGTCACGATGACCGCTCTCACCGAGGCCGGCGATGAAGTGATCTTCAACAAGCCGCCCTGGTTCTTCTACGAAGGCATGGTATGGATGGCCGGCGGGACTCCGGTCGGGGTCGACGTCCGGCCCGATACATTCGATCTCGACGTGGATGCGATCAGCCGCGCCATCACGCCGCGGACGAAGTACGTAATCGTCAATTCTCCCAACAATCCGACCGGCAAGATCTATCCACCCGCGACGCTCGAGCGCCTCGCGCGCGTGCTGACGGACGCGAGCCGCACCTTCGGCAAGCCCATCTACCTGATTTCGGACGAAGCGTACCGGCAGATCGTCTTCGACGGACGGACGTTCGAGAGCCCGGTGAAGTTCTACAAGAATTCGATCATGATCTATACGTACGGCAAGACGCTGCTGACGCCGGGGGAGCGGATCGGCTATGTGGCGCTGTCGCCCACCATGGACGATCTGGAAGCGGTACGGACGGTCATGCTGTCCACGCAGATTCTGAGTGGCTGGGCGATGACGAGCGCGATCGCGCAGCACGCGCTGCCGGAGATCGATCGTCTGTCATTGGACATTACGGATCTCGCGCGGCGCCGCGACCGCCTGGTCGATGGACTGCGCGCGTGCGGATACGACGTGATGCGCCCCGAGGGCGCGTTCTATGTGACGCCGCGCGCGCCCATCGCGGACGACGTCGCGTTTTGTGATATGCTCGCGCGCGAAGGGGTGCTGTGCCTGCCGGGCAGTGTGGTCTACCTGCCCGGCTACATCCGCGCCTCGATTACCGCCAGCGATGCGATGATCGACCGGGCTCTGCCGGTGTTCGCGCGGGTGCGGGAGCGCGTGGTCAACGATTAGCCTTTCACAGAATCCCGCCAAGATGAAGGAGGTGGAGGCGATTCCATTTTGCGAGCAGTGCGGCAGCCTTTGACGACCCCTCGTCCAGATTTGGATCGGAGAGGCCGCGATTTGTGGGGAAGATGACGATGAGGGTAAACGGCACCACGCTCCCAAGAAGCAGACCACCAACCAGGACCGGTATGCCCCGACCTTGGGCCCAAGCGCCGAGCGCGGACAGGAAACCTACGATCGCGAGACTCGCCTGCATGAGGGTGGCACGCCGATAACTCGGGCGCCACTGCTTCACGGCGGCAGCGGTGCCGTTTTCGAGGCGAGCTGGATGCTCGACCAAGTTGATGTAGATCGCCGCGCCAGCGAAGAGGCTGGTACAGAGTGCGGCGATCAGCTCGAGAAGCATGATGGTAGTGCGTGCCTTGTTGGGGTGCCCGGGCCTGGGACAAACTCCGTGGCCGCGGCGAGCGCCTCGACGCAGAGGTTCACGGTCCGGCCCTCCCCCCGCGTGCGGTGGACGATGCCAGCAGGCACGAGGACCGCCTGCCCAGGGCGCAACTGGAGCACGCGGCCGTCGGCGAGCTCGATGATCAGCGTTCCCTCAAGTGTCAGAAAGAGTTCGTCAGACGCCGGGTGCGAATGCCAAGGATACTGGCCTTCCAGCACGGCCAGGCGGAGGCAATGCTGGTTGACTTGGCATAGCACGAGGTTCCGGTACGCGTCCGTCACGGCGCGCCCCTCGGCGCTGACGTCGATGACTTCAAGCGGGGCGTGGCGCACCGGCTCTCCCCGGTAGTCATCGGCCGCGACTTGGATCTCACTCATTGGATTTCCTCTGAACGATGGTGCGTTCGTGTCAAGATCGCCCATCCACGGGATTGCTTATTGCACTCCATCGCGAGCGCCGCTGTGCGAGGAGCGTGAAATGTGCCATCGCCACCAGCGGCACGAAGAATGACGGTATCAACGCGAACGGGAGGCGTTGCATCAGCGCAGTGTTCGTCCCTGCGGTAAATCCGGGCCAGAGGTATAGCGTGCCGAGGAGGACGGCATCCACGAAGTCGGCGATCCCAAAGAGATTCCAGGCGAGGAACGTCTTGCTCAAGCGAAACCCATCGTCCGCCGCGACGCGCGCGACGACCCAGGGCGCGGTGGCGGCCATCGCAATATCGCCGAGCCCGGCCGGCCAAGCGAAACCGCCCGGCAACATCCCCTCCGCGTAGGCCATCAAGAACCCCAGACCAATGAATCTCCAGCCGTTCAGGGCGATCAAGAACACAGGGGGGACGGAGACCACCAGAGCGCGCCAGCGGGAGGACAGCCCCAAGCCCAATACGAACAACAGAATCGGCACGAGGAAGGCCAGCGCCAGCACGAGCGGCAGCTCGTTCGGCCGGCTGACGAACACACCGCGCGCGGCCAGCAACAGGGCTGCTCCAAACCAGAGTATGGCGCCCCAAAGCAACGGCATGTGCTTGTCGGTCATCGATGGTCCTTTGGCCGTGGTACGTAGGTAAGTACCGCGACACCGGCAGCGGTGGTCTTGGCGTCGCTCAATGACAACGTGGTGTCTAAGCCGGCCCTAAAGAATCGCTCGCCGCTTCCCAGGACCACCGGATACAGCATGAGTCGGTACATATCGATCAGGTTGCGCCGCGGCGAATTCTTCATAGGTCCACCACGACCTTTCTCATTGGAGCCTCTTCTTGGCCCGGATCGCATCCAGGCTCCACGGTCCGGGGCCGGCGGCGGAGAAGTAAAGCCACAGGAAGGCATACAGCGCCGCGGCCACTCCATTGTTCGCCACGGTCCAGAACGAGATCGGTTGCGAGAACTGGAAGTACGCTACCGCCATTTCGCCGGCGACCAGGAAGGCCACGGGCCGCGTGAATAGGCCCACCAGAAGCAAGGCCCCGCCGAAGGTTTCCAGGACGCCCGCGAACCAGAACTCCGACAGAAACGCCGCTCGAGTACCGTTGGGCGGTATGCCGATGGGGAACGCAAACAGCTTCACCGTACCCGACTGCACGAAGATGAATGCCGCGACGATGCGAAGGACGCTCTGCAATCGCACCGCCCACGACGACCATTTCGCACCGATGTTCGGTCCGTTCATACCGCGTCTCACTCCTTCCTAGGACCGCATGGCGGCCAGGCGCTCAAGCAGTTGCTTCACATGGTCGCGACGCTCGGGAACCGTTATGAGCGGCGTAACGCGGGTTTCGGCGACGAACCAGAGCGGCAGACTCGTGACGATCCGATCGAGGTGCTCGGACGACTCCGCCTCGATCATGAGCCGCAGGGCAACGCGTCCAGCAACGGGCCCGCCATTCAGGAGCGTCTTGTCCGCGACCAGTTGATCGAGCCGCGCGAGCGTCGGGAAAATCACCTGTTCGATGAATCTCCGGCCTGCGTCTGGCGATGGCACGTTGCCTGATTCCACATGATCGATTTCGACCAGGAAAAGCATTGGGATCTCCGATGCGTGTTTCGCGCCCGACTGTTCCGACACCGCGCGCAGTCTACGTTGCCCGCGGCGACTCCGACAAGAAGGCACACGCGTGTGCCCCTGTCGGTTGAAGGCTCCCCTAAGTCAGGGGTTGATCCACCCGCTCGAGCTCCATTCCGTGCCGCTCGATCCAGCGGCAGACGGGGTCCATCGCCCGCATCAGCGAACGGGCAAGAGGTGTGAGGCTGTACTCGACCATCGGAGGTGTTTGGGGATGAACGCGGCGCGCTACCAACCCGCGATGCTCCAACGACCGCAGCGTCTTGGTGAGCATTCGCTGCGAGACTCCGGGCATGCCGCGCCGTAGCTCCGCGTGTCGCTTGGAACTCCTTCGGAGAAGATCGAACAGCGGGATCGCCCACTTGTCCGAGAGCAGCTTGACGACTCGCCCCGCGCCGGGAACGCCGAGCAGGGACCTCACAGAGAGGGCGCGCCGGGTGAATCGACGATGGTGTAGGTGGACATCACGAAGACAGTTTCGCCGAACCGCTCCGGAAAAACTATCCGATTGTTGCCTTCAAACTTCACGAGGTAGAAGAACCGTGGCTTCCCGCCCGCTTCAGGAGCCAGCGATTGACCGCGAGCGCGATGCGGCGAGGCGGGAGCTCACCGGCCAGGGAAAAGAGCTTGGCGATTATTCCAGGTATCACGACGGTTTTCTTCCGCATCATCCCGCGATAACCCGCGAGCGCAACCGCCTTCGCGCTCATCGCCGGGACCCACCTGTACAGCCTCGTCCCGCCTGCCCCTGAGCGCCCCTCGAACGACGACGCCGTCACGCCCGGACTCAAGGCCGTGACGGTTACACCACTGCCCTTGAGTTCCAGCGCGAGGCCTTTCGAAAAGGAGAGGACATAAGCCTTGGTCGCGTAATACGCGGCCATCCCGGGGCCAGCCGGTTGGTAGCCAACCACCGACGCGAGGTTGAGAATCTTGCCGCTTTGACGACCGACCATGCCCGGGAGCACGAGACGGGTGAAGGTGGTTAGGGCAGCGACGTTCAGCCGAACCATGCGGTCGAGCGCATCCGCGTCCTGTTCCCATACAGGGCCGTAGAGCCCGACACCGGCGTTGTTGACGAGAACATCGACCTGCACTCGGGCGGCCATCAGCTCGTTCCACAGGTCAGGGACACTCGCGGGCTCCGACAGATCTCGAGCGAACACTCGAACGTTTACGTTATGACGCTCGCGCAGCTCGGCACTGAAGTCCTCAAGCGGCCGTGCGCGACGCGCCACTAACACGAGGTCATGGGAGTCCCCGGCGAACAATCGCGCCAGCTCCGCTCCGATGCCGCTCGATGCGCCTGTGATCAGGGCCGTCGGCCGGGTAGTCACAGGGACCGAACCTAGGCCGCCCTAAGCCGACTCGACAAGAAGGCACACGCGTGTGCCTAGGCGGGGCAAGCTTGTGCGGAGTGGCTAGAGAATTGATCCGAGCGGGCAGCTAAATCCCGGCAGCACGTCTTCGCCGTCCAAGGCATCGGATTCGGCGAGCAGCGACTCGGTGCCGTTGGCGCGGTAGATACGCGTAACCCGGCGTTGGGGGTCGATCACCCACGCGAGCCCTGCGCCTGCTTCGAGCCAGTCGCCTATTTTGGCGAGCGTCTCGCCAGGCCGGTCATCGGGCGAGAGGACTTCCACAACCAAGTCGGGGGCCAGCTCGGGAAAGTCGGTCGTCGCGGGATCCGGGAGGCGATCCCGACGAACGAAACCCACGTCCGGCGCTCGTACAGTATCAGGGGCCCGGAACAATGTGAACCCGGTCTCGGCGGCGACGAGCTGTCCGCACCCCGCACTCTCCACGTGCGCGCCGAGTCGAACTGTCAGGTTCAGCGTGACCCGACCGTGGTTGTAGCCCGCGGGTTCACGAACGATCAGTCGCCCCCGCACCAACTCGGTACGCTTATGGGGGATATTGGTGTGCAGCAGCTCTGCCGCGGTCATAAGCGGGGGGGGCTCATGCCGGTAACGTAAGCGCGCGCGGCGGCCATGGGCAACAATCTGGTCATCAGACGTCAAGGGACGCTCAACGCTCTCCATTTCGCAGCGTTGAGTCCTCACCTCAAGCGAACAGCGGGACTTCCGGGCGCTGCCGGTGTTCGCGCGGGTGCGCGAACGCATCACGACTTTGTAGGTTGCCAGCCAGGTGCCAGCCGTCTCCATTGGCCCTGCTCCATGCGCCTCATGACGTGCGCGAGGAGCTGACCGCGGCTTTGGACCCGGAAGCGGCGATAGAGAGCCGTCACGTACTGATGGGTCGTGGCGTGGCTCAGGTTGAGGCGCGCGGCGACCTGCTTCTCGCTGTCCCCCTCCAGCAGACAGCCGAGCGTCTGGCGGAGCCGCGGCGAGAGTCTCTCCGGGCTCGGTTCCAGCACGCTGACCAGCGATCGGCCGATCAAGGGGCCGAGCTCCCCGTGAAAGAAGTCCAGCACCTGCCGCTCGCGAGGTGAGAAGTCCCGCTCTCCCGACGCGCGGACCAGCGCGATCGCACTGATGGCACCCTCGTCCGAGGTTTGGTGGACCGATGTGAGCTGATGATCGATGTGTGCGGGTCGGTAGTAATCGTTCCAGCAGACCGACCCGTACCATGCAGTGTTGGGGACGAGTTGCCGTCGGGTGTAGGTGACGAGTCGGTCGGGAAAGTGCTGTAACGCGCGAAAGACGGGATCGCCGGCGGGTCCCAGCTCGCGATGATAAGCGATATAGCGCTCGCGGGTGTGCGCGTCCAAACCGACATCGAAGGCGGACATGACCTGGACCGGGCGACGCGGCCGGCTCCATTGCCCCTCGCCCCCGGTCGCCATCGGGGCTCCAATGAGGCGGCACAGTCCCTCGAGCATGCGTGGACACCAGAGGGCCGGGTCGCTCCCCAAGTCCCGGCACTCGCCGAGTAGTCGATAGGCGTCCCGCACATCCTGCAGGCGCAGCAGGTCCGATTTTGCCACCGACCGCATTCCTCTGTTTAGGGGAATTGCCGCAGATCCAAACCCGTGGCTACTCTGGATTCCCCTTCGCGGGGTCGCGGCCAACGTATGCCCGGTCGTCGCTAGGTGTCAAGGCGAATTCTTCTTGCGATCCACCATCTGACGGAGGCAGGCACCATGTTCAAGCGTATGCTCCTGCTCGGCCCGGCCGCGCTCCTTGCCGCGGCCTGCGGTAACGACCGTCCCCACCCTACCGCCGTTGCCGTGGCTTCCACCGCGACCGTGGCGTTCAGCGCCGTCAAGTTCTGGGAGGCCGGCGCAACGGTAAGGTGGAACGAGCTGGCGACCGACCTGGCAGTGGCAGCGCCAGCGCCCGGGATCAACGCGACGCGCCTGTACGCGTATCTCGCGCTCGCTCAGTTCCGCGCTGCCGAGGCGGCACAGGCAGCGCCTGGGCCGCACCCCCCGATCGCTGCGGCTATCGGTGGCGCTTCGGTCACCGTGCTGAGCTCGTTCTTCCCCTCCGCCAGCACCCAGCTCGAGGCCGCGCTCGACGCGCAACAGGCGTCCGACCCGTGGCCTGGCGCGCAGCACGCAGATTTCGCCGCAGGCGAAGCGATCGGTCGGGCGGTAGGGGCGCGGGTGCTCACCTTCGCGCAGGGCGACCTTGTTGGGCTCACGAATCCACTGCTCCCGCCCGTGGGACCGCCACCGGTCGGACCTGGCCACTGGATCTATGCCCCTCCTCCGCTAATCGCACGCGGCAACCTCGGCGCGCGTCCCTTCTTTCTCACCTCCCAGGATCAGCTGCGGCCGCCTCCGCCACCCGCATTTGGAAGCGATGCTTACAACGCGGCGCTGGCCGAGGTTTATCAGGTCTCGGTCAACCGGACCCAAGAGCAGATCGACATCGCGAACTACTGGAACGTGAACCAGTCGCCGCGGTCCCAAACTGCCTTCATGGGAATCGCGCGCGAGCTGATCGTTTCGCACCACCGTACGGACACGGAGGCCGCGCGGATCATGTTCCTTATGAGCGCGGCAGCCTTCGACGCGCTCATCGGATGCTTCGATGCCAAGTACCACTACTGGTTCATCCGGCCCCCGCAGGCGAACACGGGGATCGTAACCGTGTTCCCGACGCCGCAGCACCCGTCGTACCCGTCCGCCCACTCCTGCTTCTCGGGCGCGTATAGCGGCGTACTCGCCGCCGCCTTCCCAAGCGAGCGCGCTCGAGTTGAAGCCGTCGCCCAAGAAGCAAGCCTGTCGCGGCTGTATGCGGGAATTCACTATCGATTCGACATGGAGGCAGGACTCGCGCTGGGTCGCAGGGCTGCCGCCCTCGCGCTTGCGGCGGACCTCGACCAGGTCGCCCCCGGCACCAAGTAAGCGACGTCGTGGAGAAGGAAAGGCGCGGTGGGTGGAGGGACACCTGCCGCGCCCTTGTTGTGTTGAGACTGCGCCCTCGTTAGTTGACCTTGATCGACCCCGTCATCCCAGCGTGAATCGTACAGTGGTAGGTATACGTGCCGGCCGTCGCGTATGTATGGAGGAAGATCTGTCCGACCGGCAGGCTCGTATCGAACGCGCCACCGTCGTCGGTCACCGTGTGGGCCACCGAACTGCTATTCTGCCAACACACCGTCTGCCCATGATTAATGGTCGCGACGTTGGGTGAGAAGCTATTCGAGCTGGTTGTGTTGACATTGGCGCTCGCTCCGCTGCTGCCGCACGAATTCGCAGGGCTCGTCGAACTGCCACACGCCGACCCCAACAGCGCAGCTACTGCAACGACACCGATAATCGCACGCATCAGTCTGCTCCAAGGTGATGAGGACTGGATTGGGGAGCCGCCCGCTCTCTCTCCTCCGTGAAGACCGCGCCCTGTCGTCCTACGTCACATTGGCGCAGGCTAGAAAAGCAGGTTCTTCGCTTCGCGCGCTGGCGCGCGCTTAGCTCAGAATGACAACGCGAGTGTCCTTGTAGAAGGGAGAAAGGAGAGAACCGAGAGCGAGTGTCCGCATTCACAGTGCGGATGTCCTCTTTCTATCTGACAATTGGCTGACAACAGCCGACCGGCCGCACGTTGCCGTCGCGTGCGCGCTGATGCTCCCCCCCTTTTTGCCGCTCCGCTTGACAAACGGTGAACTACCGAGCGCCCGTCGATGATTTCGTCAGGTAAGACTTTCCCTACTGACGGACCGGCGGTTTCACCAGGTCGCGCGTCGACGTTGTCCCAGTGACGACGCGTGCTGATCCGTCGCGGGCCTGTCCACCGACACGACGTGTCGAGACAGTGTGACCAACAGCGCTGATCGTTCAGCAAACATCGCATTCAAAACATTCGGGCAGTCGGTTCGCACACCGCGCGCATCGATTCATCCTTCGCGCGCGCGTCCACAGCAGAGGACACGCGCCATCCGAAAACTTCTCTCGCGAGCGCGTTGCAGAGTGGCGCGGATTTCGCATTGCCGTGCTGCTGTCGGGAGAAGTCCACGAAACTGGCACGCGGCCCGACACCGTGCCGAGGAAATGGGGAGAGGAGGAGGATGTTATGGACGCGCGGTTGCGTAGGCGGCTAGAAATGGCCGTGCGGGTTCGGGATTTCCTCCGAGCCCATCGGACGGACGGAGTGGCAGAAGGTGCGGCACTCGCTCGCCTCGAGGAGCTCGTACAGCGGGCGGAGGTGCTGGCAGCCCAGCAGCGGGCCGGCATTGTGGCGACGCGAGCGGCCACGGAGATGCGTGCGGAGGTGCGGCGCGCGCTCAGGAGCAAGCTGCTCCTGTACCTCTCCGCCGTGGGCGGTGTGGCGGCGAGCGAGAACCTGGAGCTCGCGGCGCAGTTCCGGCTGCCGCGGGTTGGCCCGAATCAGGCGTTCATCACCATGGCGCGCGGGATGTTGGAGAAGGCCACTGCCCACAAGGATCTGCTCGTGAAACGCGGGATGTCGGAGACGTTGATTGCTGATATCACCGCGGCGATCGAGGAGTTTGAGCAGACGCTCGAGGCCACGCGGGCGGGCCGGCGCGAGCATGTCGGTGCGAGCGCCGATCTGCGGGCCGTCATGGCCGAGGTCTCCGAGCAGGTGAAGGTGTTGGATGGCGTCGTGCGGTACCGGTTCGGTGACAACGCCGAGCTGATGGGCGCGTGGGCGAGCGTTCACAGCGTGGTGGGGCCGTTCCGGACTCACCCGGAGCCGCAGGTGGGTGGTGGTGCGACGCCGAAGGCGGCGTAGTCCTCACCCCCTGTCCCCCTCTCCGTTCCGGACAGGGGGCACGTGGGGTTAGTTCAACAACGAGGCGCGGTGGGTGGATGGTCACCTGCCGCGCCTTTGTGTAGTCCCGGACGTGTTCCGCAAAGGGCGCGTTGGGAAGCGAACCCGCGACCCCCTGAACCCCATGCGAACCGTTAGAGGGCCGAGTCACAACAACAAGTACTAATCATGCGACGTTCTGGGCATCGGTGTCGTAACAGCAAGCCCGAAGATCAACCGAGTGTCGTGAGAAACTCACAGCAGAACTCTCAGCACGCGACGATGCAAGGTTGAGTTCTCCTTGGGGAGATACGGGCGGAGCGCACAACCCTCTGGCCCCGCTCGTTCGCGAGCCCTATGATGGACCTACCCAAGGCCCCCGAGCGACTGCCTGGCCGATCTCCTCGCTCAAATGCAAGCCGCCCTCGCCGGCCGCTACACGATCGAGCGCGAACTCGGCCGCGGGGGAATGGCGACGGTCTACGTCGTACGAGATCTCAAGCACGACCGCCGTGTCGCCCTGAAGGTCCTCCATCCCGAACTTGCCTCTACGCTGGGTCCGGAGCGGTTCCAGCGGGAGATCAAGCTCGCCGCCCGTTTGCAGCATCCTCATATCCTGACCGTCCTCGATTCCGGTGAAGGCGCCGGACAGCTGTGGTACACGATGCCATTTGTGGAAGGCGAGTCGCTGCGCGAGCGGCTCACCCGGGAGCGGCAGCTCCCACTCGACGACGCGCTCGAGATCACCCGGGAAGTGGCGGATGCCCTCGGCTATGCGCACAGCCAGGGGATCATCCACCGCGACATCAAGCCCGAGAACATCCTGCTCAGTCGCGGGCACGCGCTGGTGACGGACTTCGGCGTGGCACGCGCGGTCCAGAGTGCGGCCGGGGAAACGCTCACTGAGACCGGAATGGCGGTCGGCACCCCAGCGTACATGAGCCCGGAGCAAGCGACCGCCGAGCGAGACCTGGACGCGCGGAGCGACCTCTACAGCCTAGGATGCGTGCTCTACGAGATGCTGGCGGGCGAGCCGCCCTACACCGGTCCGAGCGCGCAGGCCATTCTTGCGAAGCGCTTCCGTGAGCCGATTCCGCACATCCGCACCGTGCGGGAGAGCGTGCCCGAGGCGATCGAGCGGGCAGTCAGCAAGACGCTGGCGAAAACCCCGGTCGACAGGTACCGCAGTGCAGCTGAGTTCACGGAAGCGCTAGGGCTGGTTAGCGCAGTAGGTGCGGCGGGCCACTCCGGCCGCTTTGCCCTCCTCCGCCTTGTACGCCAGCGGCAGCTCTTCGCTGTGCTTATGGTCGGCTTCCTCGTCGGCGCGGGAGTATTCCTTGGCTGGTGGTGGCGGACGCGGGGCGGAGCAGAGGCCGCGGGCCCCACGCGCCTCGCCGTGCTCCCGTTCGAGAACCTGGGGCGGCCAGAAGACGACTACTTCGCGGACGGGGTGAGCGACGCTGTTCGCGGCAAGCTCACGGCGCTGCCCGAGCTGGCCGTGATCGCCCGCCCCAGCTCGATGCAGTATCGGAAGACGGCCAAGTCGCCACGAGACATCGCTCAGGAGCTGGGGGTGCGCTATCTGCTGACTGGCACCGTGCGATGGGCCAAGGGGCCTGCAGGCACGAACCGGGTGCAGGTGAGCCCCGAGCTGATTGAGGTCAAGACTGCTGGGGCTCCGGTGAGTCGCTGGCAGCAGTCGTTTGATGCGGCGGTAACCGACGTGTTCCAGGTCCAGGCCGACATCGCGAGCAACGTGGCCAATTCGCTCAGTGTCACGCTCGGCAGCGCCGAGCAACGAGCGGTCGCTGCTCGCCCCACTGAGAACCTCGCCGCCTACGATGCCTATCTGAAGGGCGAGGTAGCCTCGCAGGCGATGAACAGTTCGGACCTACCGAGTCTCCAACGCGCCGTCAACCTATACGCGCAGGCAGTCGGCCTCGACTCGGCCTTTGACCGGGCCTGGGCGCGACTCGCGCAGGCGAGCGCCTACATCTACCTCGTCACCAAGCCCACACCGGCGCAAGCCGACGCTACACGGCGGGCGGTGGAAAACGCCGTCAGACTCGCACCCGGCGCTCCTGAGACGCAGCGCGCGGTGGGCATCTACGAAGACGTGGTGCGCGGCGACGCGAGAGCCGCTCTTCAGGCGTTCGACGCCGGACTAGCACGCGCCCCGACCAACACGGACCTCTTGACCGCCGCCGCGGGTGTGGAGCGCGCGCTCGGCCGCTGGGGCCA
>WNFA01006219.1_pt1 | contig 12440 bp, 16 predicted proteins | sample 5400481 | NCBI WGS metagenome assembly WNFA01 (sample SAMN13153340, study PRJNA577476) | soil metagenome | isolation source: 120 cm saprolite under Douglas fir tree site 2 hole 1 replicate 2 | place: USA:California | collected 2015-04-18
CCCGGGTTGTCCGGGACCCCTGATTCAGGCCACCGCTCGAGCGCGGCAACCAGCGCATCCTGCGCGAGATCTTCCGCCGCGCCGACGTCGCCCGTCAGGCGCGTGAGCCCCGCGATGACCTTGGCCGACTCGATCCGCCACACCGCTTCGATCGCTCGGTGGGCATCGGACGTCGTCACCGCCTCGCCTCGTTCTGCGCGATCCGCGCCTTGACGAGCTTCCGGACCAGCGCCGCGGGCAGGGGCTTCTCGACCGTGAAGCGGATGGTGCCCTTGGACATGTGGTACGGCGCGAGTGCTTTCTTGTGCGCCTTCGTGAGCGCGGTGCTCATGAAGAGGCTGCAGTGCTCCTTGAACGCGGCATAGCCCACCAGCATGCCGTGGTGCTTGAACATCGGGATTCCGTAGCTGATGCCCTCCGTTGCCTCGGGCGCGGCGGCCTGGATGGTCTTGCGCAGCTTCTGCAGCGCGGCCCGCGGGGCGGGAGGGACCGCCTTCAGGTAGGCGGCCACCGACGCGAATTTTTTCATGGGTTCACCCGACGTCCATTTTGCGGAAGCGCTCCACCGCTTCGCTGGGCCCGAAGTCGTCCAGCTCGAACAGCTGGCGCACCTCGATCTCGCCTTCCTGGCCGTTCAGGGCGGGATTGGGAAAGCGCCGGGCCCATTCCATGGCTTCTTCCTTGGACTTCACCTGGATGATGGTGTAGCCGGCGATCAGCTCCTTCGCTTCGGTGAAGGGACCGTCGACCACGGTGCGCTTCTGCCCCGAGTACGTGATGCGCCATCCCTTCGACGTCGCCTGGAGTCCCGAGGCATCGAGCAACACCCCGGCTCGCTGTAGCTCCTCATGGTACTTCGCCATCTCGCTGAGGGCCTTTTCGTCCGGCATCACGCCCGCTTCCGAGTCCCGGGTGGCCTTCACGACGATCATGAATCGCATGGCCCTATCTCCTCTTCTCCGCCTTCGCGGCTGCCTTGGCGCGTAATCGCTTCTCTTGCTCCCTGAACTCCGGCTTGAGTGCATCACCGAAGTCGTCCGGCTCGAACTCCTGGCGAATCTCCACGTCACCTTCCTGGAACGGGGCCCGCTTCAGCCACTCGATGGCCTCGCCGAGCGACTTCACCTCCCAGAGCCAGAAACCGGCGATCAGCTCCTTCGTCTCGGCGAACGGCCCGTCGATCACCGTCCGCTTGCTCCCGGAGAACCTGACGCGCGCGCCCTTGGAGCTCGCCTGCAGCCCCTCCCCAGCGAGCATCACGCCCGCTTTCTCCAGCTCGATGTTGAACTTCCCCATTTCCGTCAGGATCGTTTCGTCCGGGAGGACCCCCGCCTCTGAGTCCTTGTTGGCTTTGACCAGCACCATGAAGCGCATCGTCGTCTCCTTATGGTTTTGCGTTCTACCTACACGACGAGCGAGGGGCGGCGAGATCGACGGCGCGGGCCAGGGCTACCCGCCGGCGATGGCCCCGAGGACGAAGAAGGGCTCCGCCCCCTCGACCACGGCGGCGGGCAGCGGAGCTTCCGGCGGCTCGTGGGTCAGATCCCGCTCGCAGGCAAAGAACCGCAGGAACGGGCGGCGCTCGAGCGTGACGTGGTCGCGAATCGTGCCGCGCAGCATCGGGTATCTGGCCTCGAGCGCGTCGAGGATGGACGCGCGCGTGACCGGGCCGCCGATGTCGAGCTGCACCTCGTCGCGAACGTGCGCCAGGGTGCGCAGGTGCGGCGGGAGGACGACGCGGATCACCGCAGCGTCTGGACTTCGACCGACAGCACGGCCGGGAGATCCCGCACGATGGGCGTCCAGCTGTCTCCGGCATCGGCCGACATGTACACCTGTCCGCCCGAGGTGCCGAAATACACACCGCATTTATCGAGCGAGTCGACGGCCATCGCGTCGCGCAGCACGTTCACATAGCAGTCCTGCTGTGGCAGGCCTTTGGTCAGCGCCTCCCACTCGTTTCCGCCCTTTCGGCTGCGGTACACGCGCAGCTTCCCATCGGGCACGTAATGCTCGGAGTCGCTCTTGATGGGGATGACGTAGACGGTCTCCGGCTCGTGCGCGTGCACGTCGATCACGAAGCCGAAGTCGGTCGGCAGGTTGCCGCTGATCTCGTGCCACGAGTCGCCGGCGTCGTCCGAGCGCATCACGTCCCAATGCTTCTGCATGAACAGCACCCCGGGCCGCGAGCGGTGCAGCGCGATGCGGTGCACGCAATGGCCGACCTCGGCGGTCGGGTCGGGAATGTACTGCGAGTGCAGACCGCGGTTGATCGGCTTCCAGGTCTCGCCGCCGTCGTCCGAGCGGAACGCACCCGCCGCCGAGATCGCGACGTACATCCGCCGGGCGTTTGTGGGATCGAGCAGGACCGTGTGGAGGCACATCCCGCCGGCACCGGGCTGCCACTTGGGTCCGGTGCCGTGGCCGCGCAATCTCCTGCCAGGTCTTGCCGCCGTCACTCGTGCGGAACAACGCCGCGTCTTCGACCCCGGCGTACACGGTGTCCGGATCGGTGAGCGACGGCTCGAGGTGCCAGACGCGCTTGAACTCCCAGGGATGCTGCGTGCCGTCGTAGAACTGGTGGGTGGTAAGAGGCTTACCGGTATCCGGCGACGTATCGTAGACGAATTTGTTGCTCTCGCCTGCCGGCATGCCGTCCGCCGTCTTGGTCATCCCGCCGCCCGGCGTCTCCCACGTTTTGCCGCCGTCGCACGAGCGCTGGAGGACTTGGCCGAACCACCCGCTGGTCTGCGACGCGTAGAGGCGGTTCGGATCGGCGGGGGATCCCTTCATGTGGTAGATCTCCCAGCCTGCGAAGTGCGGGCCGCTGACATTCCAGCGCTCGCGCTTGCCGTCCGCCGTCAGGATGAAGGCTCCCTTTCGCGTGCCGACCAGTACCCGTACTCCGCTCATGACCCGCTCCTTTCTTTACCGCCCCGTCACGGGGCCAGGAAGCACAACTCACGAATCTCGCACTCCCCTTCCCACCCTGGCCAGTGCTGCTGGTGCAGGCGCATGAAGGTCCGGGCGGCCGCGAGCGCCTCGTCTCGCGAGTTCGCCTCGAGCACGGCGTAACCGCCCACGACCTCCTTGGCCTCGGCGAAGGGCCCATCGGTCAAGGTGATCTTCCCCCCGGCGATGCGGATGCGCGCGCCGGTCGTCGTCCCCCCGAGTCCTCCGGTCTGGACCAGCGAGCCGTCCTTGAGGGAGTCCTCGGTGAGCTTGGCTATGGCGTCCAGGAGTGCCTGTGGGGGAGGCCCCTGGTTCTCGGCCGCTTTAACTATTGAAAGGAATCGCATGGCTCTGCCCTCGTGGTTTCGGGTTTGGCGCCGGGCTCCTGACCCGGTCCTCCTACACGACGGGCGAGGGAGGCCGGAATCGACACGCCCGGGCCCGCGTTCCAAGGTGCATGTTCGTACCGCAGCACGATCAGAAGGACATGCGTCCAGGGACTTGTGTCCCGGGCGGAGGCTTTGTAGTTAGGTGGCGCAAGCCGAGTCCCGCTACCGAAGCGGGAATGGGGGACCCACGTAGTCGGGGCGCAGCGCCGCAAGGCGCAGGGCAGCCAGTCTCTTCCGCCCGAGCCCGTCAGCTAACCCCGTAGGCTTCGAGGAGAGACCGATGTCGCCCCCAACCGCGCAACTCCCGGATCTCCGGGAGCCGTGGACCGCACGGATGAAGCGCGTCCTGCTCGGCAGGAAGCGCGAGCTCCATCCGAACGTCTTCCACAAAGTCTCGCTCATCGCGCTGCTCGCCTGGGTGGGCCTCGGGGCCGACGGGCTCTCGTCCTCCGCGTATGGGCCTGAGGAGGCATTCAAGACCCTCGGCGGGCAGACGTACCTCGCGATCGCCCTCGCCCTCGCGACCGCGTTCACGGTACTCGTGATCTCGTATGCCTACAGCCGCATTATCGAGCAGTTTCCGCTCGGCGGCGGCGGTTACGTCGTGGCCTCGCGGCTCCTGGGGCAACACGCCGGCGTCGTGTCGGGATGCGCCCTGGTGGTGGACTATGTGCTCACGATCTCCATCTCCATCGCCGCGGCGGGCGACGCGATTTTCAGCTTTCTCCCGCCGGCGTCGAGCGGCGCGGTGCTGTTCGGGATGCTGCCCGTCAAGCTGCTCGTCGAGTTCGCGGCGATCGGGTTCCTGATTCTTCTCAACCTGCGCGGGGTGAAAGAGTCGGTGATCGCCCTCGCACCGCTATTCCTCACGTTCATCGTCAGCCACGCGATCCTCATCGGCGGCGTCATCGTGGGCCGCCTGGGCGAGATCCCCGCCGTGTTCCACCAGGTGCGCCATGGGTTCGAGCAGGGGCTCCAGGCGCCCCCGCTGGGGCTCGGGCTCGCCGGGATGCTGGCCCTGTTCGTCCGTGCGTACGCGTTAGGCGGCGGGACTTACACGGGGATCGAAGCGGTGTCCAACGGGCTCTCCATCATGCGGGAGCCCAAGGTTCAGACCGGGAAGCGTACCATGGCCCTCATGGCGGGGTCGCTGGCGCTGACCGCCGGCGGGCTCATCCTCGCGTATCTCCTCGTCCACGCGACGCCCGCGCCGGGCCGGACGATGAACGCGGTCCTGGCGAACCGGTTCGCCGGCGGGTGGGCGGGATTCGGTACCGCGTTCGTGCTCATCACGTTGCTGTCGGAAGCGCTACTCCTCGTTGTAGCGGGGCAAACGGGATTCATCGACGGGCCCCGCGTGATGGCGAACATGGCGGTCGATTCCTATTTGCCGCACCGCTTCAGCCAGCTCTCCGACCGGCTCACGATGTCGTACGGCGTGCTCATGATGGGCGGCGCTTCGTTGCTCGCGCTCGTCTATACGGGCGGGGACGTGACGCATCTCGTGGTCCTGTATTCGATCAACGTGTTCCTGACCTTCTCTCTGTCAGAGCTGGCGATGTGCCGGTTCTGGGTGCGCGAGCGGAAGAAGCACACCACGTGGCGTAAGCACATCTCCATCCACGTGGTCGGCCTCACACTCTGCCTGTTCATCCTCACGGTGACGGTCTACGAGAAGTTTGGAGAGGGAGGTTGGGTCACGCTCGCCCTGACCGGCAGTCTGATCGCGTGCTGTTTCATCATTCGCCGGCATTACCGCAAGGTCCACTACAACCTCCGGCACCTCGACGGAATTCTTGCCGCGTTGTCGGCGGCCGGAGCGCCGCCGGCGGGGCAGCGGGCGCTCGATCCAGCGGCGCCGACGGCCGTGCTGTTAGTGGGTGGTTACGCAGGCCTGGGCATCCATTCGCTGTTGACGGTGCAACGGCTGTTCCCGGGTTACTTCAAGAACTTCGTCTTTGTCTCCGTGGGAGTCATCGATTCGGCGAGCTTCGTGAACGTCGCGGCCGTCGACGAGGTTCGCGACCGCACGGCCGCGGATCTGCGCCGCTATGTCGACCTCGCGACGAGCCTCGGCCTCGCGGCGGATTCGCGGATGGCGGTGGGCACGGAGGCGGTTGCGACGGCCGCGGACCTGTGCGGCCAGATCGCCCGCGAGTTTTCGCGCCCCCTCTTCTTCGCCGGCAAGCTGATCTTCCAGCGGGAGCGGTGGTACCAGCGGCTGTTACACAACGAGACCGCCTATCAGCTGCAGCGTCGCCTGCAATTCGCCGGCCTGAACGCCATGGTCCTTCCTGTCCGTATTACGGAGGCCGCTTGAAGGGCGTGGTCAGTTCGTCGCCGCGTGGGGATGGAGCGCGCAGCTGCACCGCATCCGCGCGGCGTCGGGGCCGCCTGGGAACACGTGGTAGTACATGGCCACCATCATCGGGACGAACACCACGGTGTTGTAGAATAGGTGCAGCTCGAGCCGCGGGAACCACAGCTGCACGATGCTCGTGGGAACCGGGGACCCGAACAGCGTCCGGCCCGCGATCACCTGACCCTGCAGCAGCGCGTGCTCGATGTGATGCCAGAACTGGATCACGAGCGCCGCGAGCCACCACGCCCGCGAGCGCCCCACGAAGCCCGGCAACAACGTCCAAATGCCGACCAGCATGATCAGGGCATAGCCGTAGTGCAGCACCTCGGAGTGCACGAGCCAGGGGAACGCCTGGCCCAGGACGCCGCGCGCCTGGTGGACCGGCCATTGCAGCACGTACACCTGATACGCCTGCACCAGATGCTCCGCCCAATGGGCGATGACGATGATCATGAACGCCTGCAGGGCCCGCTTGTGCCACGGGCCATTGAGCTTCCCGAAGAACGAGCGGGCTCCGTCGGGCTGGGCTTGCGGGTGCGTGAAAGCGGTGCTTGCCATGAGGGCCGGAAACTAGTTCGCCCCGTCTTGTTGGGCAAATCGCACGGCGTACCCGCCAATCCGCGCCCCGTGCTCTTTGCCGCGCTCGATGTCGCTCCGGTAGTGAATGCCGCCATACAGGCGGGAGATACTCGCCTCGTCCTTCATGGCGGCGAAATTGGGAGCGGCCTGCGGGAAGATGAAAAGGAACGGCAGAACGGTCGAGCCCCGGGTTCGCATAGGGGGAGAGAAGATACCGTCTAGTGGGTCGTCCGCAAGGTTGCTATACTTCCCTTTCGCTTCGACAGGAGTGAGCACGTATGACCCGGGCCACGGATGTTCTGCAGGGCACGCTCGACCTGCTCATTCTCAAGGCGCTCGCGCTGGCGCCGCTGCATGGCTGGGGAATCACCAACCGCATTCGACAGATGTCGCGGGACGCTTTCCAGGTCGGGCAGGGATCCCTGTATCCCGCGCTGCATCGCTACGAGAGTCGTGGCTGGGTGACGTCCTACTGGCGCACCACGGAGCACAATCGAATAGCGAGGTACTACGGCTTGACGGCGGAGGGAAAACGTGCGCTGGATGAAGCGATCGAGCGGTGGCGCTGCTACACGGGCGCCCTGGACCTCGTCATACGCGCCCGGTAACTCCGAGGCCGACGACTATCTCGCGAGAATCCGACTCTGGTTCGCCAGGATCTTTTTCTGGTTCTTCAGCATCGCCTCGAGGTTCTGCAGAATCCGCTTCTCATTATCGAGGATCCGCAACAACCGACGCTGGTTCCGAAGGATCCGCTTTTCGTTTGCGATGATCCGCTCTTGGTTCTTGCGTGTCGCAACTGGCATGGCCGCTCCTCCGGATGCGATTGCCGGACGAGATGATACGGACACTCTTGGCCCTCCGCAATCCTGCGTGGCCCTTGCCGAGACGGCCCACGGCCGCCAGAATCGGTAGCCTCATCCACGCAGCAGCCCACAGCGAGAGAGGGACCGTGCAGGCTCAGAGCTACGACGCCATCGTGGTGGGATCGGGGATCTCGGGCGGTTGGGCCGCCAAAGAGCTGACGGAGAAAGGGCTCCGCGTTCTGCTGCTCGAGCGGGGCAAGAACGTCGAGCACATCAAGGACTACGTCAACACGACCAAGGCTCCCTGGCAATACCCCCATCGCGGCGGGCGAACCCGGGCGATGGAGCTGGCCTACCCGGTGCTGAAGCGGGACTACCCGCTGAACGAGAAGAACCTAGACTGGTGGGCTTCGGACCAGGAGTCGCCCTACACCGAAGTGAAGCGGTTCGACTGGTTTCGCGGCTATCACGTGGGCGGGCGCTCGCTCATGTGGGGCCGCCAGAGCTATCGCTGGAGCGACTTCGACTTCGAGGCCAACGCGCGAGAGGGGATCGCGGTCGACTGGCCGATCCGCTACGCCGACATCGCTCCCTGGTACGATCACGTCGAACGCCACGCGGGCATCTCGGGGTCGAGGGAGGGGATGCCACAACTCCCGGACGGACAGTTCCAGCCGCCCATGGCGCTTAACTGCGGCGAGGAGATGATCGCCGGGCGGTTGCAGCGGCAATTCGGCGGCCGGCGTCGAATCATCCCCGGACGCACGGCGAACCTCACGCGACCGCTGCCGGGACGCTCCCCCTGTCAGTACCGCAACGCCTGTTGGCTGGGGTGCCCGTTCGGGGGGTACTTCAGCACGCAGTCCTCCACGCTGCCGGCGGCAATGGCCACGGGCCGCTTGACGCTCAAGCCGTTCGCTATCGTCACCGAGGTGCTATACGACCGCGATCAGAAGCGCGCCACCGGCGTTCGGGTGCTCGATGCGGTGACCGAGCAGACCACCGATTACAGTGCGCGGGTCGTCTTCCTGTGCGCGTCGACGTTGAATTCGACGTGGCTGTTGCTCCGGTCCGCCACCGACGTGTGGCCGGGAGGGTTGGGGAGCAGCTCCGGCGAGCTGGGGCACAACCTCATGGATCACCATTTCCGGGTCGGGGCGGAGGGCATCATCGAAGGACTCGAGGATAAGTCCTACAATGGACGGCGACCCACAGGGTTTTACATCCCGCGCTACCGGAATCTGTTCGGCGACAAGCGCGACTATGTACGCGGCTTTGGGTACCAGGGGGGCGCGAGCCGTCAGGGGTGGTCGCGCGCCGTGGCCGAGCTTGGGGTGGGGGGCGCGTTCAAGGACGCCATGGCGCAGCCGGGGCCGTGGAGCATCGGCGCCACTGCATTCGGCGAGATGCTCCCCAATCACGCGAACCACGTCTCGATCGACACTGCGCGGAAGGACAAGTGGGGCCTGCCGGTGCTCGCGATCGATTGCGCGACCGGCGAGAACGAGCGGCTCATGCGCCGGGACATGATGAACGACATGGCAGAGATGTTCGAGGCCACCGGCGTCAAGCAGGTCCGCACCTACGATCGGGAATACTTTCCCGGAATGGGGATCCACGAGATGGGGACGGCGCGGATGGGTCGGGATCCGAAAACATCGGTGCTGAACGCGCACAACCAGGTGTGGGACGCCCCGAACGTGTTCGTGACGGACGGAGCCTGCATGACATCGACGGCGTGCCCCAACCCGTCGCTCACGTATATGGCGCTGACGGCGCGCGCGGCGGACTTCGCCGTGCGCGAGCTGCAGCACCGCAACCTCTAACACGCGTCGCGGAGCCGACCAATGTCGGAATCGGAGCACACCCACCCGATCGATCGTCGCGAGGCGATTCGGCGCGTGAGCGTCCTGCTGGGCGGAATCGCCTTCGTCGGCGGGAGCACGCTCGTCACCGCGTGCGAGAACGCCCAGCGCCGCGCCACGAGCACGGGTGGGGTGGGAAGCTTTACCACGCAGGAGATCGCCTTTCTGGACGAGGTGGCGGAGACCATCCTTCCCGAGACCAAGACGCCGGGGGCGAAGGCCGCGCAGACCGGCGCCTTCATGGCGCTGATGGTCACCGACACCTACCCCGAGCGCGATCAGGCCATCTTTCGCGACGGGATGCGCAAGCTGGACGAGGCGTGTAAAGCGATGCATCATGCGGCGTTCCTGGACGCGACGCCGCCGCAGCGGCTGGTCCTGCTCGAGCAGCTCGACCGCGAGCAGAAGGCCTATATGGACGCGAAGCATTGGGACGATACGCCCGCCCACTACTTCCGCATGATGAAGGAACTGGCGCTGCTCGGTTACTTCACGTCGGAAATTGGCTATACGAAAGCGATGCGCTACGCCGAAACACCCGGGCGCTTCGACCCGTGCGTGCCGTACACACCCGGCGACCCTGCTTGGGCGCCCCACGCGTAGGAGAGTCTATGATCTTGCATCGTCGGCGCTGGCTCGGTTTCAGTCTGGTGGCAATGGCCGCGTTCGCTGTCGGCACGCGCGACGTGGTGGCGCAGGAGGTCATCGACGCCAAAGCGGCCGCCTACCTGCGCGATCGGTATCTCGCAGACATGGACACGGTGCACGTCAAGATCATGGCGCTGGCCAACGCCATCCCGGCGGACAAGTACGCCTGGCGCCCGGCTCAGGGTGTACGCTCGGTGTCCGAGGTTCTGATGCACGTGGCGTCCGAGTGGCTGTTTTACGGTCCGCAATCAGTGGGAGCCAAGCCGCCCGCCGATTTTGGGCCGCCGCAGCAGACCCTGCCCAAGCTCGAGAAGGATTTCACCACGAAGCCGCAGGTGCTCGAGCAACTCACTAAGGGGTGGGCCTACTACGTTGCGCAGATGAAAGCGGTGGACGCTGCCAAGCTCACGGGTCGCTACCCGCCATGGAACACCACGCTCGCGGAGGCGGCGTTCGGGATGACCGGCGATCAGCACGAACACCTCGGGCAGCTGATCGCGTACGCCCGCTCGGTGGGGGTGCGACCGCCCTGGAGTAAGTAGCTATCCCTTCCTCCCGAACCGCTCGAAGCGGTACGCAAGCTCCGGACCTCCGTCACCCTCGTACGCGAGCCGGGCGATGAGCAGCGTGAACGGCTCCGTGTAACGGGCGATCCGCAAGGGCCCAGCGTCCACCGGATCGAAGCCCACGTCTCGGATCAGCTCAGCCGCCACGGCTTTGGAGCCCTCGTTGTCGCCGCAGTATACCAGACTCGGTCGGCTGGCCTTGCGCTTGGCTGCGAACACGCCAAACAGCACTTCGCTCGGCACAGTGCCGAAGGCGGAGACGACCCGAGCCTTCGGAACCTTCTTGGCCAATGCCTCAGCGCCCGAGGAGGTGTGAGCGATCACGAGGTCGGTATCGTCGGCATTCATGGGGAGCGAGCAGGTGACGATGACCTTGCCGGACACGTCGCCTGCCTGCTTCAGGACGTCGTCGACTCGGGACCAGTGCACCGCGAGCAAGAGTGCGTTCGCTTCGCGCGCGGCTTCTCCTGGCGTGCCAGCCTGGGCGTTCCCTTGCGCCTCGCGTGCGAGCTTCTCGAGCTTCTGCTTGCTGCGCGCGTAGCTGAATACCACTTCATGTCCGGCGCGCGCCCAAATCGTTCCGAGCTTGGCGCCCATCAGTCCCGAACCCAGGATGCCGACTCGCATGTCAGAGACCCGTCCGTTTCTCGAGCGCTTCGGGGTAGCGCGCGCCCTGGATTATGATCTGCGAGGCGGCGGTTTCGATTTCGCGGAGATCATCAGGCGTCAGCCGGATTGCCGCGGCGCCGATGTTCTCTTCCAGGCGCGCCAGTTTGGTCGTGCCCGGGATGGGGACCATCCACGGCTTCTGGGCGAGTAGCCACGCAAGCGCGATTTGCGCCGGTGTTGCCCGCTTCTTTTCCGCAATGTTCCGCAGGACATCCACGATGGTCTGATTCGCCTTACGCGCCTCAGGCGTGAAGCGCGGAACAATGTTGCGGAAGTCGGAGCTCACAAACGTTGTCTTCTCGTCGATCGTGCCCGTCAGAAAACCCTTGCCGAGGGGACTGAATGGCACGAATCCGATGCCGAGCTGCTCGAGGGTGGGCAGCAGCTCTTCTTCAGGGTGCCTCCACCACAGTGAATACTCACTCTGCACGGCCGTGACCGGTTGGACGGCGTGGGCGCGGCGGATCGTGCGCGCGCCGGCTTCGGACATGCCGAAGTGCTTCACCTTGCCTTGCGCAATCAAATCCCTGACCGTGCCCGCTACGTCCTCGATCGGGACGTTCGGGTCGACGCGATGCTGATAATAGAGATCCACGACGTCTGTCCTGAGACGCTTCAGCGAACCCTCGACGCTCTGTTTGATGCGCTCGGGACGGCTGTCCTGCACTTGCTGCCCGTTCTCGCTCTTGATGCCGAACTTGGTGGCGATCACCACCTGCCGGCGCAATGGCGCCAACGCCTCGCCTACGAGCTCTTCGTTGGTGTACGGACCGTAAATCTCGGCGGTATCGAAGAATGTGACACCGCGTTCAACGGCCGTGCGGATGAACGCGATCATCGCCTGCTTGTCCGGCGGGACACCGTAGCTCTGGCTCATTCCCATGCAGCCGAGCCCGAGGGCCGAGACTTCGAGATTGCTCTTTCCAAGTGTGCGCTTCTGCATGGTTTCTCCTAAGGTCTACCTCGCGCTTCCAGCGGGCTCGAGCTCGTCGAAAGCGAGGGAGGTCGACAGCTCGCGGTACGCGTCGATCTGCGCCTGGAGATCGGCGACGTGCTGCTCGGCGAGGGCGATGGCATCGGCGCCGGCGATGAAGCGGCGCGGCGGCGGCTCCTCGCTGGCGATCGCGACCAGCGCCCGCGCGAGCTTGGCCGGGTCGCCGCCTTGCCGGCCGCTCTGTGCCTGCCACCACTTCAGCTGCTCCGCCGTGCGGTCGGCGTAGTCCTCGATGGACGGCTCGGCGTAGGTCACGGACGCCGGCTCCAGGAGCTCGGTGCGGAAGAACCCCGGGTTGACGATGGTGGTGGTGATGCCGAACGGCCCGACCTCTTGCTGCAGCGACTCCATCCAGCCCTCGAGGCCGAACTTCGACGCGGCGTATGCCGAACAGAACGCAAAGCCGACCAGCCCTGCGGTCGACGAGATCGAGACAATGTGCCCGGAGCGCTGCTTGCGCATGACCGGCAGGACGGCGCGGGTGACATTCATCGGGCCGATGAGGAGCGTCCCTAACTGCCGCTCTATCTGCTCCGGTGTCAGCTCCTCGAAGTAGCCGGCAAAGAAGTTGCCGGCATTGTTGACCAGCACGTCGATGCGGCCGAACCGG
>WNFA01011549.1_pt1 | contig 12440 bp, 11 predicted proteins | sample 5400481 | NCBI WGS metagenome assembly WNFA01 (sample SAMN13153340, study PRJNA577476) | soil metagenome | isolation source: 120 cm saprolite under Douglas fir tree site 2 hole 1 replicate 2 | place: USA:California | collected 2015-04-18
GAGACCCATATAGTGGCGAGCACGGCTGATCCTGGCGGCTTGGGCGAAGCGGCTACAGCCGCTGTGGCCCCCGCGGTCACGAATGCCATTTTCGCGGCGACGGGGCGCCGCATCAGAAGGCTGCCGATACAGCCGGCCTAAGAGCAAGGCCTAGGCGGATGGAGGCATGAGCGCTCTCGATGTCGCAATGCTCGCCGGGTTAATTTAGCCGCTGCCGCGTGGTTCGGATCTTCGAAAGTTTGCGCGATAATGGGCGGGTGTGACACCCAGACGCTCGCTGAACACGACGCGCATCCGGTCTGCCGTGCCGAAGCCGCAGTCATAGGCGACGGATTTGAGAGGCCGGTCGCTACCCTCAGCAGCGTGCGAGCGGCGTCGATACGGGCCCGCTCGACGAATTCGTGCGGCGTGATTCCTGTCTCGCTGACAAAATGTCGGGCGAGGTTGCGCGTGCTCATCCCAACCACGTCCGCCAGTGATTGAAGCGTATGGCCGCTTCCGATATAGGCTATGACATGATCCTGGATGCGTGCGATCGGCGAGACAGGATCAGCCGGCGCGGTGAGATATGGGCTGAACTGCGATTGATGTCGTCTACATTGGTGGATGAATGACTGTTGGAGAGAATGCTTTGAATCAAGAGCAGGGCGTCGCTGCACCGCCGGCCGCTCACACCGTATCGCCACCAACCCCGCTCCCTTCCGCCCCACCCAATGGGTCGGCGTCCGCGCCGATCGGTTCGCGCAGCACTTTGGCCCGGCTGGCCATTCCGTTGTTCGCCGTGCTGGTCGCGCTTGCCTTCATCGCGCTTGCGACGCTGCGCTGGGACGCCTGGGTCGGTCATGCGACGATCCAGACCACCAATGATGCCTATGTCCGTGCTGAGCTGACGCGGCTGAGCAGCCGCGTCGCCGGCGAGGTGTTGACGGTGGCCGCGAAGGATTTCCAGCGCGTCAAGGCTGGCGATCTCCTGGTTCAGATCGATCCCGCCGATTACCAGGCGCAGGTCGCGCAAGCCGAGGCCGGCGTGGCGGGCGCGCAGGCCGCACTCGACAATCTGAGCAACCAGGTCGAACTGCAATACGCGACGATTGCGCAGGCCGAAGCGGCGCAGGTCTCCGCGGCGGCTCAGGAGGTCGAGGCGCGCCAGGAGCAGGAACGCCAGCAATCGCTGTCGCAGACCGAATCCGGAACGCGGCAAAAGCTCGAACAGGCAACTGCGGCCTACGCCAAGGCGCAGGCCGACGTGCGCGCCAGCCGCGCCGTCATCGCCGCGCAACGCCATCAGCTCGAAGTGCCGATCTCGAGGGCGCCAAGGCGACGCTGGCCGCAGCCAAGCTCAGGCTCGGCTACACCAAGATCGTGGCGCCGTTTGATGGTGTTACCGGCGAGCGGCAGGTGCAGCCGGGCGACTACGTCAATATCGGCAGCAACCTGATCAATGTCGTGCCGCTGCCGAACGTCTATGTGATGGCCAATTACAAGGAAACGCAGCTCACGCGGGTAAAGCCGGGCCAGCCGGTCGATATCACCGTCGACAGTTTCCCGAACGAAAAACTGCACGGCCGCGTCGAGCGGATCGCGCCGGCGAGTGGTTCGCAATTCGCGTTGCTGCCGCCGGACAACGCCACCGGCAATTTCACCAAAGTGGTCCAGCGTATCCCAGTCCGCATTCAGCTCGACAACAACCAGCCGCTGCTGGAGCGCCTGCTGCCGGGAATGTCCGTCGTCACCAATATTAATACCGGCGAGGCGGGGGCGAATGGCGGAAAATGACGGTAACGACCGCGGACCAGTCTCGCGCGGCGGTATCGCGCCGCAGCCGCTGTTCGCGGTGGCCGCCGTGCTGCTCGGCTCGTTCCTCGCAAATTTCGACAGCCGGCTGACGTCGGTCGGGCTGCCGGATCTACGTGGCGCGTTTTCGCTCGGGTTTGACGAAGGCGCCTGGCTCTCTACTGCCGGCATCGGCTCGCAGATCTTCATCGCGCCGGCGGTGGCGTGGCTTGCGACCGTATTCGGCTTGCGCCGCGTGCTCGGCATTCCGAGCCTGGTCTATGCCGTAATCTCGCTGGCAATTCCGTTCCTCCACGATTACACGGCGCTGATCGCGCTCAGCATCATGCACGGCATGCTGCTCGGCACCTTCGTGCCAGCGACGCTGATGATCGTCTTCCGCAATTTGCCGATCCGCTGGTGGCTTCCGGCGATCGCGATCTATTCGATCCGCGTGGGCTTCGCGCTCGATAGCGGCACCTCGCTGGTCGGCTTCTACGTCGACCATTGGGGATGGCAGTGGCTGTATTGGCAGGGCGTGGTGATCGCGCCGCTGATGGGCCTGATGGTCTATCTCGGCACGCCCCGCGAGCCGGTCAATCGGGAGCTGTTAAGGGATGCCGACTGGGGTGGCATGCTGCTGCTCGGCACCTCGGTCTCCGTGATCTATGCCGGCCTCGACCAGGGCAATCGCCTGGATTGGCAGGAGTCGGGCACGGTGATGGCGCTGCTGCTCGGTGGCGTTGTGCTGTTTATCGTCTTCCTGATCAACGAGACCATGGTTCGCCAGCCCTGGGCCCACGTCAATGTGCTGTTCTCGCGCAATATTGGGCTCTCGCTGGTCGTCATCCTGCTCTACACCCTGACTAGCCTATCCAACTCGTCGCTGGTGCCGAATTTCCTCAGCGTTGTCGGCCTGCTGCGGCCCGAACAATCCGGTGTCCTGCTGCTGACCTACGGTGCGCTGCCGATGTTTGCGCTGGTGCCGATATCGATCTTCATGCTCCGGCATTTCGATGCGCGTACGGCGGTTGTGCTGGGTTTTTCCGCTTTCGCTGCCGCCAATCTGTGGGGAACGCAGCTGACCCATGACTGGGCGCGCGGCGATTTCATCGGCATCGTGATGCTGCAGTCGATCGGACAGGCTTTCACGCTGTTGCCGATCATCATCGTCGCGCTGTCGAATTCCGATCCCTCGCGGGCAACGTCATTCGCCGCCTATATCCAGATCATGCGGCTTGGCGGCGCCGAGATCGGCGTGGCGCTGATGGGCACCTGGCTGCGCGTGCGCGAGCAGATCCATTCCAATTATCTCGGCCAGCATATCGAAAACGGCAGCGTCGATGTCACGCGCATGATCAAGCAATTGGCGGATGGTTTTGCCGACCATGGCGCCGCCACCGCGTCGGCGCGGGCGGTGGGCACGCTTGCGGCGCGGGTGCAGCGGGAGGCCAACGTGCTCGCTTACATTGACGGTTTTTGGCTTTCCTTCTGGCTGGCGATGGTGGCGCTGTTCTTTGTGGCGTTGATCAGGCGCGCCCCGCCTGGGCCGTTCACGCGGGCGCCGCTCGGCTTTGCGAAAGCATTAATGCGCTGGTGCGGAGTATCCGTCTCGTGACGAGTTTCCGCCAGTTGCTGCGCGAAGCGTCATCAGTGATGGGGGTGGTCGCCGATCGTTAGACCACACTTCCCTATCAGCGTTGTTGCGCCGATAAGAACGACCGCTTTGGCGGATAGTGTTGAAAAAGTCCTTTTTGGGTGACGCGCGAAATTCTTTAGAGCCGCTGATGCGTTTCGCGCGTGGCGACGTGAGGGGCCTCATCGTTTCACACAAAATCGATCAAGGACCTTCGTATCGGCGCCACGATGCTTTGCAGCGGCAGGCACGCCAAAAATCAGCTTTTGCGGAATTTTCGGTGTTGTTCGATTTTCGACTTTTTCAACAATATCGGCGCAAAGCGGAAGTTGGCGAGTGCCCGGCCCGCTGCGGTGGTTGTTCGGTTTAAGCTTGCAATGAACCAAGTCATGCCCAAGATTGAGAAGATATCGCAAGTCGGGGTCGCGTTAGAGGGATAAAGCATGGCGAAAGCTGAAGGCATGATTGTCGCAGCCCAAGCGGAGGCGGCCGAAGTTGGCGCGTTAATGCTGAGGGCAGGCGGCAATGCCGTCGATGCGGCGATTGGCTGTGCGCTCGTGCAGGGCGTCGTCGATCCTTTGATGTGCGGGATAGCCGGGTTTGGAAGCGCGGGAATCTATTTCCCGTCGAAAAAAGTTCATAAGTATCTCGACTTTCACGCTCCAGCGCCGGCGTCTTCACGACCTGACATGTGGGAGCATCTGATCGAGGGCGAAGCCCGCGATGGATACGGCTTCATCTTAAAGGGAAGGGTGAATGACGTCGGTTACCAGTCTATTTGCGTTCCGGCGTCGCTGAAGGCGTATCATGAGATGCATTCCAAACTTGGCGTCTTGCCTTGGCGGGATATCGTAGCCCCAGCGATCGAATGGGCCGAACGCGGCTGGATGGTGCGCCCGCACGTCGAACTCTTCTGGTCGGATCTCGGGATGATGGGACGGGCTTCGGGTCTGGAAAGACTTGCATTCACAACGTCCGGGCGCCGCCTCTACTGTCGCCGTGATGGCACCGCCAAGAAGGTAGGCGACTGGGTCCATAATCCGGAGTACGCCAACACACTTCGTCTCATCGCGGAGGGCGGCTCCGATGTTCTCTACACCGGCGAGCTTGGAGACCGCATTGTCGACGATATGCGCAACCACGGAGGTCTGATTACGGCGGAGGATCTCGCGAATTACAACCCGATTTGGCGCAATCCCCTGCGCGGATCGTATCGCGGATATGGCATCACTACCAATCATCCGCCCGGCGGCGGCATCATGCTCCTTGAGATGCTGAATATTCTCGAGGAGTTTGATCTCAGCGGGATTGGGCACAACAGTGCCGAATATCTCAGGGTGGTCTGCGAAGCCATGAAGCGGGCAACGGTTGATAAGGACCGGCATGTCGGAGACCCCGCCTTTTTCGATGTTCCTATCGAAAGATTGACGTCCAAGGCTTATGCCGCGGAAACAGTACGCGACATCACCGCCGGCGTGAAAGTGGATGTCCCCCGTTTCAACGCCGGCTTCGAATCCAAGGATACGACGCAGGTCTCTGTGGTGGATCGGGACGGGAATTGCGTTACGATGACGCATTCGCTCGGAATGCCATCCGGAGTAATTACCGACGGATTTGGCTTTTTCTATAACGGCTGCATGGCGGTCTTTGACCCCCGCCCGGGTCGGGCAAATTCGATAACGCCGGGAAAAGCTCGCTTTACGTCGGTTTGTCCATCGATCATTTTCAAGAACGACAAGCCCTATCTCGTGATTGGCGCGCCGGGCGCCACGCAAATCGCAATGGGTGTTTTGCAGGCCATCCTCAACGTCCTCGATTTCAACATGACCATGACTGAGGCGGTCAGCGCACCGAGATTTTCGGCGACCAGTAACGCCATCGATGTCTCCAACCGGATCACTTACGGAGTCACACGTCAGCTTGGGTCACTCGGCTACGAGGTGATCAGAAGTCCGTATACCTTTGGTTTTGCCGCCGTTCACGGCATTCGTATCGTCGAAGATCGCTTCGATGGCGGCGCTGACCCCGGACACGACGGAATCGCACTGGCTGTTTGAGTGGGTCCCTGATCGCTTTGATCAACCAAGAAAATCAACGCAAAGGGGTGACGCCATGAAGGTTGCGTTGTGATCCGCAAGACGCGAGCGATCCGATCGAAATTGATATTCGATGGACAAGCAACCTGGGCTAAAGGCCCGCCGCCATACCAAGTCTACCGAAACCCGAAAATTTTAACGCCGGTCGCCGAATATCAAATCCGAGCACCGCGCCAAAGAAATTTATCTCAAAACCTTCGACCCAGCCGATGGTGAGGCCAAGATAGCCGCCGAGCGAAGTGTAAACGCCGGTATGGGAAGGCGTCAGGCCGTACCAATCACCCTCATAAGGGTAGTCTTTGCCGATGGCTGTCGGCGGCAGGACCGCCTTGAGTTCGGGGACCGCATCGAGCACCACCTGGACGAACGTATTTGAATTCGGCCCCGGCCACGCTCTGTAGTCGCCAAGGGCACGGAACTTGTAGTTTTCGATGACATGCCGGATCTTGGGAATCAGGCGGCTCGCCTCTTCACCCTCAACCGCAACAATTGTTTCGGGTGTCGCGCCAAACCAGCGGGCATCTGCGGCGAATCCGTTGCTTCGGATTGGCTCGCCCCAGGCGGTGTAGTCGTAACGGTCGTAACTGGCCGCACCCTGTTCCTTGACGACGATCCAGGTATGAATTGCAAAAATGCTTCGCCACCGCACGGTACGCGCTGCATAGACGCGAATGAGTGCCGCGGGATGGCCGGATGCCGCGGGCAAGAGCCCAGCGCTGGTGCGATCCGCCGTTTGCCAATCACCACGACGATCTCCTGACCAATAATAGCGGGCGGCCGACGCTCCGATCGGCACAAAAATAAGTAGCAGGAAGATGACCACGAATTTTCTCAAGGGGTGAGCGGTCTAGTGGCGACATCTTCCATATAGCTCGTCCCGTCAACCGCGCCAGTTCGGTGCTCTAACCTTTTGAAGGTCACACAAGCTTGATCCACCGTGACCGTCAGGACCGATTCCACTCGCCCCCGAGGAACGGCGGCTTCTGGCGCGAAGCGGACATTGGCCAAAGCACCGAAGTCGCCTAAGTGCCACCAGAAGCAGTTGTCGACTAAATCCAGACGACGACCTTGGGCGCACCGATAGCCCAACTCTGGAGGCGGCCTTTCGGGAAAGCTCCGCCGGTTTGGGGTCGCCATTCACGGGGAAGCCGCGCATGAAGAACCAGACGCCATATGTCCGCGATTGCGCCGCTCTATTCGGCGGCGGCTTGTGGCGATCGAAGCTCCGGATGATCGACCAGTTGAGTTAGCTCTGCTTCCTCCAGCGTTTCCTTTTCAAGGAGACGTTGGGCCGTGCGATCGAGAACCGCGCGCCGTTCCTTGAGGAGATCGAGGGCGCGCTGGAATGCTTTCTCCACAATGGCCCGTACCTCTTCATCAACGGTCGCTGCCGTTTTCTCGGCATAATCCCGTTCATGCGGAGGCGATGGAAGATCGGAGCCGGTCAGGAGTGTGTGCGGATCACGATCATAGGCGACGTTGCCGAGTTTGTCGGACATTCCGTAGCGTGTAACCATGCTGCGAGCGATGTCGGTGACGCGTCGCAGGTCGTCTGCAGCACCTGTGGAAAGATGACCGAATACAATCAGCTCGGCGGCGCGACCACCGAGCGACACGGCCATCTTGTTCTCCAGTTCGTCGCGCGTCATCAAGAATCGGTCCTCTGTCGGACGCTGAATCGTATAGCCGAGCGAGCCGATGCCACGCGGGATGATCGACACCTTGTGAACCGGGTCGACACCTGGCAGCGCAAGCGCCACGAGGGCATGGCCCATCTCGTGATAGGCGACGATCTCCCGCTCCCTGGGGTTGAGCAGCCTGTTTTTCTTTTCCAGACCCGCGACGATCCGTTCGACAGCGTTGCCGAAGTCCGCCATCGATGTGGCATCTGCGCCTCGCCTCGTCGCCAGCAGCGCCGCTTCGTTGACGAGATTAGCGAGGTCGGCGCCGGTAAAACCCGGCGTCAGTGCAGCCACCTTGTCGGCGTCGACGTCGGCTGCAATTTTCACCTTCTTCATGTGAACCTGCAGGATCTGCACGCGGCCCTTCTTGTCGGGCCGGTCCACCAGTACCTGGCGGTCGAACCGTCCGGCCCGCAGCAGTGCGGGGTCGAGAATTTCCGGCCGGTTGGTGGCCGCCAGAATGACGAGCCCCGAACGCGAGTCGAAGCCGTCGAGCTCCACCAGCAGCTGATTGAGCGTTTGCTCCTTTTCGTCATGCCCCCCGGCATAGGGACCGATGCCGCGCGCTCGGCCGAGCGCGTCGAGTTCGTCGATAAAGATGATGGCGGGCGCCTTCTGGTGGGCTTGCTGGAACAGGTCGCGCACGCGCGCAGCACCTACGCCGACGAACATTTCGACGAATTCCGAGCCCGAGATCGAAAAGAACGGCACCTTTGCTTCACCGGCGACCGCCTTGGCCAGCAGCGTCTTGCCGGTGCCGGGCGGGCCTACCAGCAACACGCCTTTCGGCATGCGGCCACCGAGCCGGCTATAGTCTGCCGGGTTTTTCAGGAAGTCCACGACTTCGCGCAGCTCGTCCTTGGCTTCGTCGACGCCCGCGACGTCGTCGAATGTGACGCCGGTATCGGCTTCGACATAGATCTTGGCCTTACTCTTGCCGATCGACATCAGCCCGCCACCGAAGCCTTGTGATTCCGCGAACCGCCTGCCGAGATACCACCAGAGCCCCACGAACAAGAGGGTGGGCATGACCCACGACAACAGGTCGCGCAAGAACGTGCTCTCGATTTGGCCGGTGTAGCGGACCCCATACTTGTCGAGCTCGCCTGCGAATTGCGGATCGACCCTGGTCGTGACGAAATGCTTTTGCCCGCCGGGTAGCGGCTCTTTCAGGGATCCTTGTATGAAGCGGTCTGACACGCCAACGGTGGCGATCTTGCCTTCGTGCAACAAACGTTGAAAGTCGCTGTAGGGGATCGGCGCGATCTGGTTGGCAACCGAGACCGCGTACTGAATCATAAACACCAGAAAGATGGCAGCAATCGCGTATCCGACATTGAAGCGGGTTTACAATCTGGCCCCGTCGCTCGCGTCCGGTGCGCTGACGTGCTGGCCTGCGTCTCGTCCAGATCGAACAGTGCGTCGATCACCTCGTCCAAACGTGAGGGCTCGGATTGCGGTTCGCCCTTGAAGAGAGCCAGTTCGATAAGGTACGCATCCAGCGCCCACCGACGGAGAACGTCCCGCTTCTGCGCCGGCGAAAGATCGTGGTCATCAAGCACGTCCTGGGGACTCGCGTAATACGCGGCAGGACCGCGTACCGGTCCCGACTTGTTTTGAACGCCCCTCAGCCCGAGCGTCCGTTCGACCCATTCCAGTCGCCAAGGCCACACGTCCGACGACCGTATGTCTGACGAAGAGGAACTCGCCTTGGCGGCATTCGCGTTTGAACCCGGCCGTGCGTCGGGATTGTCCGTACCTTGCAGAATGTAGCGCAAACCCTGGCGCCGAGCGTAGGCGACGGCGGCGGCTGCCGAAGGGAATGTCAACTCGACCTGCGATAACGTGTCGTCGCCGCCTGTCCATCCCATCAGTGGCTCGATAAAAGGACGAGAGCGAGGCTCGAAGCACAGCTTCCAATCGCGCGTGCGCGCTTTTCCCGAAGTCATGGCGGAGCGCGCCGGCTTGTAAATCACGGCCAGCGCATCATCGGGAAATACAGACCGGGTCAGCGCAGTGCGAGGTGCACCATCCCGTTCCGTCCAGCATTCCTGTGCGCTGTTGGTCTCCTGCAGCATCGTCACCTCCCGATCGAAAGGCGGGGCGGGAGCGGCGTAGCTCCCGCCCTTGACCTTACTTGCCGTTGATCGCGATACGCTTCACCTTCTCCTGCGCCCTGGCCGACTTCGGCAAGGTCACGGTCAGCACGCCGCTCTTGAACGAGGCATCGACATTGTCCGCCTCGATATCGTCGACCGGGATGCGCCGCTCGAACCGGCCATAGTAGCGCTCGCTGAAGAGCCGATCCTTGTCCTCCGTCTCGGCCCTTTTCTCGCCTTTGATGACGAGGACGCCGTTCGCGAGTTCGACGCCGACATCTTTCTCCTCAAGGCCGGGCAATTCCGCCGTGACCTTGACCTCCTTGTCGGTCTCGCTGACCTCGATGTCCGGCCACCCGAACGTGCGATCGAACAAGCGGTCGGAGCCGAACGGCGCCACGTCGAAACCGCGGAAGACGTCATCGAATACGCGGTTCATTTCACGGTGCAGCGTCAGCAAGGGATTTGCATTTTCGCCGCGGTGTACCGCAACGTCGCGGCTACGATTCCATGGAATGAGATCCCTGATAGTCATGGTCATTTCTCCTTTCTGGTTAGATTTGGCAAAGGGCAGCCCCCGGCGCGGCTGGGCCGCGCACGGGAAACCCAAAGTCGACCGATCGGATTGCGGCCGGGCCGCTCCGATCAGGCCGCCTGGCTGTGCTCGATTTGCTGGTGGTCGTTGCCAGCGCCGGCGTCGATCGCAATCCGGCGCGGCTTCATGGCCTCCGGCAACTTACGCATCAGCTCGATCTGCAGGAGCCCGTTTTCCAACGATGCGCCTGTGACCTCGACGTAGTCGGCGAGGTTGAACTGGCGCCGGAACGAACGTCCCGAGATGCCCTGGAACAGGTACTCGTGATCACCGTTCTCTACCTTGCGGCCTTCCACGGTCAGCATGTTCTGCTCTGCCGTGACGGTGATCTCCTCCGGCTTGAAACCGGCCAGAGCGAGCGAGATGCGATAGTGGTCCTCACCGACGCGTGCGATGTTGTAGGGCGGATAGTTGTCCTGGCCCTGCAACCGGAACGAATCATCGATGAGGTCGAACAGACGATCGAACCCGATGGTCGACCGCCACATGGGGGTGAGATCGAAGTCTCTCATAACCACATCCTCCTTTGAGCAACATGGAAACAAGGGGCGCCCAAAGAGCGGCCGCCCCGTTGGACTGTGCCGATCCCCGGATGGGCGATCAGCGAGCTCGATTTAGGTGACCTGCTTTTGCCGTCAAGAGGGAGGAAAACGATGATCGCGGCCGGAGAAAGATCAGTACCAAAAACCGGTTCCGCTCGGGCCCTCCTCGGGATCGCTGCCGCGATCCGGGCCACGGTGCCTGCGCCGCGGTTCCTCCATGCCGATGTCGCCGGCCTTGCCGTCAAGTTCCTGCAAGGCGTCGATCACTTCATCAAACTTGACGACGTGACCGGAAGCTGGGATTTGCCGAAGCGCAGGCATCGATTCGATGACACAGGCGTCGGATGCCCATGACGACAGGATGGCTCGCTTTTCGGCGGTGGTCAGGGTGGCGTCCTGGACGACGTCACGGGGGTGCCGGAAATGGCGGGCCGGCTGAACGAGCCGTTCGATCTCGATCCCGAGTGGCTCAGCGGTGGAAGCAGAAACGATCTTTCTCTGGTTGTTCGACATAACAATGGCCTCGCGTTTTCTCCATCTCCTTTCCGAAGAGCGATAGGAGCCGGAAGCTGTCTCGAACCGACTTTCGCTCTCCGTGGATGACAACGATTTAGTTCGGAGTCGCCCGCACGCAAGCCGTACTCGGAACCACATTGCCTGGGTCGGTCTTCAGCAATCAATGTCCGTTCAGGGTCAATCGCGTCGGTTTGACCGGACCACGGCGACTTCCGGTCTACCTCGGTGAACTGACATTGCCAGAATAGGCGGGCATGTCTCAAAGGTGCCGCCAGTAAGCGACATCACTCGATCACCTGGTCGGCGCTGCTGTTCAGCATCGCGGGCATTTCGAGACCGAGCGCTTTCGCCGTCTTGAGATTGACAGTCAGCTCGTATTTGGTCGGTTGGTAAAACGGGATATCGCCCGGATTGGCTCCTTTAAGAATTTTATCAATGAGATTGGCGAGACGACGATAATTGTCCGCCAGGTCGATTGAATAAGCCATCAGTCCGCCAGCTTCGACATATTCGCGGTTCGGATAAATTGTGGGAATCCGGCCTTTCGCAGCCAATTCGACAATCGTCGCGCGATTTGCAATCTGCTCGACCTCTTCAGATACCATGAGTGCATCCGCACGATCTTGTTCCATCGACGTGAAGACGCGCTGGTACTCTGCCTCGTTGAAGGCCGAGTCCAGGAGAGCAGCCTTCAACGGAATGCCCACCCTTTTGGCCGCCTCTCTCGCTGACGCACCTCTTATATCTTCCCAGTATGGTCGCGATGCAAGGTAACCGACGCTGGACAGTTTCGGCACCGCCTCGACCAGCAGCCCCAAGCGTTTTCCGATGATCTCGAATCCCCCGGCGATGGTGACGCCTGTGATGTTTCCGCCAGGCCGCGCGATGCTGGTCACAAGTCCTTGGGCAACCGGATCGAACATGATCGTCACAATCGGGATTGTCGTCGTTGCCATCTTGAAGTCCAGCGATAGACGAGCGCCCAACGTTACAATCACGTCGGGATGCGTGTTGACGACATTGCGGACCAGTTCGGCGTAGCGTTCGGATTGCCCTTCTCCAGAGTATCGTTCGACCCCGAGGTTTTGGCCCTCGATGTAGCCAAGGCGAATTAACTCCTCGAAAAAAGCGCGCTGATACGTTTGATTGCTCACGTTCATTTCGCTGACTTTGGCGAAGGGGTGAACGAATGCGATCCGCTGCATCCTAGCCGGTTGCTGCGCTCGGACCGCGAGTGGCCACGTAGCTGCGGTACCAAGTGCCGTGATGAAATCGCGCCGTCGCATCTGATCCGCCCCGGTAAGGTGTCCTACGCATTGACCAATGCTACAGCAACCTCGACCGTCCGGCGAGGAACAAACGGCGTCGCTGGTTCAGACACTGGTCAGGTTCAACTTCCGCTAAGGGTCCAGGCCGTGTGAAAACCCAATCGGTGCTATGGTTTCCCTTGCTGAATCGCGGGGGGATGATGAAGGGTTTTGTTCAAGGGGCGGATCGCCAG
>WNFA01003896.1_pt1 | contig 12437 bp, 14 predicted proteins | sample 5400481 | NCBI WGS metagenome assembly WNFA01 (sample SAMN13153340, study PRJNA577476) | soil metagenome | isolation source: 120 cm saprolite under Douglas fir tree site 2 hole 1 replicate 2 | place: USA:California | collected 2015-04-18
CTGGGCTTTACTCGCGAGCGTATCTTCCAGCTGCTGCTGAGCGAAGCCCTGGCGATTGCCTTGATCGGCGGACTCGCGGGAGTTGCACTCGCGACGCTGATTATCGGCGCCCTGTCGCGCCCCGGTATCGGGATGCCGGTCTCCATGCACATGACGTCTGCCACCGCCCTCGTGGTCATGCTGGTCGCAGCCTTAGTCGGAGTAACCAGCGCGGTCATCCCTTCCTACCGAGCCTCGCGACTTCACATCGTAGACGCCCTGCGCCACATCGGGTAAGACCCGGCCGCACGAGCGCCGGGAAAGATTGGTAGAGACGCGGCAAGCTGCGTCTTTACCGCTATCCCCTCTGGGACATTACCCTCCCACCAGATACTGATACTGCGCCGTCGTCAGCGGCACCACGCTCAACCGCCCCTGCCGTACCAATGGCGACTCCGCAAACAGCTTTTGCGCTTTGATCTCCGCCAGTGTCTTTGGTCGAGCCACGGCGTTCCCCACTTTGATCCTCACCTGAGGATTTCTCGGATCGCTGACGTCCACCGACTCCACGGTAGCTGTCCCCACGGCCCTCTTCTCATCTCCAGTGTGATAAATCACCAGCCGGTCACCCGGCTTCATCGCCCGCAGATTCTTCACCGCCACCGGATTCGTCACCCCATCCCAGATAGTCGTCTTCTCTTTTTCCAGATTCGCGAAGGAATATACCGTCGGCTCAGTTTTCAGTAGGTAGTCCATGGCCGATTATTGTACGAGATGATTGTTGTCCTCGGACCATTTTCATATTCAATGCGCTTTAAGCGGTCCCCGTATTCGCGAGCGCTTCCACCGCTTCCCAGGTGGTAGGGAAGGTCATGAAGAAGTTGTGGACGTTGGTGATTTTCAAAACTTTCATCACTCTGGGAGTCACTCCGGTCAGCACCAGGCAGCGGCCGGTTTTCTGATGTGAGACGTAGGTGGCTACCAGCGAGCCCAGACCTACCGAGTCGATGTAGGGAACGTCCGAGAGATCGAGGATCATGGTCTCCGCATTTTCGTTGCGAACGGCGCGCTCGAAGTGCGCAGTGGTTTCAATGGTGAGCGGTCCGCGCAGTAGCAGAACGCGCTGTTCGTCCGTCACGCCCGCGTAGCGCTCGACAGTAAGTTCGTGTGAAACCATGGCAGGTGACGCTCGACCGCGTCTGTCATCTCCTCCTCTGCAATCCTATTGCGGTTTCTGCTCCGGAGGTTTTTGCTCTGGCTTCTGATCCGGCGGCTTCGCCTCGTCTTTCTTCTCTTCTTTTTTCTCTTCCGGATGACCTTCGTAGATCGAGTACTGTCCCTGCGGACGCTTCAGCTTGATGGTGATCACCATCTCCGGCTTGTTGACTTCATAGTCTTCGCCGAAAGTCTGAAAGCCCTGCGCCAGCACCTGGATTCGAAGTGGGCCATACGGAACGCCGTCGAAGCTAGTCTTGCCGTCCGTGTTGGTCTTTAGCTGAAGCCCAGAGTTCTTCTGCTTCCCATTCTTCTTCACCGGATGCATGATCACGCTCGCATTCTTCACCGGCTTGCCGTTGTAGTCTCGCAAGACCAGGAACGCCACCGCCGCATACTGTTCGTCATCCTGCGCCACCGCCGACAGCGTGACTCCCAGCCCGACCAAAAGCAGCCCAGTGACTAGCGCCACATGCTTTGTCTTCATAGCTCATCATTTTATATGCGGTTTCGTGATTTCCTCTCAAGGTAAAATCCGCTTCCCGGAGAGCGTCCAAAAACGCCACCCGCCGTCTTGACATGCGAACGAACCTGGATCAAAATCTTCCACAATTCTGTCGAGCCCCGATCGGTTGGCTCCGCAAGCAACCGTCTAATTCCCCCCCGGGTTTTGAGTCTGCTCGCAAACAAGTGATGTTGAGGTGTGTCGGCTCTGGGTCGGAAGCCGTCGCCCGGCAGAATCGCAAACCTACGAAGAGCCTTGAGCGCCTTCGCGCAGGCGAATCTCAAGCCCAGCGCAACCGAATCACGGGAGACAACCATGATGCTGAAACGATTGACTCTGTTCTTGGCGGTGTTCACGTTCTCCATCCTGGCGTTCGGCCAGCGTGCCAGCCAGCAACAGGCGGCAACGGATGCGCCGGACACCACAGCTTGCTCGTTCACCTACAGCTCCGGGCCTCTGCCCACCTTCACTCGATACTGTCTGAGCGTCAATGGCAATATTGTGCAGTTGGACAGCCCCTCGGGTTTCGAGTTCATTAACAACGGAGATCTAATGGAGGGTTATGGCATTTGTGACGTAACCCCCAACGTGTCGTATTACGACTACGCCTCCATCGACAGCGCGAACTGGGGACCAACGACGGCGACGGCCCTGAATGCCACCACTGAGCAATTCGTCCGCAAAACCGGCGACGGCCTTTGGCAATTGACCCAGACCATCAAACAGATCAAAGCAACCGCGGCGGGTCCCGGATCGGTAAAGATCACCATGGCCCTCACGAACCTCAGCAACATTAGCCGGAACGTAACCCTGTTGCGGGTTGCCAACGTGAACGCGGGTCCCGTGGCAACCAACGACGAGTTTGTCTCCAGCTTCAACTCCGCCTTCGGACAGGAACCCGGCGCCAGCTGGGGCCTGGGACTGACCACCAATACATTCTCCTTTGCCCACAATGGCGCCGTGTTTAACGTCCCCACCGGTCCGGATCCCTGCCACTACGTAACCCATATCGTCAACGCTGCTTTTGTCGGAGACGGTTCACTCGGACACGTATATGCGATTACAGTGCCGGCAGGAGCCACCAAGACGGTCAATATGACCTATAAGCCGATCTAAGAACGTATTCCGCCAACCAGAAGTCGGCGTCGCAGTTCCCCCAAGCAGAATCCAGCGTCCAGCACACAGAAAGACTCTGGCGAAGAGCAGGTTTCGGGAGGGCACGGTTGGGAGGGCACGGTCGGGAGGGCACGACTTCAGTCGTGCCGCAACCCGCAAAATCCACGTCGGCGTCAGCCGCCGGGTGACCCGTATCAGGGTATGCCTTCAGGCATACCGTCAGCAGCCTGTTAAGAATGCGCCTTCAGGCGCTGGTTCGAGGCTGGAGAAAGACTCGCCTTTGGGTGGCGCAGCGGTTTACCGCTGCGATAAGCTCCACTTTTTAATCCAGGGCTTCAGCCCCCGAGGTTTCACTTTATAGGTGGAAAGGGCGGTCCAAGTCTGGATAGGTCAGGTCCCCGATGTTCGCGCCGCTGCCCGCACCCACGTTTCAAGAAAGCGAAACGTGGGGCACCCCGCTCGGCGGCTAAGTGCATCCCGACGACTGCTGCTACCAAAAACGCAAGGCAGTTTCGCATAGATCGCCCCTTTCAAATCACGCCCGATAATGCAGTGGACTGAGCAAGACTACAATATCTGCATTATGCCAAAACTCGGTGTACCCTTACTGCCCTTTTCTAAGAATCCTCTCGTTCGGATCGAGCTTGCCTGCGACTGCAACGGTGAGGAGTGTGATCGTGTGTGGCTAGACGGTGAGGAGCCTATTGATCTGCCTGCACATTTTCATCTGATCGAGTTTGATCCGGGTGCGGTAACTGCTTGTTATGCTATCGGGGGTGACCTACCACCTGCGAATCCGTTTGAGCCATCACATTACTATTAAGAGGAGAGTCATCATGGATCGGATTGAGAGACTTGAGCGTAGTTTCATGGAGCCTGATCCCTACTGGGAATCTTTTTCGGGGTCGAAATCAACACGACCTGTCGAGGTAGTCCACGTTCGTCACCCGATGCCGGATGATGAGGAAGCACGTCGCCGAATGGCATCCGCCATACGAAGAAGCCCGATGCTGCGTCGGCGAGCTGAAGTGGACCTTGCTCTTCGTGAAGGCATTGAAGCTCGTATGCGTTACCCGGAGGCTTATCCTTTGTGAGAGATGGTCGCGGTGAATCTTTAGTCCTTCAGGTCTGGTGCTGGTGCCCCAGGTAATCTCCGATGGTCCAGAAACGCAGCGGGTGCCCCTCGATAAGAGCGAAGGCGCTGTCAAGGGCATAGTTCTTCTGGGCGGTGCCGGGTGCCCAAGGTTTCGTTCTTTGAACTGGGTGTCGGCGGACGGTCTGGACCTTTGCGGTAAATAAAGTCTACCGGGGGGTGCCCCACTCATTTGCGTTCGTTGCGAATGAGTGGGCGCTGCGTACCGCTCGTGTCACTCGTCGCGGAGAATTAGGATCCGCGCCCGCGGATCTGGAAAGGCCCACACACTCGCAGCCCAACGCCAATGTGTGGGGCACCCGTCCCTCGGCCGCCCAAACTGGGATACTGGAAAGGGCGGATCTAGATCGGGGAGTGTCAATACCCCGACCGTTCTTGGCGCTGCGAGCACCCACGTTTCAAAGTGCACAACGTGGTGCACCCCGAGACCTGGGCCAGCCACCGCGTCCGCTTCGTAAAGAATCCGCCGACCAAAATCCGCTGGAGAAGGGATTGGCCGTTGTTTTTCGTTCTTTGAGATAGCTAACGGCCCCTACACAAGGAGGGCGGATTCCACGACTCTGGCAAGCGCTCCCACTTCGGGTCCCAGCTACCGATCAAAAGAGAAAACGATTCGCGTCGAACCCATTCGGTCGAAGCTGAAAAGGCAAAACGGGGCTCAAAGGCTAATAGCACTGTCAGTGATGGTGCGGATCATAGATCGTTGCTGCGGCCCAGATAGACCTCGGCTAAAGAACTTTTGGTGAGACAAGACAGGTGTACAACGGCTGCCGTTTTGGGAGTCAGGAGGAAATTCCCGATGAAACCACAATTGTTGCTTCCTAAGCTAGCCCTCATCTTCCTGCTGATGTCACTATCACCCTCAGCTCTCGCTCAGTGCGTTGCTCCTTTCGAGCAGGGCAGCTGGTCGAATATTGACCCGGCGACGCGAGGAATAACTAAAATAGAGGTGAGCTTCAGTTGCAACGATCAAGTCCTCTGCGGAGTAGGTGCAAATGGCAACGTGACATGCACCACTCCGGGTGCACCGTATCATCTTCATCTGTGGGGCAAATGTAGTCCCTCGGATTGCGATTGGGGAACTGTGGACGGCAACGATCATTGGGTTGGTTCGACAAAGTGGATCTATAGTTATTACGACCAAGGTTTTGCCAAGCGATATGTGTATATCAAACCTTCACAGCTTCATCCAGGTGACCTTTACTTATGGATGTATACACACTTCACTGATCCCAATCGCTCGGACTATGTTTTCACAGGCTGGTACCACAAGTAATTTCACCCGGCAATTCTGAATGGTAACGAAAATGAAAACTCTAAAAACGACACTACTCATCATCTTGTTTGTGTCGATGATGGGATGCGAGAAGCAGCGACAGGACAACAGAACGCAGATGATGTTGGATTCAGAAGTCTCCGGTAAGAACGTAACGATCGTTCACCCAAAAGACGCTGTTCGTCCGGCTGAATCCGTCACCGACATCAAAGAACTATCGAACATCACGCAGTACGACATTGACGCGATGCAACGGATCCCATCAAAGGAAGTTGTCTATGTAAAACAGGGCGAGTCTGTCCGCCCTTCTGAGAAGAGACAGTAAGAGTTTGAATCGCCAAATCATCTCCAAACTATCAGCCGGGTGCCGAGGCAGTGCGCTGTGCTTCTGCATTTTTCGAGACCTTGGACTCGTTGCGATGTTCGAAGTCTCGCAGGCAGGGCTCCCGCGACACATTGAGAACTGCCGAGCTTTGCTCGGCTGTACGGGTCGGAGACCCGTCCCCACATGATTCCCATCATTGATAAGTCACACGGAGGAATCGCTAACTAATTTATAATCAGTGTGTTGGACCATTGCGCTCTGAAATTCTTGCCCTCCCCCATTGACAAACTGCCACTCACATTCCTACAATTAGCACTCAACGGTTACAAGTGCTAACACAGCAGGTTTCCCAGCAATTCAAACCCGTTCAACTCAATTGAAAGGAGTACGCAAGCATGGCTACGAAGTTTACCCCGTTGCATGACCGCATCCTGGTCCGTCGCGTGGAAGAAGCTGATACCACCCGCGGCGGGATCATTATTCCCGACTCCGCGAAAGACAAGCCGCAGGAGGGCGAAGTCATCTCCACCGGCAAAGGCAAGATCAACGAAGAAGGCAAGGTTCGGCCGCTCGACGTGAAAGAAGGCGACCGAATTCTGTTCGGCAAGTATTCCGGCACCGAAATCAAGATTGATGGTGAAGATTTCGTCATCATGCGCGAAGAGGAAGTTCTCGGAGTTCTCTCCGGCGCAGCCAAAAAAGAAACCGCCGGATCGCGGCGTTAGTTCGGTAGAGACGGGGCTTGCCCCGTCTTGAGACGCGGCGTGCCGCGTCTCTACTCAAAGTAACTTCCGCAGGCCACGTGCCTGCCAAAATCTAAATAGGAGCACACGCAATGGCAAAACAAATTGTTCACGGAGAAGAGTCCCGCCAGGCCATTCTCCGCGGCGTCAACCTTTTGGCTGATGCTGTGAAAGTCACTCTTGGCCCCAAGGGCCGCAACGTGGTCATCGAAAAGAAATTCGGTTCGCCGACCATCACCAAGGACGGCGTCACCGTAGCCAAAGAAATTGAATTGAAAGACGGCCTCGAGAACATGGGCGCGCAGATGGTCCGCGAAGTCGCCAGCAAGACCAGCGACGTAGCCGGCGACGGCACCACCACCGCCACCGTTCTGGCGCAAGCGATCTATCGCGAAGGCGTCAAGACCGTTGCAGCCGGCGCTAACCCGATGGCCATGAAGCGCGGCATCGAGAAGGCTGTCACCGCCATTTGCGGCCGCGTCGACAAAGAAGGCAACCTCATCAAGGGCGAGCTGGACAAATTCTCCAAGCCCGTCACCGGTGAGATGATCGCGCAAGTCGGCACGATCTCCGCGAACAACGACGAGACCATCGGACACATCATTGCCGAAGCCATGAAGAAAGTCGGCAAGGACGGCGTCATCACGGTGGAAGAATCGAAGACGCTCGAGACCCAGCTGGACGTAGTCGAAGGCATGCAATTCGACCGCGGCTATCTGTCTCCTTACTTTGTGACCGATCCCGAGCGCATGGAAGTGTCGCTCGAGAACGCGTACATCCTGATCAACGAAAAGAAGATCAGCTCGATGAAAGACCTGCTCCCGCTGCTCGAGCAGATCGCCAAGGGCGGCAAGCCGCTGCTCATCATCGCAGAGGACGTCGAAGGCGAAGCGCTCGCCACACTCGTGGTCAACAAGCTGCGTGGCACGTTGCAAGTCGCGGCCGTCAAGGCTCCGGGCTTCGGCGATCGCCGCAAGGCTATGTTGCAGGACATCGCAACTCTCACCGGCGGCAAGGCCATCACCGAAGATCTGGGCATCAAGTTGGAGAACGTTCAGATCAGCGATCTCGGCCAGGCCAAGAAAATTACCATCGACAAGGACAACACCACCCTCGTCGAAGGTAAAGGCAAGCCCGGCGACGTGCAGGGCCGCGTGAAAGAAATTCGCGGACAGATCGACAAGACCACCAGCGACTACGATCGCGAGAAGTTGCAGGAGCGGTTGGCGAAGCTGGTCGGAGGCGTAGCCGTAATCAAAGTCGGCGCCGCCACCGAAACCGAAATGAAGGAAAAGAAAGCCCGTGTCGAAGACGCGATGCATGCCACCCGCGCGGCCGTCGAGGAAGGTATTGTCCCCGGCGGAGGCGTAGCCCTGGCCCGTTGCGTCGCGGCCCTCGACAAGCTGAAGCTGGAAGGCGACGAGCAGATCGGTGTCAACATCGTGAAGCGCGCCTTGGTAGAGCCGTTGCGCCAGATCGCCGAGAACGCCGGCGAAGAGGGTGCGATTGTCCTCGGCAAGATCAACGACTCCAAGGACAATAACTACGGCTACAACGCTCTGACTGGCGACTACGAAGACCTCGTCAAGGCAGGCGTGCTCGATCCCACCAAGGTCGTGCGCACCGCTCTGACCAACGCCGGCTCCATCGCTTCACTCATGCTCACCACCGAAGCACTCGTTGCGGAAATCCCGGAAGAGAAGAAGGGCGCTCCGATGGGTGGCGGTCACGGCGGCATGGGAGACATGTACTAAGAACGTGTAGCGACGGGTCTCTGACCCGTCCACCCGAGCGCAGCTCGGCGTTGTGATGTTTGAATCTGAGCCCCGCCGCGAGGCGGGGCTTTTGTTTGCAAAGCATGCAGAGACTACCTCGGTCTCGCCTCGCATTACCCATTAGCCGATAGCTCGCGCTGAATGGCCTTCTCGGTAAGAACTCACTGAAGCTGCGGTTCGCGAATGAAATCAGGATTGGCGAGCTGAATTTGTTGCCCTGAACTGTTGCAGAAGCCGGATCACCAGAAACGGCAGAAAGACGGCCGAGACTAATCCCAGGTAAGTATGGGCGAGTACCTCCTCGCCGACACGAGCCTGCGGATTCGGCAGGTCGACCGCGAGTGTTTGGGCAACCGCACTTTGAAGAAGAATGCTGCATCCCCCTACCACGATAATCGGCAGGGACCCTAAGCACGCAGCCGCCAGAGCCGTCGGTCTGGCCGACAGCAAATACGCGATGCGGAAGTAAAGGTATGTGTCGAGCGTTAGCGCAATTACCAGCATGGCCACGATGAGATTGCCACTCTGCCAACTGTGTAGGATGATCCGTGGGAACGATACCGGGAAGAAGACGAGCAACAAGCCAAAAACCAGGGAGAGACAAGCTACTGTGACGGCCACATCCGCAAGCCGGACTGCTACTGTGCGACGTTCTGGCTTCGCTAAAGCTGGAGCGGGGGCACTCACAGAGCTGCCACCTTTGCAAAGCGGTCCAACAATATTTCAACCACCACAGCCACGCTGAACACAAGAAACGCCAGATTTCGGGAATCTCGCCAGGCTCTTTCGGGGTTGGAAGCCATGCCGGTGGAGTGCCGGCAATAGGTCTCGATCCACACCGCCCCTGCCATGGTTCCGATCACCGCCAATAGGACCGCTCCGAGTGCTCTGGTTTGGGGCATGTATTGAGACTGCAGAAGGTCCCAGATCACCGAGATCACCAGCACCAGCCCAACCAGCCCTAGTTCTCCGCGTTGGAACAGTTGCCGGGGGCGGGGCCGCAGATCGCTGCCGTGCTGGTGAGCCCAGGCAAGTGCTGTCGCCCACGGCACAAAGACACCCAGGACCAGGTATAAACTGATCCACAAAAGCCATTTAACCGACATCCACTCTGCCATGATCGGTTGCCGCCTGGTGCGCCGAACGCACCACACCCGCAATCTATCCGCCCGAGTCAACCGCGGCAAGTTACTCTAGGCGCAGCACCCTCGACCCGGGCCGTCGCAGCGCCCCGCTGGCCTTTACTGAGAACTGAGAACCGAGAACTGAGAACTTGATTTGCTGTGTGGGCTTTAGGGTTTTGGGAGGGCATGACTTCAGTCGTGCCGAATTCTTCTCGCTACTGTCATCCCGAGCAAGCACGAAGGAGCGAAGCGACCGAGTGCGCCGCGAGGGATCTGCAGTTCTCAGCCGGGTATGCGTGAGGATCATTTCGCCCAGTTTCGTCCCGACTTCGCCGACGGCGTGACCAATCCGGACGTGAAAGCCCAACTCGCCGAGTCCCGAGACAAGTTCGCGATGCCGCCGGATGGAATCGCCCCTGCCATTGCCTTCGCAATCGAGCAGCCCGCCGATATTGATGTGAACGAGATAGAGATCCGGCCCAACTGCGCAGGGGTAACTCCACCGGGATATACTTCCCGGTAGTGGCAGCGGAAACAAGCCCAACGAACTGGACCTGGATATAGGGCCTGTCGAGTGGCACCTATTCGCAGCCGGTCACTTAGGCTGCCAAGCCAATTGAGATTGAGGGATTGATATGTGTCCGGTTGATCCATGGGTCAGAATTCGCCTTCCGCGTGGCGAATGGTTCTACAACCCTGTTCGTCCCCTTGGCCCGGCGGGAGGGTTTGGTGAGGTATTCGAGGGCAAAGATCAGGCGGGACACCTGGTTGCCGTCAAAAGACTAAAAGTTACGGTTGGTGAAGCAGCTCACCGCGAGCTTAAGATCGCCGATGAGCTTGCGGGCAAGTCGTTCGAGAATGTCTTGGCAGTGCTCGATTCCGGCGAAGACTCCGAAGGAGGAGGTTATTTTGTCGTGATGCCTCGGGCTGAACGGAGCCTTGCCGACGAATTAAGAACACGAGGGATGCTAGCTTCGGCTGAAGCGACAGATATTCTCAGGCAAATCGCTGAGGGCCTCAAGGAAGTTGAGGGCCTGATCCATCGTGACCTCAAGCCGGGTAACGTGCTGTATCACGATGGCAGATGGAAGATAGCCGACTTCGGAATTGCTCGGTTTGTAGAAGATGCAACATCAACTAACACGGTCCGGGATTTCTTATCAGCGCAATATGCTGCGCCCGAACAATGGACAGGTGAACACGCGACACATGCCACCGACGTGTATGCGCTTTCATGTGTAGCATACGTTCTGCTAAGAGGAGAACCACCATTCCCAGGCCCGACCAAAACCGATTTCCAGCAGCAGCACACATCACAGGATCCCCCGCCACTGACGGGCGTTGATGCGCGCCTCCGTGCGATCTTTATCGCCGGTCTTCGAAAACCTCAAAGCGGCCGCCCACCGATAGACCGGATGATCGCGGTGCTCCGCGAAGTGTCCGCGAATCCAGCGCCCGCCACCCCTGGCATTGGAGCCCTTCAAGCTGCCAATGCATTAGAAGCAGAACGCGTGTCGGCCGCCGCGGCACAGGCTGAGCGCGAACGACATAAGAATGACGAACGAACCGCGGTGATTGACACGGGCGAAGGGATTCTCCTCGATATTATCGCCAGATTGAAAAATCTCGCTCACCAGAATGCTCCAGAAGCAGGGATCCAGTCTTCGCATTCTGGAAAGCTAAGCATAGCGATGGGACAGGCCGAGCTGGCCATTGAATTACAAGGAGGAACTCCCCCAAATGCGTCGTTTGCGAATGCGAAATGGAATGTGCTAGCGATAGGTCAGGTTCAAGTCCGACAAGGAGGGCGTCAGGAGTGGAGCTACGGAGCAACGCTCTGGTACATGCAACTGCCAATGCACACCGGATATCGTTGGTATGAGGTCGCATATAGGCGGCACGCGCTCTCTAGAGCTCCCCTCGCTGGACCTTTTCCAATTCAGAATCTGGGGAATGACATATACAGGGAGGCGGACTGGGCGGCTGGTCCGGGAATGCATACGATCGAGGTCGAATTTGGCCCTGTTCCGATCGATGACGAGGACGCCGAGTCGTTCCTTGAACGTTGGCTAACCCGCCTAGCACAAGCCTATCAAGGACGCCTGCGTCCGTTCTAATCTTCGCCCGAGAGATTCGTCAAACGCCCATTTTCGCCTTCAGCACCTCGTAGGGCATGGAGACAAACTCGGGCATCGGACTCTTATAAACGCTCTGTAGTTCTTGGTAGAGCGCCTCGAATGCCTTAAACTCGGCGATTAATGTCTCATCAGGCGGGGCCTCGCCCAGAATGTACAAAAGATTGTAAAAGACCTCCCCGAGCCGCTTGGCGAAGTTTAATCTGAAATGAAGCGCCGACCCGGAACCGGCAACAATCTTGTAGAGGCCCTTTCCGTCAATGTCATAGATGTGTTCTTCGTTCACCCTCGTCGCGATGTTACTATGGGCTCTCATACAAATGGCGAGAAGGGTATTTACCTTAGGTGTGAGCGCCGCGCGATCATCGTGAACACTAACCGTGGCGACCAAGTGGCATTTCATCCGAATTTTGCGATTGCCGTCATCCTCGTAGTACTTGGTCGAGTCGAACGCGGAAACCGGAACCAGAGACAGTCCCGTTGGCCTACCTATCTCTGAAAACAAGAGAGGGAGTAACTCAGCCGAGTAGATTCTAATCTCCGGCGGGGACTGGGTCACTACGCCGATAAAAAAGGGCAGTTCGAGGCCCATGAGGTACTCTATCTTGTTGTCTGCCGACACGTCGGCGTCCGAACTTTTAACCTGTATTGCAAACGAGGTTCGCGGCATCAGCCCATCCTTGCCGGACACTTCGTGGATCTCGAAGATGGTACAGAAAAAGTCTGAGCCAAGATCATCTGCACTCGATGCTGGGTGCGCTATGAAGCTGATCCGGGAGAGTAGATAGGCGGCCAATCTCTCGTTCTCCCAGCCTTTTCGGAATGTCAGTAGGTGAGCCACAATGTCGTCCTAAGGAAGTAATAGCCAGGTGCCCCACACATTCAGTTCTTTGCCGGATGCGCCACCCGATAGGCGGAACAAGAGCGGTTAAGTTATTCGTCAGTTTTTAACAGAGGCGAGTCAGGGGACCAGACTCGTACAAAATCCCGAAAACAGACCTGCATCGCTTCCTCCAATCCCTCGATCTTGAAGCGCTCCTTCTGCACTTCCAGCGCATTGAGAATGCAGTTGTGCGCGGTCATCAATGACC
>WNFA01003899.1_pt1 | contig 12431 bp, 11 predicted proteins | sample 5400481 | NCBI WGS metagenome assembly WNFA01 (sample SAMN13153340, study PRJNA577476) | soil metagenome | isolation source: 120 cm saprolite under Douglas fir tree site 2 hole 1 replicate 2 | place: USA:California | collected 2015-04-18
TCAGGAAATCGTCTGGCGATTGACCAAACGCCATCACGCGGGCTTCGTCATCACATCGCCAGACTCCGATCGCATAAAGTTCTTGCTTGATGAATACACCCAGCGATTCTCCAACGATTTCCTGGCAACATTACCACCCCATGAAACCCGGCCGCCTAGTTGAGACACATAATTCGTAATTACAAGTATGCACGAACCAATTCATTCGTAAGACCTATGGATTTACTGAAACTTCTCAATTTTGCTGTGTCTGTATACTTGAATCAGGAGACGAAAGAACTCAGGCTCATTTATCACATCTTCTTAACTTCGTCTCTTTTCAAATATAAAGAAAGAGGAATTAACACTTTTGAATCACGAAACAAACTCAGCATCACCAAGCGAGCAGCTCATAGGTCTAAAGCAAATTATTCATGACCTCAACTCGCAAACACTCGAACATTCCACACAGCAAGAATCGGGTATGACCGTTAACGAATTCGACAAAAGCCGAGAAAATCATAGTCAAGAACTCCGAAAGAAACACAAAGCGTTTAGCAAAAAACTTACCCAGGTAGCCGAGATCATGCTTAAAGCCAGACAAGATGAAAAATTTATCCAGAAGACTATCGAGCACATCTTCGATTATACTAAAGCAGTGATGAGTGTAAGTCCAAAAGAATTAGATTCATTGGGGATAGAGAATCTTGAAGCGAAAGCACGTCTCTTCTTAGATACACCCGGTATACTACTCTCAGATGTTGAAACACAGCAAGTTGATTGGCTATGGGAAAAACGTATACCTTTGGGAAAAATCACCATATTAGACGGTGACCCAGGTATGGGCAAATCACTTCTCGCCTTAAATATAGCAGCCTGTGTGACTACCGGACGCCAAATGCCCGATGGAACGCCTGACAGGCAGGGCGGTGTCATTTTAATAGCTCCTGAAGACGGCGCAGAAGATACCATCAAGCCCCGCATGGAAGCAGCAGGAGGTGATCCATCACAGGTACTTCTGCTCAACACTGTTTTTAGCTTGGATATGAGCGACCTACCCAAAGTGAATATCTATGAACGCCCTTTCTCCCTCTCACGTGACCTGAATGACTTAGAAGAGGAGATCAAACGAAAAAAAGCTATCCTGGTTGTTATAGACCCTCTTACAGCCACCCTTGGGCATAACATTAATTTATCTCGTGACCAAGATGTGAGAGAAGTCTTCACCCCATTGGCTCAGTTAGCTGAGCGTACAAGCTGCGCCATCTTGATTATACGCCATCTCAATAAAGGTAGTTCTGCTAACCCGCTCTATCGGGGTGCCGGTTCTATCGGCATCATTGCTGCCGCTCGTATTGGCTTAATTGTAGCTCGCGATCCCTACGACGAGCAAAAAAGTGTCCTCGCAACCACAAAAAATAACATCAGCATGCATGCCAGTAATCTTACATATCAGATCGTGGAAAGCGAAGACGGACCACCTACCATCCAATGGCTTGGCGAAAACCATCACTCTGCTTCAAACCTGCTTCGCGCCGCTACAAGCGTATCATTTGAGCGACAGGAAATTCTCAAAGTGTTGAAGCGGGCTGGTGGTCCGCTCGAAGCGAAGGAGATTGCAGAGCGTACAGGACAAAAATATGAGTCGATCCGAATGGCACTCAGCCGTATGTGCGATGCTGGAGAGATTGCTCGCCCATATCGAGGAAAATATACCAGCCTCGATTACTTTTCAATTACTGAGATCAGTATGGTCACGAGCGATGATGCAAGTGTTACGAACGTTACAAATGTTACAAATGTTACAAACGATGCAAGACCAACCAGCGATCTTTCTTGATCAGAAGAATGAGCAAATCGACTCGATATCAATATCTAAGAGACATGAAACTTCATGTCGTACTTTTAACGCTGACTCTTCCTCAACCTAGTTACGGCAGCGAGGCCAGGGGAGCACGTTCGGAGAGGTGCCCACCCTCGTCACCCAGTTCGGGGAGAGCGATGCCCTGCATGCCGAGCGTGACGGCGAGTTCTCCGCCATGATGGAGATCGTGGGCGATGACGTGCCAGATTATCCACTGGCGCGTGAGCGCGTAGTTTTTCCCTTTGTAGGGAAGCTGGTAGGTCTGCGCGAGGTCGACGACGTTCCAGCGGTTGAGCGCATCCTCGATCATCTGCCAGGTGGCCTCCAGCCATCTGACCAACTCAGCGGGTTGCTCTTCGATGGCATCCTCGGGCCGCCAGGCAGCGACCTGGCTGGCGAATTCGGCACTCCCCTCACCGAGGATACGATGGAACCACTGCATACGCCCGCCGATGATATGACTCGCAATCTCGCCCACCGAGCGCAGGTGTGGCGCAGGCCGCCAGGCCAGTTGTTCACGCGAAAGCGGGGCGATGGCCCGCACCAGGCTGACCTGGTAATCGTCCCACCCTTTGTACAGAGTCATAAGCGAGTGAGCATTTGTGGTCATGATCTGGCTCCTCTCTGCGAAATGCCTGTAAAAACAATGTAGAACACCTGTCTACTTCCAGTCTAACACAAAAAGGGGTCAACCTCGGACCTGATTAGGGTGAATTGAGACACTTCCAATGATCTCTAGTGATGAAGCGATATCTTTGGAATTGAAGAATCGAACCATGGCTGGAACACTTTGCGGGTCCTCATACCAGAATCCTCCCATCCTTCAAAAACAACTCATCATCAACCCATACCTCACCATTGCGGCGCAGATCACACACCATATCCCAGTGCAGAGCCGACTGGTTAACCCCACCCGTCTCAGGATAGCTCGAGCCCAGAGCCAGGTGTACCGTACCTCCCATCTTCTCATCGAAGAGCGTATTCCTGGTGCTTCGGCACACCCGGGGATTATTGCCAAAAGCGAACTCACCCAGGTAGCGCGCCCCCGCATCCAGTTCCAACATCTGCTCCAGAAAAGCTTTCCCCTGCCTTGCGCTCGCCTCGACAACTTTCCCCTCCCGGAAAACCACGCGCACCCCCTCTATAGCATGACCCTCATAGGACGCCGGCACATCAAAGCGAATAACCCCTTCAGCGCTATTCTCAACTGGCCCCGTAAAGAACTCACCGCTCGGAAAGTTCCGCTTGCCATCGCTGTTGATAAATACCCGGCCCGCAATAGAAAGCTTCAGATCTGTTCCATCTCCCAGCACATGCACCTGTTTATGCCCAACCAGCCAATCCACAAAGCGCTGCTGTTGTACGGAAACCTCCCTCCACCGTGCAATCGGGTCAGGATCATTCAGGAAGCAGACATCAAACACAAATTCCTCAAAATCGTGCAGCGACATCTCAGCATCCTGCGCATAGGCAGCCGTCGGATAGAGCGTGGTAGCCCAGCGATACCCCCCATCCTGCTCCCGTCGACGAAACACCCGCGTCACACTCTGCAACCCCTGACGCCGTTTCGCGAGGCGTGCAGGCTCAACCCCACTCATAGACCTGGTATTGCCTTTCGACCCAATCGTTAGTTGTGCACTGATATGTTCCGCCATCATCTGCAACACAGGATGTGGCCTGGAAAGCTGGCTATCGTTGCCCTCTTGCAACAATATCTCTTCAAGGCTTTCCAGGTCGATAATTGGCAGCGGATAAGCTCCCACGCACACTAATTCTCGATACACAGCCTCCACAAGTGGCGCAGCCAGTGGAGTAGCGCGTATCGCAACCGTCTCTCCAGCTTGAACAGATAAACAATAATGAACGAGCGTATTCGCCCAACGCTCAATACGAATATCTTGCATAATGTCACGTTTTCTAGCAAAGCAAACAATCAAATACTCTATGTACTACAACGTATCAACCGAACTCTCTGTGCTACAATTTAAGACAAAGGAATTGAGACTATCACAAATCTGTGGAGATGTCCTATGCTCACTATCAGAGATGAGACCTTTGAAGGCACGTTCCCCTTTGCACCTCACTACTACTCTTCCCAGGGATTCGACATGCACTATGTAGATGAAGGAAGTGGGGAGCCAGTGGTGATGGTTCATGGCGATCCGACCTGGGGCTACCTGTATCGCAACTTTATCCCGCCGCTTTCTCAGCGCTACCGATGCATAGTTCCCGACCAGATGGGCATGGGCAAATCAGCTATACCGCAAGATCGGGAACGATACTGCCTGGAGCAGCATCGTGCTAACCTTGAAGCCTTGTTGCTACACCTTGATTTACACGATATCACCCTCATCCTCCACGATTGGGGTGGACCGGTGGGACTCGGTTTTGCCACGCGCCATCCAGAGCGGATCAAACGTCTGATCCTGATGAATTCCTGGGCATTTGCACCGTGGCCTGGTGGACCCTTTCCCCGCCTGTTGGCACTTATTCGTTCAGAACGAGGAGCAGCGTTTGTACTACAGAAGAATGGCTACCTCGAACCTGCTCTCTTGGGAACAACCCTCCACAGCGAGAAGCTCACCAGGACCGTCATGGACGCGTACCGCGCCCCTTTTCCTACACCAGAATCTCGCCTCGCCATGCTCTGTTGGTCCCGAGATATCCCGGTACAAGAAACCGACGTGTCCTATGCAGAAATGAAGCGCATCGAACAGGGATTGGCCCAGTTCACCAGCATACCCATCCTGCTGGTGTGGGGCATGCAAGATCCGGTACTCCCACCATCGGTCTTGCATCGCTGGCAGCAGATCTATCTCCATGCCACAACATATGAGCTTGAGGATGCCAGTCACTTTTTGCAAGAAGATGCTCCCGAACGTATCGTGCAGCGGATCAAGACATTTTTGGAAGCTACCCCCTAGAAAACAGCACAGGGAAGTAATCTACTATCGCTCCGGCTTCACCCAGATACCTCGCTCCTACACCAGGCGAATCTGAGGCTCGATCACCTTCTCACGATATTCGGCGTGCTTCATCGATGAGCGCTCCAGGTACAAGTTCTTTGGATAGATGGGCTGTTCATAAAGCGTGCTTTTCCCCAATTTCTATGGTATACTTCTTGTAGCGTTTGTTGTTGATTTTCCCTAGAAAATCGACAGTATAACGTCAAGAGGCTCCGTTGACTCCCTCTTGCCGGTGGCAATTGCAACGTGAGCACCAAGCGAAGCTCGTTTTTATTTGTAAGGTAACAGGAAGGCAGAGCACCTTTCCCTGTTACTAGAGCGAAAAGGAGTAACCTTTAATGGCTCGTGTCCAATTTGATCATGTCTACAAGCGTTTCGGCAAAGTTGAAGTGGTCCATGATATCAACCTGGATATCAAGGACAAAGAGTTCCTCGTCTTAGTTGGCCCCTCAGGTTGCGGCAAAAGTACCTGCCTGCGCATGGTTGCTGGACTGGAGGATGTCAGTGAGGGAGATATCTCCATTGGCGACAGGATCGTCAATGGGATGGATCCTAAGGATCGTGATATCGCCATGGTGTTCCAGAACTACGCCCTCTACCCCCATATGACGGTCTTCGACAATATGGCCTTTGGTCTCAAGTTACGGCATATGCCCGGTAATGAGATTAAGAAGCGCGTCGAGTCGGCAGCAGAAATCTTGGGACTGGAGCAGCTACTCAAGCGCAAACCCAAAGAACTCTCTGGAGGACAACGTCAGCGTGTAGCCCTTGGGCGAGCGATCGTGCGTGATGCACAGGTCTTCCTCATGGACGAACCCCTTTCCAACCTGGATGCCAAATTACGCGTACAAACCCGCTCAGAGATCATTAAGATCTATCAGCGTGTCCAGACCACCGTCATCTACGTGACCCATGACCAGGTTGAAGCCATGACTATGGGAACTCGTATCGCCTTGCTTAATGCCGGCATCATCCAGCAGATCGGCCCTCCAGAGGAACTCTATAACCATCCCTCGAACACGTTCGTTGCCGGCTTCATCGGTTCCCCTGCCATGAACTTCTTCAGTGGAGCAAAAGTTGTCAGTGATGGGGACAACACCAAAATCGTGCTTGATGGAATAGGGCAGGTAGTCGTCCCACCGCTCTATGTGGGTCCAGCACGGGAAGCAGCGAACAGGAACCTTACCTTCGGCATCCGTCCAGAGCACCTGGAAGATGTCGAGCTGGTGTCGTCAGATGCTCAAGATCGGTCCACGCTTCAAGCCACCGTTGAGGTGGTAGAGCACCTTGGAAACGAATTGCAGGTGCATTTGACTGCCGCAGACAAAAATCTGGTGGCTCGCCTTAATCCACGTTCTCAAGCGCGAACGGGAAGCCCCATCACCCTGTATGTCGAACCCGAGAACATTCACCTCTTCGATACAGACACAGGCCTGGCGATTTTCTAACGTATCTACTTGACATGTAAAGCGCGGGGCGCTTTCCTCTTGCGAGGAAAGCGCCCCGATTCTATTTCAACTAACAGGACTGTACAGTCCGGTATTACTTACCCCTTTTTGAGATTGACGTTTAGACTAACTTAGACTGAAGGGCATCCTTCTTGCAAAGGAGTGCCCAACCGAGTAATGTTCCGGTTAACACACCAAGGAGCACTACTCATACCAGGTTGCCTTCTAAGGATCGATCCTCACGCGCAAAAATAGATGTGTTTTTATCAACCTTCGAGCATCTCAAATAACCTCTGCCTTCCGTCTCACATTGCCGTCAAGAGTCGAAAGTTTTGAGATTCTGAATGTGAGATGAGTTTTGGCGTAAAAACATCAGGTTATCGTCAGCACGAAATCATGTGCCGGAACACGATGCTGGTCGGCGTCTTGCTGTCTCATCAAACGGCCAATACATGAGATGGGCCAGCCTCTTTCTTTCTCAGCCATATGCGCTGCACGATATGCGCGGGCATACAGAGTCACCGAGAAGAGAACATACATCGTCATCCCGCTCCCCGATATGTGCGACGAGACAAGCAACAGCAGAGGCGCATGATGGTGCAACCGCACATCATCTGCACATGTCAGGAGAGCAAGATGCGAGAAGTTTTGTGTCTTTCCTTCATGCTACAATGATCCCGCATCCACTTAAAACAAGAGGATGCATCACCGTCTTTTGCATGAGAGAGAGGAGAAAGCATTTTGATTACCCCATATACTATTGCTATTCCACAGGCAGACTTAGATGATCTCAAAGCGCGGCTTGCTCGTGTTCGCTGGAGCAATGAACTCCCTGGCGTGGGCACCTACTACGGTGTGCCCTTAGAGCCCATCAAGCGGTTGGCCAAGTATTGGCTGGAGGACTATGACTGGCGGATCTGGGAGGCGAAACTCAATGCCTATCCACAGTTTACCACCACCATCGACGGGCAGCATATCTACTTCCTGCATATTCGCTCGCAAGAAGACGACGCTCTCCCACTGATTCTTACCCACGGCTGGCTCTCATCAGTGATAGACTATCTCGATTTGATCGGTCCGCTCACCAACCCTCGTTCTCATGGCGGCGAGGCGATCCAGGCGTTCCACCTGGTCATCCCGTCACTTCCCGGCTTCGGATTTTCTGGACCCACCCACGATGTGGGCTGGGACCGCTACCGTGTCGCCCGCGCCTGGGCTGAGCTGATGCATCGCCTGGGTTATGAGCGCTACGGCGCGCAAGGCAACGATTGGGGTTCGATCATCTCCCCAGAGGTGGGCCGCTGTGATCCTGAGCACGCCATTGGCGTCCACGTGACCCAGATCTTCTCCTTCCCTTCTGGAGACCCGACTGAGCTGGAAGCCTTATCTGAGGAGGAGAAGAACCTGTGGCAAGGCTATCAATGGTGGAGAACCAATCTCGGGGCATATGACCAACTGCAATCCACCGTGCCCCAGACCCTGGCTCACGCCCTGACCGACTCGCCCGTGGGCCAGCTTGCCTGGAGCTACCAGATGTTCGGAGACACGATGAATGACGACTACATCATCACGGACGTGATGATGTACTGGTTGACAAACACGGCGGCATCGTCGGCGCGCTTTTACTACGAGAATGCTCACGCGAAACCAGTGCCGACCGAACCCACTACTCTTCCACTCGGTGTGACCAACTTTGCCCCCGAGCAGGCGTTCCGAACCTTTGCGGAACGTGACCACAAGAACATTATCTTCTGGAATACCTACGACCGAGGCAGCCACTTTGCCACCCAGACAGCACCTGACCTGCTCATCAACGATATTCGAACCTTTTTTCAGAAGGTGCGTTATCCGGCCGGCGAAACTCGACCTTCATGACGAGGAGAAGCGCTCCCCTCTCACGCGCGCTGACGGGCTTTACGCTCTCCCTTCTCTAGATGAAGGGAGAGCTCTTATCAGGGTACTGTTCCACGTCTGCTTTTGAGGATTCTCACCAAACGAACGGTTTTGAGATAACTCATCCACTGCGGCCTGAGCTTCCTTTAGCTCAGAGCCGTTTCCGGCAGTGATGCACATCGAAAGTGAGGGAAAAACGTCATGGAACGCAAACGCTCTTTGTCATCAGCCACTTCGGAGAGAGCTTGACACAGTCTCTCCACCAGCTCATCCAAAGATGGGAAGGCCAGGTTGTGCAGATACTTTTCACGTATCTCCTCCCACACCTGCTCAACAGGATTGACTTCGGGACTAGAGGCTGGTTGAAAGATCAAGCGAATGTTTTCTGGAATGTGGAACTCTTTTGCTCGGTGCCAGCCGGCCCGATCGGTTTGCATGACGATAAAAGAGTCTGCAAAGACTTCTGCGACATGCGCCAGAAAGATATTCATCTTGGTATCAGATGCACTTTAACACATTGGACCAGGTTCGTCAGCAGATGTATAGCTCCTTTGAGCGCAGTCGGATGGCCCTGCCACTGGTGGTGTTCTTCGCCTTGCAGCGCTATTTCGTACGCGGCATACTGGCCGGCTCAGTCAAAGGCTAGGTATAGCACCACGCAACGCCATCCGCGAGCCGCTTGAGAATAAAAGTAACACTCATGCCACATGTTGTTCGCAACATGTGGCATGAGTGTTGTATTTGCTTTAGCCTTTTACAGCACCAGCGGTCAAGCCGGACACAATACGTTTCTGGAGGAACAGAACGACAATCACCAGCGGAATGGTCACAATCACCGCAGCGGCGGCAATTTCGCCCCAGGGGATGGTATGTTCGCCATTGAAGCGTGTGATCCCGACGGTGACAGGCTGTGCATGTTCATCGATCGTCAGGGTCAAACCAAAGAGGAAGTCGTTCCAGACAGCGATGAACGAGAGAATAGCCGCTGCGAAGACACCAGGAGCGGTGAGTGGCACGATTATTTCCCACAGGGCACGCATCCGCGTGGCCCCATCCACCCGAGCTGCCTCTTCCAGGTCTGGCGGCAGATCGCGGAAGAACGAAGTCATGAACCAGACTGTGATCGGCAGGGAAGTCGCCAGGTCAGGGATAATCAGGGCCGTATACGTGTTGTAGATGGGAAGCGGACCCGTGAAAATCACGAAGAGCGGCCCGACCAACGCGATAAGCGGTATCATCGTCACCGACAAAGTGATCCCTAGCACGATAGATTTGCCGCGGAACTTCGTGCGTGCAATGGCATAGGCGCAAAGTATCCCAACGGTCAGTGCCAGGATCGTGGTGATGGTTGCGATGATCGCGCTGTTGAGCAGATCACGTGTAAAGGTGGACAAGCTCAGATCGTTTGCGTAGTTCTCGAAGCTGAAGGAGTGGGGAAAGAGGGTGGGCGGAGAGAGGTTCAGTTCGATTCCACTTTTTACTGATGTTACAACGGTCCAGTAGAGAGGACCCAATGAGACTAACACAACAAACACTACTGCTGTATAGCGAATTACCTTGCCCCATTGTATGCCCTTTCCCGGTTCTGCAGTTCTTGCCCTCGCTTTAGCACCAGAGAGAACCTGATTCTTAACTGCCATAATACCTCTCCTTTCCAAGGATGTATATATCGACGACCTCTCGTTGGCTATCGTCGCGTGACACGCATCAACAGAACAAACAACAGACTGACGACCAGTCCTGTCACAAAGAGTACAATGGCGGCTGCCACTCCAGGAGCAAAGTCGAATGTGGAACGAGTAAACATGTAGTTATACGAGAACGATGCCATGCTTTGCACCTGGTTGCCGCCCAGTACATAGAGGAGATCGAACACGCCCAGGGAAGCGAGCGTGCGGAAGAGTAACGCGATGACCAGCGGCCCGCTGAGCATGGGCAAGGTAATCGTCCAGAATTGCTGGAAGCGAGTGCTTCCATCTACGCTGGCCGCTTCATACAATTCATTGGGGATGACCTGAAGACCGGCCAGGAGCAAGAGTGCCATAAAAGGCGTGGTTTTCCAGACGTCAGTGATGACGGAGGCGGCAATGATGCCACCATTCGTCTGCAATAATGTAGCACCGGGTGCCAGTAGGTGAATCTGCTGGAGGATGTAGCTGACGATGCCTGTACGGTCATTGTACATCAAATACCAGATCTGCGCGGAGATAACCGTAGGGAAGGCCCACGGAACAAGAATAGAGGCCCGTACAAGGCCACGACCTGGAAAAGTGCCATTGATGAGGATGGCTATTCCCAGACCAAGGATCGTCTCCAGGGCTACACTGATGATAGTGAAGATGAATGTCGTAGCAATTGAACTGCGGAACTCGCTATTACCAAATAGCTGAACAAAGTTGCGCAATCCAACAAGATTTGCAACAGGACTGAGAGGGTTATCGAGCAGGCTGAGCCAAATGGAATTCAGGATGGGATAGGCGGCCACCGCCAGAATCACGACGACGGTAGGGAGTACCAGGAAATACGGTGTGAAGCCACTTCCCAAATCAAAGCGTTCCCGCAGACTCTGCCTTTTGATGGGTACTTCTACTGCTTGCGTTGCCATGCGTGCTCATCCCTTCATACGGCTATCCACATCGAGAGTGCCTTCTAGCGAGTATACACAGTACAACTGCACTCAAGGCGACCTCCTAATGGGTACAGATACATGCACAGACGACTTCTATTTACGAAAGTCATGTTATACAGTGGGGTATCTGTACAGATACCCCACCCTTGGCTACGAACTACAACATACTACCTGTTCACGATGGCCGTCAAATCCGACGCTAACTGACTCAAGGCCGCCGAAGGGCTGGCCTGCTTAGTCAGAGCATTGTGGACTCGCAGCTGAATAGCGTCGGAGATGTCCGGGTAGAGGGGCGAGACCGGCCGGGGCAGCGCGGTCTGGAAGACGGGCTGCATTTTGCCAAAGAACGGGATCTTGGCCAGCACATCGGGGTCCGTGTAGATACTCTTGAGCGTGGCGAAGAGCGACAACTGTAGAGCGATGGTTTTCTGCGAGGCAGGGCTGAGCATGTGCTGGACAAACTTCCAGGACGCGTCAGGGTTCTTGGAGAAGGCATTGATGCCATATTGCCAGCCACCGATGTTCGAGTGGCCCACGGTATTGCTGCCCCCATAGAGCATGGGATGGACATCAAACTTGCCAGCAATCTTCGAGGTCGCTGGGTCGTTGCCCAGCACATAGGCATAGGGCCAGTTGCGCATGAAAGCCGCGTCCCCGTCTTGCCAGGATGACCGTGCATTCTCTTCCTTATAGGTGGTCACTGCTGCTGGCGAAATTGTGCCCACCCAACTGGCCATCAGCGTCAAGGCCTGCATACCTTCCGGGCTGTTAACAGTGACCGATTTGGGATTGTTGGGATCCAGCACGGAACCGCCATAGCCGTAGAGGACCTCGACAAAGTTACAGACCAGTCCCTCGTATTGTGCCCCCTGCCAGACATAGCCGAACTTCGTTTTGGATGGGGCGGCAGCCTTGGCCATGCTCGTCAGGTCATCCCAGGTATTTGGAGGCGTTGAGATGATGTCTTTACGGTAGTAGATCAGCCCGGCATCAGTCCGGGTCGGCGCTGCCCACAACTTGCCATTGTAGGTACAGCCCTGAAGCGGTCCGGGCAGGTAATTCGCCCGGTCGCTGGCAGGCCACTTATCATCCAGAGGAACTGTCCAGCCATTGGCACCGAACTCAGCAGGCCAGATGATATCCATCGGAAACACATCGATGGAGCCACTGCGGGCACGCAGCGCGGTCGTGAGGATAGTCAGAAGCTGACCGGTATCATTTGGCGCATTGCTGTTGTAGGTGACGTGGACACCGTTGTTTTGCGCATTAAACGTGCTCACGAGTCCTGCGTAAACGCCATTGGTGTCTTTTTCAAGATAGTTAATGTTGACGGTTTGCCCATTGCCACCAGTACTGTTGCTGGTGCCACCGCAGGCTTCCAGCAGCGAGACAGCTGCAGTGCTGCTCAAGCCGACAGCAACGGCACGCTCAAGGAATGTCCGGCGGGTTATACGACCAGCGCGGATTTTAGTGATGATTTCGTCAATGACTTTACCTTGCTCAAGGATCATATGCGTTTCTCCTTTGGACAAACTGCTAACGAACATGGATCGAAAGCGCTATTTCGGAGTTTCCATTCCCTTGTCTAAAGACTTCTCCGTTCGTTGACCCCCAATTTGGATATGTACCACGAACGTCTTGAGAAGAGAGGC
>WNFA01018277.1_pt1 | contig 12431 bp, 13 predicted proteins | sample 5400481 | NCBI WGS metagenome assembly WNFA01 (sample SAMN13153340, study PRJNA577476) | soil metagenome | isolation source: 120 cm saprolite under Douglas fir tree site 2 hole 1 replicate 2 | place: USA:California | collected 2015-04-18
CACTACTCCCCGGCTAAACCCGCAACCGCTCGGCGGAACCTAAAACTACTTCTCCGTCAACCTAGACCCCTTCCTCTACTGCAAGATCAACCCTCGCGTCTCTTCGCAGCTTCCGGAAAACGGTTTTTTCACAGCTTCACACCGCGAGACATGGGGCACCCCGTTCTATTCACCCTCGAGATCTGGGCCACCCGCCTTAGAAACCGAAGATACAACGGCGGGCGTCTCGGCCCCCGCACGGAGGAATACGCTCTGCCCAACCACCAGCCTCCCGGTGCGAGTGACTGCGCCGTAGATTCCCGCGGTGTTCTGGTGCGCGCGAACCACCGCCTTCAGCACTTCTGGCGCCGGACTGGCTGAGTCGGGATCAAGGTTCACCATCGAGCAGCGAACGTCGCGCATCGTGACAGTAATGGCGGGGGCGTCGTCGTCATCCGCCTTCTTTTTGTTCTTGCTCTTCTTTTGTTTTTTACCGAATGAGAGCACGCCGCCCAGCCACTGGTCCTCCTGGAAGGGAACCGGCCGCAGCAGACGCACCACAACATTCGGGCGAAAGCGTCGTATGTCCAGGCTTTGCACGCCCAAGCTTCGCGCGTCCAAGCTCTGCACGTCCAAGCTCTGCACGTCCGGAGTCCGCACATCCGGGTTCTGAACGTCCGGGGTCAGCCCGGCGAGTCTTCCGATCTCGCGCACCGTAGCGGAGGCGATCACGGAGATGGTGGCTTCATCGAAGATGCCATGCCTCAACTGCAACATCTGCACCGGAGCCCCGTAGCGGCGTCCGACCTCCGCGGCCAGGGCCTCCCCGAAGACAGGCAAGTCTTCGCCATCCGGCGTGCGAATATGCGTGGGAAGGTGCAGGTCTCCCGGAGCGTTTTCACGAACATCGCCTCCACGATGAGCAGCGTCTTCACCAGCATCTCCTGCACGACGCAGCGGAGTAAACCGGAGCAAGTCGGGAAGCTGGCTAGCTGACAGCCAGGGGAACCCGCTGCTGTTATTAATCCGCCGGAATGCCAGGCGCCGGTCGCCCTCGAGGCCGTGCCAGCCCAGCTCGGCGGCCTCGAGTCGTTCGCCGGCCATGGACTTCACCGGATACCGGAAGATCGCCTCCACACGTCTGATTTCTATGAGCATGCCCGATCTTATTTCGTTCGACTCAGTCCGTTCGACCTCAGTCCGTTCGACTCAGTCCGCCCAACGCTTCGTCGTAACTCAGTCAGCATAACTCGCTAGCTTGTTATCCACGCCAATTTTGTTCGCGCGGTCTCAATAAGAGATGGGCCGTGTGCAGTTTTGACCAGACCAGCGCTAGCGCGCCGGCGTACTGTGTCACCTCAGTCTGAATTGAGGAGCTCCATTATGCGTTTGTCGAAATTCGCTTTCGCGCTGTTTACCGCAGTCGTCTCGGTGATATTGGTACCTGCGGCGATGGCAGCCAACGATCCGTGCAAAGTACTGACTGCCGAAAAATTCAGCCAGATCATGGGTTACACGGCGACCATCAATAAAGCCGGATCCACGGGGACCTCGTGCTTTTACGAAGGACCGGAAGAATCGGGCGGACAATTCATGATCCTTACCGAGACCGCGTCCGGGCCGCAGGCCGACGCCATGCTCAACCGCCCAGGCTCTTCGCCGCCTCCCGGCAGTGGCTTGATCGGCGGCGCCTACCGCCAGGGAAGCGTCATCTTTTCCGTCTCCATCAAGTCAACCGATCAGGCCAAGTTGCAGGCGCTCGTAGCCGAGGTGAAACGCAATCTGAAGTGATCCCTTTCTGGTAAAGACGATCTTGGCCCGGCGTTTTCTGCGGCGGTTTTCTTCGACGAGGTCAAGAAGATACACGGGATCAAGCGGATGAGGTATTGGCGGGCTGGCCTACCCTTTGCACAACCCAAAACCTCGGTTGCCCCACCCCTTTGCGCTTTTCAAAGGGTGGGTGGCCCGGGACCTCGACCGCGATGTTCCTCCATCCTATTTGCTGGTCTTTTCATCCAAAGCCAGGTTGAGCTCAAGAACGTTCACGCGCGATTCACCGAGGATGCCAAACTGGCGCTGCTGAATATGGTTTTCCACGAGGGCACGAACTTGTTCCTCATGGAGAAAACGAACGCGGGCGATTCGTGGCACTTGGAACAGTGCTGCGGCAGGAGTGATGTCCGGATCCAGGCCGGAACCTGACGTAGTGACAAGATCGATGGGGACTGGAGTGTTGGGATTGTCTGCTTGCGCGGCCGCAAGGTCGCTCTTTATGCGGTCAAGCAGCTTTTGATTGGTGGGTCCCAGGTTCGATCCGCTGGAGTTTCCAGCGTCGTATCCGTTTCCTGCCGCGGAGGGCCGGGAATGGAAATATTTGTCAGAAACGAACGGCTGGCCGATTAGGCGAGATCCGATCAGGTCGCCGTTCTTCCGGACGAGCTGGCCGTTGGCCTTTTCGTGGAACAGCACTTGGGCGAGGGCAGTAACCACAAGCGGGTAAATGATTCCCAACAGGATCGTCGTCGCTACGGTCATCAAAACAGCAATCAGCAGATTCTTTTTCATAATGTCTCTATGCAAGCCCGACACGCGTAATCAGCATATCAATTAGCTTGATTCCGATGAATGGAATCACTACGCCGCCCACCCCGTAAATGAGCAGATTGTCCCGCAGCAAAACCGCAGCGCCGAGCGGGCGATACTTCACTCCACGTAGCGCAAGCGGGATCAGCGCGATGATGATCAACGCGTTGAAAACCACAGCTGAGAGCACGGCCGACTCGGGCGTCTTCAGGTGCATGATGTTGAGCGCGTTCAGCACGGGGAAAGTTCCCGCGAACATCGCCGGGATAATGGCGAAGTACTTGGCGACGTCGTTAGCGATAGAAAATGTCGTTAGCGAGCCGCGGGTCATCAATAATTGTTTGCCGATTTCGACGACCTCGATCAGCTTCGTCGGATTGGAATCGAGGTCCACCATGTTGCCAGCTTCTTTTGCCGCCTGAGTGCCGGTGTTCATGGCCACGCCGACGTCGGCTTGGGCGAGGGCTGGCGCGTCGTTAGTGCCGTCACCCGTCATGGCGACCAATTTGCCATCGGACTGCTCGCGGCGAATCAAGTCCATTTTGTCCTTTGGGGTTGCTTGTGCCAGGAAGTCGTCCACGCCGGCTTCGCGCGCAATCGCCGCTGCGGTAAGCGGATTATCGCCGGTAATCATGACAGTGCGGATTCCCATGGCCCGCAGCTGACTGAAGCGATCGCGAATTCCGCCTTTGACGATGTCTTTCAATTCGATCACCCCCAGCGCCCCGCGGCTCCTTTCGGCGACGACCAGAGGTGTGCCTCCTGAACGCGCAATCTCTTCCACGGCGCTTCTCACGGCGGCCGGGAACTTACCGCCATTCTGCGAGACAAAGTTTGTGATCGCCTCGGCAGCACCTTTACGAATCTGAAATCCGTTGAGGTCAATGCCCGACATGCGCGTTTGCGCCGAGAAAGGCACGAAGCTGGCCTCGCGGGAACCCAACTCGCGCCCGCGCAAGCCATATTTTTCCTTAGCGAGGACTACGATGGACCGGCCTTCTGGAGTTTCATCCGCGAGCGAAGAGAGCTGCGCTGCGTCTGCTAACTCTTGCTCGGTAACACCAGGTGCCGGTATAAATCGCGACGCCTGTCGGTTTCCCAGCGTGATAGTTCCTGTTTTGTCGAGCAGCAACGTGTTGACGTCGCCCGCAGCTTCGACCGCCCGGCCTGACATCGCGAGCACGTTGTGTTGAATCAGTCGGTCCATACCTGCAATGCCGATGGCAGAGAGCAGGCCGCCAATCGTGGTGGGAATCAGGCAGACTAGCAGCGAAACCAACACGAACACAGTTTGCGGGGAGCCTGAGTAGATCGCGAAAGGCTGCAACGTCACCACCGCAAGTAAGAAGATTATCGTGAGCCCGGCGAGAAGGATGTTCAGCGCGATCTCATTGGGAGTCTTTTGCCGTTCGGCACCTTCGACCAGGGCGATCATGCGATCCAGAAATGTCTCGCCGGGATTTGAGGTGATTTTGACTTTGATCTGATCAGAGAGGACGCGGGTGCCGCCGGTGACGGCGGAACGGTCGCCTCCAGCTTCGCGGATCACCGGGGCGGATTCGCCGGTGATTGCGGACTCGTCCACGGAAGCCACGCCCTCGATGATTTCGCCATCGGAGGGAATCAATTCGCCGGCTGAAGCCTGAACGAGATCTCCGGTTCGGAGTTTCGAACTGGGGATTTGCGCGACAGCGCCGTCGCTTGCGATCCGGTTCGCCACGGTTTCGGATCTTGCCTTGCGTAGCGTGTCAGCTTGCGCCTTGCCGCGTCCTTCGGCCATTGCCTCGGCGAAGTTGGCGAAAAGCACGGTAAACCAAAGCCACAACGTGATTTGCAGGTTGAATCTGAAATCCGAGCCGCCTTTGAAGAGCAGGACGGTCGTGATTACGCTCCCGATTTCTACGACGAACATGACGGGATTGCCCATCATTTTTCGTGGGTTGAGTTTCAGAAACGAATCCCAGATTGCCCGTTTGACAATCTTCCATTCCCAGACAGCCTTTGATTTCTTTGCCATAGATTAGCCAAGAGCCATCAGTAAACCGCTGAATGCCAGACGCGGAACCCGATCATCGCTCTAAGTTCCTTTTCAACCACCAACGTTGAACCGCAATTCCCGTCCACACGGCCTCAACTAGACCAAATGGCCATGCGCCCTGGAGAAAGCCATAAATTGATCCCAGTGCGCATGCGAGAGCGAAGGCCAGGATGAACCAAGTGCTTTTCGCCTCCAAGGCATAGGTAACCAACATCGCCGTCACCGCAAATAAGCCAAATGCCGATAGCAGACTCACTCCAGTCTCAGTCTCCGTTCAAAATGTTTTCCCTGCCATCATCTGCAGGTGCTCCAGTATCGGTCCCAGACTAAGTGCTGGGAAAAATGTCAGCGCTCCGACAATGAGAATCGTTCCAATCAAAAGCACAGTAAAAAGCGGCGTCGTGACCGGAAACGTCCCGAGCGACGGTGGAACATATTTCTTCTTTGCCAGATTGCCCGCAATCGCCAGCATGGGAATGATCATCAGGAACCGCCCGATCAGCGTGTCGAGTCCAATCGTTGTGTTGTACCAGAGCGTGTTGGCACTCAGCCCAGCGAACGCAGAGCCGTTGTTTCCTGCACCTTCGGTGAATGCGTACAGAATCTCCGAGAAACCGTGCGGGCCGGGATTCAGGATGCTGGAGGTGCCAAAGTTCTTCAGCACCGAGACTGCGGTGAATCCCAGGATCACCAGCGGGAAAACGAGAGTCGTCAGCATTGCCATCTTCACGTCATAGGCTTCTATCTTTTTCCCCAGATATTCCGGCGTGCGACCAACCATGAGGCCCGCAATGAACACTGCGAGGACCACGTAGATAATCATGCCGTAGAGCCCGGAACCCACTCCGCCAAATACAGTCTCGCTCAACATCATGTTAGCGAGCGGAACCATGCCTCCGAGCGGGGTATAGGAATCGTGCATGCTGTTCACCGCGCCGCAGCTTGTATCTGTGGTCACCGTGGCCCAAAGCGTCGAGTTGGCGATTCCGTAGCGGACTTCTTTGCCCTCCATGTTGCCACCGGACTGCAACCCACTCGGACGCTGGTCAACCCCAGCCAGCAGCGGATTGCCACGGGACTCGGCCCAATACGCGGTGGTGACTCCTGCAAAGAACAACACCGCCATGGCTGCCCAGACCGCCCATCCGTGAGCTTGCGAACCAGTCATGCGGCCCAAGGTGTATGTGAGTCCCGCGCTGATCGCGAAAATCGAGAACAACTCGAAGAGATTTGAAAGCGGCGTAGGATTTTCGAACGGATTCCGCTGGCGTCCACTTTAGGCACTTGTTGCGGCTCGACCAGCTTCACCGTGTCATAGGGTTTCAGGTTCTGGGGCACGCCCTGGGACACCAGAAACAAAGCTCCGACAACGCAGAACGGTAGCAACACCCAAAGGCAACCGCGCACCAGATCCACCCAGAAGTTGCCGATGGTTTCCATTTGCCGACGCGCAATCCCGCGAATGAGGGCGACGGCCAGTGCAATGCCTACTGCTGCCGATGTGAAGTTGTGGTAGGCGAGGCCGGCCATCTGCGTGAAATAACTCATAGTCGTCTCGCCGCTGTAGGCCTGCCAGTTCGTATTTGTGGTGAAAGAGGCGGCGGTATTGAAAGCCAGGTGCGGAGGGTTTACGCCCACCAGTTTCTGCGGATTGAAGGGAAGGTAATATTGCACCCGCTGGATAAAGTAGAGCACCAGCATCGGGACCGCGCTGAAGAGCAGCATGGAAACGGCATACTCTGTCCAGCGCATTTCGTGATTTTCGTCCACGCGAGTGACGCGATAGAGCAGCCGCTCGATTGGCCGCAGCACCGGATCAAGAAACGTGCGCTCGCGGTTGAAAACGCGCGCCATGAAAATCCCCAGGGGCTTGGTGACCAGGACAATTAACGCGAAAAAGAGCAATATTTGAAACCAGCCATTCGCGGTCATATTAGAACTTCTCCGGGCGCAACAGGGCATAGAGAAGGTACACGCCGGTTAGAACGCTCACGATAAGCATGATCAAAGATTCCAGCGTCATGCGATTTTCCTCACTTTACCCGATCGCAGAATTTGACATAGCCTATCGACAACGCGAAGAACGCGATCGTAACTACCACCCAAATCAAGTCCTGCATATTCGTTCTCCAAACCTCACTTCACACACGTGAAGGTTTCATGACTGCTCAGAGCCGCTTCTTCTCGCGCACACGAAAGTCTTCGGCGGTGTACACATGAAGCAACCGGCCCCTTTCTTTTCTCCGGCTCGGCAGTCTCCTGATCTCCACTCGTTGCCCTCGGCGTGAATTGCGCGAATCGCGCCACAAGGCGAACATGAAGTAGATCAGGAACACGCAGCCTGCCATTGCTACTACGGTAAAGATCACCAGGCCTGTCATCCGCTACTCCCTGAGAACCAGCCTCAGCTGAGAACTCAAGTTTCATTTCATCAGGCATGGCATAAGGACGGACTAAAAGGTTCGTAAGGAAACAATAAGGGGAACTACTCGGGTCGCCCATCATATTGAATCGGCGTCTTATTCCTCCGAGGCTCATACTCTTTCTGCTCGCCGACTGACTTCCTCTTGCTTATAGATGAAAAGCACGCGATGCCGGTTTCGCTTTCGAGCAATTTTCTGTCGCAGTTTCAGAACCAGCGCGCGATCTTCTTGGGACTGTTTTGCTTCGCGAGACAGCGCAAATTCACCGAGAATCAATAACGCGAAGCTAATTACCACCACAATCAAAAGGATCGCCATATGCCATGTCAGTTAATCGTTGCTCACATCTATTCGAGTATCGAGCGCCTAAGAGTCGCCTAAAGATGTCATAAAGAATTCGTAATGGGAACCGCCCGATTGCACGACGGAAGATTCAATTGAAATTCCAGCCGAGTTCGATCAGAAGCAAATGGTTCCCCTGGGAAGCTCCGGAGTTCCCGATTTCGTAGGCCGAGTAGGCAGTAGCTTTGGAACTGAGCTTGATGGCAACACCAGGCGTGAAGTATCCGGCGCCCTGATGTCCGGTAAACCAGTCGGCGGCAAGCGTGACCCGCTTGTTGACGGGCTGCTCGATCCCAAACTGGCCTCCGGCTCTGTTTCCGCTGGCAACCACGTGCGATGTGAAGTCGAATGCGCCGAAGGTCAGGCGGGTCTGAGTCTTCAGCGTTTTGGTAAATTCACCGTAGACGTAATTCCCAGCGTTGTAGCTACGGTTTTGCGCTGGAATGAACACATCGTCTCCAAGCATGAAAGCCCAACCGTTCTTGCCGCCGTCATAAGCCTTCCACTTTATCGTCGGCGTGGGCGTCGTCTGAGACGGGCCGGGTGAACTAATGCCGTTCACATTCATGCCCACTTCGACGCGGTGCCCGATTCCGGCGACTACACGGGGCGTGTAGGTTCCGGCGCTTGCATCCCAGAGATAGGAAAAATCAAACTCGCCATAGATTTTGCCTTTGTCAAGAATGTCGCCACTTGGAACATTGAAGATGGTTTCTTGCGCCAAGGACGGAGCTGAAAAGGCTGTCATGAGAATTGCAAATATTAGATAGCGGCTCATTTGGAGCTCCGGCGATGCAAGACTGGTCGGAAACCGGGCTCAAGGTCTGTTTGATCCCGAACATCCTCAGTGCCGAAAATCAGAAGGTCAGCACTCCTGTTGTTCGTGAATCCACCTCTGGATGGCAATCTAATGATCTCCACTCTTGGCCCTTTACGCTGCTTGTGTCCGTCACGCCACAGTGCCACTAAGAAATAAATTAAGAAAATGCAGCCAGCTAGCATCGCCGCCGTAAAGATCAACAAGCCTGTCATCCCTGCCTCCCGAGAACCAGCAGGACGCTATGTGCTCAAGTCTCATTCCAGCAGGACGGGCATAAGGACGGGCTAAAAGGTTCGTAAGAAACGTGTAAGGAGAAACATCAAATACTTATCGGAGAACCAGAGGACGGAAGATTCTTTTGCGTTGTCAAAACTTGGGATTACGATCATGCGTCGAACGTTGCCGCCGCGAGCGACCAGCAGATTCCTCGTTGCCTCGCGTTGCTCGGCGCTTCGGAATGACGATATGTGTATGCTATCGCGAGGTCACGCCTTTTGGCTCGAAACGATATCCTACCCAGGGCTCGGTCAGAATATAGGCGGGGGATCCGGTATCGGCTTCGATTTTCTTGCGGAGCTGGCCGATAAACACACGCAGATACTCCGGTTGCTCGGTGCTGGTTGCTCCCCAAACCGCAGCGAGCAGCTTACGATGGGTAACTACTTTGTGTGGGTTACGGGCGAGATAGACGAGCAGCTCAAATTCCTTTGGCGTCAGCTTCAGTTCGCGGCCCCGGACGGAAACCGCGTGCGCGTCCAGGTCAACACGGAAATCGCCATCTTCGATCACCCCTCCACTAATTTCTTCCTGCGGAGCACGTCGCAGGTTTGCGCGGACGCGCGCGAGGAGTTCATTTATGCCAAATGGCTTGGTCACATAATCGTCGGCACCGGCGTCGAGCGCTTGAACTTTAGTGCGCTCCTCGCCTTTCACCGAGAGCACAATGATCGGAGCGTTGGATTGGAGGCGGAACCGGCGACAGACTTCGAGTCCATCCATCACCGGCATGGAGAGGTCTGTGATCATCAAGTCTGGCGGCCAGTCACAGGCAATCTGCAACGCGGTCTCGCCGTCGTTGGCCACGCGCAAATCGTAGCCATGGGCATCGAGTGCGGTCCGCAACACGCGCGTGATTTGCGGTTCGTCGTCAACCACGAGGATGCGCCGGTGATTGGCAGGACTCACTTCGCCTCCTGCGTCACAATATGCACGTCAATCGGAGGTGCGAGGCGTAGGAATTTCTGAATGACTGTCAGATACAAGTACTTCCGCCAGCCCTCTTGCGCGGAGCGTCCGAAGATGACATGGGTGATGTGCTTTTCGCGAACGAACTCCGCCACTCTCTCTGCGATGTTCCCCCTCGGCAGCCGGACGACAGTGGCACCGAGGTCCTCAGCAAACCGGATGTTTTCTTGCAGAGAGCGGCGATTGTCACCGTCCTGATCGGCGGGTGAGTCGACGTAAACAACGTAGAACTCGGCATCAATGCCATGCGCCATACGAGCGCCGCGGGCGATCAGATATTGCGCGATGGGATTCGAGCTGATGCCCACAGCGATTTTCTCGCAGACAGCGACGTTTGGCTGCAGGCCCTCGCGCGTCCAGTGCGCTTCCAGGCTTTTGTCCACGACTTGCGCGACTTGACGCAGAGCCAGTTCCCGAAGAGCGATCAGGTTTCCGCGACGAAAGAAGTTCCCCAGCGCCTTCTCGGCACGGTCGAGTGGATAAATGTCCCCGCGCCGCATTCTCGTCTGCAGCGCTTCCGGCGTCAGGTCGGACATAACAATCTCTTCCGCGCGCTGAATTACCCAATCCGGAACGGTTTCGCGAACGTGCACACCGGTAATGCGTTCCACTAGCGGATTGAGGCTCTCGATGTGCTGTACGTTCACGGTGGAGACAACATCAATCTTGGCGTCGAGAAGATCGATCACGTCCTGATAGCGCTTGGGATGCTTGCTGCCTTCGATATTTGTGTGCGCCAGTTCATCGACAAGTACAACCGCGGGTTTTCGCGTCAGGATCGCGTCAACGTCCATCTCAGTGAACACGGTCCCTTTGTAGTCGATGTGCTTACGCGGGATGGTTTCCAGCTTGGCCACCAAGTCTGCGACCGCCTTGCGCCCATGAGTTTCCACCACGCCGACTACGACGTCCTCACCGCGACTATAGCGGCGAATGCCCTCGCTCAGCATGCTGTAGGTCTTGCCAACGCCAGGGGCGTAGCCCAAGAAGAGCTTGAAGATGCCCTGCTTCTTCTCTGGCGCGACCTCTTCCAGCCATTGTTCTGGACGCTTTTGCACGAATCCATTGTCATCTGAGTTCCGCGGTTTGTCGAGAAAGCAGCCTGCCTGAGCGGAGCCGAAGGGTTACAATCACGCCGTGACATCACTGACAAGGCTCGGTTTCAGGACAGTTGCTTGCGCGCTTATCGTGCCCGCGGTCGTGTTCTTCTACAATGATTGCTGGACAGCTTTCTGAACGCGCGCGCCGCGAAACGATGAGAGCGAACCAGCGCCGACGCGAGATTGAGCACCTCTATGCCTTCAGTCAGCGTTTGCTAACGCTCGAAAGCGTGCCAGAGCTGCTGAATTTGGCGCCGCGTCACATAGTCGAAACTTTCGGCGGCAAGGGTGCGGCACTTTTCGTGTCAGACCGAACCGACGTGTATCGTTCCGACCCAGATACTCGCGAAATTGAAGCCGAGCGACTACAGTCGGTTGCCGCACGGGGCGAGCCGGTCATCGAGTCCGAGAATGCCCTGGCCTACATTCCTCTTCGGCTTGGGGTAAAGAGTGTCGGTTCAATTGGAATCTCCGGAACATCTCTGTCTCACGAGAGCCTTGATGCCCTCTCTACACTGGTTGCCATTGCGATTGAGCGCACACGGGCCATAGAGAACGTCGGCAAGGCCGAGGCCGCGCGTGAAAACGAGAAACTACGCTCTGCCATCCTCGACTCCGTCGCGCACGAGTTCCGTACTCCCTTGACGGCGATCAAGGCCTCGGCAACCAGCTTGCTCTCCGGAGGTCTCGATGGTCCGCAGCAGAACGAATTGCTCACGGTCATCAATGAAGAGTCCGATCGCATGAACCACCTGGTCGAAGAGGCCACACAGATGGCGCGCCTCGAATCGAAGCAGGTCGAACTCCATCTCACGCCACACGACATACGCGAGGCCATCGACCGGGCTCTGGAATCGGCAAAGAAGACAGTTAACGGGCATCCAGTTAAATTTGACACCAGGGCTGAACTGCCTCTGGTGGAGTTCGACGTCGAACTCATCGTGAATGTTCTCCAGCAATTGCTGGAGAACGCCGCAAAGTATTCGCCACCGGAATCTCCAATCCACATTTCTGTAGAGAACACTGGCGCAGAACTTGTTGTCAGCGTCGCAGACCGCGGGCCGGGAATTGATGAGCTTGAGCAGGCGCTAATTTTCGACAAGTTCTACCGCGGCAAGGACAACCGTTATTCAGTGCAGGGCACAGGAATGGGTCTGGCGATTGCGAAAGCGGTTGTCGAAGCTCATGGAGGAACGATCCGAATCACCAGCCAATTGGGGCAAGGATCGGTGTTCTCCTTTACTCTTCCGCTGAAATCCGTGAACGTTCAATCCTGAAAATCGTTTCCCAACGGGTAGCCTCGGGTTCGGCTCCATGCCAAAGCCTTGCACCCGCAAAGGTCCGGGTAACTACCTGAATCGACAGCAATTTCGCGCCGTCTTTACGGTTTCCTTATGCCGAGCATGTTGGAATAAAACTTAACGCTGGCGGCCGGTTCATCCTCAAGAAGGGCTACGTCGTTGAACTCTCGCCGCGCTCTGAAATCGCCCGCGAGCTGAATCTTAGATGCCATCTTCACCTCCTTCTCCTCCCAAGCAAATGGCGGCGAGCGCTACGGCGCGTGTGCTAATCGCCTCCAGCGCCATGCTGGTGTTTATTTCTTTCTGGCGCGTGGCCGCCATCGTGCTGAACGATATGGGCTCGTCGGCGTTTTATGCCGGCGCCATCGCCGAGCATTTTGTCGGCAAACCAGCTCCGTGGTTCGTTCTCGCAATCATGCTGCTGGCCGGTACCGTGGCGGCGCTTTATATCGAAAGCTGCGGCATGTTTGTACGCGGCGGCGTGTACCGCGTGGTGAAGGAAGCCATGGGGAGCACGCTGGCGAAATTTTCGGTTTCCGCCCTGATGTTCGATTACATCCTGACCGGGCCGATCAGCGGTGTGTCTGCCGGCCTCTACCT
>WNFA01003900.1_pt1 | contig 12430 bp, 10 predicted proteins | sample 5400481 | NCBI WGS metagenome assembly WNFA01 (sample SAMN13153340, study PRJNA577476) | soil metagenome | isolation source: 120 cm saprolite under Douglas fir tree site 2 hole 1 replicate 2 | place: USA:California | collected 2015-04-18
TTCCTGGGGATACATCGACATGGAAGTCCTCCTTCTTCTGCTTCTCCTGATGCACTTGCACTCGTTCTGCTGTCCGTTCTCCCCATCTTATCATGTTTTTCCCGTCTCTACTTTTGCTGTCATTCGCCAGCAGAGTCTTATGTAATTAACTTTTGCAATACAGCCTGTCTATACATGCAGTCTACCAGGAACCATCACTTGATACAAGATTGAGAGCATTTCCTAATTGCAAAAAGAGTGGAAGCTGAGTTGATCTATTAGACGAGGCTCATCCTCTTCTCTTGAAGACGATGTTGGTAACTCATAGACAGCCCATGACGATACTCATAACACTTTCATGACACTTCCTTCCTATACTAGCAGCAGAGAGGGCGAGGAGCGTCAACTGGGCAGTGGCCCGAAACTCTGCCGGGTGGGCCTGTGCGTTTTGCATTGCCCCCACGATTCATCACCTGAGCGTGACGCTCGCGTCCCTGCACGATCAGCTTCCTGCTGTGAACGCCGCCGTCCTCCAGAGGAAGCGGCGAACAACCTTGACACAAATGAGGAAGGAGAAACCACCATGGGCATGTTACGTATTATTTCACACCGTGGGGACGATCGCCTGCTCTGGAATGAACAGGACGCCCGGGCCGGGGATGCTGAAGCCATGGCCGCGCTGCGCGAAGTCGAACGCATCTTTGCACAAGAGCGCGCCAGGGGCGCCACGGCTTTTCGCGTCGAAGCAGGCAAGCCAGTCGAGCGACTGGGGCAGTTCGACCCACAGGCCTCGCAGATCATCATGGTGCCACGAGTCGTGGGAGGATGAAGGTGGACACGCTGGTCTACGTGTTGCTCGCGATCATGGTATGTGTATCCCTCGTGCTCTTCTGGTGGTTCAACTCAAGTGCGGAGCGACGGGCGCGCCAACTGCTGCGTGCCGTCCTCACCGAGGACCAATACCGCCAATTATTCCAACGGGGCTACCTCGATATTGCCAGCCCGAGCGATCCACAGCGTTTCTACCGTGTGCCACGAGCTCATGGGCGTGTACATCTGGTAGAAAACAAGATATTACAAGCGAGTCTCTGCCTGCAACCGCTTGATTGGGTACCCGAGGCCGATTACGTGGTCATTCACAAGCTCATGATCGAGGCAGATGAGCAGACCTATCTGCTGAAGGCCAATAGGATTGTGCCGATAAATGCTTCCAGGAGAATCGTGTAACAGCGGTTTGTGGCTGAGAACAATCGCTCCAGCCTGCCGCAGACGTGGATCTAATGAGCATTGGGTAAGCGCACGGCCATCGAGCGCTTCTTTGGTCTGGTCTTCCTCATCTTCCACCTGCAACGGAATAATGAAATACCCTCACAAAATTCTCAGTTAGCCAGCAACGTTGACACCCCCTTTTCAGGACAGATACAATAATAAGAGTCCAGGGAAATCGGAACCTGGCGACCGCAAGGGACGCAGTCTGGGGGACCGTGTGGCCACTACATCTCGTATGATATTCTCGTGTGAGAGGAGAAACGTAGTGGTGAGGCCCATCCTGACCAGGCTAATCTTGCGTTCCGCATATACGAAGACGAGGCAAAAGAACAATGAAGATGTTTGTCTGTGTAAAACAGATTCCCGATCCTAACACCGTCGTTAGTAAACTCGATCCAAACACGAAGCGCCTGGTGCGCACTGGCGTTTCGCTCGTGCTCGACCCGGGCGATGAAAGCACTATTTCGGCCGCGATCAAACTTAGAGATACCATTGGCAACAGCGAACTTACTGCTATTAGTATGGGACCCACAAGCGTGCAGGAAGGACTGCGCCGCGCCCTGGCAATGGGAGCGGATCGCGCTATTTTGATCACCGATCCTGCACTGGGTGGTTCCGATGCACCGGGCACTGCCCGTGTGCTCGCTGCCGCCATCAAAAAGGAAGAGGCGGACCTCATCTACTGCTCGACAGAAAGCACAGATGGCTACACAGGTATGGTCCCGGGGGGTATCGCAGAGTTCCTGGGCATACCACAACTAACCTTCGCACGCGAAATTACGGTCGAAGGCAACAAAGCTATTGCAAAATGCGTCACCCAGACTGGCTACCAGACCGTTGAAAGCCCCCTGCCAGCAGTCGTCACTATCGCCAGCGGATCTTTCGAGGCCATCTACCCGACGATGAAGGGCATCATGAGCGCAAAGAAGAAGCCCTTTGTCCAGTATAGCCTGGCCGACCTTGGCATCGATCCTGCACAGGTTGGAGAGGCCGGAGCACGCGAGCGAGTTTTGATCATCGGCAAGGTCGAAGCCCGCGCAGCCGGGCAGGTGATCAAAGATGATGGCAACGCTGCCCAGGCTATCGCCGACTTTTTACAGCGCTACCAGCTGCTCTAAAGGTTAACAGGGCTGGAAGCAATCCCGTTTCCCTCTGTCTACAAGGGATGCCCCCCTACGCGATATCACAAGGAGAACACCTATATGTCGAAAACTGTCTGGGTGCTGATAGAACTGGAAGATGGCAAAGCGGCCCGTTCCTCACTGGAAGTCCTGGGAAAGGCTGCGCAGTTGGGACGTGCCGAGGCTATTATATTGGGCTCGGCCGCCAGGGAAGTCGCTCCTACCCTCGGAGAGTATGGCGCGGAGAAGGTTTATGTACATGCCAATGCCAATTATGACAACTACCTGACCTTGCCCGCCGTGGACACCCTCGGCGCCCTCGTCAAGCAGCACCAGCCTGCGTTGTTATTGCTTGCCACCACCTACAACCTGCGCGATATTGCTGCACGTTTGAGCGCACGCAACAACATGGGCCTGGTTACCGACGCAACCGATCTGAGTTACGAGGACGATACGCTCAACGTGACGGTTCCCTGGGGAGGTGACAACGTTGTCACGGCAACACACTCCCAGCAAGGCACCGGCATCGTACTGACTCGCCCGAAGGCCTTCCCGATAGCACAATACGCGGACAGGAATGCAGAGATTGAGACACTGAATGCTTCTATCAACCCCGAATCACTCAAGATGAAAGTACTGGAGCGCGTAGAGGTGCAGAGCGAAGGTCCATCTCTGGAGGATGCAAGCGTCATCGTGAGTGGGGGGCGAGGCCTGGGCAAGGCGGAGAACTTTCATCTCGTAGAAGAACTCGCCGCTGCACTGGGCGGCGCTGCAGGAGCGACGCGTGCTATTGTCGATGCTGGCTGGCTGCCCTATAGTTACCAGGTTGGGCAGACGGGGAAAACCGTGAAACCTACCCTCTACATCGCCTGTGGCATCAGCGGCGCTATCCAGCACCTGGCAGGCATGAAAGGCTCCAAGTATATCGTAGCGATCAACAAAGACGAGCACGCACCGATTTTCTCTGTGGCGGACCTGGGCATTGTAGGGGATACGCTGACCATTCTTCCGCAATTGACGCAAGAAGTGAAGAGGCGCAAGGCTCAGTAAGCTTTAGCTGGTAGACTATCAGCCTTGATTTGAAAAAAGGTTTACTCCTTCCTCCTTCAAATTAGATTTGACAGAGCACGAGCTAACTTGGTGCTATAATTAGAATTAGTCGAGAGGGTAACAAAATAACGGAGGTCCATATGATACCATCACCAACCGGGGGATTGATCGGCATCATATTGTTCGTGCTACTGGCTGGAGTAGCACTTGCCCTCTTTGGGCAACGCATAGCCGAGCTGATTACTCTACTCGTAAAAGCCCGGCGTACCGACCGCACCGACCACATCGACGATCGCATCGGTGAATTCTTCTTGATTGTCCTTGGCCAGGGCGGTGTGCTGCGCGATCCCATCCCCGGCATCGCACACTTCTTTACCTTCTGGGGCTTCATCATCATCCAGTTTGGCCTGCTTAATTTAATGCTTGGGGCCTTTGGCGTCTCATTGCCCATCATAGGGAATAACCCTGTATTTGCCAGTGTCCTGGATGCTTTTATCATCCTCGCCGCTATCGCTATAGTGTTCTTCGCCTATCGTCGCGGCGTGATACGCCCCAGACAGCTTTCCAGCTTTTTACACGGTCCCTGGGACGGTTTCATTATCTTGATCGGCATTTTGCTGATCCTCGTAACGCTCTCGCTCGTCGAAGGCTTAGAGTATGCTGCCAGCAACGGCGCGGTCTGGAGCCCTATAGGAATGGCCATCGGCCATACGTTTATCGGACTGGGAACAGCGACCAACACGACCTTATTTCGCCTCTCCTGGTGGACGCACATTATCATTTTCTTCGCCTTCCTGGTTTATATACCGCGCTCCAAACACCTGCACTTGATGGCGACGCCCTTCAATGTCTTCTTCAGCAACCATGGACCCAAGGGCGCTCTGCCTTTGATGGAGAACCTCGAGGAGCGCGAAGACTATGGTGTTTCAAAGCCCGAGCAGTTCACATGGAAGCAGTTGCTCGATGGATATGCCTGTACAGAGTGCGGGCGCTGCAATACTGTTTGCCCGGCGAGCAATACAGGTAAACCACTTTTCCCCAAGGAAATCATCCTGGGCGTCAAGGAAGCGCTCTTCGTACACAGTGATGAAATTCTCGGCGAGAATACATTGTGGAGTAAACTGGGCGTGGCGGGCGTAAAGGCCGACAAGACTGCGGAAGAAAAGGCGGCACATCATGAACCAATGGTCGGAGGTATCATTTCCACCGATGCATTATGGGCCTGCACAAGCTGCAGGGCCTGTATGGAGATCTGCCCTGTTTCCATTGAACATGTACCGACGATAATCGATATGCGCCGCCACCTGGTGATGGAGGAAAGCGATTTCCCAGCGGAGGTTACGTCGCTGTTCAACAACATCGAGCGCAATTTTAATCCGTGGGAAATCAGCAATGATAAGCGCGCCGAATGGGCAGCGGGGCTTGGCGTACCACTGATGTCGCAGAATCCCGAGGCGGATGTGCTCTACTGGGTTGGCTGTATGGGATCATTCGACCAGCGCAATAAGAAAGTCGCAACCTCTGTTGCGAAGATTCTGCTCGCGGCAGGAGTCAACTTCGCCATTCTCGGTCCCGAGGAGTGGTGTACGGGCGATCCCGCGCGGCGCATTGGCAATGAATACCTGTGGCAGATGATGGCGCAGCAGAACGTCGAGACGTTGAACAACTATGGTTTCAATCTCGCCAAGCAGGGCAACAGCCACGATGGGCACAGCAATGGAGCGGCGAGCGCGGCCCCCAAGCACCGTACAGTCATCACCGCCTGCCCGCACTGCTTCAACACGATCAAGAACGAGTACCCTCAACTAGGCGGTAACTACGAGGTGATGCACCATACCGTCTTCATAGATAAACTGCTGACCGAGGAGAAAATTACGCTCCCGGAGGGCTTTGATGAGCGTAAGCTGACCTATCACGATCCCTGCTACATCGGGCGCTATAATGACATATACGATGAGCCGCGCCGCGTGCTCACCGTGCTCAACAGCAACGGTGTGACGGAGATGCGCCGCCACCGCAACAAGAGTTTCTGCTGTGGCGGTGGTGGCGGCCGTGCCTGGATGGAGGAGAAGATCGGCAAGCGGGTCAACCAGACTCGCGTCAGCGAGGCGCTGGAGACGGGCGCTGAGGTGCTCGCCGCTGCATGTCCATTCTGCATTACTATGTTTGATGACGGCATCAAGGGAGTGGAGGCTGAAGATAAGATGCAGATCGAGGACATCTCCGAAATTGTGGCGCGTGCAATAGAGTCAAAGTAGAGTAACCCTCGTGGTCGTCCACTTTCACCAACTGGTGAGGGCAAGCCTTGGTCCTTATAGTACGTTGGGTGGGGGAACGGAAGTGTCTTCCGCTCCCCTTTTTCTAAGCACGACTCGTTTAACCCTCAACTGTGTAGATGAAGTCGTACTCGGTGCCCTGGGCATTGCGGGCATGCAGTTTCATCTCTCCTCGCGCCCCACGGTAGGACCCTGTGCCTCCGGTAATCGCCAGTACCGAATCGGACGAGTCGAAGAACGGGCCTTCTACGGTAATCTGCCCTTTGGCAAGGAAGACCGTCCAGAAGCACTCCCAGGCTTTACCGGGATCGGTCCGCACACAGTGGCCATTGTCGCTACCAACCTGTGTCTTATTATCCTCAGCGAAGACCGGATTGGCAAAAGCAAGAATGTCACCACGCGAATCTCCTGCGGGGCCAATGTCAACAACCGTATCCGTAATAGCATGTTCGATTACGTGAATATGCTTATCCCCGCTTGCATGAGCGGCGAATAGACCGTTGCTCGTGGTGAAAAATAGCGCTGAGAGGGCGATAGATACCAGCGAGACCACGGCAGTGAGAAGGAAGGATTTCTTCATCTTTCGAACTCCTTATAGGTACCTAAGGAACTTGTCCGTCGTGATGCTGGAGTGGCGGATCAAGAGAGCCATGATATGCATGAAAAATACTGAGACTCGTCAAGGTTCTGCCAGTATACCGACGGAGACAACACGAGAGCAGAATGCACGAAAGGGGGCCTGCTCATGCCTGGAAGTATATCGATAGGTTGTTGAGTTTGTCAATAGCGCAGGATGTGTCAAGGTATATCAGAAGGCGATTCTGCGATTGAGATGTCTGGATTGTATAATAAAACATCTTACTGAGAAAGGAAATCCTATGCAGCTAACAAACAAAGGTGTTTTAGTCACAGGTGGAGCGTCTGGCCTGGGAGCGGCTTGCGTACAACTGCTGCAGCAATCCGGTGCAAAGATCGTCATAGCCGACTTCAATAGCGAGACGGGCACGGCGCTGGCAAAGGAGTTGGGCGGCTCGGCCCTGTTCGTCAAGACCAACGTGGTGAGTGAAGAGGATGTGCAGACTGCCGTGCAGGCTGCAGTCGATAATTTCGGTGGCCTGCATGTGTTGATTAACTGCGCCGGCATTGGCGCAGCCGAAAAGGTGCTGGGCAAAAATGGGCCGAGCAGCCTGGAATCGTTCACTAAAGTGATCCAGGTGAACCTGATTGGAACTTTCAACGTCATCCGTCTTGCCACGGCTGCGATGTCTACAAACCCACCAAACGAAGGCGGCGAGCGCGGCGTCATCATCAATACCGCGTCGGTGGCGGCTTTCGATGGGCAGATCGGGCAGGCCGCTTACTCCGCCTCGAAGGGTGGGATAGTGGGTATGACGCTGCCCATTGCGCGCGAGCTTGCCCGCTATGGCATTCGCGTGATGACCATCGCCCCAGGTATTTTCGATACGCCCCTGCTGGCAGGCTTGCCTGAACCTGCCCGCATCTCGCTTGGACAACAGGTTCCTTTCCCGCCCCGTCTGGGCCGACCCAGCGAGTACGCGGCCCTTGCGAAGCATATCATCGAGAATGAAATGCTCAATGGGGAAGTGATCCGCCTGGATGGCGGGATTAGAATGCAGCCTAAATAAGCTCTTCCAATGAGACAAATAACGAGAGGAGGCTTGGCAGCTTCCTCTCATTGTTTGTCTTGCAAGCTCGTTTGCAAGCTGGCATATTGTTACTTGAGTAAGCCAATAGAAAACTTTGAGCAACCTGAATTTGCACGGTACCGGGGCGACAACGCCTTACGGTCGGACCATGACCCCCTATCAGGCTCGTCGGAGCAATTTACAACGATAAGCGCTTAATTGGCCTGGTGAGCCAATGAAGAGGAAGAGCTTTCTCGTTGCTCACGAGGACTGAAGAGCGCTCAACACCTGCCGAACCCGGGCTACGTCGTCAGAGAGCCCGGTCAAAGCAAGCTGTACGGCAGTCGCGCTGCCGTCGATCCAGCGGAACTTTCACTTGGCCCCGGCGGACCTGCAATGGGTGGTGAGCGTATATGCCCTCGTGTTTGGCGGGTTCCTGCTGCTGGGGGGGCGTGCCGCTGATCTGTTTGACCGCAAGCGGGTGTTCATGCTGGGGCTGGGGCTGTTCTCGTTGGCTTCGCTGGCCGGGGGGCTGGCTCCCTCGCTGCCGGTTATCCTGGGGGCGAGAGCCGTACAGGGCTTAGGGGGAGCGATTGTGTCGCCAACGGCGTTGGCTTTGCTCACAACAACCTTTCCCGAAGGACCGGGGCGTAACCGGGCACTCGGCGTCTTCGGGTCGGTCTCCGCTATTGGATTTGGCGTCGGCGTGATCCTGGGTGGTGTGCTCACCAGCGTGCTTTCCTGGCGCTGGGTCTTCTTTGTCAATGTGCCGGTGGGTCTGCTCGCGCTGCTGAGTGCTTCCCTTCTGCTGCCGTCTTCCAGAGCGAGTGCGAAACGCTCGCCACTGGACCTGGCCGGAGCGGTCCTCTTCACAGGCGCAATGGTCTCGCTCGTGCTGGCGCTCTCGCAGGGAGCCTCACCCAAAGCCTCGATGGCCCAGGTCCTACTCCCTGGCATCCTGGCCGTGGTCTTTGGCGTCATCTTCATCGTGGTTGAGCGCCGCAGTCAGCACCCGCTGGTACCACTCGGCGTGTTCCGCAGCCTCAGTCTGGCTGTGGCAAATCTGATGGCGCTGTTGACCATTGCTATCGCATCGCTCCTGGCGTTTATCCTGACGCTGTACCTCCAAAGCGTGCTGGGGTTTAGCCCGATGGCCACTGGACTGGCGTTCCTGCCAGCGGGCGTAGGAGGGATTGCTGGCGGCCAGATCGCGATACGGGCCATCCGGCGCGTCGGGCTGCGCGGAGCGTTGGCACTTGGGCCGGCCCTGATCGCGCTGGGCATCGTGCTGCTGACGCGCATTACTCCCACCAATGGTGCGGCATGGGTCATCGTGGGCTATCTGATCGCCGGGGTGGGGATTGTCTGCACAGTGGTCACCACAACCATTACTGCCACTACACCACTGGGGCCGGAACTGCAAGGATTAGCCGCTGGGCTGCTGACGACCGCGCAACAGGTAGGTGCGGCACTTGGCACCAGCCTGGCGAGCGTGGTAGCCACCTCGATCGCGCTGGCCGTCGGCGGCGATCCAGCGGTGGCGGCAACATGCGAATCGGCTGCCATTGTGGCTGCGGCCGCTTGCGTTGGGCCATAGATTTTCCCTTCCCATTGGTATCTTCCTATAAGACAGAACGAACCAGGGGTGGGGAAGCTCTACGCATAGACCGAATGGCATGCGGGTGTATGAACTCGTGGTTGGCAATCAAACAATCATGTGGCCTCACGCTGTCTGGGGACAGGGTGCCTACAGGGTTGCGATTCGGGTGAGCGCGTGGCCCGATATCTTGGGTACCGACGCTCCCTGTAACCACTCATTCATACACCCGAAGAGCGCAGCAAGAACCCTTCCCTGTTGAGTCTGTTGTCTGGTTGTCTGTTCTATAGGAGACCACCTCATAACATCCTTTACGCCGTTGGGAAGTCCAAACTGGCAAACCCCCTTGTCATCCTCCAAGCCAGTTCTTACACTGAGAACAAAACCGCATATTCTGTGCAGGCAATCTTAGAGAAAGGAGTAGCACATGCAGTCAACAGCTCCTTTCCGAGGTTGGGGAAAGCATCGATTACATGCGGAGAGATGTAAGAAATCTCAGCCGCTATATTGCTGAACTCGAAAAGTTGGTCGAGGCATACCGCTCGTTTGCATCAAACGCGAAACTCCCCGCGCCGGATGATATGGTCACCAGACGCAAGCTCCTGGGGAGAACGCAAGAAGTCATTGGGCAATCACCAGACGAGCAACCAGAGTCGCACGACGCTGCTGATGCCGGAACATCAGCTATGGCGGAAGCATTCCGTCAGGCAGCACGACAACGAACCTGAGTGACGAGTAAAAGGTTGTAGGCTTTACCTAGTGTCATAACACCAGATTGAGCAGGTTCCAGAAGGTGGTATCTCCACGCAAGGTCTGGCCGGTAATCCCAGGGCTGGGATTGATGAGCTGGCAGGTGCCTTTGTAGACACTCAATTCCATAATCGGCAGGCTCCACTGGCTAAAATTTAGCGTGTAGAGAGTCGCTGTGCGGTTGATCTTGTCAGCGCCTGAAGGGCAATCTGGTCCGATGGTGCCTGGTTGGAGCGTGAAGATGGTGGAGTAGAGCTGGCGCGCGAGGGAAAGATCAGTAACCTGCCCGTGAACGACAACGCCGTTGCCCAACTGAATCTCCTTCAGCAGCCGATCCGGCTGCGCGGGCGCGAAGGTGGCCTCGGCAAGCGTCTGCGTGAACAACTGCTGGAAGTGCGCTGTCAGGCTGTAGAGGCCGCTGGGTGACTGATAATTGCCGTTGAGGGAGATCGTATTGCACTGCTGGCTGATCGAGGCGGGAATGGCCTGATTTGCGGTTTGAAAAACCATCTGATAGGTCGGATAATACGAATCAGAGCAATTCGGATTTGTGGCTGCTGGCAGGGCGAGGAGCGCGCTATACAGGCGCTGCGCGATGGCCGCGTTGGCGATGCGCGCGGTTAGCACTGGCTGATTGCCCTGTAATGTATGCTGGATGGCCAGTGCCTGTGGTTTGGGAACAGGCGTTGCCGCCGCAATGGCCTGGTTGAGCTGAGTCCAGAAGGACTGTGAGGCCAGGCGAGGCTGCTTTCCGCCAGAGATAGTCACTGTGCCACAACCGCCGCGATTGGCCTCGGCCTGTGCCAGTGTATGTGTGCCATACCGGAAGACTAGCTGATAACTCGGCCCGGCATCACCAGGGCAGGAAATATTCGGTGGCATCGACGGAAGTGCCAGCATGGTCTTATAGAGCTGCTGGACCGGCGCGAGTTTGTGCAATGTCAGTTGCGGCGTCGCCTGTGCAATGCCTGGCCCGCCAAGAGTGATCTGGACACTATCGGGCAGATTGCCAGAGGTTATAGGTGTCGCGGGCGCGCTACCGGTCTGGCCGATCATATTCGAGCCACAGCCGCTCAAAAGAGAGAGCAGCGCGACCAGTGCCAACAGGGGAACCAGCGCACGCGTATGCTTACAAAACATGGGCGTCTCTTCCTTCCCGTCGCACTCTCCACAAGAATGCGCCAGTAATCGTCTTTCTCCTCAAGAGACGTTTCCCGCGAGAAATTTGTTCCCATTTGACAGTCCAGTCAGGCACGAAAAAATGTTATGACCCCTACCCAGTTGCACCAAACTCAGGAAGCACAAGCTGCTCTGCAAGAGCAATGATCTTGCTCCGCTTTTTCCGCGCGCCTGGCTCTGGACGCCGAAGAGCAAGCAGCCATTCTGTATCGGAGACTTGCCAGAGATCGAGCTGTGGACTGCGAAAAAGCGTCTCGATGCGGCGGGGATTGGTGACTTCGGTGTTCTGCTGATCGGGGGAAAGGCGAACCGAATACAACGAGAGGGCCGTCGCCTGGTACTCGATCTTGAGGGTTCCCTCATACACCCACACCGATACCTCTGATCCTGCTAGACCGTCTTCCCCAAAGAATCGCCAATTTTTGAAGCAGATATATCCGTGTTTATCGAGGTGGCGCGTAAACTGCGTCGCATACAGAACGCGCGAGAGCACCTCTTCCGGGTACGTATGCCCCAACACCCCACGCAACACCTCAGAGGGGCTATGACGCCCATCCTGGCGCTCACGGTGGGCATAATGATTCTCGATGTTGTAGTTTGTCTGCCAGGTCCGGTGGACCTGCTGGATTTCGGAGAGGTGCTCACGTCGCGTCGGGTCGCGCGTGGCGTAGTCTGCCAGCACATCCGGGGCTTCTCCGATCTGCTCGGCAAGATAGGTAAGCATGGCCGGAGGCACCTGCTCCTGCGGGTCCCAGGGACGTCCGGGGAATCTGAGATAGGCAAGTTGCACCTGGGGGACTGACAAATTTCATGGGCCTTAAAAAACGCTGAGCTTACACAGCAGCTGGGAGGTCAACGCCGTTCTTCTCTCCAAGGACGGCTCGGCGTGAGACGAGAACTGGGAGTGGGTCCGGTGCAGGATCTAACCAAAAAGGGGCAAAGGCTTGCCATCCACGCTGATCCTGTTACCGTCGCCACCCCCACCCAATTTTCAAATAGCTCAAACGGCGCTTCCAATGAGGATCCACGAAGCGACGCTTCTCTGCATACACGACTCCCACCCCAATACTAGTCAAGTGAAGGGTGGTCATGGCCAGGATCAGGCGCTCTAGAGCTTCGGGCGTCGCGAGTTGACTGAGGTGGATCTGATAGCCGCCCGATTTTTCGGAGCGTTTGCTTTCTTCGATGTCGAAGCGCAAACCGTACTCGTCCAAGGTCTTGGCATCTGTGGGCTCATCACTCACCACGAACCAGGGATCATCCGGCTGGTCAACGAGGGTAGCCAGAGCGAGATGGACTGGTCCCACGGCTGCTCCTAAGATCGACACTTCCTGGAAGAAGCGGCTCTCTCCGGCAGGTGGACAGAGCTCTCTGACAGCAGAAATATGCTGGGCTCCTAGATGGACCAGGGTGTCGCCTGGCAAGCGCAAGCGAAAGTGCCACTGGTGCTTCCGCAGGTAGTGGAGCAGTCGCTCATGCACAAAGCCGCGATCAGCAAGCAGCGTGATCCGATGTCCTGCGGGCATGATAGCACAGACCTGATCGAGCACAGGCTGATAGGCT
>WNFA01005724.1_pt1 | contig 12426 bp, 15 predicted proteins | sample 5400481 | NCBI WGS metagenome assembly WNFA01 (sample SAMN13153340, study PRJNA577476) | soil metagenome | isolation source: 120 cm saprolite under Douglas fir tree site 2 hole 1 replicate 2 | place: USA:California | collected 2015-04-18
CTCGATCCCGGAAACAATAGAAAAAGACGCCCATGGCTCCGATGTCGAGAGCTTGGGTGCCAATCCAAAACTGATGGCCGATGATCCGTTGGACCTCCGCCACGATCGTGCGCAGATATTCTGCACGGTCCGGCACGGTGATATTCATGAGTTTTTCGACCGCGCGGCAGTACGCAAAATTGTTTTACATCGCGCAGACATAGTCGAGCCGGTCGGTATGGGGAATAAATTGGTGATAGGTGCCGTCTTCCGCGAGCTTCTCCACACCGCGGTGCAGATATCCCAACACAGGGGTAGACTTAACGAGGCGTTCTCCTTCCAATTCGAGGATCACTTTCAGCACCCCATGGGTGGCGGGGTGCTGGGGACCCATGTTGAGCAGGAGTTCCTCCGTGCGCAACGTCGGAAGGGTCTCGCTTCCCGGATGGGCAGGATCGACCTTGTAGACGGTTGTTCGTTGATCTTCAATGCCCATCGTCTGTCCTACCGAGCCGTTTCATCCAGGAACTCGAACGTGTCGCGCCAGCCCTTGCCACGGAGCGGAAAATCTTTTCGCAACGGATAGCCTTCAGTGTAATCGTCAGGCAGGAGGATCCGACGGAGATCCGGATGGTGCCTGAAGCGGATTCCCATCATGTCGTAGACTTCGCGCTCCATGAAGTCCGCGCCTTTCCAGAGATCCGTCAGGGAATCCACGATGCAATCCGACTCCGGCACCCTAGTCTTGAGCCGGATGCGCTGCCGTTTCTTGATCGAGTAGAACTCGTACACGACTTCAAACCGTTCTTCGTCATCGGGCCAGTCAACCGAACTCACATGCACGATGTAGTCGAAGTCCATGGCCGGGTCGTTGTGAAGGAATTGTGCGACCTCATGGAGTCGGTCACGCGTTTGAGCATAATTCGTTCTTGTAACTTGAGGATGCCGTCAAAGAGTGCCTCCGGTGTTGGAGGGCAACCCGGCACATAGATATCGACCGGCACAAAACGATCGACCCCTTGGACGACGCTATAACTGTCGTAGATATTGCCTGACGTGGCGCACGATCCCATTGCAATGACATATTTAGGCTCGGGCATCTGATCGTAAAGTTTTCGGATGACGGGGGCCATCCTCCGGCAGACGGTACCGGCCACGAGCATCAGATCGGCCTGGCGCGGTGAAGCCCGGAAGACACCGGCACCATAGCGGTCCATATCGTACCGTGACGACACTGCGGCGATCATTTCGATCGCGCAGCAGGCCAGGCCGAACGTCATGGGCCACAGTGACCCCTTGCGAGCCCAGTTGACGGCTTTTTCTACTGTCGTGGTCACGACGTCGGACGTGCCGTCCTTTTCATGACGACCAATTTGGATCAGTCCCATTCCAGGGCTCCCTTCCGCCAAGCATAGACGTAGGCCACCAAAAACAATCCGATGAAGACCAGCATTTCAATCAACCCGATTAACTCGATCTTGGTGAAGACCACTGCCCAGGGATACAGAAAGATGACCTCAATATCGAAAATAACGAAGAGCATCGCGAAGATGTAATACCGAACCGGGAAGGGCATCCGAGCATCCGAGAACGGTTCCGATCCACACTCATAGGTAGTGAGCTTCTCCGGTTCTGGATATTTCGGCTGGACCAGATAACTGAGGAGCAGCGTCGCCACGCCGAACGCCAGCGCCACGAAAATAAACAGCAGAATCGGAAAGTACCTGGTCAGGTACTCAAGGAGTAACTCAAAACCGCTCATGGGGCTGACCTTTCAACAGCTTGAGACGCAATGATGGCTGGAGTTTAGACCGTGGATTACGGGGATAGCAAGCGTCCAAAAGACCTGTGGGATCGACCCGAAAGTCCTAGACTCTGTTGCGTTGAAAGGCGTCGCCGGCGCGAGTGAGAAGCCAGGGTGTTGGGGCGTTTATGTGATCGGCGGCATGGGCGAGGCTCAACCCAAAAAGAACCTGTTCCACTCATGTACTTCTATTGTCCGGCTGGAGTAGCTTATTTATGAGGGGTTCTCGCTTTGTTGGGTGGGGTGGGTGACATGCGGCCTGATGGCATGCGCAGATGGGAGGGTGACACTTGATCAATTAGATCCCATTCGGGCTCCAGGGCCGAGAAGGCCTTGGCTTTCTTGCGTCGGTGAATCTGGGTCTCGATGCGAGGACGATCTTGGCGTTGATCGCCGTGGGTCGGAAGCTGGTCAGGCACCATGATATTCCCCATCTATGAGAAAACATTCTCCGGATCACCATAGCATCTGGTGAATTGGCGGGTCAATGAGGGCAAAGCCTCAATATTCTTGACAATGCAGGACTATTTGCTATGGTTCTGACAGCAATACTTGCCTTACATGAAGGACAACCACCATGGCTAACTATTCAATGAAATGTGTCGTCTCTCTCATGGTCTGGACGTTGGCCACACCGCTCCTTCCTCTAGCCTGGGCAGCAGACGATCTCAATTCGATCCGATTCGGAGAACCGGCCTTGGCTTATTCGTCCGGCTCCATCCAGCGATCGACTCCACAAGATGGGATCGTGAATGTGATTACCGGTGACAATCAGACCATCGGAGATCACATGATATTGGGAACCCGGGATGTCCTGTACCTTCGACTGAAGAACCCCGGCGATGTCGCGCCCGGAGATCTTTTCACGATCTACAAACGAGCGCACAAGGTATTCCACCCAACCACCGGTCAATACCTGGGATATTTGGTCAATCGGCTCGCTGTGGTTCAGGTGAGCCAAATTGACAAGGAACTGACCACTGTTCAGATCCTGCGGGCCTACGCAACTGTATCGCCGGGTGATCCGGTGATGAAGTTCGTGCTTCCGACTGTCGAGGAAGCAGCGGTTGGCCAGCCTTCCGCCGGCGATGTGGAGGGACGGGTTGTGGATTTCCAGTCCAACATGGGGATAATGAACCTTGTGGCGCAAAGGAATATCGTCTATCTGGACCGGGGACGGGAAGACGGGATCAGTCCTGGGGAACGAATGGAGGTGGTTCGATCCGGAGCGAGCCTTCCTCAACGGGTTGTGGGAGAAGTGAAAATCCTGTCCACGGAAGACCGAACTGCCACGGCGCTGATCACAAGATCGAGCTCCCGCATCCTCAAGGGCGATCGCTTCCGGGTGAAGGCTCATGCTCCTGAGATCATGCCGATCTCTCAATCACCCCAGCCGTCTCTAGATATCTCCCCTGCTGTGGCTTCTTCTCCAAGCAAGTTCCAGGTCCAGAATGTTGCCAGCGAAACCCGAATCAGCCTGAGTGATTTGATGAAGCAGCTTCGGTTTGAATCGGGCGAAGCCACGATCAAGTCCGAGGGCTATCAGGTGCTCGATGAACTGATTGCGTATCTCAAGAGCACTGCCGGCGATCGGTTGATTCGAGTCGAAGGCCATGCGGATAACATGGAAATCGGTCCCTCGCTCAAGTCGCTCTACCAGACGAACTGGGACTTGTCAAAAGCTCGGGCTGGGGGCGTCCTCCGCTACTTGATTGAGAAGGGCGGTATCGATTCGGCAAAGCTGTCGTCGGTGGGCTATGGCGATACGAAGCCGGCGGCCAGCAATGCAACGGAAGTGGGCCGACAGAAGAACCGTCGTGTGGACATCGTGCTCTATGCGCCCGAGTCGGCCAGAGAAGAATCTGAGCCGGCGGCGAAGCCAAATGAGACCGGCGATAACGGAAACACCTTGTCCCGTCTCAGTTCAGCGGAAAGCGGAGCTCCGATCTCCGCAGTGGATACGACAATCCCAGTGGCTCCAACGGGTTCGTCCAAGGTGGAGCCCTCATCTGTCCCTGCAGATCCTGCTCCGGCGACGATTCCGGCATCAGTTGGCCAGGGCAATTCAGATCAGAACCCCGCTGCTCCGGTCGCCCCTCCAAAGTAAATTCATCAATTATCGTGCGGAGGGTTGACGATTCAACGTCAACCCTCCCCGGTTTCCCTTCAGAATGTTTCCATTCTTTCTCTCTCATTGTTCCCACTTTTCCGGTGCTGCTACAATGCCGCATGATTTCGACGCAGGTAGCCCCTCCGCGTACAGAGCCTGAGGCCCTATTCGCTGATGTCATTGTCCCGCGGCATCTAGCAGGCCCGTTCACCTACACCGTGCCCTTGTCGCTCCGACCCACGCTGTGCATTGGACATCGAGTGCTTGTGCCCTTCGGACGATCGATTCTCCAAGGGGCTGTAATCGCCCTCTCCCATGTGCTTCCTCATGGTCTCGATCTAGCACGCCTCAAGGAGATTCGCTCGTTGCTTCCGGGGGGAGCCGCAACAGATGTGTCTTCGAACCTGTTCTAGCTCTCAAGGCAGGTGGCCGAACAGTATGTCGCGCCATGGGGACAATGTCTCAGGTTGGTGCTACCTCCGGCGCTCAAACCACGAGCGCAGGTCAGCCACTATAAACTGACAGAGCAAGGGCAGGCCGCACTTGCGGCTCGCGAACCCTGCTCAGTGAAGGCGCGGGCACTTCTCACAAGGCTTGGGAAAAAGCCGTCAGGACTTCGCCGGTCGTCTCGCCGTCTTGGTTCTGCCGACTTGTTGCACGATCTCAAGGCTCGCGGGTGGGTGGTGGAGGTCCAGGACTTGCCGTCTGCCTCGACGGCGTCCATTGCTCGACCTTCCAGACGGGTAAACCAGGGCAATTCCGGCATCACCGCACCGCTCCTTCCTGACCCCACAATGTCTTGGGCGGAGCCACTGTTCGAGGCGCTAAGAGGTCAAGGACCGGCTCGGGCTCTGGTGCAGGCTCCCTGGACCGATCGATTGGGGCTGTTGCAACAGGCCGTTCGCCTGGTGCTCGACCGTGGACAGACGATCCTCATCATCGTTGGCGAAGCAGAACGGGCCCAATGGGTTGCAGGCTTGATCCGTGATGACGAGACGAGCATCTCCCCGGTCTGTTTCCATAGTGGTCTTTCAGACCATGTGAAAGCCGAGATGTGGGATCAGATTCATCGACAGGTCGTTCGAGTGGTCGTGGGGACCCGTTCGGCCATCTTCCTCCCATTGACTACAATCGGGGCGATTTGGGTCGAGGGAGAAGAAGATGCGGCGCTCAAAGAACTACAAGAACCACGCTACCATGCACGGGACGTGGCCTGGCTGAGGGCGCAGGATGAACGGGCGGTGCTGGTCCTGAGTTCGTCTCATCCCTCTCTTGAGACCAGGGCGGCGGTGGAACAACGAGGAGTCGTGGTACGCAAGCTCATGCCGTCCGATGCGCGACCGAGCCTACAGATCGTTGATTTACGCGATCATGGTCGCGGCACGGTGCTGAGCCAACCGCTCGTTCTGGCGATTGAACAGGCGATCGGTCGCCGGGCCGGCGTTCTGTTGTTTCTCAACCGGAAGGGCTATGCCGGTGCCCTCGTCTGTCGTGACTGCGGCCAGGTTCCCCGCTGTCCTGCCTGTCGCGTGGCGCTGATGTACTCTCGGCAGGCGGGTCGTCTGCTCTGTTCCTACTGCGGGGACGTTGCACCCATCCCCGAGACCTGCGTCTCCTGTTCCAGCTCTCGCATGCAGTTGATCGGGGAGGGCACAGAGCGGGTGGAAGAGGATGCGAAGCGATTGTTTCCTCACGCCTCAGTGATTCGGCTCGATGGAAATACCATGCGCCGACCAACGCAGGCCGAGGCCCTCTGGCGGCGGATCGAGGAAGGGGGGTGGGATATCATCGTCGGGACACAACTGCTGCTGCGGCGCGGGCCTCTCCCGACGATGGGTCTCGTTGGGATTGTGCGGGCGGACGCAGGACTGAGCGTGCCGGATTTCCGATCCGCCGAACGTACCTATCATACGCTCCTCGATGCGGTCAGTCTTGCCGGTTCGGCAGGGGCTGGCAGCCAGGTTATCGTGCAGACCTATCTGTCATCTCATCATGCGATTCAGGCTGTGGCTCAGAACAACGAATCCGTCTTCTTATCGGAGGAGCTGTCCCATCGGACTGCATTGGGGTATCCGCCTGCGGTTTATCTGATTGCCCTCCTCGTATCGGGGATCAACGAGAAAACGGTTCGCGATGCTGCCACGGCCTGGGTGGCTCGACTCACCGCCTGCTCTTCACCGCCCGTGACCGGACAGACAGCTGCGGCAAAGGCCCCTTCGACGGCTCAATCGATTGGTCGGCTCGACCGTCTCACTGTTCTGGGCCCAGTCCCCTCGCCGGTGCCGAGACTCCGGGGACGGTATCGGTGGCAAATTCTCGTGAAGTCGTCTGAACGGGAAGCGGGGCTCGAAACGGTGCGGATCACGGTCAAGGAAATGGAACGGACATATCAGCGCCGAGCCATCAAGTTCGATGTCGATGTCGATCCGATCGAGATGTGGTAGGTCTTATCTGTGTTTGCGCAGGCGTCCTGATTGCGGCGTGGGTGGATGGCTGTCGGTTGCATCGGTTGATGAGACGGTGATGGGCTGGCCGGCTCGCTTGAAGAGCCCATAGGAGATCGTTATCCAAAAGATCGCCGAGAGGAGTCCCGTCACAACGGCTGAGAGGATCGTCCCCATTTGTTCGTCGGTCGGTTCCGTCGTGGTCGAGCGGACCTGAACCACTGTGACGATGGGCCACGCAAGGCTCTCCAGGCCGAGCAACAGGGTGGCCCAGGCCCAGACCAGTCCAACCGTGCGCCCCTGCCAGATCAGAAACCCTGCGACGCCTCCTGCGACGAGAAAGACTCCCCAGGGTGAGAACGAGTCCCACGCCAGCCAGGCACCCGCCGCCACGACGAGGCTGCCAAGCAGGGCATTGAGTTGGGGGCTCCACCACGTGGTGACCATATTGGCTGGTGTTTTCCGTGGACGATGCGCGAGCTAGTGTGAGTTCTGACGGCGTGGTTGTCAATGGAGGTGCCCGTCGCCGAGACGGGGACGAGACAAAGCTAGATCTACGGCATTATCCACAACATGCAACCGACCATGCGTGAAACCGTCTTGCGGCGGCTCTGCTCAAAAGACGAGCCCTGGTCGGTGATCTTTGTGTCAAACGATCCGAATCTCACGCCGCAAGTCGATCGGCGAATCATTCTCGATTGAGTGGAGGAACACGGTGGGGCTTACAACCTTGTTCGATCATTTCGCCCGAGCGCATCGCAACTCTTCATCAGCCTGCTGATCGCCTGCCTGGGTTGGCTGAGCGGACAAGCCTCGAGCCGCGTCGACCAAGACCAGCGGATCATGCATGTCGAGTACACGCTCGGGGCCACTGATCTTGCTCACATTTCTGCAGACGTCATGCGATACCGGAATACCATCATCCGCGCCCTCGAGGCGGACAGCAGAAGGACTTCGAGCGGATCACGGAACTCTTGCCCGCACAGCGTGCAATAATTCAGCATGCAGTAGACCGTTATGCGGCCGCGTGAGCCGAAGTATATTGAGGCGATCCGGTGTTAGTCTCGACCATTACTTTTCCGTGGCAAGCACGACTGTGCAACTCTTGACCCAGGAATGGACGACCGTCTCCCCGACAGAATGGGAAGCCATCAGGCAGAACGCGGAAGAGCACGCCTCCGACAACGCAGGCCCGAAAATGACCCAGGTCAGTATCGCGCTGGATCGACTGCTGGACACCGTGGCGGACGTGACAAAAGATAGGTGCGATGAAGGCAGGAAGGCGATCCAGCATAAGGGCCTCCTGCTCGTTGGTGGAAGCCTTTTCATCGCTCTCCTGAATCTCTTTCTCACCAGGCAGCGCGGAGTGACCTCCCGTCAGGCTGACGTCCTGGAGGAGTCTGAGATCAATCCCCGTCACAACCCTATCCCGCTTCGATTGGCCGGTGACAGCCCACGCCCGGCACTGCGTCCGGAGTAGTTCGCTTCCGAGTCACCCTACCTGCGTATCACCCTGACTGCTCCTTCGCCAGACAGCCTGAAAGAGCTGCACACGCTCCTCTCCGGTGAGCGGTTTCCACGCTCCAGGTACCAATCCGTCAAGCGTCACATGCATGATCCGAACACGATGTAACGTGAGCACCCGATACCCCAAGACTTGGCACATACGCCGAATCTGTCGATTGCGTCCTTCGGTGAGGATGATGCGGAACCGTGCGGGACCGAGTCGTTCAATCCGGCAGGGTTTGCTCGGACGCTCGAGAATGACGACCCCTTGAGCCATGCGGTCGATGAACGTCTGATCGAATGGATGATCGACTGACACCTCGTATTCTCGTTCATGCCCGTGCTCAGTACGTAGAATCTCGTTTACGATGTCCCCGTCGTTCGTGAGAAGAATGAGGCCGGACGAGTCCTTGTCGAGTCGGCCGATCGGAAAGATCCGCTCCGGATGGCCGATCTCCGCGATGATGTTACGAGGCACATGCGACTCACTGGTCGTCGTCACACCCACCGGCTTGTAATACTTGATATAGAGTGCGGCCGTTCCCCAGGGAATCACCTGTCCATCTCGCGCGATGAGGTCGTCAGGACCGACCTGATCTCCCAAGCGGGCCACCCGCTGATTGATGGTCACGCGACCGGATTCGATCAGGCGATCGGCCTCTCGCCGAGAACAGATGCCGTGGTGTGTAAAAAACTTATTGATGCGAAGCTTGTCGGTCACAGGGTAGGTATGCCGTTTCAGTGGACGCGACGGCCGGCTTTGATCCGTCCCAGCATGCGGTAGATCAATCGGGCGATACAAAACTGGGGAGCGACAAACCCTTCGATCGGAGCCATCTCGCTGATATCCATCCCGAGGATACCCGGTCCATTGGCCAAGGCTGTCACTAGGTTCACCGTATCGTACCACCCCAGCCCACCAGGCTCGGGAGTGCCGAGCGCGGGGACGAGCGAGGCATCAAGCCCGTCACAATCGAAGGTCAGGTATACCGGCCCACGACAGGCCTTCGCCACCTCGGGAACCCAGCAGGAGGCCTTGCCTTCGTAGGGGCCGGACGGGTCAAGAATTTCGGCGGCAAAGAACGTGGCAATTCGATCGGTACTCTTAATGCGCTCGATTTCCTCGGGAGAAATGGAACGAATGCCGACTTGGACCAACGGCAACCCGTCGTCGACCACGCGGGCCATCACGCTGGCGTGGCTATAGGGATTCCCCCGATAGGCCCTCCGCAAGTCGCCGTGCGCATCGATTTGCACCACACAAAGATCAGGATAGCGTCGGGCATGAGCTCGGATAGCCCCAAGCGCACCGGTATGCTCCCCGGTCAAGGTGACAACAAACCGCCCGGTACCGACATTGGGAGTGACAAACGCCTCAATCGCATCCACCGCCTGCTGATCGACTTTGCCGTCAAGATCGAGCGAGCGAATGGTGGCAACCCCGCCCCACTCTCGATAGGGCTCACACCGGAGTGTTTCGTCGTATAACTCGACTTGTTGAGACGCCTCGATGATGGCTGACGGCCCTCGATCGGAGCCCAGCACATAGCTGGAGGTATGTTCGTAGGGCGCAGGCAGGACGTAGACACCCGCCTGATCAGGATGGCACCAGGGCTCCTCGAGCCCGAGGAAGTTCTGGTCAATACCTTCCCATCCGGCGGGAAGTGTCATGGGCGTATGCTCACGCGGCAGGGCTAACGACGCCGCTTCGGTAGATTTTCTTCTGGGATGAACACGGCCAATGCGATCACCGTCGTCCAGCGATTGGGTTTTCCGATAGCGGACTGGGTGATGTTGAGGGTCCGAACGATCTTGCCGGCCATTTTGAAGACTTGTTCCCGTTCTTTCCACGCGATGTTCGGATCGAACTCGACACCGAGCGTTGTGGCCAACATCTGCGCCGCCAAGTCTTCCGTATACTCACCCGTCTCTTCATCGGTTTCGCCATGCGCATGGTGTTCGGACAGATACCCGTAGGTTCGACGATCCGTCGGAATCGCTAACCCAATCGACGCGGAGGCCAGGCGATTCCGTTCATTCGTTTCCGACCGCGCCATCACACAGAACGTGATTTCACCGGGGTTCAATAACTTCTCGCCGCGCGCGCGCGGGATAATTTTGCAATTCGGCGGATAAATCGACGACACCGTGACAAGGTTACAATAGGCGACGCCGGCGCTACGCAAGGCTTGCTCGAAGGAGGCCAGCTTTTCTTTGTGGACTCCGACGCCTCGCGTCAGGAACATCTGCGTAGGTACCATCGTCTCTTCTCCTTACTTCGTCCGACCAACCGGGTGACGGACGCCTCGTTAGCTGAAAAGCACGCCTACGGTAAGCCTCATATAGGCACAGGGTCGCTGTTGTACCAAGATTGCCTCAGCTTCGCAATATCCTCCGACATTTTTTCCTCTAGCAGGCTGCGGAAAAACCATTTCAGCACAGTAGACTTCGATGGCCTGCAGGTCTGGGACAACAGGAAAACGTCCCAGCAGGATAGCCGCGCGAGACAGGCGGGATTGGAGGGAAAGGCGAGACACTCGGAATCAGGGTTTGCGGGTCGCGCCTTTCTCGCACGTCTCGCGCTTCATGTGCCACGATTTGTGGCGCTGGCGGACTTTTTCAGCATCCTGCTAAGCCCCGGCAGGTGATTTGAGGTTCAACACCAGCATGCGGGGCTCGGTCATATCCTCGATCGCGGCCTGAACCCCTTCACGCCCGACCCCGGAGTCCTTCACGCCACCATACGGCATGTGATCGGCGCGAAATGTCGGAATCTCGTTTGCCAGCACAGCCCCAACTTCAAGGTGCCGAAAAGCATGAAAAATTTTATTCACATCCTGGGTGAACACCCCAGCTTGGAGCCCATAGTCGGACTGGTTGAGCGCCGTGATCGCTTCGCCGAAGTGCCGGTAGGGGGTCACGGTCACCACCGGCCCAAACACCTCCTGACAAGAGACTTTCATCATTGGCAAGACGTGCGAGAGCACGGTCGCCTCCATCACCGAGCCCATGCGCTTGCTCCCCAGAAGCACCCGCGCCCCTTGCGACACGGCTTCCCCGACCCACGCCTCGACGCGATGGGTCGCGGCCGAATCGATCAGTGGTCCGACCACCGTCTGGACAAAGATTCGCTGCACGGAGATACAGGTTTGACCGGCATACCCGAACCCGCCGACTGCGCAGCGCTGTGCGGCAAACTCCAGATCGGCATCGGGCTCCACGATCACGCCCGCGTTCCCGCCAAGTTCCAACACCACCTTCTTCTTTCCGCACTTGGCCTTCAGCATCCATCCCACGGCGGCGCTGCCGGTAAAGCTCAGGAGTTTGAAGCGAGGATCGACGACAAGCTGTTCTGCTATCCTGTTGTCGCAGGGCATGATGTTGAGTGCGCCAGGAGGAAGTCCGGCTTCCAGAACTACTTCGCCCAAGAGTAATGCGGTCAGGGGTGTCTGTGGCGCCGGCTTGATGAGAATGGAATTGCCGGCGGCCAGAGCCGGAGCGACCTTGTGGGCCACAAGATTCAGGGGAAAATTGAAGGGAGTGATTCCGAGCACCGGACCGATCGGAACCCGACGGAGAATGCCGAGATGGGAATCCGTGCCCGGCGTCCAGTCGAGAGGGATCACCTCGCCCGGAATGCGCTTCGCCTCTTCAGCCGCAATGGTAAATGTCTGAACGGCTCGATTCACCTCACGCTTCGCGTCAGCAATCGGTTTGCCGGCTTCAGCCGTCATCAGGCGGGCAAATTCCTCTCGTCGGTCATAGAGGCCGCCCGCGATCTTTTGCAACACATGATAGCGGGCGTGGGACGGCAAAGCCCCCATCACGATAGCGGCATCGACCGTCGATTGAATCGCAGCCTCGGCGTCGGCGGAACTCGCGTTCGACACCACGGCAAGTAGTTGACCTGTAAACGGATTGTTCACGGGGACAACGGTCTCCCCGTGCCGCCACAGACCTCCAATCAAGAATGGACGTGGTTCCTGCACGAGAGACGCCCCGCGGGTGGTGAAGACTTAGTCGGCAGACTTAACCGATGCCGCAGAAAGAGCCTCAAGACTGGCCGCCTGCTGGGCAATACCGGCTTTGGCAACCAAATCCTCTGTGCCCCAATCACGAATCGCTTCAAGCGTGAAGGCCTCATAGGTCGAGACGCCGTGGCACGTCGGGCAATCCGGCATCGGCACCTTGCGATAGAAGACTTCTGACAAGCACGACATGCACATCCAATAGGGTGGTTCCCCGTCACGTTGCTGAACAGACCAAAACGATTGTGTTGCAGACATAGATAATCCTTAGTGAATGATGAATTGACTGTTCTGTGCCACCGCCGTCGACCCGTGAGGCTCGACGGGTTCTCCCTGGGAGCGTGGGGCAGTGGCCAACATGCGATCAATCTCCTTGACAAACTCCTCGAACGGGACTGCGCCAGGGATCGCGATCGCCGGCTCTTTCTCGGTCGGTCCACCAACCGTCCGTATCAGAATAAAGCCGGGGGTGCCATGAAATCCCCACCGGTTCGCTTCTTGGCGATCCTGGAAAATGGATTCGAGATATTGCCGCTCGTCGAAACACTTGGCAAA
>WNFA01012897.1_pt1 | contig 12426 bp, 13 predicted proteins | sample 5400481 | NCBI WGS metagenome assembly WNFA01 (sample SAMN13153340, study PRJNA577476) | soil metagenome | isolation source: 120 cm saprolite under Douglas fir tree site 2 hole 1 replicate 2 | place: USA:California | collected 2015-04-18
CCTCCTTTGCCCATGCGATGGCGTCGCGGTTTGCTGGCTCGCGCCCGCCGCGTACCATCACCATCCATTGGTCTCCGGCTCTCTTCGCGTCTATCGCCAGCACAACCGCCTGCGCGCCAAACTCGAGCGCTGTCTCCGAGATCAGCTCTGGCCGCGCCACTGCTGCGGTATTCAGCGTAATCTTATCCGCGCCGGCCCGAAGCACTGACCGCGCGTCTTCCGCGCTGCGGATGCCGCCTCCCGCAGTCAAAGGAATCGCCAGTTCCGCTGCGACGCGCCGAATGGTTTCTAAGAACGTCGGCCGCTGGTCGCGGGAGGCGGCTATGTCCAGGACGACGAGTTCGTCCGCGCCTTCCGCGTTATATCGCGCGGCCAATTTCGCGGGATCGCCGGCATCGCGGAGCCCGACAAAGTTCATACCCTTCACCACGCGGTCGCCATCGATATCCAGGCAAGGAATGATGCGGCGAGCCAGACTCATGCGCACAGCCTCAGAAAATTGCGCAAGACTTGCGCGCCAGCTTCGCCGCTCTTTTCGGGATGAAATTGAACTGCGAACATGTTTTCCTTTTCGAGGACGGCGACAAACTCTGTTCCATAGCTGCAGGTAGCGACGGTTTCTTCGCGTTGGTCGATCGCAGCGTAAGTGTGCGCGAAATAGAAGTAGGAGTCAGCAGCGACGCCTTCGAGCAGCGAGGACTTGCATTTGACAAGCAATCGATTCCAGCCCATGTGCGGCAGTTTGACGACGGGCGGCAGCGAGCGCACGCGCCCCGGCAACAACTGCAAGCCCGCTAGCGCCGGCGCCTCATCGCTGGCGGCGTAAAGTGCCTGGAGCCCCAGGCAAATGCCCAGGAACGGAACGCCGCCACGGATGGCGTCGACCAGGGGCGCGCGCAATTTACGATCATCGAGCGCGCGGATGAGTGTTTCGAAATGTCCGACACCTGGGAGGAGGAGCGCCTGTGCGCTTGCGACCGCTTCGGGCGTGGTGGCGCGTTGCGATTCTGCTCCGAGCCGCTGCAGGGCTCGCTCGACAGAGGCGACGTTGCCTGCGCCGTAATCCAACAGGGCAATTTTCATAGCAAGCCCTTGGTGCTGGGCAGCACGCGGCGCAATCTTTTGTCGCGCGCCACGGCGAAACGCAGAGCGCGAGCAAAGGCCTTGAACATGGCCTCGACCTGGTGATGCGAGGATCGCCCGCACAGGACGCGGAGATGCACATTGGCGCGGGCGGCTTGCGCAAACCCTTGAAAGAAATCCTCGATCAGCTCGGTCTGAAAATCGCCGACGCGCGCGCTCGCAATTTTGGCGTTCACAACGCAGAAGGGCCGGCCACCTAAATCGACTGCGCTGGCGGCGAGCGTTTCGTCCATGGGCATCAGAAAATATCCGGCGCGCAAAATGCCGCGCTTGGTGCCCAGCGCTTTGGTCACCGCTTCGCCCAAGGCGATTCCCACGTCTTCGACGGTGTGGTGCTGGTCGACGTCCAAGTCGCCGCGCGCGTTCAGTTCCAAATCGAATGCGCCGTGACGGGCGACGAGCTCCAACATGTGATCGAGGAAGCGGATTCCGGTGGCAATATGCGCCGTGCCGCGCCCGTCTAGGTTCAGACTGAGCTTGATATCGGTCTCGTTCGTCTTACGATGAATCTTTGCGGTTCTTGGCATCACTCCGCCTTATTCAGGATTGCGTGCCGCACGGAGAGCTTCGGTTTCATTCGCGCACCGCCACGGCATTTTCATGCGCAGGAAGGTTTTCTGCCCGTGCGAGAACCCGCACGTCGCCCGCCAGCCGCTTGAAACCATTTCGGCCAATGGTCTGCACGCTGATGCACTTTACAAAATCCGCCGCGGACAGCCCTCCGCGCCTGCGCGCCCAGCCGCCAGTGGGCAAAACATGGTTGCTGCCACTCGTGTAATCGCCGAGAGCCTGGGCGGCCCAAGGACCGACAAAAACCGTTCCCGCCGCAGAAATCCTTTTGAGAGCGGCAGCATTGAATTGCAGAAGGCTGAGATGTTCCGGTGCAAAGCGGTTCACGAAGTTGAACGCAGCATCGCCGGATGCAGCAAGCAAAATCACTCCGGCCGTTTTCAAGGAAACATTGGCGGGGTTTGTGTGCGGCAATTTCTCCAGCTGTGCGGCAACTTCGTGCTGTACCGCCCGTGCAAGCCGCGCCGACGTTGTCACCAGGATGCTTGCCGCGTCCGGGGCGTGTTCGGCTTGAGCCAGCAAATCGGCCGCGATCCAGGCCGGGTTTCCTTTCGAAGCAATGACAATGGCTTCGGTTGGTCCGGCGGGGAGATCGATCGCACAGTCGCGGGTTACGAGTTGCTTTGCGGCGGTCACGAAACGGTTGCCGGGTCCAAAAAGTTTGTCGACGCGCGGAATAGCTTTGGTTCCGTAGGCCAGGGCCGCGACCGCTTGCGCTCCTCCGATGCGCGCAACTTCGCTCAGACCGAGGATGCCGGCTGCCGCAAGCAGCTCGTGGTTCGGCCTCGAACACACAACCACGATCCTCTTAGCGCCCGCGACCTGCGCTGGCACGGCGGTCATTATCAGCGTGGAAAGCAGAGTAGATTTGCCGCCTGGAATGTAGCAGCCGATCGTTTCAATGGGCCTAACCATTTGCCCGACGCTCACACCTGTTTCCACTTCCATTGACCAGCTTCGTGGCAACTGTTTCTCAGCCACCTTTCGGACGTTGGCTATCGCGTGCTTCACGGCGCGCAGGAAATCTGCGCTGACACTTTTTTGCGCTTCCTCGATCTCACGCGGCGAGACCCACATCCCGCTGCGCGAAAAATTTATGCCATCCAGCTTTTTCGTCCAGGAACACAGCGCAGTATCGCCACGCCGCCGGACGTCAGCGATAATTTTGGCGGCAACTTTCTCGGTTTGGACGTCCTGACGTTCACGCGCCGCGAGCAGCCTCTTTTCCACCGCGCCGGTTAGTCGCAAGATTCGCATCACAGCACGATCTTGTTCAGGGGATACTCCACAATCCCCTGCGCATTCGCGGCTTTGAGCTTTGGCAAAATCTGCCGCACCACCGATTCCTCGACAATGGTATTCACGGCTACCCACTCTGGATCGCTGAGCATCGAGATCGTGGGATTCTTCAGCGCCGGCAGGATGGCGAGCACGTGGTCCAGATCCTCTTTTCGCACATTAAGGAGCAGGCCGACTTTGCTGGCCGCGGCAATGGCGCCTTGCAGCATCAGAATTACGCTTTCCGCTTTTTCTTTCTTCCACGCGTCCGCGGTCGCCGCTCGATTCATGATAAAGACGCTGGCCGATTCCAAAACGGTGTCCACAATGCGGAGGCGGTTGGCGCGCAGCGAAGAGCCCGTTTCGGTGACCTCGACGATGGCGTCAGCAAGCTGTGGCACTTTCACCTCTGTGGCGCCCCAAGAGAAATCCACACGCGCGGTTACTCCGTGGCGCTTTAAGTATTTCTCGGTGATGCGCACGATTTCCGTGGCGATCACCTTGCCTTGCAAATCGCTCGGCTGACGAATCGCGGAATCTTCCTGCACGGCGAGCACCCACCGCACGCGCGACAGCCGCTGCTTGGCGTATACGAGCTCAGCGAGTTCCTCGACATCCGAGCCGGTTTCGACTACCCAGTCGTGCCCGGTAATTCCCGCATCGAGCGCGCCCGTTTCCACGTAGCGGGCCATTTCCTGCGCACGCACCAGCAAACACTCGATTTCCGGGTCATCGATGGCGGGCACGTAGCTTCGCGAGCTTATGGTGATCTTCCAGCCTGCGCGAGCGAAAAGCTCCAAGGTTGCTTCTTGCAAGCTGCCCTTGGGGATTCCCAGCTTCAAGCGATTCATCGTCCTGCCCCCGGAGCGTAAACTTTGGTTGGATCAAATGTCCGCTGTGCGACGGTGCGGACGCTGCCGTTTTCTTCAACTTGCCGGAAGAAGCAACTGCAGTAGCCTTCGTGACAGACGCCAGGTCCTACTGGCTCGACGCGCAAGAGCAACGCATCGGCGTCGCAATCAATGCGCATTTCCAACACGCGCAGGACGTGGCCGCTCGATTCCCCTTTCTTCCACAAACGCTGCCGGGAGCGGCTGAAGAACACCGCCTCGCGCGTTCGCTGCGTCTCCGCAAGCGCCTCCGCGTTCATGAAGCCAAGCATCAAGACTTCACCCGTGCGGCCGTCCTGAATAATCGCCGGTACCAGCCCGCCGCTCTTTTCGAATGCGATTTCCATTTGCTTCCTCCAAATCCTCGAACCCAAAAACAAAAACCCCGCTGGAGCTTAGCGCCAGCGGGCCGATGAGTGCGTTTTCTACGTAATCGCTAGGTGCAGCTCAACGGGCGCGGCATGTGTCCGTGATGATGATGGTGGTGCGCCCGGAGATGATTCAAACTCTTCATTTGACGAGTTAAAGCTTAAACAACCCAATCGCCTGCGTCAATCTAGGCGAGGCGCAAAAAACAGATACGTCGAGCGCGTTTTTTGGATGCTTGCGAAGATTGACTTTCGCAGACTGGTCCGCTATTTTCGACTGGTACTTGGTAGAGGTGCGGATCCCATTAGTAGCGGGGCGTGCTTTTCCGATCAGCTTCGGACGCCCGCGCGAAAGGGGCAAGTGCTGTTGATCCGCCGAAGTCGCTGCGGCAACTGAATGCCGGGCGGCTGGGGGCCAGGGCTAAGACCTGTCCACTGTCATCCGTTGTGAAGTTATGCGGATGGAGCGCTATCGAGGAGTGACAGCCCCGAGTTTTTCTTCGGTTCTTCCCTTCTCTCGTTCCATTCCTGAAAACGACTATGGACCTTTTTGAGCTCACGCGCGCGCTCGTGGATATCGAATCGGTGACGAACAACGAAGGCGGAGCCGGCGAGTTTCTGTTTCGCCGTCTTTCTCCGCTCGCCGCGAAATACGGCGGCCACGTCGAGCGCATGCAGGTGGAAGCGCAACGCTTTAACGTTTTTGCGAGCTGGGGCAAGCCGGTCGTTACGCTTTCGACGCACATGGACACCGTGCCGCCGTTTTTCCCCTCGCGGGAAGACGACGAATTTCTGTGGGGGCGAGGGGCATGCGACGCCAAAGGCATCATCGCCGCCATGATCTCCGCCGCCGAGAAACTGCTCGCCGAAGGCGTTGAGGATTTCGGCCTTTTGTTCGTGGTCGGAGAAGAACGAAACAGCGCGGGTGCGCGCGTTGCGGCAAAGGCGCCGCGCGGCTCGCACTATCTGATCAATGGCGAGCCGACGGAAAACAAGTTGTGCGTGGCGTCGAAGGGAGCGCTGCGCTTCGAGCTGGTGGCGAATGGCCGCCTGGCGCATTCGGGCTACCCGGAACTGGGGTGCTCGGCAATCGATGCGCTGTTGGATGTGCTGGAGGATATTCGGCGTCTGCCTTTGCCCGAGGATCAGCTGCTTGGGAAGAGTACGTTGAACATTGGCACAATTTCCGGCGGGAGGGCGCCCAACGTGGTTGCTGACGAGGCGCGAGCTGAACTTATGTTTCGGTTGGTGGGCGACGCCGCTCCGGTGCGAGAGGCTGTTCACGAAGCGGCGGCTGGACGAGTGGAAGTCCGCGAAGCCTTGCATACGCCGGTGTTTCACTTTTCCGCGCTCGATGGGTTGCCGACAACCGTAGTGGCGTTCACAACCGACGTCCCGACGCTGCAAGAATCATGGGGTACTCCGTTTTTGATTGGGCCGGGCAACATTCATGTGGCGCACACGGCGGAGGAGCGCATTTCGAAGCAAGAGTTGCACGATGCCGTGCCGATCTACACAAACATGGTCAGGCGGCTGCTCGCGTCGCGTCGCGAGGCGCTCGGGAATCTCCAATGACGCTCGGACTCGCGATTGTGGGACACGGAAAGATGGGACGCCTGATCGAACAGCTCGCGCAGGAATACGGCTTCGATGTGCGGCTGGTGCTAAACAGCGGGACGAATGCGCGCGGAGCGGGCCTCACCGGGGAAAATCTTCGCGGGGTCGACGCGGCGGTGGAATTTTCCACGCCTTCGGCAGCCGTCCAAAATATACGGCAGCTTGCCGCGCTGGGCATTCCAGTCGTGGCGGGCACAACCGGATGGTTCCAGGAGCTTGCTTGCGTACGCGAGGCTGTGCAATCAAGCGGCGGCGCTCTAGTGTGGAGTCCGAACTTTTCGGTTGGGGTTCACCGTTTCCGGCAAATCATCGCGCGCGCGGCCAGCGCTTTTGCCGCGGACCGCGAGTACGAGGCCTGGGGCTGGGAAATCCATCACGCCATGAAGCGCGACGCGACCTCCGGAACGCTGTTGGCGCTGGCCGACGAAATGAAGCAGGCAGGATTTGAACGCGCGATCAACTTAAGCGCGAATCGCGCGGGCGCTCATCCCGGAACACATGAAATTGGCTTCGATTCGAGCGCTGACACGATCACCATCCGCCACACGGCCAGAAACCGCGAGGGATTTGCGCGCGGCGCGTTGCGCGCGGCACGCTGGATTGTAGGGAGAAACGGAGTGTTTGAATTTCGCGAAATCATTAATGAACTGCCCTGAGTCCGCAGTGGCTTGCAGGCCGCGAGTTTTTAAGCAGGGGATCGATAAGGAGGCAAATCATGTTCACAGGCTGCGGTACGGCACTGGTCACTCCCTTTCAGAGTGATTTCTCGCTCGACGAAGCTGCTTTGCGGCGCCTCGTCCGGCGGCAAGTCGAGGCCGGAGTCCATTTTCTCGTGCCTTGCGGAACGACCGGAGAGAGCCCGACGCTGACGCACGAGGAGCGCCGGCGCGTGGTGGAAATCACGCTCGAGGAAGCGCGTGGAAAAGTGCCGGTGGTGGCGGGCGCAGGAGGCTACGACACCTCTGAGGTGACGCGTGCCGCGCGCGAATACCAAGCGATGGGGGTGGACGGCATTCTTTCCGTCGCGCCCTATTACAACAAACCCACGCAAGAAGGCCTGTACCAGCATTTTCGTTTTATTGCCGGCGCGGTCTCGCTGCCAATCTTGCTTTACAACGTCCCGGGCCGTGATTCTCTCCGGCGATGATGCCATCACATTGCCGCTCTTCGCGCTCGGCGGGCGCGGCGTGATCTCCGTGGCCTCGAACGAAATACCTGCGGAAATGGCCCAGCTCTGCAATTTTGCGCTGCAAAATGATTTTCCAGCCGCGCGACAGATTCACGCGCGTTATCTTGCGCTGATGGAGGTGAACTTCGTGGAATCCAACCCGATCCCCGTGAAGGCGGCGATGGCGAAGATGGGATTGCTGCAAGCGGTCTGGCGGCTTCCCCTGGTGCCGCCGAGTGCTGGCTCCATGGGACGGATCCAGGCTGTTCTTGAGTCGCTCGGGCTGATCGAGAAAATCTATGCTGCCGTCGGAGATTGAACAGCTATTTGACTCCCCTCCGGCCAAGTACACGGAAGAACACCGGCGCCTGTTCGAGGCGTTCAAAACCGCGCTGAATCGCGGTGAAGTGCGCGCGGCCGAGCCCGATGCGGCATCGAAAACCGGCTGGCGCACAAATCCGTGGGTGAAAAAAGGCATCCTGCTGGGATTCCGTATGGGCAAGGTGGTCGACATGTCTGTCGATCGCGTGCGACAGCCGTTTTTTGACAAGGACACTTATCCAGTGAAAGCAGTCAACGTTGCGAGCCAGGTGCGCATCGTCCCGGGCGGTTCCAGCGTTCGCGACGCTGCGTACGTCGGACGCGGCGTCACGTGCATGCCGCCGATGTTCATTAACGCCGGCGCGTATGTGGATGATGGCACCATGATCGATTCGCACGCCCTGATCGGAAGTTGCGCGCAGATCGGACGGAGCTGCCACATCTCCGCGGGCGCGCAAATTGGCGGCGTTCTCGAGCCGGTCGGCGCGATGCCAGTGATTATTGAAGACGAGGTGATGGTTGGGGGGAATTGCGGGGTGTACGAAGGCGTGGTCGTGAAGCGGCGCGCCGTGTTGGGCAGCGGCGTGATATTGAACGGCTCGACCGCCGTGTATGACCTCGTGCGTGAACAAATTTATGCAGCCACGGACGGCAACCCGCTCGTGATTCCGGAAGAAGCCGTGGTCGTTCCTGGTTCCCGCGCGATCTCGCACCCGGCCGGACAACGCTGGAGCCTGTCCTTGTACACTCCCGTCATTGTTAAATATCGCGACGCGAAAACGGATGAGCGCGTCCAGCTGGAAGGCCTTTTCCGGTAAGCCCCGACCTTGGTACACGACTTTCATCGAGCACGTGGTGTGCCCGGATATGCCCCCGAAGCTTCTTATTGCGCCGAAAACAAGTGGTGAGCCGGGCAGGACTCGAACCTGCAACCCGCTGATTAAGAGTCAGCTGCTCTACCATTGAGCTACCGGCCCACAGACAACTTTAGAATTTTACATGGCACGCGCACCTTTGTCGAACCGGCTGCTGCGTGAACTTTTCGTGCTCGCGCGAAATCAGAAACCGAGGCTTTAGGTGCGGAGGACGGCGGTGAGCTCGCGAGCGACTTCCCGGGCGCGGGGAAGATCCTTCGGATCGAAAGAAATAGCGGCTACTCGCGGGTGGCCGCCGCCGCCAAACTTCTCCGCCAGCGACGCGAGATTCTTATCGGCGCTCGCCTGGTTCCACGGATTTGTGCCGAGGCTCACTTTCGAGCGCACGGCCGAAGCGCTCACGCTGACCGAATAAACGCATTCCGGATGCAGCAAGTAAGGAATGAACTTGTTGTAGCCTTCCAGGTCCAGATCGCTGACGTCAAAAAAGATAACCTTGTCCCGCGCTTCCGCACGCTCGCGGAGAATTTCAATCGAGCGGCGATGACGCTCGAGCAAAGGGCCCAGGTGTTTCGCCACGAACGGCAAGTGGATCATTTCCGGGAGCGGACGATAGGCCAGCTCTGGAATAATGCGGGCAGGGAGGCCGTCTTCAGGCGCCGCCTCAATCACGAGGGCCAGCTGCGTGGCGGGTTCGGCGATTTCCACGGCAGCCTGCGGCGTAGGGTATTGCGCGCCGTCAATGATGTCGCCCCAATGAATCAAATCGTCCAGCGGCCGCGTATCAAATCCGAATTTCTCCTTCGCCACCGTGGCGATGAGTTTGGTGCACGAGCGGTAGTCCGGCTCATAATACATGTGCGGGCCGGGATGTTCTCGAAAATGCCGGGCATCCTCCGGAGTGAGGAACGCGCTTTGGTGATGATCGAACCACCAGGTCAGTTTCGGTGAGTTCGAATACTTGAAGTCCACGATCACATTCTCATCGCCGTCGAATAACCCGCCCTCCCAGGGATGAGCGGCACGATGCGTCATGCCGCTGAAATGGAATTCGGCGGAGGAGTCGAAGCGTTCGCGGTAGAAACGGTAGAAGAGCGCGGCGGAGGCGGTGCCATCGAAGCAGCGATCGTGAAAACAGAGCCGTACGCGGGTCATGTCGAGCCGGAATGCGCCTTTCCTTCCCTCGGTGCGGATTTTCCGAGGAACAAAGCTCTTAACAATGCAAGCAGGTCATTCGGAAGTCAAGCAGAAATGCGCGCAAGCAAACGCGCGATTTTCTCGAGTCTACCCACTAATACCATGACGGGTCGATCGGCAAAGTCAGCTAAAATCGCGCGCGATGCCTGACATTCTCCATCTGCCGGAAAGGAAAGTCTCGGCGGCGAGCGAACCGCCACGGCTATTTGACTGGCCTAGGCAGATTACCCCCGCGGAGCGCAAATCGCTCCTCGCCGGCGGGCTCGGGTGGATGCTGGACGCCATGGACGTAATGCTGTATTCGCTCGTGCTCGCCTACCTGATCCGGGAATTCTCCATGGACACGCGCACGGCCGGTTTTCTGAATTCCCTTACTCTGGTGGCGTCCGCCATTGGCGGACTGTTGTTCGGCGTCGTAGCCGACCGCATCGGGCGCACGCGTTCCTTAATGGTCTCGATCTTGGTGTATTCCCTGGCCAGCGCGGCTTGCGCGTTTTCGCACTCGGTCACGCAATTGGCGGTGTTTCGTTTTGTGCTCGGCCTGGGCATGGGCGGTGAATGGACCGCCGCAGCCGCGCTCATCGCGGAAACGTGGAGGCCGGAACATCGTGGGAAGGCGCTCGGTGTGATGCAATCGGCATATGCGATCGGCGAAGCGATCGCTGCCCTAGTAGTACGTCTGGTGCTGCCAAACTTCGGCTGGCGCGCGGTTTTTTTGGTTGGTGTTCTACCTGCGCTTCTGGTGTTCTGGATTCAATCCAGCGTGCCGGAACCAACCCTTTGGAGCGAACGGCGGCTGGTCCGCACGCAGCGGCCACCGCTGCGGCTCCTGCTCTCGGGCAAAGTCCTGCGCACCGGACTGCTGGCAACGGCCATGAACACCTGCTGCCTGTTCGGATACTGGGGCTTGTTCACTTGGATTCCTGCGTATCTGTCTCTTCCGCCGGCGCAAGGCGGCCGCGGCCTCAGCCTGGTGAGAACAACGACATTTTTCCTGGTGCTGTGCGCGGGGAAATTCCTGGGATACACAGCTTTCGGTTTCTTCGCCGATGCGTGGGGCCGCAGAAAGTCTTATTTCGCATACCTGCTAATTGCCGCCATGCTGGTACCAATCTACGGAATGACCAGCCGCCCCACCTTGCTGTTGCTTCTCGGGCCCCTTGTCGCGTTCTTTGGAACGGGATTTTTTTCAGGATACGCCGCGATCACCAGCGAGATTTTCCCCGGCGAAATCCGCGCGGCGGCCATGGGCCTGAGCTACAACGTTGGGCGCGGGATCTCGGCGATTGCGCCGTTCGCTGTCGGCGCTCTGGCCATTAAGCACGGTATTGGCCCAGCTTTTTTGCTGCAGGCGGGGGCCTTCCTTGTTGCGGCTATGCTTTCTCTGATGCTGCCGGAAACCCGCGGGAACCGCTTGACGTAAGTTACGCGACAGCAAAGTGCACGGCAGACAACGCACCGCCGGCATGTAAGGTAAAAGTCAGCGCCGTATATGGCGCGCGCGCCAGCGTCTTCTGAAAATCGAGACTGTCGATGTACAAACGCTTAGGCACCCTCCTTGTCAGGATGCTTACGTGCAGCGGTTCTCTTCGGAAAGGATAGGGCCCCAGCGAAACCATATGCGGCCCGTCCGGATGCAGTTCCCAGTCGACTTCGCTGCCCTGGTTATCCACGGGAACGTTCTCGATGGTCGCGTCGTGCAGGGCGCTACTCATGCAAAAGTAAAGTGAGAGGCGATCCAAGGCTTCGAGCCGCCGCGAATCGCTCTCCAGCAATTTGTCCTGGACCAGGTCCTTCATTGCTTCATCACCGCGAAGATCCACCTTTAGCCGTAATTGCTGCAGTTTCAACCCCTGCAAAAAGCCGCTGACTAGCTCCGTCTCCGTGGATTTCACATACTTGGCGGAAAAACCAGGAATTGTCGCGCGCGCCCGGTCGTACAAACCCGACGCGTGCATGCTCACCAACAACCCAGCGTAGCGATTGCACTTGACTACGCGTTCGATTCCCCGCTGATAAAGCTGGATATGTGCGTCGGTGGGAAGGGACATGAAGCTATAGGGTAAACGCGTCTTGGGGTCGATTTGCGGCTGCAACTCCCATTCCTGCCAGCCATTGTCGTGTTCGCTGGCTGCCAGCTGCAACGATTCGAAAAGCTCCGGTCGCCGAAAAAGCTCGTTCCCCCATTCGCGCGCAAAAAAACCGGACAATACCGCGTGATCCGTTTGCCGGATCAGAACAAGTTCATCGCCTTGTTCTTGAACGATCATTTCGCGGTCTCGTTAGCAGTTGCCTCGAAGGATTCTTCCGATTGTGCGCCCGCGCGTCAACCCGCACAGGCAACGCTTGGTGCCGTCGCGTCTATTATGCGCTGCGTTATGCCGGCAATCCAGTGCCGCCCGGCGAGCCAAGCAGCGTCGCGAAATTCCAACCCTTCAACAGCTAAAACATATACTATGTTGAAACTGTTCTGCGCGGGGGCTTCAGCGTTCCAAGCAAGCTCGAAACAAGCAAGGTTGCCGACGGTTTGTGTAGGGCTTGAGGAGGCCCAGAACAGATGCGCTCGAAGCAAACGGGTTTTTCTATAATCGAACTGTTAATTGTAGTCGTAGTTATCTTGGTTATCGCGGCGATTGCCATCCCCAATCTTATCCGCTCGCGCATGGCTGCCAACGAAGCCTCGGCGGTTGCCTCCCTGCGTGCCATAAATACTTCGCAAGTCGTCTATCAGTCCACCTACGGCCCCAGCTTCGCCGCAAATCTTGGCCAGCTAAGTGACGGCGGTACGGCCGCCAACTGCGTCTCTCCAAACGTGCCTACCGGGACTTCTTCCTGCCTGATCGATTCTGCCCTGGCCAGCGGAACCAAGAGCGGCTACACCTTTCTGTACACTCCCGTCTCCGCAGGCGCGATCGTAACTAGCTATAGTATTAACGCTGACCCGACTGCTTCTGGCGCCTCCGGGCAGCGCCATTTTTTCAGCGACGAAACGAATTTAA
>WNFA01003905.1_pt1 | contig 12425 bp, 10 predicted proteins | sample 5400481 | NCBI WGS metagenome assembly WNFA01 (sample SAMN13153340, study PRJNA577476) | soil metagenome | isolation source: 120 cm saprolite under Douglas fir tree site 2 hole 1 replicate 2 | place: USA:California | collected 2015-04-18
GCCTCGGCCAGCGCGGCCCGGACTTTTCGGGCGAGATCGTCGCGGCGATAGGGTTTGCTCAAGAGCTGCGCGTCCGCATCGAGCTCGCGGTTCTTGACCGCCGCCGTCTCGGTGTAGCCGGACGTGAACAGCACGGCGATACGCGGAAAGCGCGAGCGCGCGCGCCGGGCGAGCGCGGCCGCCTTGATCGAGCCGGGCATCACCACGTCGGTGAACAGCAGGTCGACGGCGGCGGATTGCTCTAGAAGCTCGAGCGCTTGATCGGCGTCTCCCGCCTGCAGCACGCGATAGCCGAGGTTCTCCAGCACGTCGACGGCGCCGGCGCGGACGTCGACGTCGTCCTCGACGACGAGGACGGTCTCGCTGCCGCCCTCGACCGGCTGCAACGGCTCGGCGCCCGTCCATTCCGCCGCGTGCGCCGCCCGCGGCAGATAGATTTTCACCGCGGTGCCGTGGCCGAGCTCGCTGTAGATGCGGATGTGGCCGCCGCTCTGCCGCACGAAGCCGTAGACCTGCGGCAGGCCGAGACCCGTGCCTTGCCCCTCCGGCTTGGTCGTGAAGAACGGCTCGAAGGCGCGCGCCTGGACCGCGGGCGCCATGCCGGTCCCGGTGTCGGTCACCGCCAGCATGACGTAGGGGCCGGCTGCGACGTCGGCCTGGTGCGCCGCATAGGCTGCATCGAGCGAGGTATTGGCCAATTCGATCGTCAGCTTGCCGCCATCCGGCATGGCGTCGCGCGCGTTGATCGCGAGGTTGAGCACCGCATTCTCGATCTGCGCGGGATCGGCCAGCGTGTTCCACAGCCCCTCGGCGATCACGGTGGCGACCTCGATGCGCTCGCCCAGCGTGCGGCGAAGCAGGTCCGCCATCTCGGTCATCATGCGGCCGAGATTGACCACGCGCGGCTCGAGCGGCTGGCGGCGGGCGAAGGCGAGGAGCTGACGGGTGAGCTGCGCGGCGCGCTCGGTTCCGGCGATCGCATTGACCACGCGGTCGCTGGCTTTGGCGTCGCCGGCAAGCTGCGGCGCAAGCAGATCGAGGTTGCCGCGGATGATCTGCAGCAGATTGTTGAAATCGTGGGCGATGCCGCCGGTGAGATGCCCGATCGCCTCCATCTTCTGCGCCTGTGCGGCGACTTCCTCGGCCTGCGCGCGGCGCGTCACGTCGATGCTCGAAAACAAAAATCCGCCGTCGCCGGTCGGGTGCGCGCCGATCTCGATGGTGCGCTGCCCGATTCGGCCGTGGAACATCGCGTCCTCGCCGGCCGGCTCCTGGCCGCCCCGCGCGCGGGCCGATTGCAGCATGCCGGTGGAGCGCTCGGCGTCGCGCGCGAGCACCGCATCGAGCCGCGTGCCCTGGGCTGCAAATTCCTGCGGCAGCTCGAGCTGCTCGAAAAAACGCTGGTTGAAGGCCTGCAGCCGCCCGCCGGCGTCCCAGGCGGCAATGCCCTCGCGGGTGTGGTCGAGGGTCGCCTGCAGCAGCCCGGCTTTCAGCGCGGCGTCGGCCTGCGCCCGGCGCAGCTGGCTGTTGCGGCGCACCAGCAGCAATTGCGCGATCGCGAGCGCAAACAGCGCCGCCAGCATGGTGGCGATCGCCACCATCAAGGTTCGCCATTCCGTTTCGTCGACCGCGGCGGTGCGCGACGCGAGCAGCGTCTGCTCGTCCGCGATCAGCTCGTCGATGGTCCGGCGGATCGCCAGCATGGCTTCCCGGCCGGCCTCGGTCATAAGCTCGGCGCGCGCCGCCTCGAAACCGGAACGGTCCAAGGCCTCGATCGTCGTCGCGAGCGCCGCAAGCTTGTTGTCGATCTCGCGCGAAAGCTCGGCCAGGCGCTTCTGCTGCGTCGGATTTTCCCGCGTCAGCTCCCGCAGTCTGGCGACCAGCTGCGGGATTCGCGCCACCGCCTCGCGGTAGGGCTCGAGATACTCGGGCTGCTGGCTGATGACGTAGCCGCGCTCGCCGGTTTCCGCGTCCTGAATGCCGGAGAACAGCAGCCGCGCCGTGCCGATCACCTCGTGGGTGTGGACGACGAGATCGCGGCTGCTGCGCAGCCGGTGCGAGGACACGAAAATCAGGAACGCGGACGCGATCAGCAGAACCGCGGTCGGAGCGATCACCAGCGCCGACGGACGGGGTTTTGCCGCCACAACCGCCTCCTTGTCAGGTCCGCTCGATACGACGCCGCCCCGGCACGGAGCAAGCCGGTGCCGAGGCCGGAACCGCGAATCGCCGGGCGTTGGTGCGAGGCGATTGAGTCGGTTCCGTGATGCGGGCGGCGACCGGCCCCTCCTCGCGGCGATTCATCGCACCGCACGCCGGAGGTTTTCGGCCACCTTGTCGAGGAAACCCTCGGTGGAGAGCCATTTCTGGCCGGGGCCCACGAGCAGCGCCAGATCCTTGGTCATGAATCCCGCCTCCACGGTGTCGACGCACACCGTTTCCAGCGTGGCGGCGAACGCGCCGAGCGCCGCATTGCCGTCGAGCTTGGCGCGATGGGCAAGCCCGCGGGTCCAGGCGAAGATCGAGGCGATGGAATTGGTCGAAGTCTCCGTGCCTTTCTGATACTCGCGATAGTGACGGGTGACGGTGCCGTGCGCCGCCTCGGCTTCCACGATCTTGCCGTCGGGCGTCATCAGCACCGAGGTCATCAGCCCGAGCGAGCCGAAGCCCTGCGCGACGGTGTCGGACTGCACGTCGCCGTCGTAGTTCTTGCAGGCCCAGACGTAGCCGCCCGGCCATTTGAGCGCCGAGGCGACCATGTCGTCGATCAGCCGATGCTCGTACACGAGCTTGCGTCGGGCGAACTCGACCTTGAACTCCTTGTCGAAGACCTCCTGGAACAGGTCCTTGAAGCGCCCGTCGTAGGCTTTGAGGATGGTGTTCTTGGTCGACAGATAGACCGGGTAGTTGCGGGCGAGCCCGTAGTTCAACGAGGCGCGCGCGAAATCCCGGATGGAATCGTCGAGATTGTACATGGCGAGCGCCACCCCGCCGCCGGGAAACGCAAACACTTCGTGCTCGATCTTGCTGCCGTCCTCTCCGGCAAACGTCAGCGTCAGCCTGCCCTTGCCGGGAATGCGGAAATCGGTGGCGCGGTATTGGTCGCCGAACGCGTGACGGCCGATCACGATCGGCTTGGTCCAGCCCGGCACCAGGCGTGGCACGTTGCGGCAGATGATCGGCTCGCGGAAAATCACGCCACCGATGATGTTGCGGATGGTGCCGTTCGGCGAGCGCCACATCTTTTTCAGCTTGAACTCGCGCACCCGCGCCTCGTCCGGGGTGATGGTCGCGCATTTGACCCCGACCCCGATGCGCTTGATCGCCTCGGCGGCCTCCACCGTCACCAAGTCGTCGGTCACGTCGCGGTGCTCGATGCCGAGATCGAAATAGACGAGCTCGATGTCGAGATAGGGAAGGATCAGCTTTTCCTTGATCGATTTCCAGATGATCCGCGTCATCTCGTCGCCGTCGAGCTCGACGACCGGATTGGCGACTTTGATCTTCGGCATGGAGCAAAGGGCCTTCGAGTCGGCGGACCAAGCTTCGACGGCGCAGCGCGGGTCGGCGGGCGGCCGGGCAGCCGGGCAGCCGGGCGGCGGGGCGGCGGGGCGGCGGGGCGGCGTTCTTATGACCCGGCCGGAGCGGTCCTGCAAGCGGGCTTGTGCGTTGCGAAACGGGGTGGGCAGGCGGCGCCGGAGACGTTACATCGGGCCCGGGACATCGAGCTTGGAGCCGCCATGCCCGGAGCCGGGACCGACAAGACCAAGCGCTGGACGCGGTCCGGCGGTCCGGTGGTGATTCTGGTCGAGCCGCAGCTCGCCGAGAACGTCGGGACCACGGCGCGCGCCATGGCGAATTTCGGCCTGGAACGGCTACGGCTCGTCAAGCCGCGCGAGGATCCTTTGAGTCCGCGCGCCCGGGCGGCGGCCTCCGGCGCCGACCTCCTGCTCGAACGTGCCGAGCGTTTCGAGGAGCTCGAGAGCGCGATTGCCGACTGCACTATGGTGCTCGCCGCGACCGCGCGCGAGCACGATCAGGCGAAGCCCGTCGTGAGCCCCGAGCAGGCGGTGAGGGAGATGGCGCCGAGGATCGCGGCGGGCGAGACGGTCGCGGTCGTGTTCGGCCGCGAGCGCAACGGGCTGGAGAACGACGAGGTCGGGCTCGCCGACCGCATCCTCACCCTGCCGGTCAACCCCGCGTTCGCCTCGCTCAATCTCGCCCAGGCCGTGCTCGTCGTCGGCTACGAATGGTTCAAGCTGAAAACCTCGGGTGCGCTGCCGTTTCAAACGCCGGACAAATCCCCGCGGGCACCCAAGCAGCAGCTGCTGGCGTTCTTTGCCGATCTCGAGCGCGAGCTCGAAACGGTCGAGTTCTTCCGCCCGCCGGAAAAGCGCGGGACCATGGTCGTCAACCTGCGCAACATTTTTTCGCGCATGCAGGCCAGTCAGCAGGATGTCCGCACGCTCCACGGCGTGATCCTCGCCATTGCCGAGGGCCGCAAAGGCCCGGCGCGGGGCGGCGTGCTCGACGGCGAGGAAGCGGAAATGCTGCGGGCGCTGCTTGCCGAGCACGAGCAAGGCCGCGTGCCCTCCGAACGCGGGCCGGTGCGGGGGCTCGCGCGGCTGCTCCGCCGCAATCCCACCGAGGCCGAGCGCGCCTTCTGGACTGCGCTCGTCAACGACCGCCGCTTCGCCGGATCGGGGTTCAAGCGCCAGGTGCCGGTCGGCCCGCACATCACGGATTTCGTATCGTTTCCGCTGCGCATCGTGCTCGACCTCGTGCCCGAGGAGGAGAGCGTTGAGGCGGCGGCAGCGCGAGCAGCCAAACGTGCCTGGCTCGCCGACCGCGGGTACCGGGTGATCGAGATTCGTGCCGCCGACGCCGAGCGTGACGTCGGCAGATTGCTCGACGAGCTGGCGCCGGTCATCGCTGCGAGAAGCGCCGGCGCGCCGCCGTCCCGATCGGATCCCCCGATCAGCGCTTGAGCTTCTGCAGCGCTGATGCGGCGGGGCCCCGCAGGAATCCCATGGCCGCTGCCGACCGCCAGGCGCGCGCTCGGGCGTCGCGCTCCGCGCGTCAGCCGGTCAGCTTGATCTGCTGGATCGCCTGCTCCAGCAGCTCGTCCATGGTGCGGCGAATCTGGTGATCGGACTGGACGACGCCCTTGGCATCGAAGTCGCGCCGGATCTTCTTGAACACATCGTGATCGCCCTCGGCGTACGCGGCCATCACCATTTCCCTGGCGTAGGCGTCGGCGTCGGCGCCGGAGAGGCCGAGCTTCTCCGCCGCCCACAGGCCGAGCATCTTGTTGCGCCGGGCGATCGCCTTGAACCGCAGCTCCTCGTCATGCGCGAAGCGTTTTTCGAACTCCTCCTCGCGCTTGTCGAAGGTGGTGGGCATGTCGGGCCTCGCGTGCGGTCGGGAAATGCGTCAGCGGCTTGCATAAAGGGTTGGAATCCCCAAATCAACTCGGCCCGCGGACGCCCCCCGGGGAGAACCGGCGGGCGCGATTGTGCTCCCGATGATCATCGGCTAGGTTGCCCGAGCGGTCGGGCAGGCAGCCCTTGAGTCGTGCCGCCCGGTCCCTCCGCCGCGGACCTCGTAGCCTCACTGGAGCCCCGGCAACCTATGGACTTCCTCAAGCCACGGTACATCCCGATGAGCCGCCGCCGCCGCATCTATGAAGGCAAGGCGAAGGTCCTCTATGAGGGCCCCGAGCCGGGAACGCTGATCCAGCATTTCAAGGACGATGCGACCGCCTTCAATGCGAAAAAGCATGAGGTGATCGAAGGCAAGGGCGTGCTCAACAACCGCATCTCGGAGTACCTGTTCCAGCACCTCAACGACATCGGCGTGCCGACCCATTTCATCCGCCGGCTCAATATGCGCGAGCAATTGATCCGGGAGGTGGAGATCATCCCGCTGGAAGTGGTGGTGCGAAACGTCGCGGCAGGCTCGCTGAGCCAGCGGCTCGGGATCGAGGAAGGTACCCAACTGCCGCGGTCGATCATCGAATTCTATTACAAGAACGACGCGCTCGGCGATCCGATGGTATCGGAGGAGCACGTCACCGCGTTCGGCTGGGCGACGCCCCAGGAGATCGACGACATCATGGCGCTCGCCATCCGGGTCAACGATTTCCTGTCCGGGCTCTTCCTCGGTGTCGGCATAAGGCTCGTCGATTTCAAGATGGAATGCGGCCGGCTGTGGGAAAACGAGATGATGCGCATCGTCGTCGCCGACGAGATCTCGCCGGATTCCTGCCGGCTGTGGGACATCAAGTCGAACGAGAAGCTCGACAAGGACCGCTTCCGTCGCGACCTCGGCGGACTGCTCGAGGCCTACACCGAAGTGGCCAAGCGGCTGGGCGTCATGAGCGAGAACGAGCGCCCGCAAGGCACCGGGCCGATCCTGGTCAAGGGCTGAGTCTCGAGCCTCTCGTAACCCGGATGGGGCGGCGCGGCCGCGTAATCCGGGAGCGGCTTTCCGGATTTCGCTTGCTCCATCCGGGCTACGGTTCCCGGGTTGAGCCGGGCACGCAGGAATGTTACCGGGGGCCACGCGGCCCCCGGTCGCTTTCGCCCCTCGAGGGCGTTGCCATGCGGAGATGGCGTTTTGCGCGCACGCGTCACCGTAACCTTGAAATCCGGTGTGCTCGACCCGCAGGGAAAGGCCATCGAAGGCGCGCTCAAGGCGCTCGGAATCGCCGGCGTGGCCAGCGTGCGCCAGGGCAAGGTGTTCGACATCGAGCTCGAAGGTGAGGATGTCGCGCGGGCCGAGGGCGCGCTGAAAGACGCCGCCGAGAAGCTCCTGGCCAATCCCATCATCGAGAATTACCGCATCGAGGTGGTGGGATGACGTTTACGCGCGCCGCACGCCTGATGCTGGCGTTGTTGCTGGTCGGCCTGGCGGGCGCTGCCGGCTCGGCGGCCCGGTCCGGAGCCGACAGACCCGAGCAAACCTGGACCGAGACCAGCTGGCCGTTCCTGCTCGACGAATGGGGCGCCGGGCAGGCGTTCCGTTGCGAGGACAAAGCGTGCGGGCTCGAGGCGCGGCTCTTCGTCCGCGCGAAGCGCGGCTTCTGCAATTGCTTCCAAGGGGTGGCGGACGATGCGGAAGTCGACCGGCTGACCGATTTCGAATTCTTGGGCGGTCCCTCGCGGCCGCTGGGACCGGGACGGGCGATCGCGATCGGCGACAGGTCGGGACGGATACGCTCGTTTGCGGTCGACGGCGCCAAGGCGCCGTCCCGGCGCGCCGTCTCGCTCGTCGTCGCCAAGGACTGCGAGGCGCTGGTTGCCACCCTGATCGCCGATCGCGAGGTTGCGGCCGCGGCGGCGAATGCGGCGATCGTAGCCTTGCTGCCGCGGACCTTCGTTGCCAATTTACCTTGAGACGAACACGACCCGCCATGAAATCCGCCGTCCTCATTTTTCCCGGCTCGAACCGCGAGCGGGACGCGGCCCGCGCGCTCAAGCTGATGTCCGGGCACGCGCCCGCCATGGTGTTCCACGCCGAGACCGAGCTGCCGGCGGGGACCGATCTCGTCGTGCTCCCCGGCGGATTTTCCTATGGGGATTACCTGCGCTGCGGCGCGATCGCGGCGCACGCGCCGATCATGGAAGCGGTGCGCAGCCACGTCCGCCGGGGCGGGCTGGCGATCGGCATCTGCAACGGTTTTCAGATTCTCTGCGAGGCGGAATTGCTGCCGGGCGTCCTGCTGCGCAATTCCGGAATCAAGTTTCTGTGCCGGGAAGCGTGCCTGCGCGTCGAGCGCTCCGACACCCCGTTCACGCGCGGCTACAATGCGGGCCAAGTGATCCGCGTGCCGGTCGCGCACGGGGAGGGCAGCTATTTCGCCAGCCCCGCGACGATCGCGCGGCTCGAGAACGAGGGCCGGGTGCTGTTCCGCTACACGGCTCCGGACGGTTCGCGCAACGAGGCATGGAACGTCAACGGCTCGACCAATGCCATTGCGGGCGTGCTCTCGGAAAAGCTCAATGTGCTCGGATTGATGCCGCATCCGGAAAACCACGTGGAATCCGCGATCGGCTCCACCGACGGACGAGGGTTTTTCGCCGGGCTGGTGGCGCATTTCGCGCAAGCCGCATAGCTAGCAGGCGAGAACCAGATCAAAGGCCGAACCGAACTTGCTGATGCAGCAACCAGCCGCGATTCCCAAAGAACCAGCGCTGCCCAACGAGCCGAAGATCACCCCGGAGCTCGTGGCCGAGCACGGCCTCACGCCGCAGGAATACGCGCGCGTCCTGGATTTGATCGGCCGCGAACCGACGCTGACCGAGCTCGGCATCTTCTCGGCCATGTGGAACGAGCACTGCTCGTACAAATCCTCCAAGGTTCATCTCAAGACGCTGCCCACCGAGGCGCCGTGGGTGATCCAGGGGCCCGGCGAGAACGCCGGCGTGATCGCCATCGGCGATGGCCTCGCGCTCGTCTTCAAGATGGAGAGCCACAACCATCCGAGCTACATCGAGCCCTATCAGGGCGCCGCGACGGGGGTCGGCGGCATCCTGCGCGACGTGTTCACCATGGGCGCGCGCCCGATCGCGTGCCTGAATTTTCTGCGCTTCGGCGACCCGGCGCATCCGCGCACCCGCCATCTCGTCGCCGGCGTGGTCGCCGGCATCGGCGGCTACGGCAATTCTTTCGGCGTGCCGACGGTCGGCGGCTCGGTCGGCTTCCATCGGCGCTACGAGGGCAATTGCCTGGTCAACGCCATGGCGGTCGGCCTCGCGCCCGCGGACAGGATTTTCTACGCCAAGGCGACCGGCGTGGGAAAACCGATCGTCTACCTCGGCTCCAAGACCGGGCGTGACGGTATCCACGGCGCCAGCATGGCGTCCGCCGAGTTCGGCGCGGACTCCGAGGAGAAGCGGCCGACGGTGCAGGTCGGCGATCCCTTCTCCGAAAAGCTGCTGCTCGAAGCGTGTCTGGAGATCATGGCGAAGGATTGCGTCGTCGCCATCCAGGACATGGGCGCGGCGGGCCTGACCTGCTCGGCCGCGGAGATGGGCGCGAAGGGCGACCTCGGCGTCACGCTCGATCTCGACAAGGTGCCGTGCCGCGAAACCGGCATGAGCGCCTACGAAATGATGCTCTCGGAGAGCCAGGAGCGCATGCTCATGGTGCTCGAGCCGGAGAAGGAAGCCGAAGCCGAGGAAATTTTTCGCAAATGGGGGTTGGATTTCGCCGTCATCGGCGAGACCACGCCGACCAAGCGCTTCGTCGTGCGTTACGGCGGTCAGGTGATGGCCGACCTGCCGATCAAGGAACTGGGCGACGAGGCGCCGGTCTATCACCGTCCGTTCGCCGAGCCGGCAAAACATGCCGTCATCGCGGCCGCGCAGGTTCCCGCACCCTCTTCGCTTGCCGATGCGCTGGAGAAACTGATCGGCTCGCCGGACTTGTGCTCGAAGCGCTGGGTTTTTGAGCAATACGATCACATCATCCTGGGCAACACGGTGCAGCGGCCGGGCGGGGACGCCGCCGTGCTGCGCATCGAGGAAGGGCCCAAGGGTGTTGCGCTCACGACCGATGTCACCCCGCGCTATTGCGAGGCCGATCCGTTCGAGGGCGGCAAGCAGGCGGTGGCGGAAGCCTGGCGCAATCTCACCGCGGTCGGGGCCAAGCCGCTGGCGCTCACCGACAATCTCAATTTCGGCAATCCGGAGCGCCCGGAGATCATGGGCCAGCTCGTCGGCGCGATCCGCGGCATCGCCGAAGCGGCGAAGGCGCTCGACTTCCCGGTCGTGTCCGGCAACGTCAGCCTCTACAACGAGACCAACGGCCGCGCGATCCTGCCCACTCCGACCATCGGCGGCGTCGGCCTGCTCGAGGATTTCCGGAAATCCGCGAGCCTCGCCTTCAAGGCGGCGGGCGAGCTCGTCCTGTTGATCGGCGAGACCAAGGGCTGGCTCGGGCAATCGATATATTTGCGGGAGATCGCCGGGCGCGAGGAAGGCGCGCCGCCGCCGGTCGATCTTGCGGTCGAGCGGCGCAACGGCGAGTTCGTGCGGGCGCTGATCGGGGAGGAGCTCGCCACCGCCGTCCACGACGTATCCGATGGCGGCCTATTGGTGGCGATCGCGGAAATGGCGATGGCCTCCGGCATCGGCGCGCGGCTCTATGGCGAGCCGATGGGTGTGCCGGCGCACGCATTCTGGTTCGGCGAGGACCAGGCCCGCTACGTGATCACCGCGAAGCCGAGCGAGGCCGAAGCCATCGTGGCGCGATGCAAGGCCGCCGACATCCCGGTGCGGCGCATCGGCTCGACTGCCGGTAACGCATTGACGCTGCCGGGTGTGCGCCCCATCCTGCTCACGGCGCTGGGCGAACGATTCGAGGGCTTTCTCCCGGCCTATATGGCCGGCGCGCACCAGGAGTGAGCCGCGCCATGGCGATGCATGCCGGCGAGATGGCCGGCGCTCAATATGTTCATTCGTTCGCGCTGTGTGCCCCCATCGCTTCGGGGTGCTTGCTACGGAGATAATGACGGCGGGCCTTGGCGCGATTTCCGCATTCTCCCATTGAGCACCACCGGCGAGTGCCCGCCCGGCTCTGGTCCAGGAACAGCCAACCGCATCCTTTTTCGTCCTCGCATTGCCGGACCCGTTGCGCCCTCGGACCCGTCGCCAAATCGGCGGCCGACCAGGCGATCGGGGCGAGCATATCGAACGGGGTGGGGCGGCCGGGGCCGGCCCACCAGCCAAAAGCATCTCCGCTCGGTGCGATGCGTGTGCGGGGTGGCACAGCGGCCAACTTGTCGTTGATGACCCGCAGTGGACCCTCGGGGCTTTCTTCGGAGACAATTCTGGATCGGAACAGCCCGTAAACGGCTTCGCGCAACGCGAGACCTTGTCGATAGAGCGCGAGCGCTTCCCGCGGGCGCTCCTCCCACCGAGCCCTCAGTTGGGAGGCGTAACCGACGTCCAGCACGCCGGTTCTGATGCACCAATCCAGCAGCGAGGAAGGGGAGGGCAATCTCTCTTCGGGCGCTTCCGAGTTTCGCCACGCGACCGTATTCACGAATTGCAGGCAAAGCCCCTCGGGCGCGCATCGGAGAATGCGTCCTCCGGCCGCAGGCGGTGGCTTTTTAGTCATGGCCGGAACTTTACAACCATATACGGGGTTAGTAAAGGGATTATAACTCTCTACACGGATAGAACGATGATAGATTTCGTCGCACGGAACCGCCTCGTTGCCGCGTTCGCCGCGGTTTACGTCCTTTGGGGATCGACATATCTGGCCGTCGCACTAGGGCTGCAATCGATCCCGCCTCTGGTCCTGATGGGGACCCGTTCGACGATCGCAGGCGTGGTTCTCCTCGCGGTCGAGCAATTCCGCAGGCCGGGACCTCTACAGGCCGGCCCGTGGGTGGCCGCAGCAGTCGGCGGCATTCTCCTGTTCGTCGGCTGTCACGGTACGCTTGCGTATGCTCAACAGCACGTGCCGTCGGGCTTAGCTGCGGTAATACTCGCGACGATTCCGTTCTGGATCGTGCTGCTCAACACCGTGGCGCCGGGCGACCGGCGTCCGAGCATGTGGGCTCTGGTTGCCTTGGCCCCGGGATTGGCCGGCGTCGCGCTCATCGCGTGGCGCGGTAGCTCGCACGAAGATTCGATCGACCCGAAAATGGTTCTGCTGCTTGCGGGATCGGCGTTCTCCTGGGCGGCCGGCTCTCTTGTTTCCCAGCGCCAGGGGACATCCACGCCGGCACTCGCCTTGTCCGGCATGCAGCTCGTCTGCGGCGGTGTGGTCCTGCTCATTCTGGGTGCGCTCACCGGTGAAATGCGGCACTTCTCTCTCGCGGACGTGACGGTCGTGTCGTGGGCGGGGCTCGCCTACCTGACTTTCGCCGGCTCGGTCATTGGGTTTACCGCCTACGTATGGCTTCTCGACAACGCACCGGGACCGCTCGTTGCCACCTATACGTTCATCAATCCAATCATCGCCGTGGTTCTCGGATGGGCGCTTCTCGGCGAGCGGCTGAGCCCGCGGATGCTCATTGGCGCGGCGTTGGTGATCGGATCCGTGGTTGCGGTGTGGCGTTTGGAACCGTTCGACGCTCATACGTAGCGGAAACCTTGCAGTCGGCAATCGACACCGAACTCGGTCCGTGCAAAGGCACGGTATGGGGACGGCGGATCGGCGGGATGACCGGCAACGCATTGACCCTCCGGGGCGCCCGGCTCATCCTGCGCTAGACATCGGCCGAACGATTCGAGGGCTTTCTCCCGGCCTACATGGCCGGCGCACACCAGGATGAGCCGCGCCATGGCGATGCATGCCGGCGAGATCGAGCGGCTGATCAAGAGCCGGATTCCCGACGCCGAGGTCACCATTCGCGACCTCGCCGGCGACGGTGACCATTATGCCGCGACCGTGATCGCCGAATCCTTCCG
>WNFA01003907.1_pt1 | contig 12422 bp, 16 predicted proteins | sample 5400481 | NCBI WGS metagenome assembly WNFA01 (sample SAMN13153340, study PRJNA577476) | soil metagenome | isolation source: 120 cm saprolite under Douglas fir tree site 2 hole 1 replicate 2 | place: USA:California | collected 2015-04-18
TTCCCGTTAAACCCCGTCTCCCACCAGTGCGGACATCATCCCATGACCTTCACGCTTCCCACCCTTCCTTACGCCTATGACGCGCTTGCGCCCCATATGTCCAAGGAAACCTTGGAATACCACCACGACAAGCATCACCAGGCCTATGTGACCAACGGCAACAATCTGCTGAAAGGCACCGAATTCGAGGGCAAGTCTCTTGAGGAGATCGTCAAGGGCTCGTTCGGCAAGAATGCGCCGCTGTTCAACAACGCCGGCCAGCATTACAACCATCTGCATTTCTGGAGCTGGATGAAGCCGAATGGCGGCGGCGACAAATTGCCCGGCCGCCTGGAAAAGAAGATCACCGAGGACCTCGGCGGGCTGGAGAAATTCAAGACCGATTTCGCCGCCGCCGGCGTCGGCCAGTTCGGTTCGGGCTGGGCCTGGTTGTCGGTGAAGAACGGCAAGCTTGAAATCTCAAAAACCCCCAACGGCGAAAACCCGTTGGTGCATGGCGCCACGCCGATCCTCGGCGTCGACGTCTGGGAGCACTCCTATTACATCGATTATCGCAATCGCCGCCCGGATTATCTGAAGGCGTTTGTCGATCATCTGGTGAACTGGGAGTATGTCGACCAGCTGTTCTCGAAAGCCTGACGCCACCAGGCGACAATCTGCCAGCCAACTGTTCCAAAGGGCGGTAGCATCTGGCTGCCGCCCTTTCGTTTGCTCTGCCGTACGCGCCGGGGTCGGCGGTGTTTGCTTGCTGCCGTGGCAATCCCGCATGGGCATCCATGAAGCACGCATGGGTATTGCCGTTGTTCCGTTTGCTTCGCCGTGCCGGCGAGACTAAGCAGGTCGAGCCAGCTTCATGACCCTCCAGACCCCATTGCCTTGTCAGAACTCCCGCTAAAAGACCCGGCGCCGGCCGACGACGCCGCGGAGGCCGAGCCGCGTCCCGGACACATCCGCAAGCCGATCGGCTGGTCGATGATCGTGATTGCGGCGCTGGTCGCGGTGAGCGCCACGCTGGTCTGGCGGCGCGACGGCATCGACGGCGTGCTGGAAATCCTGACCCACGACCTCTCGCTTTTCGGCGGCATCCTGCCACGCGTGCTGGCGGGCTGCCTGCTCGGCGCGTTCATCACCGAGATCCTGCCGCATGAGAAAGTGTCGCGATCGCTGGGGCCGAATTCCGGGCTGAAGGGACTTTTGATCGGGACCGCGTTCGGCGCGATTCTGCCGGGCGGGCCGTTCACCGCCTATCCGGTGGCGAGCGCGCTGCTCACGGTCGGCGCCGATTTCGGCGCCACCATCGCCATGGTCGTGAGCTGGACGCTGATCGGCTACGGCCGCGCGGTCGCCTGGGAATTGCCGATCATGGGCACCGATTTCACGCTGTGGCGCATCGTGATCTCGCTGCCGCTGCCGGTTCTGGCCGGCGCGTTCGGTCGTTTCGTCTATGTCCGGATGTATCCGAAGGTCGCGCCGTGAGCGCCCTGATCATCGATATCATCCTGTGGGCCTCGGTCGCCTCCCTCGGATTTATCGCTTTCCGGCGTGGCCGCCCCGTTCTGACGGCCTCATTGCGCGAAGGCAGCATGGATTTTATCAATATCGTGCCGCGCATCGCGCTCGGCGTGATCGGTTCGGGCTATATCGCAGCCGTCATTCCCCAGGAAATCATCACCGGCCGGCTCGGACCCAACTCGGGCTGGCTCGGCGTCCTCACCGCCGTGATAGCGGGTGCGGCGACTCCGGGCGGGCCGGTGGTCGGCTTTTCGCTCGGGGCGGTAGCGCTGAAGGCCGGCGGCGGCGCGCCGCAGGTGATCGCCTATGTGATCGCCTGGGCGCTGTTCGCCTTCCAGCGCGTGCTGCTGTGGGAAATCCCGTTCATGCCGGCGCGGTTTGTCTGGTTCCGCGCGGCGGTATCGGTGCCGTTCCCGTTCCTGGCGGCGGCAATCGCGATGGCGATCGGGAAGCCTTAGAGCCGGTCGAGGTCGGAGCCTTCCTAAGGGGAGCTGAAAGCACTATATTTCGAATATGACCCGATTGCTTGAACAGGCCATTGAAACCGTGGCGACTTTGCCCGACGACACGCAGGACGAACTTGCGCGGATTCTCTTGCAACTCGCGGGAGTAGAGCAACCGCCCTATGAACTCACGCCCGAAGAAGAAGCTGACATAGACGCCTCGCTGGCCGAAGCCGAGCGTGGCGAGTTCGCGACGGACGAAGAAGTCCGCGCCATGTGGGCAAAGCATGGCCTGTGAAAGTCCGCTACACGCGCTGCGCGCTCCGGCAGATGACCGAGGTTCTGGACTACATTGAGGCCCGGTCGCCGAGCGGCGCGGAGAACGTCAAGCGACGGCTACAGGGCATTATTGATCTACTCGCTGACCATCCAAACGGCGGACGCACCATCAACAAGGGCAATCTCCGCCGCTTCGTGGTAACTCCGTACCCTTACGTAATCTTCTACCGAGCGGACGCGACCGGGATCGTCATCCACGGCGTTCGCCATGCTGCCCGCCGTTCCCTTTGAACTTAAGCAAGCGGTCCGGTTGGTGGACTCAAGTTATGTTATAATATAACATTTCTTCATGGTTCCTTCCCATCCCCACGGCCATGACCACGGTCACGCCCATGCCCACGGCCACGGCCCGGCAACGCCGCATCCGGCGCAGGCCGCACCCTGGTCGATCCTGCGCATGACCGTCGTGTTGCGGCTCGGTGCGGCGCTGGCGGTCAGCGCTGGCCTGTGGGCGGTCGTGTGGTTGTCGATGAGGTGAGCATGGCCGCGCAACTGCAATTCCGCGACGTCACGCTGGGCTACGACCGGCATCCGGCGGTGCATCATCTCAATGGCGAAGTGGCTCCCGGCGCCTTGCTCGCGATCGTCGGCCCGAACGGCGCCGGCAAATCGACGCTGTTTCGCGGCATCGCCGGCATCCTCAAACCGCTGGCGGGTTCGATCGAAACCGGCGGTCTCGATATCAGGGATGTCGCCTATCTGCCGCAGACGGTGGATATCGACCGCAGCTTTCCGATCTCGGTGTTCGATCTGGTCGGCACTGGATTGTGGCGCAGAGTCGGATTTTTCGGCGGCATGGGCAAGGCCGCGCGCGACAAGATCGCGCAAGCGCTCGCCGCCGTCGGCCTCAACGGGTTTGAGAATCGCAGCATCGGCACGCTGTCCGGCGGGCAGATGCAGCGCATGCTGTTCGCGCGGGTGCTGTTGCAGGACGCGCGCCTGATCGTGCTGGATGAGCCCTTCAACGCCATCGACGCCAAAACCTCGGCCGATCTGCTGGCGCTGGTGCGGCGCTGGCACACTGAAAAACGCACCGTGCTGACGGCGCTGCATGACCTCGATCTGGTGCGCGCCAATTTCCCGGAAACCTTGCTGCTGGCGCGAGGCATGGTCGCCTGGGGCGCCACCGCCGAGGTATTGACCGCGCAAAACCTTCTGGAGGCGCGGCGGATGTGCGAAGCGTTCGACGACAGCGCCGCCGCCTGCGCGGTGGACGATACGCCTTCGCGGGCCGCCTGAGTGTCATGATCTATGATGCGCTGATCGCGCCCTTCACCGATTTCGAATTCATGCGCCGGGCGCTGGCGGCGGTGATCGCATTGTCGCTCGGCGGCGCGCCGATCGGCGTGTTCCTGATGCTGCGGCGCATGAGCCTGGTCGGCGACGCCATGGCGCACGCCATCCTGCCGGGCGTGGCGATCGGTTTTTTGCTGTCCGGCCTCAATCTCTTCGCGATGACGGCGGGCGGATTGATCGCCGGCTTTGCGGTGGCCATTCTCGCGGGCGTGGTCGCGCGGACCACCGAGCTGAAGGAAGATGCCTCGCTGGCCACGTTCTACCTGGTGTCGCTGGCGCTCGGCGTAACCATCGTGTCGATCAAAGGCACCAATATCGATCTGCTGCATGTGCTGTTCGGCAATATCCTGGCGATGGACGACCAGACCCTGCTGGTGATCGCCTTCAACGCCACGATCACGCTTCTCGTGCTCGCGGTGATTTTTCGCCCGCTGGTGATCGAGTGTGTCGATCCGGTGTTCTTGCGCACCGTCAGCCGTGCCGGCGCGCCGGCGCATCTGGCGTTTCTGGCGCTGGTCGTTATCAACCTCGTCAACGGATTTCATGCGCTCGGCACTCTCTTGGCGGTCGGGCTGATGATCCTGCCCGCGGGCATCGCGCGGTTCTGGTCGCGCGATATCACCGGCATGATCTGCATCGCGGTCGCGAGTGCGATGGTTTCGGGCTATGCCGGGCTCGTGCTGTCGTTTCAAACAAAAGTGCCGTCGGGGCCCGCGATCATTCTGGTGGCGGCGCTGCTGTATGTTTTCTCGGTGCTGTTCGGGAGCGTCAGCGGCCTGGTCCGGCAGATGTTTCCCGGCCGCCACCTCGAAGCGTAGCGTGATTCATGCATTTGGAATCGTCAGACTCGATGCCACCTCTCCCCTTGTGGGAGAGGTCGGATCGCATCGACAGATGCGATCCGGGTGAGGGGTTACGCTCCATCGATACGCCGTGACCCCTCACCCCAACCCTCTCCCACAAGGGGAGAGGGAGCGCGCTGCCGTTGCCGGGAAATTGAGCCAATGCTTCAATTCAGATGGATCAGACTCTAGCGATGCGGCATCTCTGGCTCATCCTTCTGTCGTTCGTGGCGGTCATTTCCCCCGCGCGCGCGCAAGATCGCGTGAACGTGGTCACGAGCTTTTCCATTCTCGGTGATTTCGTAAAAAATGTCGGCGGCGAGCGCGTCAGCGTGACGACATTGGTCGGCCCCGACGGCGACGTTCACGTCTATACACCGGCGCCGGCCGACGCCAAGAAGATCGCCGACGCAAAACTCCTTGTCATCAACGGTCTCGGCCTGGAGGGCTGGCTGCCGCGGCTGCTGCAAGCCTCCGGCAGCAAGGCGCCGATCATCATCGCCACCAAAAACATCGCGCCGCTCAAACTGGGCTCCGATGCCGATCCGCATGCCTGGCAATCGGTCGCCAACGCGAAGATATATGTGACCAATATCCGCGACGCGCTTGGCGCCGCGGACCCGGCCGACGCCGCGACTTTTCGGGCCAACACGCAAGCCTTTCTGGCGAAGCTGGATGCGCTCGACCGAGAGGTACGCGAGGCCATTGGGAAAATCCCTGAAAGCCGCCGCAAGGTGATCTCCACCCATGACGCGTTCGGCTATTTCGCATCAGCCTATGGCATCGAATTCGTAGCACCCCTGGGCGTTTCCACCGAATCCGAGGCCAGCGCGCGCGATATCGCCGGCATCATCACCCAGATCAAAACCGCAAAAATCCCGGCGGTTTTTCTCGAAAATATCAGCGATCCACGGCTGATCCGCCAAATCGCCACCGAGACCGGCGCCAGGATCGGCGGAACGCTCTATTCCGACAGTCTGACGGGTGAAAAGGGCGATGCCCCCACTTACATTGATATGGTCAGGCACAATATAAGGGCATTGACGAGCGCGCTGGCAAATTAGGGCAGGGGCCCTCCCTGCTGCCGGTGCGCCGCATATCGTTTCCGGAGTGATTATGCCAGAATTGACCTCCCCAAAAATTCCCGTGACCGTGCTGACGGGCTATCTCGGCGCCGGCAAGACCACGCTGTTGAACCGCATCCTGTCGGAAAACCACGGCAAGAAATACGCCGTCATCGTCAATGAATTCGGCGAGATCGGCATCGACAACGATTTGATCATCGGCGCCGACGAAGAAGTCTTTGAGATGAATAATGGCTGCGTGTGCTGCACGGTGCGCGGCGATCTCGTGCGCATCCTGGACGGCCTGATGAAACGCAAAGGCAAATTCGACGCCATCATCGTCGAGACCACGGGTCTCGCCGATCCGGCGCCGGTGGCGCAGACCTTCTTCGTTGACGAGGATGTGCAGAAGAATGCGCGGCTCGACGCGGTGGTGACGGTGGCCGATGCGAAATGGCTGAACGCTCGGCTCAAGGACGCGCCGGAAGCCAAAAACCAGATCGCGTTCGCCGACGTCATCGTGCTGAACAAGACCGATCTCGTCTCCAAGGCGGAACTGGCCGAAGTCGAGGCGCGGATCAGAGCCATCAATCCTTATGCCAAATTGCATCGCACCGAGCGCTGCCAGGTCGCATTGTCGGATGTGCTGGAGCGCGGCGCGTTCGATCTCGACCGCATCCTCGAACTCGAGCCGGAATTTTTGGACGCCGGCGACGACCATGATCATCATGACCATGATCACCACGGCCACGGACATGATCACGGCCATAGCCATGGCCTGAAACATTACCATGACGAGGATATGCAATCGCTGTCGCTGCGCAGCGACAAGCCGCTCGATGCAACAAAATTCATGCCCTGGCTGCAGAACCTGGTCGCCAGCGAGGGCCAGAAGATCCTGCGCTCAAAAGGCATTCTCGCCTTCAGCGACGATGACGACCGCTATGTCTTCCAGGGCGTGCACATGATGCTGGAGGGCGATCACCAGCGGGCCTGGAAAGACGGCGAAGCGCGCGAGAGCCGCCTCGTCTTCATCGGCCGCGAATTGCCCGAGCAGACCATCCGTGACGGTTTTGAGAGCTGTATCACCACGTGATGAAAGAGTTCGATCCCGGCGATAATGCCGCCTCCATCGTTTCGGTCACCGACCGGGTGCGCCCGGTCGCGATCGGCATGCCGGTCACCTCGGTGCATTTCCTCGGCGAGCGCGCGGCCTTCGTCGGCGCCGAGGAAAGCGTTGCGATGGTGAGCGCGGACGGTGAAATTTTGCCGGTCGCCGTCCACGGTGGCGGAATTCTGAGCGCGGCATCCGACGGCGAGCGCATCGTCATGGGTGGCGATGACGGCAAGCTGGTTGCGCTGGACGCTAAAGGCGAGGTGGCGTTGATCGCCACCGACCCGAAACGGCGCTGGATCGACAATGTCGCGCTGCATCCCGATGGCGCGGTGGCGTGGTCGGCCGGCAAGACGGCGTTTGTCCGCGGCGCGAAGGGCGAGGAAAAATCGTTCGACGTGCCGTCGACCGTCGGCGGGCTGGCGTTTGCACCAAAAGGCCTGCGGCTCGCCGTGGCGCATTACAACGGCGTGACCCTGTGGTTTCCCAACATGGTGGCGACGGCCGAAGTGCTGGAATGGGCGGGCTCGCATCTCGGCGTCGTGTTCAGCCCGGACAACAAGTTTCTGGTGACTGCGATGCACGAGCCGGCGCTGCATGGCTGGCGGCTGGCCGATCACCGGCACATGCGCATGACCGGTTATCCCGGCCGCGTGCGGTCGATGTCGTGGAGTGCCGGCGGCAAAGCGCTGGCGACGTCAGGCGCCGATACCGTGATCCTATGGCCGTTCGCCAGCAAGGACGGCCCGATGGGCAAGGAGCCCGCGATGCTGGCGCCGCTGCAGGCCCGCGTCTCCATGGTCGCCTGCCACCCAAAACAGGATATTTTCGCGGCGGGCTACAGCGACGGCACCATTTTGATGGTGCGGCTGACCGACGGCGCGGAAATCCTGGTGCGCAAACCCGGTGCCGTGCCGGTCGCGGCGCTGGCCTGGAACGCCAAGGGCACGCTGTTGGCATTCGCCGCGGAGGATGGCGACGCGGGTTTGCTCGAGCTTTAGCGTCTGACCGCCTTGCTGCCCGCCTAGCCTAATAGGTGTGTCATCAGTCACTTGATCGTACCCATATTGGGGTGTATATTCCCCAATATGGGTACGATGAGCACGGACGCGATAAGTCTATCAAACGCGTTGTTTTCCAAGGTGCAGCAACGTGTGCTGGCCCTCATCTTTGGTCAGCCTGAGCGCAGCTTCTATACGTCCGAGATCAAGAGGAACGTTAACTCGGGAACGGGCGCCGTTGAACGAGAGTTGTCGCGGCTGCAGCGCAGTGGACTCGTCTCCATAGAGCGCATCGGTAATCAGAAACATTACCGGGCTAATCGTCAGTCTCCGATTTTCGCGGAACTACATAGTCTTGTTATCAAAACCGTGGCCTTGACCGAGCCTCTCAGGAAGTCCCTTGAGCCCTATTCTGATAAGATCAAGGCTGCATTCGTGTACGGTTCGGTGGCAAAGGGCACGGATACGGCACGCAGCGACATCGATCTCTTGGTGATCGGGGACGAGTTGAGCTACTCCGAACTCTATGCTGCGTTACAGAATGTCGAGAACGCATTGGGTCGCAAGGTAAGCCCAACGTTTCTTTCTCCAAAGGACTGGCGGCGCAAGGCTTCTGACAGAGGTTCATTCATCAGCAAAGTAAATGCATTGCCAAAGATTTTTGTTTTCGGTTCAGAGAAAGACCTCCAGCTATGAGCAAGGAGGAACTCGACAACCTCGTAAGGATCAACCGGCTCAAAGCCGAGCCAGGTTCACGCGGTGAGTTTGCTGGCATGCTAAATTCCGCCCGCACACGTCTGACCGATGCCCAGAACGAGAGTCTTGATCCCGACAGCCAATTTGACCTGGCGTACGGCGCGGCGCATCGGCTGGCGCTCGCTGCACTACGCCACCAAGGATACCGGTCGGAAAATCGCATTACTGTTTTCCAGACCCTCGTTCATACGTTGGGTTCGGATAGTGCTGACGTGCAAATTTTTCTTAAGGCCCACAACGAACGAAACCTTGCAGAATACGAAGGCCGTATGGAGATTGACGAAGGTCTTTTGGCCGATCTAATCCGCTGCACAAAAAAAATAGAGACAGCGGTAGGAAAACTCGATCCGCCCACCGGCGAATGAAGCCCAGGCAGCTACGCCGGGAGAAGGTCTACCGCCGGGGTCACCGGTAAAATGCCGCCCGGAAGGCCGGGCCGGGTTCCCAAGGGAACAATGCGTTCCGCCGTCCGTTGACCTCACCAACGGGATGCGGTGAACCATATGTCTTCCGACGACAGGAAACGCGCTTACAGGATGGATTTGCTCGTCGCCTCTGCGATGGTCGCGGCGGGGCTTGCTGTATCCGGCGCTTCGCTGGTCCTGCTCAACGCCGAAACCACGCAGATGGCGCAGGCCACGCCACCGTTGCAGTCGACACCGGGCGCCGAAACCAAACCGTCGGCGCCTGCCGAGCCCGTGACGACCGGCGCGCGGCCAAGCCAGATTCCACCCGAACCTGCCCGGCCGGATGCCGACGCGGAGAAGGCCGGCGCCACGCCGGCGCTGCCGCCGGCTCCAGCCGAAAAGACCGCGGCACCGGTCAAGGACAGATAGCCTCGTCATTCCGGGGCTCGCGCTAGCGAGAGCCCGGAATCCCGAGATGATTGGCGCGAGATTCCGGGTTCGCGCTTTCAGCGCGCCCCGGAATGACCGCCTTCTATCACTTGGGTCGTCGCTGCCGAATTTACAGTCTCGCCTGTGTCACCTTGCTGCCGCATAATGTCGTCAAGCGCGGCAGCGTGGATGATACATGAGGCAGGCGATGAAGATCGACGACGTCAGGCGAACCGCTTATTCGATGCCGCTCACCAACCCGTCGTTCCCGCCGGGGCCTTATCGCTTTTTCAACCGCGAATATTTCGTCATCACCTACCGCACCGATCCGGAGGCGCTCGCCGCCGTGGTGCCGGAGCCGCTCGAAGTCACTGAACCCATCGTCAAATACGAATTCATCCGGATGCCGGATTCAACCGGTTTTGGCGACTACACCGAAACCGGGCAGGTGATTCCGGTTCGACTGAAGGGTGAGGAGGGCGTCTATACCCACGCGATGTATCTCGACGACGATGCGCCGATCGCCGGCGGCCGCGAGCTGTGGGGATTTCCCAAGAAGCGGGCTACGCCGAAGATCGAGGTCGAGAGCGACGTGCTGGTGGGATCGCTGCATTACGGCTCGGTGCTCTGCGCCTCCGCCACCATGGGCTACAAGCACCGCCCGATCGATCATGACACCGTGCTCAAGAGCATGAAGGCGCCGAATTTCATCCTCAAGATCATTCCGCATGTCGACGGCAGCCCCCGGATCTGCGAGCTGGTGCGCTTCTCTCTCGAGGACATCACGTTGAAGGAGGCCTGGACCGGCCCGGCGGCGCTCGGCTTGTTCCCGCACGCGCTCGCCGACGTCGCGCGGCTGCCGGTGCGCGAGGTGGTTTCCGCGCTGCATTTCAAGGCGGATCTCACGCTGGGCCTCGGCAAGGTGGCGTTCGATTATCTGGCGAAGTAACCACTTGCCGTCATTCCGGGGCGATGCGCAGCATCGAACCCGGAATCTCGAGATTCCGGGTTCGCGCTAACGCGCGCCCCGGAATGACGGTAGTACGGCGTCACCGCTTCACCGTACCAGCACATTCCGAAACTGCCAGGGATCGCTTTCGTCGATATCTTCCGGAAACAGCCCGGGCCGGTCGCTGAGCGGGGTCCAGTCGGTGTAAAAGCCTTTGACCGGGCCGAGATACGACCGCTGGATTTCAAGGCAGCGGCTGAAATCCATCTCGTCGGCCTCGACAATCCCGGCGGTCGGATTTTCCAGCGCCCACACCATGCCGGCGAGCACCGCCGACGACACCTGCATGCCGGTGGCGTTCTGGTAGGGCGCGACCTCACGGGTTTCCTCGATCGAAAGCTGCGATCCATACCAGTAGGCGTTCCTGGCATGGCCGTAGAGCAGCACGCCGAGCTCGTCGATGCCGTCCTCGATTTCGTTCTCGTCCAGGATGTGCCATTTCGGCTGCATCTTGCCGGTCGCGCCAAAAATCTCGTGCAGCGACAGCACCGCGTCGTTGGCGGGGTGATAGGCGTAATGGCAGGTCGGGCGATAGATCACATTGCCGCCGTCGCGCACCGTGAAATAGTCGGCGATCGAAATCGACTCATTATGGGTGACGAGAAAGCCGTATTGCGCGCCAGGCGTCGGACACCATGAGCGCACCCTTGTGTTGGCGCCGGGCTGCAGCAGATAGATCGCGGCACCGCAGCCTTCGGTGTGGGCGCGGCCATTGTCCGGCATCCATTTTTCATGGGTGCCCCAGCCGAGCTCGGCCGGCTGCATGCCCTCGGACACAAAACCCTCCACCGACCAGGTGTTGACGAAGACGTTCATCGGCTTCGGCTTCTTCGAGCGCTGGGTGTCGCGTTCGGCGATATGGATGCCCTTGACGCCGAGCTTGTGGGCAAGCTGGCCCCAGCCTTCCCGGCTCTTCGGATCGTTGAACGGCGTGTTGGTGTCGCGGGCGATGTCGAGCAGCGCCTGCTTGACGAACCACGACACCATGCCGGGATTGGCGCCGCAGGTGGAGACCGCGGTCGGCCCGCCCGGGCTTTTGTGTTTGGCGGCCAGCAGGGTTTCGCGCAGCGCGTAGTTCGAGCGCTTTTCAGGGCCGATCTTCTTGTCGAAATAGAAGCCGAGCCACGGCTCCACGACGGTGTCGATGTAGAGCGCGCCGATCTCGCGGCATAGGGTCATGATATCGACGGATGAAGTGTCGACCGACAGGTTGACGCAAAAGCCCTGGCCGCCGCCGGCGGTCAGCAGCGGCACCAGCACCTCGCGGTAATTGTCGCGGGTGATCGCCTGCTTCATGAAACGCACCCCGTGCTGTTTTGCCAGTTCGCCGTCCTCATGGGGATCGATGATGACAAAGCGCGATTTGTCATAGGCAAAGTGCCGCTCGATCAGCGGCAAGGCGCCTTTGCCGATCGAGCCAAAGCCGATCATGACAATAGGGCCGGAAATTTTCGCGTGAATTTGCTGATCGGGCGGGCTCATGAATGGTCTCCGGAAAGGGGCGCGCTTGGCACGAACAGGGGAATCAGGCGGAGCGCCGCTTCGCGGTCACTTCGATCTCGACCTTCATCTCGGGCTTGTAGAGCCCGACGACGACGAGGAGCGTCGCAGCCGGCCTGATATCGCCGAGATTTTCACCGCAGACCGCGAACAGGGTGTCCGCCTCCTTGGCGTCGGTGATGTAATAGGTCGCGCGCACGATATCGGCCATCGCGAAACCGGCATCCTTCAGCGTCGCCTCGATGGTCTTGAAGCAGTTCCGTGCCTGGCTGGTGACGTCCGCCGGCATTGTCATGGTGGTGTAATCATAGCCGGTGGTGCCGGCGACGAAGGCGAAATCGCCATCGATGACGGCGCGGCTGTAGCCGGCGGTCTTCTCGAATGGCGAGCCTGTGGAGATGAGACGGCGTGACATCAGGACCTCGATTTAAGGATTTCTTGCGGTTTACGGGTTTTTTCAGGGGTCGCGCAACCCCTCGCTATATCAGGAAGACCGGGGTGTCACGTGGTCGCGGCCCACCGGCGCGCAAAGACGTCCCTGATGACCATGATGACGAGCATGATCACCAGGACCGTCGTGATGGTTCGGCGGCGCGGACTAGGAGCGTCGGGCGCGGTGGGCTGGCTTGCTGCCATGACATTGAGCCGTCAGGCTGCTTGCGGCACGGGTCGCAGCAGCTTGGTGCGGCGAGCCTTGGTTGGCGACGCCG
>WNFA01003908.1_pt1 | contig 12422 bp, 8 predicted proteins | sample 5400481 | NCBI WGS metagenome assembly WNFA01 (sample SAMN13153340, study PRJNA577476) | soil metagenome | isolation source: 120 cm saprolite under Douglas fir tree site 2 hole 1 replicate 2 | place: USA:California | collected 2015-04-18
AGGTCGAGCCACCCGTCTTTATCGTAGTCAAACCATCCGGCACTGGTTGACCATCCGCCTTCGTCCGCAACGCCAGCCTTGGCCGTCATGTCGGTGAACGTCCCATCCCCGTTGTTGTGATAGAGAATCGCACGGCCGTAGCCGGTGACGTAGAGATCGGGATATCCGTCATTATCGAAATCACCGACTGCAACACCCTGACCGTAGAGTCCTTCGCTCCCTACGCCAGCTTTTGCGGTCACATCGGTGAATGTGCCGTCGCCGTTGTTGTGGTAGAGCGCGCACCGTAGAGGTTGCGGCGGCTTGTAGATATCCGTTGCGGCGGATTGCACAAAGAAAAGATCCATAAGGCCATCTTGGTCATAGTCAAGCCAGGCGACCCCGGTGCCCATCGTTTCCAAATAATACTTTTCTTCCGTCTGGGTCGAATCCTGTTTAAAGGTAATTCCGGACGACCTGATGACGTCGGTGAAAGTGACCGGAATTGCGATTGACGGGGAAGCGGCTGCTCCCGACTCGGCAGGCCCACCAAGTAGAACAACTGTTCCGAAGCCTGCGACCGTGAAAACGGCTAACGTCAGAATCCCAGTAGCCGGCCGTTCCCAGATTGAACCCGATCTTTTCTTCAACGCGTCTCCCGAAAGTCAAAACCCGTTCCGATCCCATAAGATCCAGGCGCTGTGCACGTCAGGCAGGTACGGCTGACGCAGGACTGGCATGTGTAAGTCTCGGGAATCTAAACGCGGGGTGGGAACCCCTACAATATCAACTTGGGGACAAACATCAGAGTACGGGTACCTACGCAACAACCGCAATCCCTCAAGATGACAGGTTCATGCTAGTACATCCGTACTAGAGTAATACGCCCGTTTCGTAATTGGCAGCGGTGGCCTTTGGGCGGTTTCGTTCCTCGAACGCTTCGGTCGTTAGTGACCAGCAGCATCGAAGCGAAGAAAGCTACGCCTCGCTGCAGAAAGCGCCAATTTCGTAGTGAGCCAGCTTAGCACGCCCGACCTACCGCCCTTGCACACCGGTAATCCATACCGCATGACGACCTGCCTCATCGGCCGTCGTTGAGTGCATCAGTGTCCATTGAAGCCGCAAGAGTGCGGTTTATACTGATGCGGCGGGGAACGCCAGAAATGACCGAAGTCAATGCCCCGCCCTCGGGCAGAGGGAATAGGTTATTATGGAGAGCGGCGAGCGACACTCTGACGTCAAAAGATCAGGGGAGAATCTCACGTTTCGGAGTGTCTGCCTGATTGCCTTTTTTACCGCCTGCGCAACGGTCAACGTCGCCACCCATCCCTTTTTGCCTTTGCGGCATCACAGGACCCCAGAATCGACATCCAAAAACCTGGACCCGGAGATGTCGATGCTCTGCTCGAGGAAGTTGAACGCGATATTGCTGGGAATAAATTCGCAGACGCTGAGACCCGCCTGGGTGGTTATCTCAAAGACCATGCTGATTCCTGGAGAGCTCACTACGATCTTGGTTATGTGCAGTTCAGGACGCATAAAATCGGTTCATCCATCAGGGAACTCTCGAGGTCACTTGAACTGAATCCACAGAATGCGGAGGCCCACAAGATCTTAGGGTTGGGTTGCAGTATTATCGGCCGGTACGATATGGCGGAAGTCGAGTTGCTTCAGGCAGCGCGGCTCAAGCCTGGGTCTGCGGAGATCCAGTACTTTCTCGCTCGTACTTACTACATGAGGGGCGTTTATCCACTTGCCAAATCGGAGTTTGAGACCTCGATCCGATTGAACCCTTCCTATGTCAAAGCCTACAGCAATCTGGGGATCACTATGGAAGCGCTAGGTGACAACGAGGCCGCCCTCAAGAACTACAAGATAGCCATCCAGCTCCAAGACCGGCAAAAGCAGATATCCGAATGGCCCTACATTTACCTCAGTGCCTTCTACAATCATCAGAAAAACGCAGACGGAGCGCTGGAGTATGCGCGCAAGGCTTTGGCAGTCAATCCCTCGTCGGATGCAGCTTATTTCGAGGCGGCAAAAGCATACCGGACAGAGGGAGAATGGCAGAAGGCTACGGACACTCTCCGAAGCGCCATCGCCATCAACACACAAGTCCCGGACTACTACTATGTGCTGGGGCTGATGCTGCGCAAACTTGGAAACGAGAGAGAGAGTGAGGAGGCGCTAGCAAAGTATGGACAGCTTCAGGAGCCGGCTGCGGACGCGGGCCGTGAGCTGCCGGAACATGATGCCATGGAGCCCCTCGACACTCCCGAGTCGCGATGAAGAGCGATCGCCACTATTATCAACCTCCTGAACAACCACTTGTCTCTGGCGCCGTATCGTTCAGAATTCCCTCCCAGACTCGACTGCGCTGTAGTTGTATATTGGCGTCAGCACGGGGCATCGACTGACTCGCGCGACAAAAACGAATCTCATTGCTTTTCAGCGGCTTCGGAGTCGCGGATCCTATTCTCGACAAGCTCGTCAGCATGTTTGAGTTCCTGAAAGGTCTTAAGGGCCGCGAGGCTTTCCTTCTGCTTCCCCAGTCTTTGATAGACCTGACTCAGGACGTAGTAGTACTGCGCGGAAGATGGATTGATCGAGATAGCATTGCGCAAGGCCTCGGCAGCCTGGTCCCACTCGCCACGCGACTGGTAAGCCCTCCCCATTTGGTAGTATCCCAAGTCGCTCTTCGAGTTCAACTCGAGTGCCATTCGAGCATACTGAAGAGCAGGCTCTGGTTTACTCAGACGATTGTAATAAGCACTCAAGTTGATGTAGGGGGCGTCGAACTTGAATCCTTTCTGGTCAGCGATCTGCATCGACTTCTTGTAGGCTTCAAGAGCCGCCGTGTCGTTGCCTAGAGACTCTTCTGTGAAACCAAGCGCATTGTAGGCCTCAGCGTAGGTGGAATTCTGTTGAATCGCTGCCGTGAACTCTGACTTTGCCTCTCGGAACATGTCTCTACCTGAATAGACCTCGCCCAAGCTGTAATGGATTTCGGCTGACTCGGGTTTCAAACGCGCGGCCTGCTGCAATTCGGTTTGGGCGTAATCATACTTCCCGATGACGACAAAGTCTTTACCGAGAATCTTGTGTGCTTCTGGGTTATCGACATTCAGCTCCAGAGACTTGGCTAATTCCCTGATGGAATCGCCGACTCTGCGTATCCGGAACAAGACATACCCCTGGATATAGTGGGCGCGCCACGAATTCGGATGCTCTTTAAGGTAAGCGAGCACAAGAGGCTCGACCTCATCAATTTTGTCCTTATCGATTGACGCCTCAAAACGTTTTATCTGGTCGAGATCGTCACCGTCCATATTTGGAATCAGCTCACCTGTTGAGCGCCGCAGCGTCGAGGATGAATGTGATCCCATCGAGTTACTAGGTGCCGCCTGCGCAGAAGCAGCTTGCTTGAGAACAGCGTCGAGATTTCCCCGAGCTGCGGCATCCCCGGGATCGATCTGCAAGACCTTTTGAAAGGCGGCAGCTGCACCATTCCGCTCTCCTTCCTCGTTCAGCACCAAGCCCAACTCGTTGTAGGCTTCGGCCGATGAAGGTCGGAAACGGATGGCCTCACGGAATGCCGCTATGGCGTCCGCGAGGTTCCCCTTTCGCCGCAAAAGTTGACCTAAGCCGAAGTGCGCCGCGTAGAGGTTCGGCTGGAGTTCCAATGCTCGCTTGAATTCAGGAATGCTGCCTTCGAGGTCGCCCAGCTTCGCCAAGGTCTGGGCCAGTGTCAAATGACCCTCCGCATAATCTGGCAAGAGCTGAACCACCTTCCCGAGATTCTCCGCTGCCTGCCGAGTTTCTCCCTTGTCCATCTCCATCTTCGCCTGAGCCTCCAAGGCATTGGCCTTCCGATTCCGTTCGTCATCCGCGGTGAGATTCAGCCCCTGATCGAGTTCCTGCTTGCCTTCGTCGGCCTTATCTGTCCTTGATAGTGCCAGACCCAGTTGATAATGAGCGTGGCCCGACATCGGATCAAGGCTCACTGCCCGGCGCAAGGGTGGGATCGCTTCCTGTATCTGACCCTTCTGCATGAGCGCCTTCCCGAGAGAGTAGTAGGCCTCAGGGAATTTCGGGTCTAGCGTGATCACCTTTTGTAACTGCTCGATTTCCTTGTCGACTCCGTATTTCTGCAGGTACGCCATCGCGAGGTTGTATTGGGCTTTGATTGAATCCGGCCGCAAGCTGATCGCCCGTTCCAGTTCGTTGATGGCTTCGTCATCGTTGTTCGATGTGAGCGTAGCTCCAAGGTTTCCGTGAGCTTCTGCATAATTCGGATTGAAGCGGAGCGCTTCGCGAAATTCCTTGATAGCTCCCTCATCGTCTCCCGTCTGAATTAGGGCCAGGCCGAGGTGATTGTGGGCCTCGGCGAAGGCTGGACGGAGCTGGATGGCCCTCTGAAATTGCTCTATCACCGCCTTTGGGTCCCTTCCCGCCTTACCCAATAAAAGCCCCAGGGTATCGCAAGCCAGGGGATCGTCTCCTTTTTGTTTGATCGCCTCTTGTACTGCATCAACGGCGAGTTCCAGATCTGGAATCTGGTCGGTTGGATCTTTGTCTTTGTTGACGACCGACTGAAACTGTTCGAACGCAGCGCCGGATTGACCTGTCTTGAGAAGGATAATGCCAAGATCGATGTGAGGAGCCGGTAGATCAGGATTCAGACTGATGGCGCGAACGAGGTATCGGCGCCCGCCATCCAGGTCGCCGGTCTGCCCGGAGGCCATGCCGAGAAATGAGTATGCTTCACCGAACGCAGGGTCCAATCGTAGCGCAGTATGCAACTCTGATATCGACTCAGGTCTTTGTCCGCCGTACCAAAGCGCAACCCCCAAGTTGTAGTGGGCGGTTGCCAGAGCCGGGTCCAATCCCACCGCCTTATGCAAATGGTCGATTGCCGCCGGCAGATCGCCCAACTGGCCAAGGACGAAGCCAAGAAGATTGTGAGCTTCAGCCCAACTCGAGTCCGCCTCGACAGCCTTTTCAAATTCCTTTTCCGCGCCGTGCATCTCTCCCTGAGAAAGCAGTTCACGACCGGCATCGTAGTGATTTTTTGCTACGCTGCTGGGCACATGGCGCTGAGATCTGTTGTGCTGTGGGACGCGCGTTGCGGATTCTACCTGCAATGCCAAGCCCAGACTCTTGTAAGCGTTGGCCATACCGGGCCGGAGAGTGACAGCCTTCTCCGATGCTTCAATCGCTCCCCGAAAATCACCCTTTTGCCTTAAGATCTCGGCTATTTCGCATTCCGCCTCCGCATTGTCACTGTCTTTCAGGACCAATTTCAGTTCACTTAAAGCGGCATCGAGACTACCCTTGCTGCGCAAGGCTCGGCTCAGGTTCAAGCGCAATTCCACGTTCTGCGGTGCCAGAACAAGCGCGGAGCGAAACACGCGTACAGCTTCGTCAAATCTCTTAGCCCTGGCGAGAGTAGTAGCCAAATTGCCATATGGGTCGAGAAATTCCGGGTTGAGATCGACGGCTTGTTGAAACTCGGCGATAGAGTCCAGGAGATCATTCTTCCGTGCGTAAGCAACTCCAAGCGAATTGTGGGCTTCAGCCGAGCGAGGATCCTCCTGGAGGATTGTTTTGAAAAGCTCGACAGCTCTATCCGTATCCCCGGTATCTTGAACAGTCAACGCTAAGGCGAGCTGGGCGTCCTCATAATCGGGTTTCAGTTTGACCGCAGTAGTTAATTCAGAAAGGGCCTGATCGGCGTCTCCGGACACCTGCAGCCATAGAGCCAGATTGTAGTGCGCTTCGGCATAGCCGGGATCGATCTCAATCGCACGCCGAAATGCTCCCAATGAATTCTTTTGGTCGCCTAGCTTTCCAAGCGCAACGCCTAGACCGTTTTCTGAATCGGCACGACGAGGGTCCAGCTTGAGCGCTTCTTCAAAGGAGGACGACGCAGACTTCCATTGCTGCTGTCTTAGGTATTGCACTCCCTGCTCATAGTACGGTTCGGCAGCGTTTGATGGAACTTGAGCAGCTTGCGATTGCGAGCACAACAACAGAGAAGCAAACAGGCAGCCTGCGAGAATAGGCCAAGAACCGTTGGCCCGACAGGAAGAGATTCCGGCAAACATAAGTGTAAGTGTAAAGAGACCCGCACATTTAGCGGAGTGCCGATTCGCTCGTGCACTCCGCTCTAAGCGAATAGAAAAACGACAATAGCACATTCCCGCAAGATTGCATTCAATATATGCACCGCCGTTTTTTCAGCAAAAAAGCTAGCTTGAACATGTGTCGCTGGAGGGCAAAACTCGCTATCTAAAAATAGTACATCTGTACGATCACAAATCAGCAAGCATGGAGGATTGTGGTTGTTGCCGTGAGATCCCTATACTCCGCGTCGGTTGATGCAAGGCCGACAGAGCATTGGTGTGCCTCTGTAGGATGTACGGATCCGAGTGGCGTTCGCAAGGTTCAGATATCAATCCCAGCAACGAACATCACTGAGTATTTTACGTCACCCTGGTGTTGTATTCGATCGGGGGTCGCAGACAATAAGAGTTGCTTGGCAGCCCCTGATCCATGACCGCTACTACAGCATCTTCTTGCCCGTTGGCCGTTACTTGCGACAACGCAGAAAGAGTCTGTCAATGAGTCAAATGCGCTGGCTAATACGACTGTGGCTGGTACTTTACGCTTCTTGCTCATTTTCGCAATCCGTCCGCGCGCCTGCGGTTCCTCTTATCACACACGACCCATATTTCAGTATTTGGTCGATGAACGACAAATTGACCGATGGTCCAACGCGACACTGGACCGGTGCGTCCCAGCCACTAACCGGGTTGGTGAGAGTTGACGGCCAGGTTTTTCGGTGGATGGGGACGTCGCCCCAATCTTCCCCTGCAATTCAGCAGACCGGTTTGGAGATAACTGCCACACGTACGACGTATCACTTTGAGGAGCACGGCATCAGACTGGACGTCAACTTCCTCTCACCGTTGCTCCCCAACGATCTTGATCTCATGTCCCGTCCCATCAGCTATGTCACGATGACGGTTGCCGCTACAGACGGAGCGGCCCACAAAGTGCAGCTTCTGTTCGACGCGTCACCCGTGTTGGCGGTTGACAGGCCAACGCAGCAAGTCGTTTGGTCACGTTCGCGGGTACAAGGGATGAACGTGTTGCGCGCCTCTAATTTTCAGCAGCCGATCCTAGAAAAATCCGGTGACGACCTACGCATCGATTGGGGCTCGGTATTGCTTGCTGTCCCCGATCAGCATGGCGCCGCGTCGGCGACGCAGCCCCAAGACCTAGTGGAATCGACATTTGTATCGGGGAAGCAGCTTCTGGATGACGACGTCGATATGCCACGACGAGCTAGTGAAGGAGCGGTCCTCGCCGTCTCACTGGATCTCGGGGATGTGAGCGCGGGGCCGGTATCGCGGTACATCTTGATTGGCTACGACGATTTGTACTCAATTGAGTACATGAGACGCTGGATGCCTGCGAATTGGCGGCGGAAAGGGATGACCATAGGCGACCTTCTGGAAACAGCGAATCGCGAGTTTGCGGCGATTGACCGGCGCGCACGAGAGTTTGATGATCGACTACTTTCCGACCTGCGGGAGGTTGGCGGCGATGCCTATGCCGAGCTCGCTATCTTGGCGTTCCGGCAGACGATTGCGGCACACAAACTGGTCGTGGATATTGACGGCCAACCGATGTTGTTTCCGAAAGAGAACTTTAGCAACGGCTGTATTTCAACCGTGGACGTAATCTATCCCTCTTCGCCATTCTTCCTGCTCTTCAACCCTGAGCTGTTGAAAGCGCAGTTGCGTCCGTTGATGGGGTACATGCGAACCGGCCGTTGGCGTTTTCCCTTTGCACCTCACGATCTCGGGACCTACCCGAAGGCCAACGGACAAGTATATGGCGCCGGCGAGCGTGCAGAGGAAGACCAGATGCCTGTAGAGGAGAGCGGCAACATGCTTCTCATGTTCGCCGCGCTCGCGAAAATCGAGAACAACGCTGACTTCGCCAACCAGTATTGGCCGGAATTACAGCAGTGGGCCGAATATCTGCAGCGAGCTGGAATGGACCCGGTGAGCCAGCTTTCGACAGACGATTTCGCCGGACACCTGGGGCATAACTCGAATCTCTCTATCAAGGCGATTCTGGGGCTGGCAGGCTATGCCACCTTGGCGGAGCAGACGAATCGCAAGGGGGAAGCTGCTAAATATCGCGATGTGGCTCGACAGATGGCGGGGCGATGGGTGGAACTAGCAGGCGACGGAGACCACTTCCGCCTAGCATTTGACAAGCCGGGAACTTGGAGCCAGAAATATAACCTTGTGTGGGACCGAATACTTGACTTCAACATATTTCCTCCAAGCGTGGCCAGGGCGGAAGTGCACTTTTACGAATCTCACCTGAATCAATTTGGGCTGCCCCTTGATAGCCGGAAGGCCTACACCAAACTGGATTGGGAGGTGTGGACGGCAACGTTGGCCGAGAACCGGAAAGACTTTGATGTGCTGATCGCGCCACTTAAACGATTTGTCGATGAATCCCCTAGCCGGGTGCCACTGACGGACTTTTACTGGACAACCGACGGGAAGCAAGAGGCATTTCAAGCTCGCTCGGTGGTTGGAGGCGTCTACCTGCCACTCCTCGCAAATCACGAAATATGGCAGAAATGGGTGCCTCCTCTTCGGTCAACGGCACTCACCAACAAATGACCAAGCAACGCAGTACATCCCGTGATCTGTCAGATGCGAGAAGAACCAGACTGTCCCTAACGAAAATTCTGCGGAACCCATGGCAGATGGCATCCTCAGGCGAACCGTGAATCTCGAGCAGTTCGAGGGACCTGCTCGAGTCTGGTGAACGAACTTCGTGCTTCGTGTGCAAGGGAGCGACGTTGACCGCTTGTAGTCGCATCCGTATGCTTAAAACCAATTAGAGTTGAGGTGGACAAGGACGAACCTGGTGATCCCATTCAGGCTTTGGACCACGGTGTGGGTGCTCTCGGCCTCTATCTTGTGGGGCTCACCTGCCTTTTCCCAATCGAAGGACTTGCGACTCTATGTTGGGAATAGCAGGGGCAACGACGTCTCTATCATTGACCTGCGCTCGCTGAAAGTGATTGGCCACGTGACGGTTGGCGAGCACGTTCACGGCGTGGCTGTCCAACGGGATGGCCGCAGGCTATTTACCACCAGTGAGACGGATCACACCCTCATCATCTCCGATACTGCGACCTACAAGATCATTGCCACCATCAAACTGCCGGGCAAGCCTAACCAATGCGCCGTAACTCCCGACGGTCGCTACGTCGCCGTGTCGATTCGCGACCGAGACAGTGTTGCCATTGTCAACATTACGCAGCAGAAGATCGTCAAAATACTGCCCGAAAAGGAGCCACACAATGCCCTTAGCAACGGCAGCAATCGATACATCTTTGTCAGCTCCATGGGCTCACACGAGATCGACATCATCGATCTCGACAAAATGGACTATTCCGCTCACATTCCGGTTGGTGGCACGCCGCGTCCGTTCGTCGTCTCCAAAGATGGCGATACGATGTACGTCGCCGTCAGCGACCTGCACGGCTTTAACATCGTGGACATCGATCAGAAAAAAGTGATCGAAAGAGTGGAAATGCCTGCCGAGCATCCGGGATCGCCACGTCCACGACGGTGGGAGCCTCCCGACACGCGGACCCACGGCTTGGCCCTGACTCCCGACGAAACTGAGCTATGGGTCACGAGCTTGTTGGACGATTGCATTTATATCTACGACCTGAAGGCCAAGAAGATCACCGGACGACTGAAAACGGGTGATGGGCCGAATTGGGTGGTCTTCTCCCCCGACGGCAAGTACGGATGCGTCAGCAACACCGACACCGACAACGTTTCAATCTTCAGCGTAAAGGATCGTCGCGAAGTGGCGCGGGTGAAGGTCGGCAAAGTGCCCAAGAGGCTTGTCATTGCGGTATCTCCCGGCGTGGCTCCAACTCCGGAACTTGCCGGAAGATAGTGCAAATTAGTTCAAAACTTGCAGAACCTTGTAGCCGAATGAGGAAAGCGGCACATTGAACTGGATCCTGAACCCTCCCGAACACGGAGCCATTTCCGACCTCGCTTTCGCTGGCAATCTGGGACTGGTTCTATGCAGCCGAAGGCGGCAAACTCTTTCGTCGATCGGTCAAAGTAACAGGCGCGGCGGTTGGCGCTCCAGTGAAGCCGCTCCAGCCTCCTTTGTGAGAGCGTGACCTTCCCGGGAGATTGTGATGAAACGACGTAGGTTTCTCCACGGCGCGGCGCTTGTAGCCGGATCCGCCGCCGCTCGCCGCGCACTAGCCAGCGCATGGCGGCCAATGCAGGAGACACCATCAGCCAGGCTAATTCTGGATCTTACACAGCCACTCGCCATCATTCGTCCTGACTTTCTGGGCCTTGGATATGAGGTCTCCTCAGTCGCACGTCCTGGCCTTCTCAGCCAGCACAACGCTGTGTACGTCCAACTCGTTCGATCATTGGGATCCCGCGGCGTCATTCGAGTGGGGGGCAACACATCGGACTATTCGTCATACGCCCCTACGGCCCAGGCCGTGTCCTCGCCTGAGACTGGGCCCGGTTCAGTAGTCAACGACACTGTGCTCCACGATCTCGGAAACTTCCTCAAAACCACCGGCTGGAACCTCATCTGGGGACTCAATCTCGGCAAAGGAACTGAGCAGGCTGCTGTCCGGGAAGCGAAAGCGGTCCTCGCAGCAACCAGGCCGCATCTCTTCGCGTTCGAAATCGGAAATGAGCCCGATCTCTTTTCTCGCAGCGAAGTCCACCGCAAAAAAGGCTACGACTACGACGACTATCTTCGCGAGTATCGCAGGTTCCGTGATGCGCTCCGGAAAGAGCTACCGGGAATGCCGCTCGCGGGACCGGATGTCGCCGATGCCACCTCATGGGTCACAAGATTTGCCCGGGACGAGGGAAAGAACATCAAGCTGCTTACCCACCACTATTACCGTGAGGGCCAGAACCCCACCAGCAGCATCGACAAGCTGCTTCACCCCGACCCCAAGCTTGACCCCATGCTCGCTCAGCTCAGCGCCGCTACAAAATTCTCCGGGGTTCCCTACCGTATTTGCGAGACCAACTCCTTTTCTGGCGGAGGCAAGCCCGGAGTAAGCGATACTCTCGCCTCGGCTCTCTGGGTTCTGGACTTCATGTTTACAGTCGCGTCAACAGGCTGCGCCGGCATCAATATCGAGACCGGAGTCAACCAGCGAGGCTTCATTAGCTCCTATTCGCCGATCGGCGATGACGAGCACAGGCACTACACTGCGACTCCGGAGTTCTATGGCATGCTGGCGTTTGCTCAAGCCGGCAAAGGCTACCTCACGGCAAAACCAAACTGGGTTTTTTCCCTTTACCACTACCAGAAGCCGACCGGCTGAGGCGTTGCCTTGCCTTCCCATCGGAGTTCTCGGCACTTGATCCTTGCGCGGGAGATGGCGTGGCGTTCGCTCGTATGCTTGAAGGAACGCAATCCCGTCGCTACGGGATTGAAATGGACGCGAACCGGTCCGAGCAGGCCAGAAACCTGGGAATCGAAACGCTGCAGGCGAGCACCTTCGATGTACGCAGCCCGGCGGAAGCATTCTCCCTGCTCTACCTGAACCCTCCGTATGACTTTGAAATCGGTGAGACAAGCAACCAAAGGCTGGAACTGGCCTTTCTGGAGCACACCTATCGCTGGCTCAAGCCGGGCGGCGTCTTGGTATTTGTCATTCCACAGCCACAGTTGCGGGTCTGCGCGAGGATCTTAAGCGAGCACTTTGCCGATCTGGCCGTGTACAGGCTGTCGGACCCTGCCAGTGTGCAATACAAACAGGTCGCAGTCTTGGGCGTGCGGCGCAAGCGACACCAGCACCTGCGAGACTCCGCGCTGCTGGACTGTGTGCGCTGGCTGGAGATGCTGGCGACTAAAAGCGATCTCGAACTCTTGGGCGAGGCGTCTGGAATTCGCTACGACATTCCCGCCTCCGGGCCAGTCACGCTCACTCATATTGGAATTCCGCTCGATGAAGTAGAGGATTTGTTGCCAGAATCGGCAGCCTACCGTCAGGCGAGCCGTGTGCTCCTCCCCAAGCAGCGAGACGTTCGGGGCCGACCGCTCACGCCCCTGCACGGCGGGCATGTCGGCTTGCTCTGTACCGCGGGAATGCTCAATGGAGTCTTTGGCGAAGGAGACGATCGCCACATCGCCCACTGGCGGTCAGTGAAGTTCACCGACCATTGGGAAGAAGAGGAAGAGGACGGAACGAAGATCCTGCACGATCGTGAGCGGTTCTCTCATGAATTGACTCTGGTCTTCGCCAATGGAAAGACTCAGATTCTCACGCATGAAAAGAAGGAATCCGCATGAAGAATGCACATCTCCGGTTCGGCTCGCTCACCTACGTT
>WNFA01009279.1_pt1 | contig 12419 bp, 12 predicted proteins | sample 5400481 | NCBI WGS metagenome assembly WNFA01 (sample SAMN13153340, study PRJNA577476) | soil metagenome | isolation source: 120 cm saprolite under Douglas fir tree site 2 hole 1 replicate 2 | place: USA:California | collected 2015-04-18
AATTGCATCATCGCAGCTGGCGCGAGAAAAGCTTGACAGAACGTTTACAAATCGGTCGGTGAGCTATGTTAGTATCACCAGCAATGAGGTAATTATGGCCCGCCTATATGGGCGCGGACCATCCCGCCGCCCATCGAGCCAAGTTTGTAAGTCCCACTCGGCCCTGCCCTGGACCCTGAGAACCCTTATGCTGCCCGATGAGCATGGCTTCACCGTTTCCCTCTCTTTCTCGCTCTTGCTGGCTATGGTTTTCTGCGTGGTCCCTGCCGCCCGGGCGCAAAGCCCGGTGGACGATGTGCACGTCAGTCCTCGAATCCAGCCGCCACCGCCGCCTGAAAAGGCAATCATGGATCCTTCCTTACGGACGCACACCAAGCCGGTCAAGGTGGACGTCGATCTGGTGCTGGTGCCGGTCACCATCACCGATCCCATGAATCGCCTGGTCACTGGACTGGACAAGGAAAATTTTGCCCTCTTTGAAGGCAAAGATCAGCAGGACATCCGGCATTTTTCCAGTGAAGACGCTCCCGTTTCTCTGGGCGTGATCTTCGACATGAGCGGCAGCATGAGCAGCAAGATCGAACGCGCCCGTGAAGCGGTGATTGAGTTCTTCAAGACCGCCAACCCGCAAGACGAGTTTTTCATGGTCACCTTCGCCGACAAGCCGGAGGAGATTTCCGACTTCACCCAGTCGATCGAAGAGATTCAGGGCAAGCTGGTGTACACGGTCCCCAAGGGGCGCACCGCGTTGCTGGACGCGATTTATCTGGGCGTCAGCAAAATGAGGCAGGCGAAATTTCCCAAGAAGGCCCTGCTCGTCATTTCCGACGGCGGCGACAATCACAGCCGCTACACCGAAGGTGAGATCAAGTCCGTTGTGAAGGAAGCGGATCTATTGATCTATGCCATTGGCATTTACGACCGCTACATGTCCACTCCCGAGGAGCAGTTGGGCCCGGCCCTGCTCAGTGACCTTACCGAACTCACCGGCGGACGGGCGTTTACCATCGATAACCCGAATGACTTGGCCGACGTCTCGACAAAAATAGGGATCGAGCTACGCAACCAATATGTGCTCGGATACCGTCCAAAGAATCCAGCGCATGACGGCAAATGGCGTAAAATAAAGGTAAAGCTGATTCCGCCAAAAGGTTTGCCGCCGCTGCGTGTGTATGCCAAGACGGGTTACTATGCGCCTACCGAATAGTCGTGTCCTGCTTCGGCTGATTACCTTATTTTTGTTCAGCATAGGAGTCTGGGCCCAAAGTACCACAGCACCTGATTCTCCACCCCGCAGCGCTCAGCCAGCGACTCCCCCCGCCCAGACGCCCCCTCAGGAACCTTCCCCGGAACAACAGCCCGGCGCCGAACCTGGCACCTTCGTGTTTCACGCCGATGTGCAGGAAGTCCTGCTGCACGCAACCGTCATTGATGACAAGCAACGCATGATCACCAACCTCGACAAGACCGCCTTCGCCGTATTCGAAAATGGCACGCCCCAGACAATAAAATCTTTCCGTCATGAGGACGTCCCCATCTCGCTCGGCATCGTGATCGACAATTCGGGTTCGATGCGCGAAAAGCGCACCAAGGTGGCCAAAGCCGCAGTCAATCTGGTCCGCGCCAGCAACCCGCAGGATGAAGTTTTCGTGGTCAACTTCAGCGACGAGTATTTTCTCGATCAGCCCTTCACCAGCAAGATTAACCTCCTGCAGGACGCCCTGGAAAAATACGAAACCCGGGGTGGAACGGCTTTGTACGACGCGGTGGTGGCCTCGGCGGACGAACTGAAAAGGCACGGCAAGCTGCAGAAGAAAATTTTGTTCGTGGTGACCGATGGCGAAGACGATGCCAGCCGGGAATCGCTCGAGCAGGCGGTTCGACGATTACAGGAAGAAAATGGACCGACGGTGTATGCCATCGGATTATTGAGCGACGAAAGGCAAAGGCGGGCAAAGCGCGCTCTGCAAACCATGGCCGAGCGCACCGGAGGGATTGCTTTCTTCCCCCGTACCCTGGACGAGGTCGATGCCATCAGCAGCGCCGTCGCCCGCGACATCCGCAATCAGTACACCATCGGCTACAAACCCACCACACCCAAGAGCGTGGGAGGATATCGCAGCATCCGGGTCGACGCTCGCGCCTCGGGACACGGCAAGCTCACGGTCCGAACCCGCAGCGGCTACTACGCCGGCCAGGAGCAAGCCGCCGGTGGCGGAAATTAGAAAAGCACCTGGCACTTAGCAATTGGCACTTGGCTTAAGGCCTTTGGCTAAATGCCAATTGCTAACTGCCAAGTGCTGATTCACCACAATTGACGCTCTGCCCCTGCTTTCGTACCCTGTAGGGTGAGGACAAAAACCATCGCAGCCTCTCGCCTGCGCGTCACCGACGACATTTCCCAACTGGTCGGCGAGACTCCCATCCTGCAACTGAAGAAGTTGGTTCCCGGCGATGTGGCGGGCATCTACGCCAAGCTGGAATACCTCAATCCCGGCGGCAGCGTGAAAGATCGCGCCGCCAGCGGAATTATTCTGCGTGCGGAAGAAGAAGGCCGGCTTAAGCCCGGTGGCACCATCGTCGAAGCCACCGCCGGGAACACCGGCATCGGTCTGGCGCTCATCGGAGTTCAACGCGGATACAAAGTTGCCCTCTTTGTGCCGGAACGTTTTTCCGAGGAAAAGGTCACGATCATGCGAGCCCTCGGAGCCGAGGTGACGCGCACTCCGGACGCTGAGGGCATGCAAGGCGCCATCCGTCGGGCCAACGAGTTCGTTACGCGTACTTCCGGCGCGTTCATGGCCGCCCAGTTCGACAATCCCGCCAATCCCGACTATCACTACGAAACCACGGCGCCGGAAATCTTCGAACAAATGGAAGGGCGCATCGATGCCCTGGTCATCGGCTCCGGGACAGCAGGCACATTCACCGGCGTAGCCCGCTTCCTGAAGGAATACCTGCCGCAGGTGCTGGCCTATGCCGTGGAAACCCAGGGCTCGGTACTGGGCGGTGGCAAACCCGGGCCTCACAAGGTGGAAGGCATCGGCGCCAGCTTCATACCAGGCAATTTTGATCGCTCCGTGTGCGACGAAGTCATCTTGGTAACCGACGCGGACGCTTTCGCCATGGTCAAGGAACTCGCAGCCCGTGAGGGCGTGCTGTCCGGCTCCAGCGGCGGAGCCAACGTGGTTGCATCGCTACAGGTGGCCCGCCGCCTGGGACCAGGCAAACGGATCGTAACCATGATTCCGGATTCGGCCGAACGGTATCTCTCGAAAAAAATCTTTGAAGGAGGAATTTGATTCAAGCTATCAGCAAAATCTCGGCCCTGAGAACTGAGAACTGAAAACTGAAAACTGACGAACCAGAAACAGCTCTATCTGAAGTCTGATCTCTGGTATCCGAGATCCGAAGAAAATCTGAGATCTGACATCTGACATCTGAAAGCTGATAGCTGATAGCTTCCCCATGCCCAAGAATAAACAACCAGGTTTCGCCACCAAAGCCATTCACGCCGGTCAGGAGCCCGACCCCGAAACTGGCGCGGTCACTGTTCCCATCTATCCAACCTCCACCTACGTCCAGCAGGAACTGGGCAAGAACAAGGGATACGAATACGCCCGCGTCTCCAATCCCACCCGCACCCGGCTGGAAGAAAATCTGGCCGCCCTGGAAGGTGGAATCGCATCCCGCGTTTTCGCCAGCGGGATGGCGGCGATCAACGCCATCTGCACCATGTACAAGTCCGGTGATCACGTGGTCTGCGGCAACGATCTCTACGGCGGCGTGCCTCGTCTCTTCAACCAGGTGCTGGCCAACTTCGGTATGGAGTTCAGCTACGTTGACACTTCCGATGCGCGAAATGTAGACCGCGCCATCCGAAAAAATACCCGCATGGTCTACGTAGAGACGCCCACCAATCCCCTCATGTCGCTCACCGACATCGAAGCCGTCAGCCAGGTTTGCCGGCGCAAAAAAGTAGAGTTGGTCGTGGACAACACCTTCATGTCGCCCTACTTCCAGCAGCCGATTGCATTGGGAGCCGACATGGTCGTTCACTCCACCACAAAATTCCTGAATGGCCACAGTGACGGCCTCGGCGGCGTTGTGGTTTGCACCACCAAACAGCAGGCGGAAAAACTGGCCTTCGTACAGAAAGCCGCGGGAGCCATTCTGTCTCCCTTCGAGTGCTGGCTGGTGCTGCGCGGAGTCAAGACCCTGGCCGTGCGCATGGAACAACATGACCACAGCGGACGTTTCATCGCCGAGTTTTTGGCCCGGCACAAGAAAGTAAAAAAGGTTTTTTATCCCGGCCTTCCCGAACATCCGCAGTACGAACTGGCCCAGCGCCAGATGACGGGCTTCGGCTCCATGATCACATTCGAGACCGGATCACTCTCCAATGCGAAAAAAATGTTAAAGAAAGTACGCGTATGTTCGCTGGCGGAGTCGCTGGGAGGAGTGGAGACGTTGATCTCGCATCCCGCCACCATGACCCACGCCGCGCTGGGAGAGAAGGGCAGAAGAGAAATCGGAATTACGGATGGTCTGGTGCGCATCTCGGTGGGAATCGAGAACGTGGAGGACATTATGGACGATCTCGACGATGCACTGGCCGCAATGTGAAACTGTAGATCTCGTGACCCAGTCCGCACCCAACTTCGCCCGCGAGTGGAACTCATCCGAGTACCACCGCCTCTCTCAGCCGCAAGTCAGTTGGGGGAAAAAGGTCCTGTCCCGACTGCGCTTGCGCGGCGACGAGTTGCTGCTCGATGCCGGCTGCGGCACCGGCCGCCTTACCGCCGAGTTGCTGCAAGCCCTGCCACGCGGACGTGTGGTTGCGCTCGACATTTCGCAAAACATGCTGCGCTCCGCCCGCGAATATTTGCAGCCGCAATTCGGCGAGCGGGCTCAGTTGGTCATCGCCGACCTGCTGGACCTCCCGTTTGCCGCCGCCTTCGACGGCATCGTCAGCACCGCGGCGTTCCATTGGGTGCTCGATCACGACCGTCTGTTCCGCGGTTTGTTTCAGTCGCTCCGCCCAGGAGGCTGGTTGCAGGTCCAGTGCGGTGGCGGCGCCAACTTGGCTCGCCTGCGAGAACGTATGACCACCCTTGCGCTTTCCCCAAAGTACGCGCCGTTCCTGGCGAACTTCCCTTCACCCTGGCTCTTCCAAAACGCTGAGGACGCCGCAAAAACATTGCAGCGCGTCGGATTCATAGATGTCCGAACCGATCTCGAAGCCGCCCCCACACTCCTCGAAGATCGCCTGCATTACATGGAATTTCTAAAAACAGTCATAGTGCGCACCCACCTGGAACGCATCCCCGACGCAGACCTGCGCCAGCAGTACCTCTCCGCCCTGGCCGACCAGGCGGCGGCCGACAATCCTCCTTATATGTTGGACTATTGGCGGCTCAACCTGAGCGCCACAAAACCATCGCGTGGCGCCAGGCAGCTTTGATTTCTAGTTGCGCCCACCCCGGTTCCCCCATCTGTCTCAAGTTACCAAGGTCGCAGTGCCATCGAATTCTTGCCCAGGCGCAACTTTTCGCGATATCAAGGGTTCAAACGTTGTAGGCCGAACCTATGGGGGGAAAACATGCGTAGAAGTCTCTGCTTGAGCGTTTTCGTGATTGCAGCTGCACTGTTTGCTGTGGGTCAAAGCGACGTGAATCAGGATCGGAGAGATCTTCACCAGGATCGTCGCGACCTGCGGCACGACCAGCGGGACTTGAATCATGACCGCGTAGACCGGAACAGAGATATCCGTGACATCCACCACGACCAGGCGGATATTGCCAAGGATCGACGAGAACTGCGGCACGATGAGCGAACCGGCGACACCGCGGGTGCGGCGAGAGAGCGGGCCGACATCGCCCGTGACCGCCACGACTTGCGCAAAGATGATCGCGACCTGCACGCTGATCGCCGTGACCTTCATCACGACCACCAGGACATCCGGCACGACCGTCGTGACATCCAGTATGATCGCCGCGATCTCCGCCACGACCACCACGAATAAAAAAGTAGCGCCGGCGTCTCGCCGGCTGTCGCGAGGGCGTCCCGCCTCGCAAACTGCCAGCAGCACACCGGCGCTACTTTACTGATTGTCCAATCCAGCTGAGATACCCCACGCTGCCGTCTTCGATCGAAACGCTAATGCATTCCGGCACATCGTAAGAATGCAATTCAACAATCGCATCCCGCACACGTTCAAACGCCGTCCCCGTGGTCTTGATAATCAGCAGCCACTCCTCAGCCTCCTCAATCTCACCCTCCCAGCGGTAAATCGAGCCAACCTGAGGCACGATGTTTACGCAGGCCGCCAAAAGCCGCTCCACCAGGGCGCGTCCAATCCTGCGAGCTTCGTCTTTCGAACCTGCGGTCGTGAGGACGAGTATCTTGTCGGTCATAAAATCTCGTGTGGTCGCGGACCTGTCCTGAGCGAAGTCGAAGGGAACTCGCCCGCGCGCCTTCAGTGATTTCAGCTGCAGGTCAGAGCTTATCATCCGATCGCGGCGGCCTGGGACCGGGGATCGCGCGCGACGGGTTCTGTAAGCCCTGGGCCATTTGCCGAAGTTGGTTCCTCCGGCAGGTTGGGTTAGAACTTCCGCTTGACGCGAGAGGCAAGGGGAAGTTCACTGAAAGGTTGCAGAAAAAGGCCGGCAGCACAGAAGAGCTGGTAAAACTATGCGCGGCAACTGAGCAATGAATCTTCGAATAAAGCGGCCAGAAATCCGGATTGTGCCACGCGCCCATCGCGGCTTGAGCGCTCTGGTCGAGCACGCCCCGCAAGCTGAAGCCTTCGGTGATCGCCTGACCGAGAAGCTGCGCCCCGTCTTCTCCTGGCTGTATGGCGCCCGGCGGCGCCTCGCCACCTCCGGAGTCGCCGTGGTCACAGTGTGGTTGTTCCTCCACGTAATGTTTGGCGCCAACGGCATGGTGGTCTACCGCCAGAAGCGTAGCGAATATCAAAGCCTCAGCCGGGAAATCGACCAACTGCAGACGGAAAATGACCACTACACCGGGCAAATTACGGCGCTCCAGTCCGACCCCAAGACCATCGAGAAGGAAGCCCGCGAACAGCTGCACTATGCCCGTCCCGGCGAGGTCGTCTACGTCGCCCCCGCGCCCCCGTCAGTCCCGATGCCTGCTACCGACGCCGCCCGGAAGTAGAACATCACCCAGACCGCTGACAAGTCCCCGCCCGGCTTGTGGTATGCTGCGCTGGAAAAAGTGGTGGGGATTGAGGACTGACGAGTAACCGAGTACCACTTCGCCACGTCAATCTATGTAGCAGCGAGCGCGGCGAGTGCCGCCACAATCTGCGGCTCCGGCCGCCAAAAAAAGAGGAGTTCAAGTTATGAAGAAACTATTACTCATCTGCATCGCCCTCTCCGTGTTGTTTCTGATGGTGGCCGTAGTAATGGCCGACGACATGGGCAAAGCTCAGACCGTGAACGGCTGGGTCAGCGATTCCAAATGCGGCGCCAAGGGCGCAAATGCAGGCGCAGCCGCCTGCACCAAGAAATGCATCGAAGGCGGAGCCAGCGCGGTAGTGGTAACTGACGGCGATAACAAAGTCCTGACCGTCGACAACGCCGATGCGCTCAAGGGACACGAAGGCCATCACGTGGCCGTCACCGGGCACGTAAAAGGCGATTCCATTCACGTGGAAAGCGTCAAGATGTTGTGATTTGAAGTAAAGTAGCGCCGGGCGTTCAGTAAGTAAAACCAGTGGTCCGTTTCCAGTTTCTGGACCAAAACTGGGAACTGGGAACTAGAAACTGCCCACTGGTTTTACCCCATCCCGGATGGCTCAGGACAGGCTCGCCGGCAGCATAAAGCCTTGGGGCGGCGGCGCTACATTAAATGATGTGAGTCGAACCAAAGGGGAACAGGTGGAACAGGCCGGCAAATTCAGCCCCTGAGGTACTCTTCGACAATCGCTGAAATCACCGCACCACACCTTCCAGCGGTGAGCTCGCCGTGGCATAAAGCTTCCTCGGCATGCGGCCAGCAAGATAGGCCTGTCGCCCCGCCAGCACCGCGTGCTTCATCGCCTCGGCCATCATCACCGGATCCTGCGCCGCTGCAATTCCCGTATTCATCAGCACCGCGTCCGCTCCCAGTTCCATGGCAATCGCGGCATCGGAAGCTGTCCCCACACCCGCATCCAGGATCAGCGGTACTCCGGTGATCATCTCGCGCAAAATCCGGATATGGGCCGCATTCTGGATCCCCAGGCCGCTGCCAATCGGCGCTCCCAGCGGCATTACTCGAGTCGCCTCCAGCGTTGCCTGCACATCGGGATAAAGCGTCGCCTGGTCGCCAATCACTTCCAGCTTCACCCAGTCGGACAGCCCGACTTCCCGCCCCAGCCGCGCCGCCCGGATGGCCTCATCCGCCGTGTAGCACCCGGCTGTATTGGGCAAAAGAAAATATTTCTTCGGATCAAGATAATCCAGCAGCGATTCCTTGCTGCGATCCAGATTCACTCGCCGCACCGCCACCGTCACCATGTCGGCCCCGCTGGCCTCGAGCGCCCGCGCGGTTTCCTGAAATGATTTGTATTTCCCCGTCCCCACGATCAGGCGGGAACGAAACTCGCGTCCGGCAATAATGAATGGATCGCTCATACATCTATTGTAAGGGATATGTGAGCTGTGTGGCGTGGACCTGTCCTGAGCGAAGTCGAAGGAGCTCCGCCCGCGAGAAAAGTGTCCACCACGGTGGCGTCGCACTTTCTACTTTCGCAACGCCACGATCATAGCTTCCAGACCGTTCCAGGCAATCTGCACTCCAATGCACATCAGCACGAACGCGATCACGCGCAAGATTCCCTGCGCGGTTTGGGGCGCGATTTTCTGGGTGATTTTCGGAGCATACGTATAGCACACCCAGACGATCAGACTCAGTGCCAGAACCGCGGTCGCGATGCCCACATGACCCAGCACATTGGCCACCACCCGGGTATTCGACGCATGTGCGCTCAGGGTCAGGGTGACTACGATACAACCGGGTCCGGCCGTGACCGGAAAAGTTAACGGATAGAAAATCTTGTCTTCCAGCTCCCCGCCGCCGCTGGCGTCCGCCGCGGTCTGCTTGGCTGCCTTTCCTTCATCCTTGTCGTTCAGCAACCCCCATCCCATTCCTGCCAGAACAAACCCTCCAGCCAGTTGCACCACGGGAAGCGAGATGCCGAAAAATGTCAAAATCGCGGCCCCCACCAGCTCAATCACGAGCAGGAAGAGTACTGTGTCGATGGCCACCCTGCGCGCGAGGTCGCGAAACACCTCAGTCGGCGCGCTGCCCACCACCCCAAGGAAAATCAGCGCCGACCCCAGCGGATTAATGACGGGCAGCAGGGCACTGAACGCGAGCACAAAATATTTCAGGACCAGCGACATTTTGAGGCAAGCATCATACCCAAATTCCAGCCAGCGACATATTTTTCTTTGGGAAAACTGATCCTATGTAATCTGATCGCGTGGTCGCGGCCGACTGGTCCGCGCGGACGCCCTCTTCAAGCTCGGCGTGCCCCGTCCTCGTCTCTCCGTTTTTTGGAGAGACAAGGCGGGTGAGGGACGGGCCAATGATGCACCGTCTCGAAAATCACAAGACGCGAGGCACCCTTCGATCTTCGGACGCCAGAGTGAGCCGCCTACTCCATCTCAAACGCCAAGTACTGCAACCCGCCATCCCGCTCAACCTGCAAAACCACCGCAGCGCCGGGTTTCAGATCGCGCACTATGCTGCGCAGCGTTTCCACCGAATCAATCGCCTTAGTGTTGAGCGAGTGAATGATGTCCCCAGTCTGCAGCCCACTCTCGGACACGATGAGATCGGCGGCCCGGCCCACTACCACGACGCCGCCCGGAATGCGAAGCCCGCCGACCGCGGACCGAAGCTGATCCGTAATGTCCACGGCCAGCACGCCTAGGCGTGGGACCAGACTCTTCTCCGGATCAGTCGCATCCATCAGCAAGTCCATCTGATCGTGCTTCTCCACGGCCGGAACGTAAAGAATTTTTTTCTCTGCCTTCGTACCCACCCCGCGCAGAATCTCCAGCTTCAGCAAGCGATCAGGATTGTGCAGATAAGTCGCGGCCGTGAGCGCTGACATGACCTCGATCGGCCGGTCGTCGGCGGTGAGCACAATGTCCTGCACCATCACGCCAGCGGACTCGGCCGGCCCACCCGGTACAACATCATCCACGATCACGCCCCACGACTGCGGCAGTCCCAGGCCCTCCGCCAGGGTCTGCGAGATCTCCTGCGCCCCGGCGCCAATCTCGACGTGGTGTACGTGCCCGTACTTGCGCAAGCTGCGATAAACGAAGCTGACCACCCGCGCCGGAATGGCAAAACCCAACCCTTCGCTTCCTCCACTCTGCGAGAGGATGAAAGTGTTGAGACCCACCACATAGCCATCCATGTCCACCAGCGGGCCGCCGCTATTGCCGGGATTGATGGGCGCGTCGGTCTGAACGTAGTTCAGAGATTTTGTGGGATCGGCCCGACGTGCCACCGCACTGATCACACCCATGGTGACCGAGTTCTGCAAACCCTCAGGACTGCCCACCGCCAGCACCAACTGCCCCACTCGAATGTTCTGTGGTTCTTCCAGCGACAGCGTGGGCAGGTTGGTCTGCTCAATCTTGAGCAAGGCCAGGTCACTCTCCTTGTGCACCCCGATGAGCTTGGCATCCAGCACCTGGCGTTTGCCCGCTGCCGTATTGGAACCGGAGCTCGCCGACATGGGCAACGCCACTCGAATGCGCTGCGCTCCCTCCACCACGTGGGCGTTGGTCATGATGTAACCGTTCGAGTCGACAATCACGCCCGACCCGACCGCATGCTGCCGCACAATCAGCGCCGCCTCGCCCCGCCCGCCTTCGCTCAACGGCCCGTATCCGGTAGTCTGAATCTGCACCACAGCGGGCGAGACCTTGGCCGCCAACTCCTCCAGCGCACGGTTCATCTGGCGCAGAATGTCGGGACTGTCAGCCGCACGCACCTCAGGCGTACCCAGCTTCGGTTTTCCTGATGTCTTGTTGGCTTGCGGCTGGCCCTCGGCTTGTTGAGCAAGGCTCTGTTGGGCCAAGCTCTGTTGGGCAAAGATTGGTGTGGTCGCCAGTGACAACAGAAGAATGAGCGCTTTGACACCGCAGGTTCGGCCAGACACAAACGCACTAGACATGCGAAGTTGCTCCGTAAGCACAATAAATTGGATGAGAGAGCGTACGACGAGGATGTAGGAGATTACCAGTGTCGAGCTCCGAAGCCTCATCCTTGCGGTCTTTTCTGGTGGAGCTCGTCATCCTCTGGTGGAGCTTGTCATCCTGAGGAGGCAGGTCTTCGCTTCGCGAAGACCAACGACGAAGGACCCATGCATTTGGCGGTGTCCCCGCGGGTGCCCCACGTCCCGCGGTTTTCGAGACGTGGGAGGATCCAAGTCTAGGAAACCAACCACGATGTTAAGACTCTGAACTCGGCAGGAAGGCGGAAATCAGGTTTTCTCCCAAGCCCACTACCGCCCCATAAATCGCGGCTTCCACACCGGACGCCACCGCGCAAAGCAAAGCGGAATCGCGTCGTCCACCGGTTCGCGCTCCTCGCCATCGCCAATAGATTCCTCACCCGCCTCCTCACCACGAAACACCTGCCAGGCCTCGCGATATTTCTCAAACCGCGCCGCCTTGCACCCGTCGTCCGGATAAAGCCGCAGACTCGTCCCCTGCGCCAACGCCCCCACCGGCAGCACGTACCACACATCCAGAGGAACAATGTGCGCCGCCAGCACGTCAATATCGTCCGCCGTGTAAACCACTTTGTTCTTCCCATACACAAAATGGATCGGCTGAATATGGTACCCACCCGCCCGCTCCGTCGCCGTGCACTTGATCTGCACCCGCCACAACCGCCTCCCCGAATCCAGGACAAAGTCATAGCGCTCACTATCGCCCCAGGGCTTGGTCACCCGAAAACCCAGCCCGACGGCTTTGTGCAGAAACGCCGCCTCCGAAAGCTCCCCAGTCCGCTTGCTGTTGCGAGTCCCCGCGTCATTCAGCGGCACATTTGAATCATCCGATTGTCGCGACATAATAGCTAAACCTTGAATTAATAAGATTGGTATAAACGACTGAAAACAAAACGTACGAATCCATAGAACCCGTGCCAGACGACTCCATCTTCAGTTATCGCGCGAAACCAAAAATGAGGTCAAGCAAATAGGGCCCTGCCAGAAAATGACAAGGACATCCAGGCCAGTCCTGTGTGGCTCCTGTGTGGTCGCGGGCGACTCGCCCGCGTGAGCTCAAGAGCAACCGACGAACCCGCCTCACCCCAACCCACGTAGGGGCGGACGCCCTCGTCCGCCCAGCCGAGCAAAGCTCGGCAGCCTAAACCTGGCT
>WNFA01007058.1_pt1 | contig 12417 bp, 8 predicted proteins | sample 5400481 | NCBI WGS metagenome assembly WNFA01 (sample SAMN13153340, study PRJNA577476) | soil metagenome | isolation source: 120 cm saprolite under Douglas fir tree site 2 hole 1 replicate 2 | place: USA:California | collected 2015-04-18
TTGCGCAACCGCATCGTCATCTCGCCGCTGTGCCAGTATTCGGCGGCCGAGGGCATGGCCAATGACTGGCATTTCGCGCATCTCGCGCGCTTCGCGCTGGGCGGCGCCGGCGCGGTCTTCGTCGAGGCGACGGCGGTCAATCGCGACGGCCGCATCACCCATGGCGACATGGGCTTGTGGTCGGACGCGCATATCGCGCCGTTGCGGCGCATCGCCGATTTCGTGCGCTCGCAAGGCGCGGCGCCGGCGATCCAGCTCGCCCATGCCGGGCGCAAGGCCAGCATGCAGCGCCCGTGGCACGGCAACGGCCCGCTCGACGACAGCGACCGCGCGCGCGGCGAGGATGTCTGGCGCATCGTCGCGCCGAGCGCGCTGGCGATGGACGCCGGCTGGCTCACGCCGGTCGAGCTATCGCGCGCGGAGGTGGCGGATCTGCGCGAGCATTTCCGCCGCGCCGCGCTGCGCGCCGCCGCTGCCGGCTTCGCCATGCTCGAAGTGCATGGCGCGCACGGCTATCTGCTGCACTCGTTCCTGTCGCCGCTGTCGAACCGGCGCGACGACGCCTATGGCGGCGACCGCGCCGGCCGCATGCGCTTCCCGCTGGCGATCGCTGAGACGGTGCGCGCCGCCTGGCCCAAGGACCGGCCGATGTTCTTCCGCGTCTCGTCGGTCGACGGCATCGACGGCGGCTGGACGCTCGACGACACGGTAACGCTGGCGCGCGAGCTCAAGGCGCGCGACGTCGATGTCGTCGATTGCTCGTCCGGCGGCATCGCCGGCTCGGCGACGGCGGCGCGCATCGCGCGCCATCCGGGCTTCCAGGTGCCGTTCGCCGAGCGCATCAGACGCGAGGCGGGCATCAAGACCATGGCCGTCGGCTTGATCCTCGAGCCCGAGCAAGCCGAGGCGATCTTGCAGAACGGCCAGGCCGACCTCATCGCCATCGGCCGCCAGGCGCTCCACGACCCCAACTGGCCGCTCCACGCCGAGCGCGCGCTCTTGCGCGATGCCGCCGATTTCGAGCACTGGCCGGTGCAGGCGGGATGGTGGCTCGAGCGGCGCGAACGCAGCCTGCGCGCGCTGCAGGCGGAGCCGGCGCGCAGTCAGAGCTAGCGGCGAAAGATTCGAACGGGGCGCGCGCGAGCGCCCAGCGGAATATTAACCATAGTCGCGCCAAATCCTTTGCTCGACCCCGGACGGTTCGGATCTTGCGAGGATGGGCGCGGTGCAGCTGTTGTTTGCCATGGGCCGGCGGGCCTGTCGATGCGGCGCCAAGGCGCGCGTGTCGCGAAGCCGTGCGCGATGATCGCCGCGCGCCTGCAGATGTCGTCGCCGCCGACCGGGCCCTTCGCGGATGACGCGGCCGGGCTCGCGTATTTCGCAACCGATCTCCATTACGAGCATCTCGTCGCGCGCCTGTGCCGAAATCTGGCGGCGACGCGCGGTTTCATGCTCGTCAGCGGCATGCCCGCGCCCGACGGCGAGCTGGTCGAGCGCGCGTTCAACGCGCGCAAGGACGCGCCGCACCGCGCCACGCTGGTGCGCTGCCGGGCGGGGATGACGCTCGACGCGCTCACGCGCGCCTATGGCCGCCAGCTCGGGCTCAAGGACGACGCCGACGGCGCGCACCAATGGTCGCTGCTGTCGCGCTTGATGGAAGATTCGCGCAAGGGCGTGGCGCGCGTTCTCGTGCTCGAGAACGCCGACGCCCTCGACGACCGCAGCTTCGACGAGCTGCACCGCTTCGCCACGCTGGACGAACCGCATTTCCTGCCGGTAGTGCTGCTGACCGCGCGCAGTTTCGCGGCACGACTCGACTCGCCCGGCCTGCAATTCCTGCAGCCGGCGATCGTCGCGCATCTGGCGCTGCAGCATCTCGAGCCCGAGGAAGTGGCGGCGTTCGTCCGCTACCAGCTCAACGCCACCGACGGCCGCCACGAGGCCGCGTTCACGCGCGAAGCCATCGCCGCCATCGCCGACGCCGCCAAGGGCGACCCGGCGGCGGTCAATCGGCTGGCGCGGCAAGCCGCCGGGATGCTCGGGCGCCGCCACGGTCCCGTGAGCCCGCTGGCGCCCGCCGTTGCGGCGGCGGCGAAGCCGAAGCCGCCGATGCCGGAGCCTTGGAACGCGGCGAACCTGATCGAGGCGGCGCGCCCGCCTGCGCCCAGGAAAGCGGCGGAGCGCGCAGCGGCGCCCGCGAACGCTGCCGCCGCCACCCGTGACAGCGCGGCACCGGCGGCGTCGCGCTCGGCGGCATGGCTCGCGCGCGCCCGCGACGTGGTGCCGGCGGCGACCATCGCCGGCTACATCCTGCTCGCCGCTGCGTCGGCGGCGGCGCTCTTCTACCTGCTCGCGCCCGACGCCGATCGCGACGCGGCGACGCTCGCGGCGCAGGCGCCGCAGATCCAGACGATGATCGCGGGAGAAATACCGGCGCCCGCGCCACGCTTCGCGACGCCGGCGGCGACGGAAGCGCCGCCCGCCGGTCCGCCCGCTCCGGAAAACGCCGAGCCGCCGCCGGAGCCGCCGCAGCCCAGCGCCTCGGCGCGACCGGCGGCCGCGCCGCCCGCCGCTGCGGCGCATGCCCTGGCCGCGATCGAGCCGGCGGCACGCGCCAAGCCGCCGGGCGAGGCCGTCGCCACGGTCGAGGCCGAGCCGGCGCCGATCCCGCCGCGCGCCGCCGACAAGCCGCCGAGCGCCGCGGCGGCGCCGCTGGTGCGCCGCGGCGAGGAGCTGCTGGCGTCCGGCGACATCGTCTCGGCCCGCCATTTCTTCGAGCGCGCCGCCGAGGCGGGAGACGCCGCCGCCGCGTGCGGGCTGGGCAAGAGCTACGACCCGCTGTTCCTGCAACGCGTCGGCACGCGCGGCGTCGTCGGCGATCCCGCGAAAGCCGTCGACTGGTACCGCCGCGCGGCGCGCGCCGGCAGCAACGAGGCGGCGGCGCGGCTGGCGCGGCTCCTGGTGAAATTCCCGCGGTAGAGGCCGCCGGCGCTGCCGGCAATTGAGATCGGATGGTGACATCATGAGACTGCCGAGAGCGACCCTTCGCCGCCTGCTTCGCTGCTCCTGCCGCATCGCCGCGGCGGCTGTCGTGACCGGCGGCGCGCTCGCCGCCGCCCGCGCCGAGACGCTGGTCGAGCGCACCAATCGCGGCCTGGTCGAGATGATCACCGACGGCGACAGCGCCGCGATCGACATGGCCCGCGATTTGGCCAGCGTGCTCGACGACGGCGCGACCAGGCGCGTGCTGCCGGCGGTGGGCTACGGCGGGGTGCAGGATTTGATCGACCTCAAGGCGCTGCGCGGCATCGATATCGGCATCATCCAGTCCGACGCGCTCGATTACGCGAAGAAGCGCAAGGCCCTGCCGGGCATCGAGAACGTGATGACCTACATCGCCAAGCTCCACAACGAGGAGCTGCACGTGCTGGCGCGCGCCGAGGTCAAGAGCCTCGACGATCTCGCCGGCAAGAAGGTCGATTTCACCGGCGGCGCCGTGGTGACCGGGCGCAACGTGTTCAACCTGCTGCACGTCAAGATCGAGCCGGTGTTCGAGGACCGGGCGCGCGCGCTCGAGAAGCTGAAAGCCGGCGAGATCGCCGCGCTCGCCTATGTCGCCGCCAAGCCGACGGCGCTGTTCGAGCGGCTGCGCGACGGCGACGGGCTGCACTTCCTGCCGGTCCCGCTCACGCCCGAGCTCGCCGCGGCTTACGTCCCGGCGCGGCTCACCGGCGAGGACTATCCGCGCCTCGTCGCCGCCGATGCGCCGGTCGACACCATCGCTGTCGGCGCGGTGCTGATGGTGGCGCCGCTGCAGCCCAACACCGAGCGCTACGGCAACGTGGCGAATTTCGTCGAGGCGTTCTTCACCCAGTTCCCGCATCTCCAGGAAGCGCCGCGCCACCCGAAATGGGCGGAGGTCAATCTCGCGGCGGAGCTGCCGGGCTGGAAGCGCTTCCCCGCCGCCGATGCCTGGCTCAAGCGCAATGTCGTCGCCGCCGCGCCGGCGATCGACGACAAGGAGATGCACGAGATCTTCGCCAAATTCCTCGACGAGCGCAGCCGCCTCGCCGGCGGCAAGGCCATGTCGGCGCCGGAGAAGGACCAGCTCTTCGACCAGTTCCGCCGCTGGCAGACCGGCGCGCTGCGCTGAGTCGAGCCCGAGCCTTCGCCGAGCCCGTTTGTTGGGAGGATTGCGCGTGTTCCTGCCGCCCCGCCTGAAGCTGCCGTGCCGCGCCGCATTCATCGGCGTGGCGGTCGCGCTTGCCTTCGCCACCGCGTCGCCGGCCGCCGAGAGCGGCGCGGCCGCGCCCAAGCGCGGCGGCACGCTGGTCTTCGCCGTCGAATCCGAGCCGGCCAATTACGACTGCCACGCCAACGTCTCCTTCGCCTTCCTCCACCCGATCGCGCCGCATTATTCGACGCTGCTCAAATTCGACGCCGACAGCTACCCGGCGGTCAGCGGCGACCTCGCCGAGTCCTGGACCGTGTCGCCCGACAAGCGCGTCTACAGCTTCAAGCTGCGCCCGAACGTGCTGTTTCATGACGGCACGCCGCTCACCGCGGCCGACGTCAAGGCGAGCTACGAGCGCATCGTGCATCCGCCGGAAGGCGTGTTCTCGGCGCGGCAGGCGACCTACACGGCGATCTCCGCCATCGAGACGCCCGACGCACGCACCATCATCTTCCGCCTGAGCTGGCCCGAGGCGGCGATGCTCGCCAATTTCGCTTCGCCCTGGAACTGCATCTACAGCGCGGCGAAGCTCAAAGAGGATCCGCTCTTCCCCCAGACGCACGTTCTCGGCAGCGGCCCTTTCGCCTTCGTCGAGCACGTCAAGGGCGATCACTGGTCGGGCAAGCGCTTCGACAAGTATTTCCTGAAAGACCGGCCCTATCTCGACGGCTACGAGGCGCGCTTCCTCGCCGGCGCCAAGGTCGTCGACGCCATGGAGAAGGGCGAGATCCTCGCGCAGTTCCGCAGCTTCACGCCGGCCGAGTGCGACCGGCTCCAGGCGTCGCTCGGCGACCGCATCGAGACCGCCGAGAGCCCGTGGCTGATCAATCTGCTGCTGGTCTTCAACACCAAGCGCCCGCCCTTCGACGACGAGCGCGTGCGGCGCGCGCTGTCGCTCGCCATCGACCGCTGGCAGGCGGCGGAGAGCCTCGCCAACACGACCTACATGAAATTCGTCGGCGGCGTCATGCGGCCGGGCTTCGCCATGGCGACGCCCGAGGCGGAGCTGGCGGCGCTGCCGGGCTTCGCGCACGACATCGCCGCGTCGCGCGCCGAGGCCAAGCGCCTGCTGGCGGCAGCCGGCGTCAAGAACCTCAGGATCGCCCTCGTCAACCGCGACGTGCCGATCCCCTATGGCCCGGGCGCCGACTACGTCGCCGCGGCGTGGCAGGAGATCGGCGTCGGCGTCAGCGAGAAGCGCCTCAGCACCAAGGAGTGGGAAGCGGCGCTCAAGGCCGGCGAGTTCGACGCCGCCTTCGACTTCGCCGGCGATTATTTCGACGATCCCACATTGCAGCTCGCCAAATACATCTCGCGCGACCTGTCGCCGGTCAACTACTCGGGCGCCACCGACCGCCTGCTCGACGCGCTCTTCGTCGGACAGGCGGTGACGCCGGATTCGCGCCAGCGCGCCCGGATCGTGCGCGACTTCGAGCGGCGTGCGCTCACTTCCGCCAATGCCGTGCCGATCCTGTGGTGGAACCGCATCATCGCCAATTCGGCGCGGGTCAAGGGCTGGTCGGTGACGCCCAGCCACTACCTCAACCAGGACCTCACCGGCGTGTGGCTCGAGCCGCCGCCGTCCCATGCCTGCGCCGATGCGGGGCGGTGTTGAGGCGATCGGCGAGCGGCTAAGAGCGCCGCTTCGGGCGCTCCCAGAATTTCCCGAGGCGGGCGATGCCGGCGAGCAGACCGGCCAGGGTCCGATCGAGTCCTGCCGCCCGGGGCGAGCGCCGCACGGGCCAAAGCGGCAGTCGAAGTCGGCGCCGGGCCGGGACATCGAGGCGCAGGAGAAGCTGGACCAGCCCGTCTTCGCCGACTAGGCGTGCGGCGCGCGCCGGCGCCATCCAGCGCGTCACGCGCTGGCCCTTCTCCGGCCAGTCGCTGAGCTGGTGCTCGACCTCCAGCAGATAGGCCTCGACCTCGAAGGTGGTCAGGGCGCCGGATCTCAGGCGCTTCTTGTAGCGATAGGTGCCGAGCGGGCTTTCGCCGATCCTCCCGACGACGCCGGCTTCCTCATACGCCTCCTTGGCGGCGCAGGCGTGAGGCGTCAGGTCCTTCTCGGGCCAGCCCTTGGGGATGATCCATCGCCCCTTGCCCCGCGACGTCACCAGCATGACGCGCGGCCGGCCGTTCTTCAGCGCGAAGGGCAGGGCGGCGTACTGGGTGATAGGCTTGCGTTTGCTCACTCTTCGCCCGCGGCTTGGTGATCGGCACAAATGCCGAGCACTTGAACCCGCACGAGCGTAGGGCGAGGGCGTTAAGGTTCCGCGAACGCGCAGTGTGGCTGGAGCCGCTGCCCTCGCAGGCTTGCGCCGAGGCGCAGCGGTGCTGGGCGATGGTTAGCGGTCCTGGCGCTCAGGCGGCGTCGACGAGGCGCTCGAAGGCGCCGGTCGCCGGGTTGCGCACCAGGAGCACGCCGTCGGCGACGCCGAAATAGGCGCCGTGCAAATGGAGCCGACCGCGCTCGACCAGGATGCGGACGCACGGAAACGTCATCAGATTGGCGAGGCTGAGCTCGATGGCGGCGAGCTCGAGACGGCGGAGATCGGCGGCCGCCGCGCCGCCGTCGTGACCGACGCGTTCCGCCGCCGGGGCGATCAGCGACATCCACTTGCCGATGAAGTCGCCCGGCGAGAGCGGCGCCGCCGCGTCCGCGAAGGCGCGGATGCCGCCGCAACGGGCGTGGCCGAGCACGACGATGTGCTTCACCTTGAGCAGCTGCACGGCGAATTCGAGCGCCGCGGAGGTGCCGTGATACTGGCCGGCGCTCTCGAAGGGCGGGACCAGGTTGGCGACGTTGCGGGCGACGAAGATCTCGCCGGGGCTCGCGTCGAAGATGACCTCCGGCGAGACCCGGCTGTCGCAGCAGCCGATCACCATCACTTCCGGGTTCTGGCTCTTCGCCACGGCCTCGTAGCGCCGCCGCTCGCGCACGAAGCGATCCTCCAGGAAGGCGCGGTAGCCTGCCGCAAGCGGCGCAGGAAACATGAACTGCGTCAGTCCGGGAACATGACGAGGTTGCGCACGGCGGCGCCGGCGCGCAGCGCGGCGAAGCCGTCATTGATCTGCGCCAGCTTCATGTGTCCGGAAATGAGGTGGTCGAGCTGCAGCTTGCCCTGCAGGTAGAACTCGATGAGGCGCGGCATGTCCGTGCGGAAGCGGTTCGAGCCCATCAGCGAGCCCTGGATCTTGCGCTCGGCGAGGAAATCGGGGCCGTGCAGCTCGATCTTGGTGCCGACCGGGATCATGCCGATGATGGTGGCGGCGCCGCCGGGGCCGAGCATGCGGAAGGCCTGCTCGGCGGTGGCCTTGGCGCCCAGGCATTCGAAGGAATAGTTGACGCCGTTGCCGCTCAGCGCGCGCACCTGCTTCACGGGATCGCCGTCCTTGGCGTTGACAACGTCGGTGGCGCCGAGCTTCTTCGCCAGATCGAGCTTCGCCGGCAGCGTGTCGACGGCGATGATGCGGCCGGCGCCGGCGATGGCGGCGCCGTTGATGCAGGAGAGGCCGACGCCGCCGCAGCCGATCACCGCGACGGTGCTGCCGGGCTCGAGTTTGGCGGTGTGGAACACGGCGCCGACGCCGGTGAGCACGCCGCAGCCGATCAGCGCGGCGCGGTCGAGCGGCATGTCCGGCCGGATCTTCACCAGCGCATGCTCGTGCACCAGCATCTGCTCGGCGAACGAGGAAAGATTCAGGAACTGGTGCATCAGGCCGCCCTTCCAGGAGAGGCGGCGCGACACGCCCGGCGGCAGCTTGATCTCGGCGCTCTGGCACAGCGAAGGATGGCCCGACAGGCACTGCTCGCAATAGCCGCAGAAGACCGAGAGGCAGGTCACGACGTGGTCGCCGGGCTTCACGTAAGTGACGTCGGCGCCGACCGCCTCCACCACGCCCGCCGATTCATGGCCGAGCACGCAGGGCATCGGGTGCGGGTAGGAGCCGTCGGCGAAATGCAAATCGCTGTGGCAGATGCCGGCGACCGCGGTGCGGATCAGCACTTCGCGCGGCCCCGGCCTGGCGAGGCTCACATCCTCGATGGTCAGCGGCTCGTTGGCCGCATGCAGCACGGCTGCTTTCATCTTTAATCCCTGTATCAGCGCGCCTGACTACGTTGCGTCCTTCGACTGCGCGCCTGCCGGCGCGCGCTCAGGATGAGGACCATGGGAGCTTGCTAGCAATGTCAGGGCCACAAAGAAAGGTGCCTCATCCTGAGCGCGACCCTGAACCTCGGCGAAGGGGAGCAGTCGAAGGACGCAGGTTGGAACTGCAGCGAGATTGCTACTCCGCGGCGTTGGCCGGGGTCGTCACCTCGGCGACGCGCTTCTTGGCGTCGAACGCCTCGGCGACGCGGGCGTCGTTGTCGAGGAGGCCCTGCGCGTCGACATCGGCGAAGCCGACGATGCCCATGTCCTCGAAGGCCTTGCGCACCCGCGGGCCCCACAACCCGATATCCTTGACCGTCGGCACGATGCGGCTGAAGAGCCGCGTGCGGAACTGCTTCATGCCGTCGGAGGTCATCACCGCCTCGACGCATTCCTTGGCCGGCAGGCCAAGCCGCTCCCACACTTCCCACTGGTTGAAGCGGTCGCGCATGTGGTGGCAGGCCTCGACCACGAACTCCTCGCGCTCGTCGCGCTCGGCGTCGCTGAGTTGCGGATAGACGTCGCGCAGCGCCAGCCGGCCGAAGGCGACATGGCGCGCCTCGTCCTGCATGACATAGGCATTGACCGCGGCCGCGAGCGGGTTCTGCGCGTAGTCGCGCAGGCGCTGGAAGGCGGCGAGCGCCAGCCCCTCGATGAGGATCTGCATGGTGAGATAGGTCATGTCCCAGCGATTGTCGCTGAGGCCGGTCTCGAGCAGCGATTTGAGGCCGGGCGTGATCGGGTAGGCGAGCTTGAACTTCTCGTGCAGGAGGCGCGCATAGGCCTCGACATGGCGCGCCTCGTCCATGACCTGCGTCGCCGCGTAGAACTTGCTGTCGAGGTCGGGGACCGACTGGACGATCTTGGCGGTGGCGATGAGCGCGCCCTGCTCGCCATGCATGAACTGCGAGATCGAGTGCGCCTGGTTGTGGTGGCGGACCTCGATCTTCTCCTTCTCGGTCATGCGGTTCCAGATCGGCGTGCCGCAGATCGGGATCATGCGGTCGTCGAGCTGCATCGGGTTCTCGGGATCGAGCTCCTGCATCCAGTCGATGCGCAGTGCGCAGCGCCGCGTCCCATTGCTGCTTCTTGCCCTTGTCGTAGAGGGCGAGCAGCGACTCGCGCTCGTCCTCGTACTCCCAGGTGAAGCGGGTCTCGGTGCGGCCCTCGAACTTCCACTCGGTCAGCTCGACCGGCAGAGCGTAACGGTAGGTCGTCGACATCGCGCAATCTCCCTTTGGCTCGGAGCGCAGAACGCTCCGACGCGAAAAACCGGCCTGTCCCACCAGACCGACACTTACCGGCGTTCGCGCACGGTCTCCGGCATCATCTTGCCAAGACGCCGTAAAGAATGTCGTACCGGATGACCGCGGCGCCGCCGCCAGCCTAGGCGGGATTGGCCGCGATGGGAATACCGCAAAATGGTTATCAATAGGCAACTATGGCAGGCAGGCGCTCGGATGCCACCAAGGCTCTGGCCGCGGCCGGCGGGCGGCTGTTGATCGCGCGATCAGGGGCCGGCTTGGCGGGGCGGGAGCCGCGCCCTAGAGTGAGGCAAAACCGCCGAGCGGACGGCGGAAGCGGGAGGAAGCGCGGATGGCGTCCTATCTGGTCGGCGTCGATATCGGCGGCACCTTCACCGACTGCGTCGTCATCGACGAGGGCGGCACCGTCACCACCGCCAAGGCGCCCTCGACGCCCGACAATTTCGCCCAAGGCATGATCGACGCCATCGGCGGCGCCGCCGACCGCCTCGGCCTCGCCGCCGATCGCCTCTACGCGCAGGTGGCGCTGCTGTCGCACGGCACCACGGTCGGCACCAACGCGGTCGTGCAGAAGCGCGGCGCGAAGATCGGCCTCATCACCACCAGGGGGCATAACGACGTCATCCACATCATGCGCGGATCGCGCGGCATCGGCGGGCGCGACGTGCGCCAGGTCGTGCATTTCCCGGAAAGCCGGAAGCCCGATCCGATCGTGCCGAAGCGGCTCATCGCCGGCGTCTCCGAGCGCGTCGACTGCTTCGGCAAGGTGGTGGTGCCGTTGAACGAGGCGGAGGCCGAAGCCGCCATCCGCCGCCTGCTGGCTGAGGGCGTCGGCGCCATCGCCATCTGCTTCCTGTGGTCGTTCCTCGAGCCCAAGCACGAGCACCGCGTGCGCGACATGGTGAAGGCGATCGCGCCCGACATGTTCGTGACCTGCTCCGCCGACCTCGTGCCGAAATGGGGCGAGTACGAGCGCACCACGGCGACCGCGATCAACGCCTATATCGGTCCGCTGACCGCGGGCTATCTGCGCAGCCTCGACCGCCGCCTCGCCACGCTCGGATATCGCCAGGGCCTGCAGATCACGCAATGCGGCGGCGGCACCATCTCGGTCGACAAGGCGATGGAGGCGCCGCTGCTGACGCTCGATTCCGGGCCCGTCTCCGGCGTCACCGGCTCGCTCTATCTCGGCCGAATCATGGGATACCCCAACATCATCACCACCGACATGGGCGGCACCTCCTTCGATGTCGGCATCATCTTCGACGGCAAGCCGGCCTTCTCCTTCATCAGCAACGTGAACCAGTACGAATATTTCATCCCCAAGGTCGACATCCAGGCGATCGGCAGCGGCGGCGGCAGCCTGGTGCGCGTCGACGAGGCGACCAGGACGATGCGCGTCGGCCCCGCGAGCGCCGGCGCCGTGCCCGGCCCGGTGTGCTACGGCAAGGGCGGCACGGTGCCGACGGTGACCGACGCCGATGTCGTGCTCGGCTACATCAACCCCGACAATTTCGCCGGCGGCGCCATCCGCCTCGACAAGGCCAAGGCGGAAGGCGCGATCCAGGGCATCGCCGACCGGCTCGGCATGGGCCTCATGGATTGCGCCAGCGGCATCGCCCGCATCGCCGAGTTCCAGATGGCCGACCTCATCCGCAAGATGACGGTGGGCAAGGGCTTCGATCCCCGCGATTTCGTGCTGTTCGCCTTCGGCGGCGCGGGGCCGGCGCATGCCGGCATCTTCGCCCGCGAGCTCGGCGTCGCCAAGGTGGTGATCCCGCAGCGCGAGACCGCGTCGACCTGGTGCGCCTTCGGCGCCGCCTCGGCCGACATCCTGCACATCCACGAGCAGGTCGACATCATGGCCTCGCCCTTCGCGGCCCCGCGCATCAACGGCAATCTCGAGCGGCTCGAGGAGGCGGCGCGGCGCCAGATGGCCAAGGACGGCATCGCGCCCGAGCGCTTGAGCCTGCAATTCTCGCTGGACATGCGCCACAAGGGCCAGATCAACGAAGTCGAGGTGACGCTCGAGGAGAGCCGCGTCGCCGGCGACTTCCAGGCCGGCTTGCGCGAGCGCTTCCACGCGCGCTACGAGCAGCTCTATGGCCGCGGCTCGTCCTTCCGCGGCGGCCGCGTCGAGATCGTGACCTTCCGGCTGCGCGCCGGCGCCGAGACGCCGCGCCCGCGCCTCGTCGCTGCCGATGTCATGACCGACGAGATCGCGCCGGCGGCGCGGCGGCCGAGCCGCAGCGTCTATTGGGCGGACCTCAAGCGCGCGGTCGACACGGCGATCTATGACGGCACCGTGCTGCGGCCCGGGAACGCCGTCGCAGGGCCGACCGTGATCGAGACGCCCGACACCACCGTGGTCGTCCATCCCGGCCAGACCCTGCGCGTCGACCGCTTCGGCAATTTCGAGATCGAGCTCGGGGAAGGGCGCGTCCAATGAACGGAATCGGCGAGGTCGCGGGCGCGATTCCCCATTTTTTCATTCGTGGTCTCCAGGCAATTCCGCCTGGGGATTAGCCTTTCTGAGTCAGGTGTGTTGTTGTCGCCCTGATTTGTGGGGCGGGACAACCAGCTCGTCGATCCGGTCACTTTGTGTTGACAATGTATACACAAGAAGCCATATAAGCGGTGGAGGTAGTGAAAATGGCGCTTGAGGCAGCAGCACCGAGACGCCGCACGCGGACTCGGACGATCAACATTCGTGTCGAGCCGAAGCAGCGCGATCTGATCGACCGTGCCGCAAAGGCGCTGGGCAAGGACC
>WNFA01005147.1_pt1 | contig 12415 bp, 7 predicted proteins | sample 5400481 | NCBI WGS metagenome assembly WNFA01 (sample SAMN13153340, study PRJNA577476) | soil metagenome | isolation source: 120 cm saprolite under Douglas fir tree site 2 hole 1 replicate 2 | place: USA:California | collected 2015-04-18
TGTAGTCGTAGGCCCCGCGACGTATGGCCTCCAGCGCCGTGGAAATGTCGTGAATCGCGGTGACCATAATTACCGTCACTTCCGGGTCGTACTGGCGCAGCCATTCCAGCAGCTTGATGCCGTCCATTTCCGGCATGATCATGTCGCTCAGCACCAGGTCGGGGGTGGTGCGCTTAACCTGGTCCTGGGCTGCGCGTCCGTTGCTTACCGCCGTGCAGTGATAGCCCTTGGACTCCAGCATCGTGGAAACGACTTCCCGGATGGCTTCCTCGTCATCCACGACAAGTATGTTTTCGACTTCCACGGTTGGTTGGCTCCCAGGGGTCATTTTTCCCACAGCCATTATAAGGGACAGCACAGGGGCAATGAGGGTCCATTGCCCATTCAGAAAACAGCATGTAGGTTCGAAGGTAAGTAGTCCCCAGAATTCCAGGCCTTTCGTACGAGCCTTTACTCGTGTGCCTGGAAGTAGGCATCGCGCCAGCCAGGAGGCGGCACAAGGTGTTCGCAAATCAGGGCCTGCTCGCCATTGCCTTCTTTGAAGTGACGGCCCTCATCGTCCTGCTGGTGCTGTTTCTCCTGCTTTGGCGAGACCACCCGGACGGCTATTTTCGCCTCTGGTTGACGGGCTGGGTTAGTCTGACGGTTTCCTCTGTTTTCGAGCTTGGCCTGGCGGCGCAAGAAGGTCCGGAACTGCGTTTGGTTGCGCTCGCAACCCAGGTAATAGCCCTGCTGCTTTTTCTTTCCTCTGCGACGCAACTCACGGTGGGCGGTGTAAGTCGCAATTGGCCGGTGCTGCCGTTGGCCACGGCTATTCTGGCCGGGGTCTATTACGTCGAACGCAGCACTCCCGCGCCATACTTCGGCAAAATCCGTTGGGAGACGGCCGCCCTGGAGTCGGTCATCTCGTTGTGGGCCGGCTGGCTGTTGTGGCGCGCAAGGGCTAAGCATAGGGGGCACGGCGGGCGGTTGCTCGCGGGAGCTTTGTTGGTCAGCGGTCTTAATGGCATCGATCGTTTCCAATGGCTTACGCACCCGTTCTTCCTGCTGCGGCTGGCTTTCGACCACTTGCTCAACGTTTCACTGGGCATCGCCATGGCTGTTTTGGTGTTGGAAAGAGCGCGCGCGCGCAGCGACGAATTGAACGACAAAATGCGGCGGCTTTCTTTGCTCACGGCAGCCAGCACGCAGACGCTGTCGGTGCGCGAAGTCCTCGAGCAGGTGCTCGGCCATTTGGTGGAGAGCCTGGGCGCGACGCACGGGGTTGTGCGCCTGCTGGAAGGCCAGGGGAGCGCCGCGCAATTGGTCGCGCGAGCTTCAGTCGGGTTCCAGCAAGCGTACCTGAAAACGCACGAGCGTGTGGCCGCCTCTGAGCCGTGGGTACAGCGCGTCCTTCATAAGGACTGCCTGTTTGTGCGTTTGGACGAAGAGGTGGATGCGAAAGAGCGCGCCAGGATGGAACAAAGCGGGGTCAGCGAGAGCATTTCTCTGGCATTGCCGGGGAAAGATGGACCAGTCGGCATTATCTCCGTGGGGTCCTTTCAGAGCGTTCGTTTTCAACGTGACGAAATCTCCTATCTGGTGAACATTGCCAACCTTCTGGGCCTGACGCTTCAGAACGTGAGGCTCTTCGAACAAGTTGCGACCGTCCAGCAGCAGTGGGCTTACACATTCGACTCGATTGGCGATCCTATCTTCGTTCATGACCCCGAGTTTCGGATCTTGCGCGCCAACCAACGGCTCGGGAACTTGCTGGGCCGCGATTCGGCCGCGCTGGTTGGGCGCATGGTCACGGATCTGCTCCCTCGCAAAGGGACGAACTACAAGAGTTGTCCTTATTGCGAAGGAATTGCCGGCGAGGGGGACGACCCGGATCCTTGGCTCACGGGATACTTCCTCTCTTCCAATTCGACGTTCACCGATCCCCGCGGCCGGCAGCTAGGCACGGTGCACGCCCTCAAAGACATATCGGAGCGCAAGCGCGCGGAAGAAAAATACCGGACATTGGTGTCGAACGTTCAAGAGGGAGTTTTCATTTCCAATCCGCAGGGGCGGTTCCTGGACTTCAACAATGCGCTAATGCGCATTCTGGGATTCGACGAGCGCGATGAGTTGCTCAATGCGAGTATTCCTTCGATGTTCGTGAACCCGGCGGACCGCGAGCGGCTCAAGAAGCTGTTGCAGGATCACGGGGCTGTGGCGGACTTTGAATACGAAATTCGCCGCAAAGATGGCGAAGTCCGCGCGATGATGGAATCTTCCATCGCCATTCGGGACACCGCCGGCAACCTCACCGCCTTACAGGGTTTCATGCTGGATATAACCGACCGCAAGCGAGCCGAGCAGGAAATCCGGCGCCGCAACCGCGAATTGATGGTGCTGAACTCCATCGGGCAAACCCTTACGGAGTCCCTGGACCTGACCGACTCGATTCACCGCACGCTCCGGCAAATGACCGAGCTCTTTAGGTTGGACGCCTCGTCGCTTTACCTGCTCGATGAGGCTGGGCTGATACTGCGCCGCATCGCAGCGGTTGGCCATCGCTCAGAGCAGGGTCGCCACATTCCGCCAGTCACGGTGCAGCCGGAGTTGCTGCAGCACATCAAGGCTGTGCACGCCACGTTCCTATCGGCGCAGGGCTTGCCCGTCCCCATGGTCTTGCGGGAGGCGCAGCGCAAGGAAGGCCTGCATTCCGCCTTTGTGGTGATCCTGTGGTCCAAGGATCGCGTGCTCGGCGGTTTGGTGGTTGGCAGCCGCACGCCCAGGGAATTCTCGCCCGCTGACATCAACCTGTTGATTGCCGTCGGCAGCCAGATTTCCAACGCCATCGATCGCTCCGTGCTCTACGAAGAGACGCGGCAAGCTTACGAAAATTTGCGCCGCACGCAGGAACAGCTTCTCCACAGCGAAAAGATGGCTGCCGTCGGCCAACTCATCTCCGGTGTGGCGCACGAGCTCAACAATCCGCTGACCGCCATCCTGGGATACAGCCAATTGCTGCTATCGAGCGGACAGATGCCGCCGCTGGGCATGGAGTACTCAGACAAGCTCTACAAGCAGGCGCAGCGCACCCATCGAATTGTCCAGAATCTCCTGAGTTTTGCCCGCCAGCACAAGCCGGAGCGTGTGGCCGTGCAACTCAACCAAATCCTGGAGGATACCCTGGCGCTGCGCGACTACGACCTCCGCCTGAGCAACATTCGCGTTCACTATGACCTCGCTCCCGATCTGCCGATGACTGCCGCGGATCCTCACCAGCTTCAACAGGTATTCCTGAACCTGGTGAACAACGCCGTCGATGCCATCCTGGAGGACTCCAACGAGGGGGATCTCTGGGTCAGCACGAGGGCAAGAGACGAATCCCTAATCGTGGAATTCAAGGACAGCGGCCCAGGTGTGAAGGATGCATCCCGCGTGTTCGATCCTTTCTACACCACCAAGCCGGTGGGCAAGGGCACCGGGCTGGGCTTGAGCATCTGCTACGGAATCGTCACCGAACATGGGGGTTCCATCAGCGTTAGCAACGTGCAGCCTTCCGGGGCTTGTTTCACCATTGAGCTGCCGTACCAGCGGGCGGCCGCTCTCGAGGATGAAATTCCGGCCGGCGCAGTAGTTGCCGCTCGCGGCGGGCGAATTCTTCTCATCGACCACGATGAGTCCGTATTGGAAGCTGTGGAAGCCATCCTTCGCGAGGGGAATCACGCGGTGCGGACTGCCGTAAGCTTTCCGGAAGCACAGCGGCTTCTGGGCGAGCAGGAGTTCGACGCGGTGGTTGCTGACGCCGAAGTGCGTGCTGCCGCTGGGGGAGAGGGCCTGCAAGAATGGCTGACGGCGAACAGGCCCGCGCTGGCGGGGCGGATAGTCTGGATGAGCGCCGCAGCCATGCCTGCGCAAGCGGGAAATCATGCTGGAAATGCGTTGTTCATGCTACAAAAGCCGTTCAAAGCCGCCGATTTACTGTCCGCTGTGGAGATGGCGCTAGGCCACGTCCAACCCGCGCCCATTTAGCGTGGACGCTAGCTCCGCGGCAATGGTGGATGTGGACTACCGCCAACAAAAGGCGCCTACAAAAATTCCCTCGACATCGGAATTACCTGGATTATAGTTACCTGAGCGGGCTACAGGAAGTAGGATCGATGCGGCGAGCAGGAACCCTCCGAACAGTGGCGGCCATGGTTTCCGCGGGTGACCCTGCTAAGAGTCAGCTTGATGGAAAACAGAGCAAATCGCGCTATTCATTGCAAAGCGCTCCGTAATTAGAGCAGGGAAGCATATGGATACACTGACGCAGCTTCAGCAGAATCGGCGCATCATCCATGACCTGACGCTCTCTACCCTGTCTAGGATCGCCAGTCCTTTTTCCCGTCTCGCCTATTTGGCTTCCTTGCGCGACATTCCCACCAACGTATACGAGCATGCCGGCCTTAGCGCCGTCTACCCGGACGCGGCGGTACGGCAAGCCCTCGAGCAATGCCATCAGGAGCTTTTCGAGCGCATTCTAGAAACACCTTTGGCGGTGCAGGAACAAGATTTGCGCGCGCATCTCCGCACGTTGCCCAATGGCTCGCGCAGGGCCGCCGCGCAGTGGCGCAGGCTCGAATCCTATCGCGGCTTGTTGCCCGCTGAATCGCCGGAGTATCTCAAGGAACTCTTTTGCTCGAATGTGCGTGCCATGCTGGAGATTCTCGAGAAAGAGCTTTCAACGGAACAGGCAGCTGGGTAGCCATTCCCACAACGCACCCGGCAATTTCCGCACATCCGAAACTTCCAAGATTCCCTTGACACCAGCTGCAACATCGCCGCCGAGCCCGGCGGCGAGCCGACACCGAATCTGCTATTCTGAAAATGTCATGCCCACTTCGATCTCGCGTTCTCGCCGACCAGTCGCGTTGCTCATCGTCATATTTCTAGCCCTGGCCGCGAGCTTCGCTTCCTTTGGCTTCGCGCAGCAAACCACGGCTCCGGCTACGCCCCCTAGCCTCACGGGCAAGCCGGGCGCCGCCGATTTCTCAGCGGCCGCCGATGAAGTACTCGCGCAGATGAGTGAGATCACCGGCTTGGCCCTGCGCAGCCCGCTCAAGAAGAGCCTGCGCTCGCGCGAAGAGATTCGCGCCCACCTCATTCAGGAAATGGACGAGGACAAAGACACCGCGGAGCGTTACGCCGGTGCCCGAAGCGCCGAGGCCTTCGGCCTGCTTCCCAAAGGGTTCGACCTCGATTCCTTCATGGTCGATCTGCTCACTGAACAAATAGCCGGCCTGTACGATCCTAAAGCACATGAATTCTACGTCGCGGATTGGATTCCCATCGATGACCAGCGCATGGTCATGGCCCACGAACTGACCCATGCCCTCGAAGACCAGCATTTCAAAATTGAAGCCTGGGCAAAAGCCGCGCGGCCCAATGACGACGGCGAGCTCGCGCGTGAATCCGTTCTGGAAGGCAGCGCCATGGCCGCCATGGTGGAATATTTGCTCCAGGGCAGCGGGCGCTCGCTCCAGGATTTGCCCGACATTGACCCCGCCATGCTAATCGGCGACATGGCGGAAACGCCGCTGCTCAAGAAAGCGCCGCCTTTCCTGAAAGACGTGCTGATTTTCCCCTATCTCGACGGCCTGACATTTTCGGCCGCGGTCCTGAAGCCCACCGGCTGGGAAGGCCTTTCGGCCATTTTCGCAAAGCCCCCGGTTTCCACCCAGCAAATTATGCATCCCGCGCTGTACACCTCCGGCAAAGTGCCTGCGCCCATTTCGTTGCCCTCCATGGAAAAAGCTTTGGGCGCCGATTGGGCCAAGCTCGATGAAAACGTCATGGGCGAATTCGGTTGGAAGGAAGTGCTCAAGCAGTTTCTCGACGAGCCGCGAGCCAAGGCCTTGTCCGCGGCGTGGGACGGCGACCGCTACGCTGCTTACGAGCAAAAGCGTACCAAGCGCCTTTTGCTGATAACGCGTGAGCGGCTGGCCACCCAGGAGCAGGCTCAGCGTTTCTTCGGCCAATATTCCGAAGCGCTGGAGAAAAAGCACGAACACCGCGGCAATCTCTTTCGCAAGCCCGACTTTTTTTCCTTCGACACTCCAGACGGCGGTGTCTTCCTCCGCTGCTTTGAAAAGGAGTGCGTGACCCTTGAGGGCGGCGACCGTGCGCTCTTCCTCCAGCTCAATAAGGAGCTGCAGTGGGGGCCCGTTCCGGAAGCACCGAAGGTCCTCGCAAAAGACACGAAAGAAGTCGCGATGCGCATGGGCGCCGCGATGGGGGCTCCTATGAACGTGCCTAGGCTGGCAGTTTCCTCGCCGTTGGAGCCGGGCTGCGACTCTCCAGAGGCAGAGTAGGACCCGTTTCGCTCTTCAACTCGATTCGCGCTTGCAACCGCGCAATGCGAGCGGCCAGCCGCTGTTCCGTCCGCAGGCTGCCGTGCGCGCCGTGCCGATTCAGAAGAAGCGCTCGCGCCCGGCGAACTTTCGCAATCCCCAGCTTCGCGAACTCCAGCGCGCGCTCTAAATCCCTCCTCCTCCGTTCGTAGTAAACGGTGAGCTGTTCGCAAGCGTGCGCCCCATTGCGCTCGTCTTTTACCAATTCGTGCCATAGCGCCGCCGCCTTGTCGTGTTCGCCGCGCCGCTTCGCCAGTTGCGCCAGCTCGCGTCTTGCCTGCTGGTCGTATTCCTTCGGCAGACCGAGATCGATGGCTTGCGTGCATGCGGAGTGCGCCCGCTGAGACTCACCGCGCCGCTGCAAGTAACGCGAAAGCCCGAACAAGTCCAGGCTCTCTGCGTCACGCTCCTCATCGGATGCCAGCAGCGCATCGATTTTGCCTACCAGCGCGGCCAGCCCGCGCAAATCCATCTGATTGTGCCGCACTACCGCCGCCAACGGCTCCGCCGGCCCTCCGCGCAAATAATCAAAATAATGCTGCGGAATCAGCGCGGCCAGCACATCGTCTTGACGATGCCATCCCAGTCTCGCTGCGTCCAGCACCTGCCGCTCGAGCTCCACCAGCCGCACCGACCCGAGCCGCAGCTTCCAGAGGGCTCGTGCAGGATGCAGCAGATCCAGGTGCGCCGCAAGCCGCGGCACGGCGATCGATCGCGTCATCGTGAAGCGGTTTTCGAGCAGTGGCCAATCGAACGCCTTGCCGTTGAAGGTGACCAGTACGGGCCGCTCCGCAATGCGCGCGGCGACTTCGTGCAAAATCGCATGCTCCTCGCCGAAATCGCGCATGAAAAACTGCTCGACTTGCAGCGCACCCGCGTCCCACCACGCCAGTCCAATCAGAAACGCGTAGGTACCCGTGCCGCCCGCCAAGCCAGTGGTTTCCGTATCGAGAAAAAGCCATTTCGATGGATCGGAGAGCGCCGCCCGCATGCGCTTGGAAAGCGTGTCGTCCCGGCTACGCGAAAGCAATTCGAGACTTACCGCGGAAATGTCACAATATTCCGGCGAAGAAAACCAGTTGCGCACTAAAATGTGTTGCCCGTAGCGGTTTGTGGCGATTCCTGCGCCGAGCAGGCGCGACAGCGAATCCTCGGCATGCGGTGCGCGCAACAGCTCCGCGCCCGATGGCCTTGGCCGAGTCGGCTTCAATGCCGCAAGCCGCGAGAACTTGTCTCCGAATGGCGCCATCACGCACACAACCGATCGAGGATGGCCAGCGTCGCTTCCTTTGCACGCGGCGCTAAGTCTCCCGCGGGACCGACGCACGATGGGCACCCTTGCTCGCATCCGCATGCCGCGATGAGCTCGCGCGTCTTCTGCACAAGCAATTCATGCGCGCGGAAAAGCGGCTCAGAGAAGCCGATGCCGCCCGGGTACGCGTCGAAGAGATACAAGTTAGGTTCGAAGAACTCCTTCGCGTTCGCGCCGACCACTTCTTCCATGCGCGCAGCGGAAAAGTGTTCGGCGCCCGCCGCATCCGGCGGGCGCTCGCCAATCGCGGTGCCCAGGTCGCGGCCGTCGCACATCAGCAGCAGCGTCGCCACGGATTCCAGCGCGTGCAGCAGGCCAAACATGCCGCTTTGCCGTTCGCTGATCGTAAACGCAAGCGATTCCAGCAGCGGCCGCTCCAGCGTGATCCAGTACGAGGTCGTGTGCATTTCGTTTTCCGGCAGCTCCAGCTTTCCCGCGCCTACGTTTTCATGCGTGAAAAACTTGATTTTCTTGAAGCCCACCACCTGCGAGCGCACCAAAACATCTCCATGGGAATGAAGCGAGCCTCGCTCCTGTAGCGACGCAGCACGCTGCGCCCCATCTCGAGCGTCCCGACCGCTCGCTGCCGCCTCCAGCACGCGCACCTGCGTGTAGCGGATAGCATCCGTGTAGTAATCGACATCGACGCTCTTCACGTATGCCTTGCGTTCTTTGAAATCCAGATGTTCGACGTGATATTGCTCGCCGCCGTGCAGATAAATAGCTTTTTCGTGCACGGTGGTCAGCGCGCTAGAGAAATCGACTTCGCCGATCACGTTCGGCTCGCCGGTGATATCGAGGATCACGAAATTGTCGCTGGTTACCGACCGCAGGCTGACCGTATCGGCCGGATATGCCTCATGCGTCCAGTGATAGTAATCGCCCGCCTGATGCAGAAAGCCCGCCTCGGCAAGGCGCGCGCATAGGTCCGGCACGTCAACATCGCCGAAGCGCTCTTCCGGCGCGATTGGCAACTCAAACGCCGCGCACTTCAGATGATTCACGAGAATTTCCAGATTGTCCGGTTGTATGAATGCCTGTTCCGGCGTTCTCCCGAAGAAATAGTCGGGATTGCGCACCATGAATTGATCGAGCGGGGCGGAAGAGGCCACCATCACGGCGCACGAGCTGCCGCTGCGTCGACCCGCACGCCCCGCGCGCTGCCAGGTTCCGGCGATCGTGCCGGGGTAGCCCGCCATCACCACGGCATCCAGCGAGCCGACGTCGATGCCCAGCTCCAGCGCGCTCGTCGAGACCACGCCGCGAATCCGCGCGTCGCGCAGCCCTCGCTCGATTTCGCGGCGCTCGTTTGGCAAGTAGCCGCCGCGATAGCCGTGAATCGTTTCCGGCTTGCCGGGCGCGTGCGGATTGGCCTGCTGCAAATACGTCAGGAGCAGCTCGGTGTGCAAGCGCGAATTCGCGAACACGATGGTCTGCAGCTCGTGCTTCAGAAATTCCTGCGCGACGCGCGCGGATTCGTTGATATAGCTGCGGCGAATACCCAGCGCGCGATTCACTACCGGAGGATTGTAAAAAACAAACGTCTTCTCCGCGGCCGGCGCGCCATTGGCGTTTAGCACCTCGGCCTCTGCTTCCAAGAGCCGCGCAGCCAGTTCTCCAGGGTTCGCGATTGTCGCCGACGAGCAGATGAATTGCGGTTCGCGCCCGTAAAATCTTGCGATGCGCTGCAACCTGCGCAGCACGTTGCACAAGTGGCTACCGAAGACTCCGCGATAGGTGTGCAGCTCGTCGATCACGATGTAGCGCAAATTCTCGAAGAGCCGCGTCCAGCGCGTGTGGTGCGGCAAGATCCCCGTGTGCAGCATGTCCGGATTGGTGAGCACGATGTGCCCCTTTTCGCGGATGGCTTTGCGCGCGTCGCTCGGCGTGTCGCCGTCATAGGTGAAAACGCCAAAGCAATTCGCGAGCCGCTGGTTCAAATCATGGAGCTCGGCGAGTTGATCTTGCGCCAGCGCTTTGGTCGGGAAGAGATACAGCGCGCGGCTGTCTGAGCTTTCCAGAATCGCGTTCAGGATGGGCAAGTTGTAGCAAAGCGTCTTGCCCGAAGCGGTTGGTGTGACCACGACAATGTTTTTGCCGGCGTGAACCGCTTCGGCAGCGGCGGCCTGATGGCTGTAGAGCTGGCGAATGCCTTTGCCGAGGTAAGCCGCCCTCAGATCCCCGTGCGTCCAGGTAGGGAAGCCCATCCACTGCGCCTCGCGAGCCGGATAGTGGCGAATCGCAGTGAGGATTTCGCCATGAACATCGCGAGCGGCGAGCACATCGAGCACCTCATGGACGCGAGCGATCGCGGTCAAACCGCGCGACAGCGCAACGCCATGGGAAATCGCCGTCCCCAAAGTGCCAGCCCTGCGAACCGCCAACGATTCCGACATGCGAGGCCCTCCCTGGCATTCGCCTTTTGTTCGCCACAGGTTAGCACGCGGTTTTCGCATACGCAACAGCGTTCTAGGTCAAATTTTCAACTGTAGCCGCGGAGGCCTAGTAGTGAAACCGGTAGCGCAACTGGACAAAGACTTCCCGCGGATTCAGATAGTGAGTGCCGCCGAACGTAAAGCTGTTGTCCAGCAGAACCCGCCGATTGGCAACATTGATTCCTTGGACGCTCAGAGAGAATCTATCGCCGAACTGCTTGCCGAGTGACAGGTCGAGGGTCGTGTGCGGCTGAAGATGATCGCCAAGGATCACCGGATTGCTGTTGGAAAAGCCGCTGGCGTAATAAACGTCCGCAGAAGCGTAAGCGCGCCATGGCAGTGTGTACTGGCCGCCGAGATGAAGCGTATCGCGCTGGTCATGATCGAGCAGGAAAAAGCCTGGGGGAGGCGTAGCGCACGGACCGATCAAGCCGCCAATGACGCAGCCGAAGCCAAGAGCGAGCTGATTGGAATAGGTGAGATAGAGTTGCGCGCGGTCGCGGATCCGTGGCGAACGCAGCGCCAACTCCCAGCCATTGATTCGCGCGCCTTGTACATCGACGGGGAAAAAAACGTTTGAGTTGTTCAAGCTATTGTGGTCGAAGAAGTTTTTCGCGCGAGTCGAAAAGTTGTCGGCATCGAGCGTCCAGCCCTTGAAGGGAATAGTGACGCCAAATTGGTGCTCTTCGTCGCGCTCCCCCCGCAAGGGCACGAAATCAAGCTGCTCTTGAGTCTGGATGTCATTCAGCGTGGGCCCAGATAGCGTGCCCAGAGGTGGCGCCTGATAGAAATGACCGTAGAAGCACCGTCTGGATTTTGCGACAGGGGCGCAACCGTGCCACTCCCATCGTTGTAAACCACGTGGAAAAATTGATCGTCCTGCTGAGCGAAACTGTAGAAACCTGCGCGGGTGTTATTGGGTCCCGTAATCCAAGACACGGTCCCCTGGCCGCCTTCATATTTGGAGGAGCGGTTCTGTGTTGCAGCACTCGGGAAATCATTCGGATCGCTTACGTAGTCGGCGCTGTTGTAATGGAAGAACGGTGAAACCGTCAGGACCAGCCCCGGGCTAAACGTGCGCACCCAAGAGAAGGCCGCAAAGGAATCGCTTTCGCGATTGGCATCGCGCAGCGTCATGCCGATACTATTCAGCGGATTGTTCGGGTCAAACGGCACCTGATAATAGTCCCGCCGGGCCTGAGCAACGAAGCGCAACTGATCCTGTGAATCCGCGTTGTAGATCAGCGAGACAAATCCCCCAAAGCCGTTTGCGGCGTCCTGGACAACCGCCGACGCGGGAGTCTGCAAGCCCAGATTCGTGCGGTTCCCGTTCGCGCTGGCGTAATACGCAAAGCGGCTGTTGTGCCCGCCGAAATTGATTTGATCGTCCGTTTGATAGAAATTCCCCGCACTTAATGTCAGCTCAGCTTCATTATTTCGCTCGAAGCCCGTGCGCGGCAAAACGTCGAAGACACCGTAGGTGCGGTCGCCGAAGTCCGCAGCATAACTCCCGCGTTGCATTTCGACGGCATCGATGTCCTTGGGATCGACCTGCGGCCCCAGGTTGCTGGCAATATTCGTGTTAGGAATCGCGACGCCGTCGATCAGCCAGCTCACCTGGTGGCCTCCACGCACATGTAGCTGATCGTGCGTAAAATAGGCGCCCGGAACATAGTCTGTGATCATCGCCAGGCTATTGCTGCGCGTCGCCCCTGGTGTCTCCTGGATCTCCACGCGATCTACCAGGGTGGTGGGAGTGACGGATTCCGTTTGCGCTGGCGCCGATTCCGCCGAAACAGTCACGGACTGCGCCTGCGCGGGCAGTCGCAGCTCAAAATGCAGAATGGGCGCAGTGCCGGACAGCACCGTAACAACTTGCTCTTGCGTCACGAATCCCGCCTGCGACACCGTCACGCCGTATTCGCCCAGCGGCACAGCGTCAAAGTGGAATCCTCCTTCCGCATCGGTCTGTATCGTTTGCGCGTAATCCGATGTCTTCGCCTTCAGCGCAACCGTGGCATCCGCCATTGGCCGGTGCTGCGGGTCGTGCACAATTCCGCGCAGGGTTCCAAATATCGTGGCCAGCGCTGGCGTGCTCAGAAAAAGCAGAGCGGCGAGCAACTTCAAAACGCTTCGCATAATTTTTCCCCAAAGCAAGTAGAACGCGACACAGAGTCGCTCAGGAGCCGATCAGTTGGTTTGGAAAAAGCGGCGGCTCTTAAAGAGAGTTCGCGATGCGAGGCGGAGGCGAGAGAGGCTTTACGACCCGCGGAATCGCGACAGCGCGTGCAGTTTCCGCG
>WNFA01004595.1_pt1 | contig 12408 bp, 10 predicted proteins | sample 5400481 | NCBI WGS metagenome assembly WNFA01 (sample SAMN13153340, study PRJNA577476) | soil metagenome | isolation source: 120 cm saprolite under Douglas fir tree site 2 hole 1 replicate 2 | place: USA:California | collected 2015-04-18
TCGGCAGCGTGCCGGCGGGCGCTCCCGCGAGGGCGACGGTAATCAGTTGCGAGCCGTGCGTGACGACATCCACGACGTCGCGTGGATTCGCCGGATCGACGGAAAGATTGAGAAAACGTTCGGTGGCAATCGGCCGTGCCTTGCCGGTCGGCCCGTCGTAACGCGTGACCGTCATGTTGAAGAGGTGGGCCGGGTCTTTCGTATTGAGGTCGATGTCGACCCGCAGGTTGTTGCCCCAGACGCCTTCGTTGGCGGCAGTTACATCGAGAACCGCCTTGCCGCTGGGTGCGTCCTTGAGAACGACGCCCGCCTTTTCGAATGGATGGTCCGTAGCCTTTGGTGGGCTCGAGCGAGTCTCGCCCGCCACCCGCACGACCAGTGCGGTGCCGCCGCCGTTGAGGAAGAACTGCGAGATCGCGTAGCTCGCCTCGCTGCGATCATCGAGACCGCCGAACACGCGCCCGAAATCGGTCATGCCGAAAATTTCGACCGCTCTGTTGCTCGGCCCCTCCTTGAACCAGTCGATGAAGGCGGTGATCGAGGTGGCGACGCTGGTGATGGTGTGGACGCCGCTCGGAACCTCTTGGATGTAGACACCCGGATAGCTCACCTGGACCATTCATCTCTCCTACGGCCTGAGGATGCAGACTGCGTCACCCCGAACGGTGCTCGACACGAGCAGCGCGCGGGTCACTCCTTGCGGTTAATGGGCCGGTCCGGCGCGGGCGTAAATCGCCGTGCCGTCGGCCAAGACGGTGCGGCGCAGGTGGCCGCCTCCGACGAGATGATCGAGCGCCTCCCGGACCTCGGCGGGCGAAGCCGCATGGCCCTGGCTTGCCACCCACCATTCGCAGACTCCCTTGGGCGTATCGGCCGCCCGTGGATGCTCCGTCACGTACTGCTCGATGAGGGCCGCGATGGCGATGATCCGCTCGCTGGGCCGTGTCACCTGGAAGCCCTCGCCGGAAATCGACGCCACCGCCCGTGCACGCCGCGTGCCAACGGCAAGATTGCCGTCAGCGCGACGTTTTGGCGGGGCCACTGGGGCGATCTCACCGCAGGCGGCGCGCAGAGGGATCGTGCCTGCAGGCGGCCAAGTCCCATGCCGCGCGCGGCTTTTGCCGACTGAGCACTTATCGACCCGCTTGAGGAAGATTCGCCCCACCTCGGTCAGGCGGAGGGCGCTCGGAACTGCTGAACGGTGAAGCCGTGCTTCTTGACCAGCTGAAGGCGCGATCGAAGTTCTCCTCGGGGTCGGCGCCCGTCGCCGTCGCGCCGCTCGACGGCTCGATCCTGATCGTTTCGGCATCACCGAGAAGGAGCTCGCGCAGCATCAGGTTCTCCAGCTCGCGCACGTTTCCCGGCCACGCATAAGACGACATCCACGCGATGGTCGCGGGATGCAGGCGCTTGGCGGGACGGCAATACTGGACGGCGAAGCGATGGAGGAAATGCTCGGCGAGGAGCACCACGTCATCGCCGCGTTGCCGCAAGGGCGGCAGGGTGACGGACAAGACGCCGAAGCGAAACAACAGATCGGAGCGGAATTGACCGCAGCGGACCAGGGTCTCGAGGTCGACGTTGCTCGAGGCGATGACTCGCAGATTGCCGGTTGAGATCAGGCGCCCGCCCACCGGCCGGTAGGTGTGATCCTGCAGGAAGCGGAGCAGCACCACTTGACCGCGCGGCGTGATCGCCTCGACCTCGTCGAGGAACAGCGTGCCGCCCTCGGCTTGGGCAACCAGTCCCCGGGTCGCCTGCTTGGCGTCGGTGAAGGCGCCGCGCTCGTGCCCGAACAGCTCGCTTTCGAGCAGGTTGTCGGGCAGTGCGCCGCAGTTCACCGGAATGAACGGAAAATCGCGGCGGCGGCTGAGATAGTGGACCGCGCGCGCGGCCAACTCCTTGCCGGTCCCCGTCTCGCCCTGGATCAGCACCGTGGCGTCGACCGTGGCAACGCGACTGATGATCCGGAGCGCCTCTTTGAAGACCGGCGCATCGCCCAGCATATTGAGACGCGCGAAAGCACCCTCCGAAACAGCGCCCTGCTGATCGCTCTGATCGTCAATCCACCGCCGCATGGCACCGTCCCCCCTCATGGCAATGGGAGCTGAACGATATCCAGAGTTGACATCAATATCTCACTGAACGAGATACACGTGTAACGTGCTTCACATATCCGCCGCCCGCCTCCTGCTGTCCGCCACGCGAACCTTCGCCGGGAGTCTCAACCTTACGTTATAGTCGCGGGACGGAGAATGACGATCGCGACGGAATTGAAATTAAAGACTCGTGATAAGGCCCGGGGTTGCGCCCGCCACGGTAGCGCACAGCGAGCTGCTTCTTGTCGATAGAGCCGGAACGGACGCTTGTGGTTCGGCCCCGCCCCAACCCCGATTGGCCATTCCGCTGAATTGGTGTCCGGCTCGATCCCGCGGCTTGCCCGAAGCACGCAACGGGAACGCGGAGCTAGCCCTCCGCCGCCGAAACCCGTGGTCGATCAAGGCGTAATCCGCGATTCACAATTCCTACAAAATCGTTAACGCGGCCCTCGACAAATCGCCATCTTTCGATTCCAATCAAAGTGATTCGGAGAGATGCGGCACATCCTTCCGATGAAGGTGATGGGGACCCGAACGGAGGCGAGGCATGGCGCGCGCCGAGGTCGCGAGCGCGTCTTCTGTCAGCTCTGACTCGATCAAGGGACTGGCTCAGTCCATCGCAAAACCGGCTTATCGGCGGCTGCTCACCGCCGAGCCGGCGTTGCGTCGCGCCGTCCCCGCGCTGATCATCGCGTTCCTCCTGACCATCTGCGTCGGCGCCATCGTGCAGGTGCTCGAGCATCGCCGCCAGGCGATCGCCGAGATCGTCAGGCAGATCGAGGGCAGCGCCGATTTCCTCGTCGACCGGCTTGAGCGGCTCGAACGCGCGAACGGCGCCCCGCGCCGGCTGCAGAGCGAGCTCGAGCGCATGATCCCGGTCTGGGCGCGCGCGGCCGGCCGCGAGGTACTGGTCACCGACGGCGAGGGCGTGATCGTCGCCGGCGTCCGCCACGAGGTCGTCAGCAACGCCGACGGCACGACCGTCGCTACCGTCCCGCTGGCGGAGGGAATGCTCGGGCGCCGGCTGATCGACGTGCTCGGGCCGACCCAGCCGCTCACCACCTTCGGCGCCGCCGCCGGCGTCCTCGAAATCCCGCTCGCCGACGGCCGCCTCGCCTACGGCACCGTGCGCAGCCTGTTCGGCTCGAACGGCGAGCTCGCGATCGTGCACGGACGCACGCAGGCGCTGGCGCCCTGGCTCTCCGACACCGCGCTCACCGTCACGCTCTCCGCCACCACCGGCTTCGTGGTGCTGATCCTCGGCTTCGCCTTCCACTGGCAGGCGACCCGCGCGCGCGAGGCCGACCTGATCTACGAGACCGTGCGCTCGCGCATCGACACCGCGCTCAACCGCGGCCGCTGCGGCCTGTGGGACTGGGACTTGGCGCGCGGGCGCGTGTTCTGGTCGCATTCGATGTTCGCGATCCTCGGCCTCGAGCCGCGCGACAGCCTGCTCGGCTTCGGCGAGGTCGACGCCCTCGTCCATCCCGAGGACATCCACCTCTACGAGCTCGCCGCCCAGCTCGCCGACGCCAAGGCCACGCTGGTCGACCACGCCTTCCGCATGCGCCACGCCGCCGGCAACTGGGTGTGGCTGCGCGCACGCTGCGAGCTGGTGCGGCAGTCCGACGGCGGCCCGCACCTGATCGGCATCGCCGTCGACATCACCGAGCAGAAGACCCTGGTGGAGCGGACGGTCGAGGCGGACTTAAGGCTACGCGACGCGATCGAGACCATCCCCGAGGCGTTCGTGGTGTGGGACGCGCAGAACCGGCTGGTGCTCTGCAACTCGAACTTCCAGGAGCTGCACAACCTGCCCGACGAGGCGATCGCGGCGGGCGCGTCCTACGAGTCGGTGGTGGCGGCGGGACGCAAGCCGGTCGTGCGCTCCAAGGTGACGAGCGAGGGCCAGATCCCGGGCGCCCGCACCTTCGAGGCCCGGCTCGACGACGGCCGCTGGCTGCACATCAGCGAGCGCCGCACCAAGGACGGCGGCTACGTCTCGGTCGGCACCGACATCACCAACATCAAGCTGCACGAAGAAAAGCTGATGGAGAGCGAGAAGCGGCTGATGGCGACGGTCGCGGACTTGCGCAACTCGCAGCAGAAGCTCGAGCGGCAGGCCGAGGAGGTCGCCGACCTCGCCGAGAAATACGCCGAGGAGAAGACGAGGGCCGAGGAGGCGAACCAGGCCAAGTCGAAGTTCCTCGCCAACATGAGCCACGAGCTGCGCACGCCGCTCAACGCCATCATCGGCTTCTCCGAGATCATGGAATCCGGCATGTTCGGGCCGCTCGGCACCGACAAGTACCGCGAATATTGCACCGACATCCACCAGAGCGGCCAATACCTGCTCGAGGTGATCAACGACATCCTCGACATGTCGAAGATCGAGGCCGGCCGCATCCGCGTCGATCCGCAGGAGATCGAGCTCGAGCCGTTCCTCAACGACGCGATGCGGGTGGTGTCCGGGCGCGCCGACGACAAGCGGCTCGCGCTCACCGCCCGGATCGCCCACGACCTGCGGGTCATCGCCGATCACCGCCTGCTCAAGCAGATCGTGCTCAACCTCCTGTCCAACGCGGTGAAGTTCACGCCGGAAGGCGGCCGCGTCACCGTGCGCGCGCGGGCGGCCGGCGGCTGCGTCAGCATCGCCATCGCCGATACCGGTATCGGGATCCCGCCGGATGCGCTCGCCCGCCTCGGCCGGCCGTTCGAGCAGGTGGAGAGCCAGCTCACCAAGAGCCATCAGGGCTCCGGCCTCGGCCTCGCGATCGCGCGCTCGCTCACCGAGCTGCACCACGGCACCATGCGCATCCGCTCGACGCCGGGGCGCGGCACCATGGTGCTGCTGCGGCTCCCGATCGAGCGCAAGGCCGCGCCGAAGGACGAAGTCGCCGAGGCCGCGGCGTAGCGACGATCATCGTAGGGCGGCCGATCGGATATCTTGCTTGCGCGTCGTGCCCGCGCGCGCGGCCACGCTCTGTCGTCCCCGCGTAAGCGGGGACCCAGTATTCCAGTGGCCGGTGCATGGGGGCGCGGTCCCGAACGCCGCCTCCGGCAGGAGTGTGGTCCGACGGCGCGACATCGCTTATCCAGTGGTTACTGGGTCCCCGCTTGCGCGGGGACGACAGCGACGACAAGGTTGGGTCGAGCGCAGCGAGACCCAACGTCCGGCCGGTGTTGTTGGGTCTCGCGCCTCAGGCGCGTCTGGCGCGCGTCCGCGATGCCCTGGCGCTCGACCCAACGGCGGCTATCACCTTGATCGTGAAAGCTTTTCCACCATTCACCGCGATCGCTAAAGGTTGATGACCCGAGACCGCAGGGAATTCGCCCGCGAAAAATTTTACGTGCTAAGGTGACGCCCAGGGGCATCGTTACAAGAACGATCGGAGCTAACCCCCACGGAGGGAACCAATGGACAAACCAGCTGCAGTCGATCGTCGTAAATTTCTCGGTGCGCTCGGAGTGAGCGTCGGCGGGGCCGGCCTCGCCGGCGCCGGCATGGTGGCCGGCTCGCCGGCCGTGCGCGCCGCCGCCGAGCCCCCGAAGGGAAAAATCCCGGACACCCCGTTCAAGACCGGCCACATGACGTTCCTCACCAGCGCCGCCGCGGTGCTGGGCGAGCCGTCGTTGAAGGGCCACACGCTCGCCGCCGAGGAGATCAACGCCAAGGGCGGATTGCTCGGCAAGCGCAAGATCGAGACCATCACCGCCGACGAGGCCGCCGGCACCGACGCCAACGTCAAAGAGCTGCGGCGGATGAAGCTCGAGGGCAAGATCGACCTCTTCACCGGCGTGATCTCGAGCGGCAACAGCCCGGCGCTCGGCCCGGTCGCGGAAGAGCTCGGCGTGCTCACGATCTTCACCGACGGCTGCACCGACTTCCTGTTCGACAAGGCCGATCCGAATCCGAAATACGTATTCCGCATCACCAACATCCAGTCGGCGGACGGCATCACGGCGGCGATCGGCGCCGCGCAGGCGTGGCCGCACGTGCGCAAGATCGCGCACATCCATCCCGACTACAGCTACGGCCGCAACGCCGCCGAGCACTTCACGCTGGCGATCGAGCGGCTGCTGCCCGGCACCCAGCTGGTGGCGGAAAGCTGGCCCAAGCTCGGCACCACCGACTTCACCGCCCACATCACCAAGACGCTCTCGGCGGAGCCCGATCTGCTCTACACCTCGGTCTGGGGCGGCGACTACGTGGCCATGTACAAGCAGATGCTGCGCTACGGCCTGTATGACAAGATGAAGGTCGCGACCACGCTCGCCTTCGGCGTCGCGCCGCACGCGAACGGCAAGGACCATCCCGAGGGCGTGCTCGCGGGCGTGCACTCGAACTACCACTTCACCTACCCCGGCGGAAATCGCTGGCCGGAGAACAAGTCGTTCGTCGAGCGCTACTTCGCGCGCTGGAAGGAATATCCGAACTTCCAGTCGGAAGGCGCCTATGTCGCGCTCTACATGCTCAAGTCGGCGATCGAGCGCGCCAACGCGCTCACCGGCGGCTGGCCCGAGGACGAGGCGATCATCGCGCAGCTCGAGAACCTCGGCATGGATACCCCGTCCGGGTACGTCTACATCCGCAAGGACAACCACCAAGGCTACAAGGACGCGGTGACCGGGTTCAGCAAGAACCTGCCGGACTATCCGTTCCCGGTGTGGGATCCCGACAAGATCATCACAATCCCGATCCGCAACATCACGGCGCCCGCGAACTGGCCGAAGCCGGGCAACGGCCACAACGAGTCGACCGCGGCCGCCAACTGGATCAAGACCACCTGGCCGAAGGCCGGCTAGGCCGGGCTTGACCTGATCGCATACCGCCGCGCCCGCCTCGAGCGGGCGCGGGGGGTTTCCCGATGGAGAGTTGCTACGGTACCGAGCCGGGGCGCCGCGGCGGCGGCGTGAAGCCGCGGGGGTGCGGGCTTTGAGAGGGGACCGTCGTTGTCGATCCTGGCGATCCAGATACTGAACTCGTTGCTGTACGCCTCGGTTCTTTTCCTCATTGCTGCGGGCCTGAGCCTCATCTTCGGCGTCATGCGCATCGTCAACATGGCGCACGGCACGCTTTATGCCGTCGGCGCCTTCGTCACCGCCTGGCTGATGGGCCACGCGCTTGCGCTCGGGGTCTCGCTCGGCTGGCTGTTCCTGCTGGTCCCGGTCGGCGCGCTCGTGGTCGCGCTGGTCGGCATCGTGATCGAGCCGGTGCTGCTTCGCCCGTTCTACCGGCGGGCCGAGGAATATCAGCTCCTGGTCACGTTCGGCCTGCTCCTGATCCTCGAGGACGTCATTCGCCTGCTGTGGGGCGGGATGCCGCTCTCCGCGGACACGCTGATGGACGCGTTGCCGAGCGTGCGCATCGGCGGCCTCCTCTATCCCGGCTACAATTTCGTGGTGATCGCGGTCGGCGCGGTCGCGGCGTTGGCGCTGTGGCTGGTGATCTATCGCACCAGGTTCGGCGTCATGCTGCGCGCGACCTCGCAGGATCGCCGCATGGCGTCGGCGCTCGGCCTCAACGTCGGCCTGGTCTACGTCTCGGCGTTCGCGATCGGCTGCTTCATGGCCGGGCTCGGCGGCGCCATCATCGTGCCGACCCAGGCCGCGGTGCTCGGCATGGGGGTCGAGGCCCTCATTCTCGCGTTCGTCGTCGTGGTCATCGGCGGGCTCGGCAGCCTGCAGGGGGCGCTGGTCGGGGCGCTCATCGTGAGCTTCTTGCGCACCGCCGGCATCCAGTTCTTCCCCGAGCTCGAGCTCGCGATCCTCTACCTGATCGCGGCGCTGGTGCTGCTGGTCAAGCCGACCGGCTTGTTCGGAGGGGCGTGATGCAGGCCGACGCAGCGGTTTCGCCTCGCTCCAAGCTGCCGCTCGCCGCCGCCGCGGTCGCGATGCTGATCGCGCTTGCGCTCATTCCGCTCGTCGCCGGCCTCTATCAGACGCAGCTCCTCACCTACGGCCTGATCGCCGCCATCGCCGCCCTCGGCTTGAACCTTCTGCTCGGCTATACCGGCCTGCTCTCGTTCGGACATTCGGCCTATTTCGGCATCGGCGCCTACGTCGTCGCGTTCATGGCCGAGGATTTCGGCGTCCACTCGATGGAGGCCTACATCCTGGTCGGCCTCCCGGTCACCGCCGTCGCCTCCGCTCTCTTGGGCTACATCTGCGTGCGGCACACGCGCATCTTCTTCGGCATTCTCACGCTCGCGCTGTCGCAGGTGCTGTGGAGCCTCGCGCTCAAGCTGTTCTGGGTGACCGGCGGCTCCGACGGCCTGCGGGTCCCGCGCCCGACGCTGCTGGCGGGCTTCGTGAGCTTCTCCGGCGCGGGGTCGTTTCAGCGGTTCATCATCGCATACTATTATTACGTGCTCGCCGTGTTCGCGATCTGCGTCGTCGTGATGTGGGTCATCGTGCACTCGCCGTTCGGCAAGGCGCTGCAGGCGATCCGCGACAACGAGGTCCGCGCCCGGTTCCTGGGCTTGAGGATCCGCCGCTTCCGCTGGGTCGCGTTCCTGATCTCCGGCACCTTCACCGGGCTCGCCGGCCTGTTGTGGGCGCCGCTCAACGGCCTGGCCACGCCCGACGTGCTGTACTGGCCGTTCTCGGGCGAGATCGTGTTCACGGCGCTGCTCGGCGGCTTTCGCAACTTCACCGGCCCGATCCTCGGCGGCATCGTGTTCACGTACCTGAAGACCTACGCGGTGGCGACGACCGAGTATTGGCAGCTGCTGCTCGGCGTCGTTCTCGTGCTCCTGGTCCTGGTCCTGCCGACCGGCATCGTCGGCGCGCTGTCGAGCCTGACGGCGAGGCTCAAGCCGAGGGAGAAGCCGTGACCCTTCTCAAGACCGTGAACCTGCGAAAGCAGTTCGGCGAGACGCGCGCCTGCGACGGGCTGAATTTCGTCGTCAACCGCGGCGAGTTCCTCTCGCTCGTCGGCTCGAACGGCGCGGGCAAGACGACGCTCGTCAACCTGATCAGCGCCCACCTGCAGCCGGATTCCGGACAGATCCTGTTCGAGGATCGCGACATCACCTTCATGTCCGTGACCGATCGTATCCGGGCGGGCATCGCGCGCAGCTTCCAGATCGTCAACCTGTTCGACGGGCTCTCCGTGCTCGACAACGTCGCGCTGTCGATCTTCTCCCGCGACCGCAAGGCCGCGAGGATCGCGGCGCTCGCCGAGCACGACCGCGACGTGCGGGACGAGACGCACGCCGTGCTCGGCCAGTTCGGCCTGCGCGGCAAGGCCGGGGTGCTGGCCGGCGGGCTCGCCCAGGGCGAGCGCAAGCTCCTCGACGTCGCGGTCGCCTACGCGCTGCGTCCGAAGCTCCTGTTCCTCGACGAGCCGACGAGCGGCGTGAGCACGCACGAGAAGGCCCAGATCATGGACACGGTGTCCTCGGTCGTGCGCGCCGGCGCCGTGACCGCGGTGGTCATCGAGCACGACATGGACGTCGTGTTCCGCTACTCGGACCGCATCGTCATGATGCACGAAGGCGCGTTCCTCGCCGACGGCACGCCCGACCAGATCAGGGCGAACAAGGACGTCGCCAACATCCTGCTCGGCGTGCCGCTGTCGGCTTGAACGCAGGGGATAAACGCGTGCTGCTCGAAGTCGTCGACGTCAACACCTACCGCGGTCCCGCCCACGTCCTGCGTGGGGTGTCGCTGGCCGTCGGCGACAACGAGGTCGTGTCGCTGGTCGGGCGCAACGGCGCCGGGCGCACCACGATCATCGAGAGCATCACCGGCCTGTTGCCGGTGCGCTCCGGCCGCATCCGCTTCAGAGGCCACGACATCACCGGCCTGCCGCCGCACAAGCGGGCGAAGCGCGGCATCGGCTATGCGCCGGAGAATTCCGGCATCTTCCCCGAGCTGACCGTGGCCGAGAACCTGATGATCAGCCGTTGGGTCTCGGAGAAGACGGCGCGAGATTCGTTTGCCGGCGTCGACGCCGAGGCCCAGGCGCTCGCGGTCTTCCCCGAGGTGCACCATCTCATGGGCCGGCAGGGCATCAACCTGAGCGGCGGCCAGAAGAAGATGGTGTCGATCGCACGGGCCATGGCGCTGGCGCCGTCGCTGATGATCCTCGACGAGGCGTTCGAAGGGCTGGCGCCGGCGGTGGTGAAGCGGTTCCGCGAGGCCGTCATGAAGATCAAGAGCCTCGGCATCTCCCTGCTGATCGCCGAATCGAACCTGGTGAGCGCGGCGGCGATCGCGGATCGGCTCTACGTGATCGACCGCGGCGAGATCATCTTCCATGGCACCTCGAAGGATGCGATGGAGAACGAGGAGGTCATGCGGGCCTTGCGGGGATGAGGCGGGCGACGTTCGGGAGACGCTGATGAAGGCGCCGGCTGCATTCGCTGCCCTGATCGTCGCGGCGGTCGTCGTCACGGCGGCGCGCAGCGGCCACGAGCTGCCGATCTATCCGTCGTATTATCCGCAGGACATCGCGATCACGGCGCTCGCGCCGCGGCAGGCAGGCGACCTGCTGGCGCAGGGCAGGATCCAGGCCTATGTCGGCGGCGAGCCGCGCTTTGCCGGGAGACAACCGGATTTCGTGCGCGCGATCGAGTCGCTCGGATCGTTCGTGACCGTGCGCGTCAATCCGCAATCGGCCCTGGCGGGCGACGGGGCCTGTGCGCTCGTGCGCGCCGTGGTCGGCGAGATGGCGGGGAAGGCCGGCGAGTTCGTCTTCCATCCCTATCCGATCACGCCGTTCCACGGCGACTACCTTCACCACGTCGATCTCGCGGAGGCCGCCAAAGCCCGGTTCTCCGCACCGCCGTCCGCGCCGGGCGCGCTGAAGGTGAGGGCGGCCGGCGGACTTGCCGGCACGCTCATCCGCGCCGACTGGTTGACGCAGGGGCCGGACTGGGACGCCGCGATCGAGGTCGTCGACGCCGCCGAGCTCGCGGCATCCGCGACCTTCGCCATGAACGGATGGATCGCCCCGCCGTGGGCGCGATCGGGATGGTTCCATGCGCAGCTGCTGCTCGACGTCGCGGTCGAGCAGAAGGAGCGCGCGCAAGCCGATCGCCAACGCCTCACGACCGGCCAATTCGACGACCTCCCCGAGCGCATCAACCTCGAGCGCGAGCTCGTGACCGCGTTGACGTCAAGCTGCCGCAAGGTCGTCGCCGGCTATACTGTCAAGCGCGAGCACGTCAGCGCCGAGTACTCGGCCGGGATCGAGAACATCGGCTTCGACGCCATCGACGGCCTCGCCTCGCCGATGTTCGTGCGCACCGCGAAGCTCAAGGATTTTCCCTGGAACGGCTCGCTCGCGCTCGGCGTCGACGGCAAGCCCGCGGCGGCCTGGAACCCGATCGCCGGCATGACCGACCGGTTCGGCCGGCTCATGTGGTCGGCCGTGGGCGATCCGGCGTTGATCCCGGCGCCCTACGACGCCGGCTTCATGCTCAACCGCGCCTCCGACGTGCAGACCAACGTCGGGCGATAGCCGAGACGGAGCGCAATCATGACCTGGCTTCGACTGGCCTGCACCGCAATCGTGTTGCTGGCATCGACCGGCATGGCGGTGAAGGCGGGCCGCGCCGCCGAGCTCGCCTACGACCTGACGATCAGCAACGGCAAGGTGCCGGAGAACATGCGCTTCATTCGCGTCAAGCAGGGAGACGTCGTGAAGTTGCGCTGGAGCACGGATCGGCCGGTGACCGTGCACCTGCACGGCTACGACATCGAGAAGGACGTGAAGCCCGGGGCGGTGACGGACATGACGTTCACCGCGCGCGCGACCGGACGGTTCGCGGTTCATCTGCATCCGGCTGCGGGCGCGCCCGCCGGTCAGGCCCACGAGGAAGCACCGCTTGTCTCGATCGAGGTCTATCCACGCTAGCGCGCGTTGCGATGACATGGAGTCAGCGCGGGCGACAAACTCGGTGCGCTCCCCTCCCCCTTGTGGGGAGGGGTTGGGGGTGGGGGTCGTGCGGTGTGGCGACACCGCGGCCCACTTCGCCACCCCCCTCCCCACCCCTCCCCCGCAAGGGGGGAGGGAGCAGACCGAGTTCGCCGCGCGGCTGTGCATCAAACTGAAGCGAACATGCGCTAGCCGGCGCTCGCCGCGAGTCGCCGCGGCGGTCTGTGCGCTGGCCGCGCTGATGGCGGGCGTCACGGCGGCCGCAGCGCATGGCTTCGGCCAGCGCTACGACCTGCCGCTGCCGCTCTCGCTCTATCTGGTGGGGACGGCGGCGGCCGTGGCAGTGTCGTTCGTCATCGTCGGGCTGTTCGTGCGGCAGGCACCGCGGACGGACGCGTATCCGCGGCTCGATCTCCTGTCGCA
>WNFA01003915.1_pt1 | contig 12407 bp, 10 predicted proteins | sample 5400481 | NCBI WGS metagenome assembly WNFA01 (sample SAMN13153340, study PRJNA577476) | soil metagenome | isolation source: 120 cm saprolite under Douglas fir tree site 2 hole 1 replicate 2 | place: USA:California | collected 2015-04-18
AGGACGCGGGCGGCTGCCCTGGTCGCGAACGACGGCGCAACGGGTCGGATCTGGCTGGTGCTGTCCTACTTACCAATTGCGGCGGCTGCCTTCGTCGCCGTCATCGAGGAATCACTCCCCGGGGAGCTGGACCCAATCGTGTTCTGGGCCATGATGGGCGTGATCGTCGGCGTGGTGCTCCGCCAGTACCTGATACTGACGGACAACCAGCTCCTCAACCGGCGGCTGGAAGCGAACGCGGCCGACCTCGCCAAGAGGGAAGAGCATTTTCACGCGCTGGTCCAAAACTCGTCCGACGTCATCACCCTCATCGGACGTCACGGAGGGATCCGGTATCAGAGCGCCTCGGTGGAGCGGATCCTCGGTTACAAGGAGACCGAGCTGATCGGTAAGCCTTTCGGTGACCTCGTACACCCCGACGACCGCACGCATGTACTCCGAAAGATCGACGAGGCCATCAATATCGTCGGGCCAGCGATCGCGATCGAGTGCCGGCTGCGTCGCGCGGACGACTCGTACTGCCTTACCGAGGTCACGATCACCAACCTGCTGGAACTGCCGGCAGTCCGCGGCCTCGTCCTCAATACCCGGGACGTCAGCGAGCGCAAGGCCTTGGAAGAGAAGCTCACCCACCAGGCGTTCCACGACTCGCTCACGAACCTGCCGAACCGGGCTGCCTTCCGAATCGGTCTCGACCACGCGCTGCACGGAGCCGCCGAAGGGCGGATCGCGGTTCTCTTCCTGGATCTCGACGATTTCAAAGCGGTGAATGACACGCTGGGCCACGACATCGGCGATCAGTTGCTGGTCGCGGTCGGCGCCCGCATCGCGTCGACATTACGACCTGGCGACACGGTCGCCCGTTTAGGCGGTGACGAATTCGCGGTCCTGCTGAAGAAGATGGAGGACGAACAAATCGCCGGGCGTGTCGCCGAGCGCATCACGCGGCAGCTCATGCCGCCCTTCGCCATCGGCGGCAAGGAGATCTCCATCAGGGCCAGCATCGGGATCGCCGGCCTGGTGTCGGGCCAGGAGGCGGCGGATGAGCTGATCCGGAACGCGGATGTCGCGATGTACATCGCGAAGGCGAAAGGCAAGGCGCGTTTCGTCCAGTACGAGGCCACCCTGGCGGGCGCGGCCGTCGAGAGGATGGAGCTGGAGCACGACATGCGCAGCGCCTTACAGGAGAAGCAGTTCGTGTTGCAGTACGAGCCGGTCATCATGCTCGAATCCGGCGCGATTCACAGCGTCGAGGCGCTGGTGCGCTGGAACCATCCGCGACGGGGCCTGCTGGCCCCGGCGGATTTCATCGCCGTCGCTGAGCAGACCGGGCTGATCGTTGACCTGGGGCGCTGGGTGCTGCAGCAGGCGACTCGCGACGGGCGTCGCTGGCAGGTGCGATACCCCTCCGTGCCGCCGATGCAGATCAGCGTCAACCTCTCAGGCCGGCAACTCGAGCGCCACGAGTTGATCAACGAAGTGGTCGACGCGGTCGACGCCGCCGGCCTCGACCCCCAATCACTGATCCTCGAGTTGACCGAGAGCGTGCTGCTGGCCGACACAGAGCCGGTGGCACGCACCTTGCAGGAACTCCGCGGCCTGGGCTTCCGCCTGGCGCTCGACGACTTCGGCACTGGCTACTCGTCGCTCGGGCATCTGCGGGACTTCCCGGTCGACATCCTCAAGATGGACGCATCGTTTGTGGCCGGCATTGGGCACGGGATGGCCGATGGCGCCATCCTGCGGGCCATCATCGGGCTCGCCAACAGCCTGGGCCTGATGACGATCGGGGAGGGGATCGAACGGCAGGAGCAGCTGGCCGCCCTGAACGCGATGGGCTGCAACGCGGGCCAGGGTTTCTATTTCTCGAAGCCCCTGGAGTACGAGCAGATGGACGCGCTGCTCGCGTCGTGCATCCAGTCCGGTACCGGTCGGCAGCTGCCGCCCGCGTGGCGTATGACGGCGTAGGCTCGTCGCTTAACATGCACGGCTATGCGTGCCCGCGTGGCGGCCGCACTGGGGGCGCTGATCCTGCTTTCCGGTTGCGACACTGCACAGAAACCGACCGAGCCGAACGAACCGAGCTTGCCTCCGCCGCGCATCATCAGCGGCCCGTTCCCCGTGACAGGGGACTGCGCCACCCCGTCACCCTCCGCACCTCGACCCGCTGAGCCCTCGCTCGCCTCCGACCCTGGTGATCCGCAGCAACTGGTCGTGGGCTGGCTGGAGAGCCCGTCCGGCACCGTCGTTGCCGTAAGCCACGACGGCGGCGCAACCTGGAGTCGATCGGCACTCCCGGGTTTGCTCACCTGCGCCGGCGGGCGGTATGTCCACACGAGCGACCCCTGGGTCTCGATCGGGCATGACGGCACTACCTACGTGGCCTCGCTTGCTACCCGTCCCCTCACGGCCAGCGGCACCGCCCATGACATCGTGGTCAGCGTCTCGCGCGATCACGGGACCACTTGGGACGCGCCGGCCGTCGTCGAAACCGCGACCGCGCCGCCGCTTCAACCGGACAAGGAGGCGATCCTCGCGGATCCACGGCGGCCTGCAAGCGCCTACGCGGTGTGGGTCGACTACCGAGTCGTAAGTGGCGTCGACCCGTCGGTCAACCAGGTGATGTTTGCCCGCACCGTCGATGGCGGCCGCACCTGGTCTGCGCCCGCCGCCATCTACAGCGGCAACGACGAGACTCAGCAGCACCAGCTGCTGATAACCGCCGGTGGCGTTCTGCTCGACGTCTTCGTCGAGGGCCCTTCGCTACCCGGCATCGCGCATCCGCCACCGCTGCCGCTGAAGATCCGGCTGATCCGCTCGACCGACCAGGGGAAGACCTGGTCGGCACCCATCGACGCGGCCAGGTTCACCTACACGAACGCCGTCGACCCGGGCACCGGCAGCCAGCTTCGCTTCTTCGGCCAGAACATCAGCGCCGCGTCGGCGGGCAACGCGGTCTATGTCAGCTGGTTCGAGAATCACAGTGACTTCTCAACCGTTCTTGTTGCCCGGTCGGAAGACGCCGGGCTGCACTGGCGCACACCACACGTCCTGGTGCGCGAGAAGGCCGAGGCGTTTCTCCCCACACTCGCGGTTGCCGGCGATGCCACGGTCGGATTGCTCTGGTTTGACTTCCGCCATTTCAAGAAAGGCAGCCCGACGCTCGACACCGACGTCTGGTTCAGCACTTCGCGCGATCGCGGCGCGAACTGGATCGATCGCCGCGCGGCCGGCCCGTTCGACCTGCGCTCCGCGCCCGCTGCCCGCTACGGGCCATTCATCGGCGACTACATGGGCCTGGTCGGCCTCCCCGATGGCTTTGCGGCCGCCTTCGTCCAGGCGAAGCAACAAAGTCGTAATGGCCCGACCGACGTGTTCTTCTCGCGGATTACCGGTTAAGCCGGCTTCAAGCCGAAGAAGTTGGTGCCGATGGCGGTCATCACCAACTGACCATTCTGGTTGCGCATCTGACCGCGCCACCGAACGATCCCCATCGGCCGGCTATTCGACAGCCGCATGGATAGCACCTCGATCCCGGCAGTCAGGGTATCGCCAGGCCGCACCGGGCCCGGCCAGCTCAACTCCTCCATACCCGGCGAACCAAGGCTCTTGGTTTGCGCGATCAGGTTACGCACCAGCAACCGCATGAAGAGGGCGCCCGTGTGCCAGCCGCTCGCGATGAGCCCACCGTAGATCGTGAAGCTCGCCGCGTTGGGATCGAGGTGCATCGGCTGCGGGTCGTACTGCTGCGCGAATCCGATGATGTCCGCCTGGCTGACTTGAAGGCTGCCGAGGTCGATGAGCTCGCCGACATGGAAGTCCTCGTAGTAGCGGGTCAGGGGCGCAAGGTCCGTTCAAGCTGGTCGAGATGCATCTCGAGGTGCGCGCAGAGAGGCAGTTGCGCGATCTCCCACGCGCTCATGGAAAGGCCTTCGGAGAAGATCGCCCGGCGCTGAATCGCCCCAGCGTCGGCTGAACGGAGGTAGGCGATGGTTCGCTGGTGATCGCGCTGCGCGAAGGCAAGTAACTGCTCAGGCGGTAGCGAGCTCATCTGCTCACCGGCCACGTCGCGGTCCCGGACCTGAGGCAGCAAGTCGAGCTCGGTTATCTTGCCCGATCCCACCTGGTACGTGAGCACGCCGTAGAACTTGGAGAGAACGGCGATATGGGCCAGCACCTCTTGGGCATTCCATTCATCCGCCCGCCCAGACCCGTCCCCAGAGGGAGAGGGAATCTTGCGGACGAGCTCCGCCAGCCTCATCGAGGCGGCTTCGAGCCGGTCAGCGAGCCGGCGCCGCTCGTGATCCCGGAACTCGTCCAGAGAGCCCATGATCTCGCGCTCGGTAAACGCCGGACTCTCGATCCGCACTCGACAAGGCTACATGTCGCTGCGTTCCTTAGACTCATCGTGATGGCAACCCTGTCAACGCGACAGCAAACTAGCCCCTACGGCTCCTGGCGCTCGCCGGTCACCGCCGACGCGATCGTGGCTGGGGTGATCGGCTTATCGCAGATCCAGCTCGACGGCGATGACATCTATTGGGTCGAGCAGCGGCCGGCCGAGGGAGGCCGTTATGTCGTTGTCCGGCGCCGTCCCGACGGGAGCGTCACGGACATCACGCCGCCGGAGTACAACGCGCGCACGCGGGTCCACGAGTATGGCGGCGGCGGGTACCTGGTGCGCGAGGGCACCGTCTGGTTCTCCAACTTCAAGGATCAGCGCCTCTACCGGCACGATCCGGGACGGCCACCCGTCGCGATCACGCCGGCCAAGGACATCCGGCACGCCGACCTCGTCTTCGATCAGCGGCATCAGCGATTGATCGCGGTGCGCGAGGACCATGCCACCGATATGCCGGCGGCGGTCAACAGCATCGTCAGCCTCGACCCAACGGGAAAGATAGCGGCCAAAACCCTGGTTCAGGCCAACGATTTCTACGCCTCGCCGCGGGTCAGCCCCTCGGGCACGCATTTGAGCTGGTTGACCTGGAACCACCCGCAAATGCCGTGGGATGGCACGGAGCTGTGGGTCGCGGAGTTGACGCCGGACGGCCTGCGTGCACCTCGCAAGGTCGCCGGAGGGGAAGCGGAATCAATCTTCCAGCCGACCTGGTCGCCCGACGGCCTGCTCTATTTCGTTTCCGACCGCACCAACTGGTGGAACCTCTACCGCTGGCGCGGGCCGAGCGTGGAACCGGTCGCGGCGATGCCGGCCGAGTTTGGCGCCCCGCAGTGGAGCTTCGGCATGTCGACTTATGCATTCGAATCCGAGCGGCGAATCGTCTGCCAGGTCCGGTCCCAGGGTGTCGCGCGCCTTGCCACCGTCGACCTGCAAGTGGGACGCCTCGAGCCGGTCGATACGCCCTTCACCGCCTTCTCGGCGTCCATCCAGGCGCGATCGGGGCGCGCGTTTACCATCGCGGGATCTCCAACGGAGCCGATCTCCCTCATCGCGATCAAGCTCGAGACCGGAATGGTGGAGGTGCTTCGGTGCTCCTCCGAGCGCCTGATCGATCCTCCGTATATCTCGGTGCCGCAGGCGATCGAATTTCCGACCGAGGGCGGTGTCACGGCCCACGGCTTTTTCTATCCACCGGTGAACCCTGAGTACAGCGCACCGGCCGGCGAACTCCCGCCGCTGATCGTCTACGTTCACGGCGGGCCCACCAGTGCGGTGTCGAATGCGCTCGATCTCTCCGATCAGTTCTGGACCACCCGAGGCTTCGCCTACCTGGTGGTCAACTACGGCGGGAGCACGGGGTACGGCCGGGAATACCGGCAGCGCCTCAACGGCCTGTGGGGTGTCGTCGACGTCGACGATTCCGTCAACGGTGCCCGCTACCTGGTCGATCGTGGCCTGGTCGACGGCAACCGGGTGGCGATCACCGGCGGGAGCGCCGGCGGCTACACCGTCCTGCGAGCCCTGACCTCGACGGATTTTTTCAAGGCCGGGGCCAGCCATTTCGGCATCAGCGACCTGGAAGTCTTTCACGGCGACACGCACAAGTTCGAGTCGATGTATGACCAAAACCTGGTGGGCCGGTGGCCCGAGGATCGAGACATCTATCGAGAGCGCTCCGCGATCCACTCCGTCGATCGGATCACGGCGCCCGTGATCCTGTTCCAGGGGTTGGAGGACAAGATCGTGCCGCCCAACCAGGCGGAGGTCATCGTTGATGCCCTCCGCAAGAAAGGGTTACCGGTGGCCTACCTTCCGTTCGAGGGCGAGCAGCACGGCTTCCGCATGGCGAAGAACATCAAACGCTCGCTCGAGGGCGAGCTCTACTTCTATTCGAAGGTCTTCGGCTTCCCACTAGCTGATCCGATCGAGCCGGTGCCGATCGAGAATCTCAAACAGCCCGCTGGAACGACGTAAGCTCGGCCACACCTCGCTGGAGGTGCCTGTCATTGGGATGGGGACCTGGCAGACCTTCGACACGGCCGAGGACCGCACTGGCATCGTCCATGAGGCGCTGTCAGTCGGCATGAACCTCTTCGACTCGTCGCCGATGTATGGCCTGGCGGAGCAGGCGCTAGCGAAGGCCCTCAAGGGTCGTCGAGACAAGGCGATCATCGCCACCAAAATCTGGACCGGTAGCCCGTCGGAAGGGCGAGAGCAAGCCAATCGCGCCCTGCGGTTGTTTGGCCGCTTCGAGATCTACCAGGTGCATAACCTCGTCAACTGGCCGGCGCAGTTGCGCCTGCTCGAGCAATTGAAAGGGGAGGGGAAGGTCGATGCGATCGGGGCGACCCACTACGACCCGAGTGGCTTCGACGATCTCTGCGACCTCATGGCGACGGGACGCCTCGACATGGTCCAGGTTCCCTACAATCCTCGTCGCCGCGAAGCGGAGCGTCGAGTCTTACCGCTCGCTGCCGAGCTGGGCCTGGGTGTTCTCACGCACAGCCCGATGCGCTACGGCGTCCTCGACCGGCAACCGAGCCCTGATGCGATCAGGCATTTTGGCGTGCGGACATGGGCGCAAGCGATCCTCAAATGGATCGCCAGCGATCCTGGCGTGAGTTGCGTCCTGACCGCGACGAAGACGCCGGGACGCCCCACCGAGAACGCGCAAGCGGGCGACCCACCCTGGTTCGACACGGACCAGCGCGAGCGACTCGCGGCACTAGCTGGCGCGACGGGTTAGCTAGCCGCCGAGGTAGGCCTTCTGCACCTCCGGATTTCGTCGGAGGGCGGCCCCCGTGCCGCTGAGCAGGATGCGGCCGGTCTCAACGACATAGGCCCGATCTGCGATCTCGAGCGCGCGTAGCGCGTTCTGCTCGACCAGCAGGATCGTGACGCCGTCGTTGTGGATCTTCTGGATGACATCGAACACGGTGTCAACCATCTGCGGCGCCAACCCCAACGAGGGTTCATCGAGCAGGAGGAGCTTCGGTTGCGCGAGCAGTCCGCGCGCGATCGCGAGGATCTGCTGCTCACCCCCCGAGAGCTGCCCGGCCGGTAGGTCCCGTCGCTGGCCAAGGATCGGAAACTGCTTCATCAATCCCTCGATGTCGCGGTGGGCTGACCCGTCTCGACGCCCCCAGGCGCCGAGCTCGAGGTTCTCGCGGACGGTCAGACGAGCCAGGATCTCGCGCCCTTCGGGAACCTGGACCAGCCCCTGCCGGACGATCCGGTCCGGTGGCGCGGTCGTCAGGTCGAGTTCGCCGAATCGCGCGACGCCGGAATGGGGGCGCAGCACGCCCGACAGCGAATTGAGAATGGTCGACTTGCCGGCGCCGTTGGCGCCGATGAGTGCGACGATCTCCCCTTTGGCGACGCCGAACGAGACCCCACGCACGGCCTGGATCGCGCCGTACGAAACCTGCAGGTCGCGAACGTCGAGTAGCGGAGCAGCCGGTTCGGCGGAGACCGACGCCGATATGGCCGCCACGTCCATCTCTTCTGACCCTGGGACGTGCGCCGCGGTCTTCTGCGCCTGGGTTCCAAGGTATGCCGTGATCACTGCGGGATCTTGCGAAACGGTGGCTGGCGCACCGTCGGCGATCTTCCGTCCGAAGTTGAGAACCGCGATGTGGCGGCAGACGCTCATCACGAGCCGCATGTCGTGGTCGATGAGCAGGACCGTCAGGCCATCCTGGTTGAGCTGTTGGATAAGCGCCCGGACCCGATCCTTCTCGGCGGGGTTCATTCCCGCCGCGGGCTCATCGAGGATCAGCAAATGGGGATTGAGCGCGAGGGCCCGCGCGACTTCGAGCCGGCGCTGGTCGCCGTACGAGAGCGTGGCGGCCTGACGGTCGCCGAACTCATCAGGGTCCAAGCCGACACGCGCCAGCAGCTCGCGCGCCTCCTGCAATCGGCGGCGGTCCTCTTTGAGCAGCGCCGGGATTGGGATCATCTGCTGCAACGTGTCGTCGCGCCGACGGAGGTGCATGCCGGCGAGGACGTTTTCGATCGCGGTGAGGTTGCGGTAGAGGCGCAGCGTCTGGAAGGTGCGAGCTACACCGAGACCGGCGACCGCGTGCGGTGGCCGCCGAGCGATCTCCGTATTGCCTCCACTCTTTTGCAACCGGATGCTGCCCGACTGGGGGCGGATGTAGCCGGTCACCAGGTTGACGAGCGTCGTTTTGCCGGCGCCGTTGGGCCCGATCAGGCCGAAGATGGTCCCTTCCTCGATCTCCAGGGACACGTCGTCGACGGCGTGGACGCCGCCGAAACTTCGGTTGACGTTATTGAGCTGCAGCAGCGCGGTCACGCGTTCTCCAGCGCGTCCACCAGTGCGGCGCAATGATGGCGAGGCCGCCACGGCCGACGATTCCCTGGGGCCGGAAGATGATGACGAGGATCAGGATGACGCCGTTGACGACGTCTCGATAGGCGGCAAACTGGCGCACGATCTCCGGCAGCGCGGTCAAGAAGACCGCGCCCACGATCGGGCCGATCACGTTGGTTGTTCCGCCGACCACGGCGAACGTCAGGATCTGGATGGTGCGGGTCACGCTGTACTCGGTCGGGTCGAGGTAGAAGGTGAGGTGCGTTTCGAGCGCCCCCGCATAGCCGGCGAGGATGGCGCTGATGATGAACGCGACCATCTTGTAGACGGGCACGTTGATCCCATTGCTGGATGCCGCCAGCTCGTCCTCTCGGATCGCCGCCCATGCCTGCCCGAGCCGGGTGTGCGTCAGCCGCCACACCAGGTAGGTGAGGATTGGCACCGAGATCAGGATGGGAACGATCCCGCCCAGGGGGTCGGCGGTCGGGTTCTTCAGGCCCTGACCTTCACCCGTGATGGGAACGTTGAGGATCACGCCCAGGCGAAGCGCCTCGACGAAGCCGATGGTGGCGATCGCCAGGAAGACACCGCGAAGTCGTAACACCGGAAGGCCCACAAGGAAGCCGATGGCGCCCGCCAGCAGCGAGCCGGCCAGGATGTTCAACGCCAACGGCGTCGGCAGGTACAGGCTCATGATGACGGTCGTGTACGCGCCGATTGCCATGAAGCCGGCGTTGGCGAGGGTCAGCTGTCCAGAGTAGAAGGTCACGAAGATCGCGATCGCGAGGATCGCATTGATGCCGATTTGCGCGATCAGGAGCTCGTGCTGGTTGTAGAAGCCGACCGGATCCCCAAACAGTTGGACGAAAAAGTCCACGCCTGACCTACCGCGTCCCTAGAGTCGCTCGCGCAGGCGCGCGCCGAAGAGGCCCTGCGGCCGCACCACCAGCATCAGGAAGAGCGCGGCAAAGGCCACCCCCGCCTCGACGTTCCCGCCAAACCGGACGAGGGCGAAGACCTCGATCAGCCCCAGCAGATAGCCGCCCAGGACCGCGCCCGGGATGCTGCCCATGCCGCCGAGGACGATGACGGCGAGGCCCTTAAGCTCGACCTGGTCACGGCCGATATAGGGACTGATGTCCGAGATCGCCAGCCCGAAGAGCAGTCCGGCGAGGCCGCCCAGCGCGGAGGAGACGAACAGCGTCGAGGCGAAGATCCGATCGACGTTGATCCCCAGCAGCGTTGCCGCCCGACGATTCTCCGCCACCGCCCGCAGCGCTCGGCCCACTTGCGTGAAGCGCATCACGTAGCCGAGCACCAGCATCAAGACCACTGAGGTCGCCAGGATCCCGAGCTTCGTACCCTCGATGGTTAGCCCGGCGAGGTGGTAGGTCGGGTCAGGTACCGTTCCGGCGGGGAAGCGGACGGAGTTCGCGCCGTCTTGCCAGAGCCAGCTGAAGAAGGTGCCCGGCGTAGCCTGCTCGACGATCGCGACGAAGATCAGCGCCAGCCCGATCGTGGAGATGAGCGCCGAGATCGGTGGGGCGTTCCGCCGGCGGAGCGGGCGTAGCGCGACGAACTCGATCACCAAGCCGAGCAGGCCGCAGGCGAGGATGGCGATCACCGCGGCTGGCAAGAAGGGCATCCCATGCAGCGCGACCAACGAGTAGGTGATCACCGCCCCGAGCATGAAGACCGCGCTGTGGGCGAGGTTCAGGACGTCGAGCACACCGAAGACCAGCGTGTAGCCCACGGCGAAGAGGGCGTAGATCGACCCGATGAAAATCGCGTTGAGGACCTGTTGGGTCAACGCGTGTTCAGCTAGGCTTCACCTGACTCACCAGCGTGAATCCGCCGTTGCCGTCCATCTGGATCATCCAGATCGTCTGCTTGACGTCATGGTTGATGGTGAACGCGAATTTGCCCAGCGGCGTGTCGATGTTGACCGTCTCCATCGCGTCGCGGAGCTTGGTGCGGTCGCCGGCCGTGTCACTGAATGTCAGGTTCGCCCGCCTTGCCGCGTCGGCAAGGATGAGGATGGCGGCGTAGCCCTGGGCGGCGAACTGGTCCGGGTCCTGACTGTACTTGGCTCGGTACGCCGAGACGAAGCCGGCGTTCGAGGTAAAGGTGTTGTTGATGTACCAGGCACTTCCGCTCTGGGCGCCCTTGCCGTCCGCTCCGGCGGCCTTCGACACCTTCGCCGTGTTGAAGCCGTTGCCGCCCAGGAACTGCCCGGTGAACCCTTGCTTGCGCGCCTCCCTCATTATGTTGGCCGGGATATTGCCCAGGCTGGTGATGAAGATGACGTCCGGGTTCTTCTGCACCGCCTGCGTTACGAATGGCGCGAAATCAGCCGTCGCTTTGGGGAAGGGGATCGTGGCCAGCAGCTGAATGCCGAACTGGCCAACCGTGTTGGTGACGATCGTTCCGCCGTCCTTCGAAAACTTGTCGTCATTGGCCACCATCAATACGCCCGTCTTCGGATGCTTCGCATCCGAGTAGACCTTGATGTTGGCCGGGATCGCCGACTCTTCGCCGAGACTGTCGCGGAAGACGTACTTGCAGGGGACGGTGGACGGAGCGTTGCAGTTGGGCACGATGTTGATGCCCGTGGTGCTGACCGCGAGGATCGGAATCTTGAAGCTTTCGGCCAGCGGGTGAACGGCGACGGCGGAGTTAGAGAGAGTCGGACCGAGGAGCGCGAGCAGTTGGCCCTGCTGGATGAGCGTCTGGGCAACCTGAGCCGATTGAGGCCTATCCGAGGCGTCGTCCTTGACGTCGAGGGTGATCTTGGCACCATTCACCCCGCCTGAATTGTTGATCTTGTCCACTGCCAGGAGCATGCCGTCCCTGGAGCTCGGGCCGTAGACGCCGCCGGCGCCGGTGATCGAAAGGATGGCGCCGAGCTGGATCGTCTTCCCCTGGTATGAGTTCGAGGTGGTGGTTCCGGTCGAGCTGGTGCCGCCACAGGCGGCAAGTGCGACGGCCAACACGAGCGTGATCCCGCGAGTCACGATTCTCATGAAGCGTTCTCCCTCCTTCCCTGTCGGGGAATCTGCGAACAGCTTAACGGGAATCGAGGTACGCTAGCCAGCGACTTGCTCCCGCTCTCCGTCTGGATCCAGGTCGCCGGCGCCGTCCAACTGGCCATCGGCCTCGCCAACCTGCCGCTGGCCAGCCGGCTGCAATACCGCAAGAACCTCGCCGGCGCGTCGGAGATTGTCCGCCAGGTCTTTTATGTCCACGCCGCCTACATCGTCCTGGTCGTGCTCGGCTTCGCCGCCCTCTCTCTGCTGTTCCCCGCGGAACTCGTCAGCGGCCGGCCGCTCGGCCGGTTTCTGAGCACCTTCCTGGCGATCTTCTGGCTGCTTCGGGTGCCGATCCAGCTCTTCTATTACCCGGTTGAGATCCGACGGCAAAACCGGCTCGCCGACGTTATCTTCATCGTGGCCTTCGCCTTTCTCGCCGTCGTGTTTGGCCTCGCGGCGACCCGATGAGGGCGCTCGCCAGGATGGCGATCGCCGCCGTCTGGCTGTACCAGGGTGGCTGGTGCAAGCTGGTCGCCCCGAATGAGCGGCATCTAAGGATCGTCGCCGACATTCCCGGGGTGGGACCCGCCCACGCGAGGAAGGCGCTGGCGCTGGTCGGCAGCGTGGAGGTTGGTCTCGCCGC
>WNFA01003916.1_pt1 | contig 12407 bp, 11 predicted proteins | sample 5400481 | NCBI WGS metagenome assembly WNFA01 (sample SAMN13153340, study PRJNA577476) | soil metagenome | isolation source: 120 cm saprolite under Douglas fir tree site 2 hole 1 replicate 2 | place: USA:California | collected 2015-04-18
CTCCTCCGGCAATTTGCTCGGCAAGGCGCAGCATCATGCGCCTCATGACCACGATCCGCAGGGCGTCAGGGGCGGTGAGCTGGATGGCACGCTGGACTTCGGTGAAGAACACGATCCACACCTGCAGTGGGCCGGTGTATTCGGCCAGCACGCGGCAGAGGTCGAGGACTTTTTCCTTTGACCGCTCACTGGTGAATGGGAAACTGTGGAAATGCACCGGGATGACCGTGAGCCCGCGCCGCGCGCCCATCCAGGCGGCGACCGGACTATCGATCCCGCCGGACACCAAGGCCAGCGCTTTCCCGCCCGTGCCTACCGGGAGGCCGCCCGGTCCGGGAATCGTTTCGGTGGAGACGTAGGCGTGATCCCGGATATCGATCTGCACCCGGACGTCGGGCTCTTTCATGCGCGCGTGCAGGTGGGGGAAGCGCTGCAGGATGGCTGCCCCGACCTCCCGGCTGGTGTCCATGGAGGTCAGGGGAAACCGCTTATCGGCACGCCGCGTGTCGACCTTGAACGTGACCGCGCGGGGCTGAGTATCCACCGAGCGCTCCACCGCGCCAATCGCCGCTTGCGTGATCTCGTCTTGCGTCGGGGAGACGACGTAGACGGGACTGAAGGACACCACGCCAAACACCTTGCGCAACCGGTCGGCAAGCGCGGCAGGGTCGGCCTCAGAGGTAACAATGACGCGGCCGAAAGCCGCGTGCACCTGAGCCGGTCCCAGGTCGGCCAGTGCGCGGCGGACATTCCGCACCAGCGCCTCGAGGAAAAAGTGTTGGTTCTGGCCTTTTAGGGCAATCTCGCCGTACCGGAGGAGGAAGTGCGCCATTGCTTGCCGCCTACCTCACCAACGCGCGGAGCTCGCTGACGGCCGGACCAAGTACATGAATGGTCGCGTCGATCTCAGACTCGGTCGTGAACCGTGAGAGGCTGAACCGGATCGTTGACTTGGCGTCCGTGTCCGACAGCCCGATCGCCAGGAGGACATGGCTGGGCGTCACAGTGTGGCTATGGCAGGCCGAACCTGTCGAGACCAACACTCCGTCTTGGCTCAACCGGTGGAGCAGCATCTCCCCGCGCACCCCACGAAATGTCGCATTGAGGATGTGAGGGACGCTGGCGTTCCGGTTGGTGTTGACCCGGGCGTCGGAGAGTGACTCAATGCCTGAGCGCAGGCGATCGGATAGCTCGCGTACCTTTACATTCGCGTCTGCGTCCGCACTCAGCAGTTGTGCTGCGGCCCCCAAGCCGGCGATTCCCGGAGCGTTTTCCGTCCCCGGCCGCACGCCGCCCTCCTGTTCGCCGCCCGCCTGGCGCGGAGTCAACTGCACACCCCGGCGCACGTAGAGGACCCCGACCCCTTTAGGCCCGTGGATTTTGTGCGCAGATAGGGACATGAGGTCCACCCCCCAGGCGACTGGATGGAGGGGGACCTTGTCCCAGGCCTGCACCGCGTCTACATGAAACACGGCCCGGCCTCCGTTGGCATTGTGCTGGCGGACAACTCGGCCAATATCGTCGATCGGCTGAATCGTCCCCAGTTCGTTGTTGACCGCCATCACTGAGACCAGCGCGGTGTCCGGCCGCAATGCTGTCTGCAGCTCCGACAGACTCACACGCCCACTGCGGTCGACCGGGAGCGCCGTAACACTCCAGCCCCGTTCGGCTAGCGTCTGCAGGGGGGTTCCGACGGACGAGTGCTCAACGGTCGTCGTGACTACATGTCGGCCACGAGCGTGCGCGAGCGTTCCGTGAATCGCGAGATTGTTCGCTTCGGTGCCGCCGGACGTAAAGACAATGGCCTCCAGATCGACGCCCAGAGTCCGAGCAACCGCATCGCGCGCACTCGTGAGGAGACGTTCGGCCGCCACCCCTTTGCCATGGAGGGAGGAGGGGTTGCCGTAATCGGTGACGAGCGCCCGCGTGACCGCCTCCACGACTGCCGGGTGTGGCTTCGTGGTCGCGGCGTTGTCGAGATAAATTTCCGTCGGCGCGTGCGTCACATCGCTATCTTAGCACACGGCCGTTTCACGCCGAGAAGACGGACTCCGACGGCCCGCAGGCCGCCGTGGATTGCGGAACACCGACGCGGGGGCGCTGTAACTAGCGCGAGGCCGGTACGACGGTATCGGCCATGGATTCGATGGTCATCCGGAGCCCGGTTTCAAAATCGACGCCAGGGTCATACAGGATTAATCGGCGCGCGAGAGAGATGTCCGCTTGCGTGTGGCGGACATCCCCGGCGCGCGCGGGTTCGTGGACCCGCACGACAGGACGGCCGAGATGGCGCTCGATGAGGCGGATCAGGTCCATCAGAGAGTGCTGGTGGCCCGCGCCAATATTCACCGCCAGGCCCTCCGCGGTGGACTCAGCGGCCGCCAGATTCGCCGCCACGACGTTGTCGATGTAGGTAAAATCCCGAGACTGGAGCCCGTCCCCGTGGACAGGCAGCGGGGCGCCCGCTTTCGCGAGGCGGATGAACTTGGGGATGACGGCGGCATAGTCAGAGTTCGGATCCTGCCAGGGTCCAAAGACGTTGAAGTAGCGCAGCGCGATGGTGGAGAGGCCGAAGGCCCGCGTATAGGTCGCGCAGTAGATTTCGCCGGCCAGTTTGCTTGCGGCGTACGGCGACTTGGGGCGAGGCGCGAGTCCTTCGTGGGCGGGGACGTCGTTATCCCCGTAGATCGAAGACGAGGAGGCGAAGACGACGCGGCGCACACCCGATGCCCGCGCGGCCTCCAGCAGGTTGAGTGTGCCGGTAACGTTGACGCTGTGCGTCCCTGCGGGATCGGCGATCGATCGGGGGACGGATCGCAAGGCGGCCTGATGAAATACGACGTCGACCTTCTCGCAGGCGCGCGCGACCGCTTGCTGGTCCAGGAGATCGCCGACCAGGACCTCGCAGGAGTCCGTGAGTGGGGCAACGGCATCATGCGCGCGGGCAAGGACCTCATGAACTCGAGAGATGGGGAGGGCCACCGCCCGCCCCAGATTGGCCGCCGTTCCCGCGACGAAGTTGTCGAACACGCGCACCGCCTCACCTCGGCGCACCAGCGCGCGCACCAGGTGTGCGCCAATAAATCCGGCTCCGCCGGTGACCAACACGTGTCTCACGGAAATCCCTCCTACCACTCAATCCGTGCTTCCCACCAGCCGTACCAGTTCTGCTGAGTGGCGCCACTCACGTGGCCGGCGTTGGACACAGTCGACCACGTCACGCCGAGTTCGTTTCGAAACGGCCCATCGGGCGTCAGGAGCAATCGGAAGTGCCACGCGTGCGTCGTCTCGACCACCCCGGATAGGTACAGGTTTGTCCACGCATCGGTCGGGCTCACATAGAACTGACCCAACACGCCGGCTCCTTTCTTGACGAGGTCGTAGCCGAACCGCATCGCAGTCTGCTGATTCAGACGGTGCCCCAGCTCCCCCGACCACAGCTCGCAATCGGGTGCACACCAATGGCCCATGGACTTCCCCAGTCGCGTGTAATTGTTGGTGCCGGGCGGCGGGGTGGCGTAGATCCAGTTGGTGGCACGGCTGTGCTCTAGGCGGAGATCAACCTGGCTCGCAGTAAGCACGTTTGCAATGAACAGCCCCGCTGCGGCCGCGCCCGTGCTGGGGAAGGGCGAACTGCCGCTGGAAATCTTATCCGCATAGACCTCGCCGTAGACGACGGTGCCCTCCCCGATCCGCCAGTCGAAATCTACAGCGGCATTGTAGCTATCGGGCAGGCCCTGTTGCTGCTGCCGGAACCACAGCCCCACCGCGTAGTTCAATAGGGGGATTGGAGCCAATACATAGGGCAGATAAACATCGCCTGAGGCCACCATGGCCTCGCCGAAGCCGAGCCGCAGGTTATCTGTTGCGAGCCAGTCGGCCCGCATGGCGTACAGATACCGCTGGTTGGCCACGCTTAGCGGGGCCAGCAACTTTACTAGACGCACCCGTGGCCCTTCCGTCGTCACTCGAATGGTTTCCGGCGCACCCGCGTTGTCGGACAACAGAAACGCTCCCTGTCCGCCTGGACCCCACCAATGCGTCATCGTGCCGATCTGACTGTTGGCGACTTCTGTGCCTAGCTCCCCATACACGCCGACGCTAGCAGACACACGGTCGATATAGGGGAACGTCAGCTGGGGTATGAACGGCTGCTGAACCCTTGCGCTGACGGCAAGGCCCGGACCAAGCCCCAACGTGGCCGAGGTTTCCAGACGTAGCGTACTCCCCGTCGGCGTCGGCGTTTCAAACCAGGGAGCTGTTCCCCTTTCGACCCGTCCCACGAACACACGTTGCACGCGAAAGCCCCACCCGGTGATAGCTTGAGCGGAGGGGCCTTGAGGCGGCTCGACGACGCGATATCCCGCGAGTGGGAGTTCTTGGGCAAACTCCAGCACCAAGCGGTCCAGCGTCTCCAGCTCGGCCCTGGCCGGCCTCCGCGGGCGGTTCGCGTCCACCCTGTCAAGAGCGCGCGCCACCATCCGCGCGATCTCCAGCCGCGTCAGGGGCCGCACCGAAGCCGACCACAGAGGTATCCATCCCTGCGAAGCGAGGCGGGAGAGGTCCGTGTAAATAGGGCTATCGGATGGCACTAGTTCCAGCGAATGCGCTGCGGCGGGGGAAGCCAGCAGGCCCCCTATCAGACAAGAGGTGATAACGAGAGGTACCCACCACGTGATGACGGCACGTGCCCATGATGGAGGTATCACCCCGTAAGGCTAGTGGCGCAAAATGAGCGCCGCATTCCCCGCGATGCCCAACAGCAGGGCGATGTTCTCCAAGGCGAATGGATTTTCTGGAACGTAGAGAATGTCGCCCCGGCGGAGCGGCAGGTCGCGTGCGACGTCCCCCTCTTGGATCACCTTGGCGAGATCAACCGGCAAAACCTGGACGGAGATGCCGCTTTGGCGGGCGACCACGACTGTCGTTAACGAGATCGCGGCTATCGGGCTGGCAGGGCCGGATCGTCGGATGATCTGTGTCTTGTTGAGCAACGCCCGGGTCGTGGGGCCCCCGGCGAGCGTCAGCGCCTGGAGGGCGGTGAGTGCCCCTCGGACTGGCAGCACACCCGGCCGCAAGACCTGCCCGAGGACGTAGATCCGGGCCGTGGCGTCGTCTGGGACGATGAGCACATCCCCGGATTCCAGGGCGAGGTTGAAGGAGAGTTCCCCTTGCAGCAGGAGCTGATCGAGTTCAATGCTCTGCGGAGGCGCCTGGCCACGGATGAGCCGGGATTGACCCAGCCCTGCATCGGGAGAGAGCCCGCCGGCCGCGGCCAGGGCGTCGAGGATCGCGGCCCCTTGCGGGAGATCGTAGACACCGGGCCGTGTGACTTGGCCGAGCACGGAGACCCGGATGCGCCGAAACTCGCGCACAATGACGGCGACGCGCGGCTCGCGGATGAATGCGGCAAAGGCCGCGGTCAACCGCTGGCGGAGCAGATCCGGCGTCAATCCAGCGGCCAAGGCCTCTCCGATGAGGGGGAGGGAGATCATGCCGTCGGGACGGACAATGACGGTGCGGGAGACCTCCGCATTGCCGAACACCACGACCTCGACGACATCGGAGGGTCCCAGGATGTAAGGCTGTTGGGCGACGACGTGTGCAGGGAGCGTTGCCGACAGCCCAGTGACGACAATTAATCCAATTGCGAACAGTTGTACCCGCACACGGTCACCTCCCACGCTGCTGGGTATTAGGCCCGGGATCCTGCCCAAGGCGGGAGACTTGGGCGATAAGGTCAGCCACCCGTCTTCCGAAGGCTGGAGATGATGAAGAGTACGCGCTTCCCCAAAGCGATCCTGTCGGTGGATCATTCACATCCGCAACCTCGTCTTCGTTGACATCGTCAATAGGGGATCTGCTGAGGTGGACGCTCGCGATCCCTGGTTCGACACCACGCAATCTGAGCAGGGGGAAACCCGTGCGTACCACCTGGAGTCCCGACCGAAGTCCACTGCATGCATCGCCAACAACGCTCACCGGCCTGTCTCAACTTCTATTTTGATTTCCAGCGGAAGATCAGTCCCTAGCACGGCGACGCCCCCCATTCCTTCGCACCCTCGCTCATCTTTCATCACACCGGGAATCGTGTCGTCTTTCATGACAGCACTGCTTGCCCCGTTTCAGCTTACTGAGAGGGTCGAACGCCCGGGAATCGAGTGAAGGCCGGACGACGCCCAGTGGAAACCCCTCTTTAGAAAGGACCTGCGACAAGATGCCTACCGGACCGCCCGCGACTGCTTGGGAACCGCCAGGCTAGGTGTGACTAGACCTTTCTCCACCGCGAAGACAGCGGCTTGAGCCCGATTCCGAAGTTTGAGTTTGCTGTAGATGGCGCGCAGGTGCATCTTCACCGTGGACTCAGACACGCCGAGCGAGGAGCCGAGCTCCTTGTCGCTCAACCCCTTCGCGACGCCCCCAAGCACCTCCATTTCGCGGTCCGTAATCCCATACTCGCGCCGCGCCATCCCGATCGACTCCTCACGAACTGTGAACAGATGTTCCACCATCTGGCGGGCGACCGCCGGGTTGATCATCGTCTTCCCTGTGTGCACTGCCCTAATCGCTGAGGCGAGGTTCGTGGGCGTGATGTCCTTAAGAACGTACCCGACTGCTCCCGCTTCCACGGCTTTCTGGAAGAGCTGCTGATCGGCGTAGGCTGTCACGATGAGGATTTGCACGTCCGGGCAATGTTGTTTGATGGCACGCGTGGCTTCGATGCCATCCCCGCCGCCCAGCATAATGTCCATCAACACGACGTGGGGAGACAGGGCTCTCACGTGCTGGAGCACATCGCGACTCCTCTCCACCTCCCCCACGACCTCGATGTCGGGTTCCGGCTGCAGGATCATGCGAATCCCCAGACGGACCACACTGTGATCGTCCACAACGAGCACGCGGATGGTCACGTCTCACTCTCCGGAGGCGCCATCCGGCCGTGTGACTGCGTCGGGGCCGCGGGGGTGGACGACCGGAGGGCAGACCGGACAACCGCCTTGGCAAGTGTGCCCCCGGATGCGCGGCGCTCCATCTGGAACGTGCCACCCAAGCGCTGAGCCTGCTCCGTCATCAACTTCAGTCCAAGCTCTCCCCAATCGCTGGCCCGAACTGTGTCAGGGTCAAACCCAATCCCGTCGTCGCTGATTTCTAGCACGACGTTGTCTTGGTTTCGGCGCAACCGGACAGAGACGTGTTCGGCGGCTGAGTGCTTCACGGCGTTGGTCAGGGCTTCGCACGCAATGGCGCACAGCCCCGACTCCATCTCGGGCGACAAGGGACCGACCCCTTCCACGTCGATGTCGATCTCTGCGGTCGTTAGCGACCTCAATCGCTCGGCCGTGGCATGGAGGAGGGCAGCGATCCGAGGATGCTGTTTCGATGGGTACTGAAGCTCATAGATCGTGGCCCGGGTGGCATCCATGGCCATTTGCGAAAACCTTATCGCGTTGTGGAGGAGTTCCTTACCCCGCGCGGGATCGGCCGCCAGATACCGCTGGCAGAGTTGCAACTGCATCACCACATTGGCCACGTGTTGCGCGAGGCCATGGTGGATCTGAGCGGCCACGCGCCGGCGCTCGTCCGTCGCGGCTGACGCCGCACTCGAGAGGGTGAGCGCTGACTGTGTCCGCCGTGGTTCCTCCACGGCGCGCTCGACGGCCGTACGGTCTCCGGTCCAGGATCTCCCTGAGGCCTGCGCATGAAGGAGGGTTCTTGGGGCGGTTCGTGCCCGCTGGCGCAGCGACGAGACGAACTCCCGCCATGAACCGAAGCAGTCGGCTGCCTTCTGGCGAATCTGCTCTATCCCCCCAGGTCCGATCGAAAAAGTCTGCACGCGCTCGCCGCTTTCCCCAAAGGAAAAGCTCTCCGGATTTAAGAGCCGCAGCAGCAATCAGAACCTAACTGCCGTCGGGTGACGCCGGGCCAGTTTTCGGTGGAAAGAGTCCACAAGAGCGAACTGGCGACCGTCGTCCGTATGATTCCTTCCACCCAGGGGGACAGGCACATTATATGACAAATCCGCCGCCCTTCCTCTTTTTTTCTTGTCGAGGGGAGGTCCGACCGGCGTGGAGACGGCACCCCCGTCATGTCCCTCCCCAGCGCGGGCGTCTGCGGCGCATGGTACTCCTCTCTTGGGAACGCTGGCCCCGACGCTACCGCGAAGCTGGCGCGAAAAACCCGCCTGGACAGCGGGAATGGCTCACAGCCCAGGATAGGCACGCGGGATCGTCAAGCGGGCCTCGCCGACAGAAAGACAGATGGCGAACGCCCGATCCCTGTTCAATCGAACTAATGGGGTTCTCCGAAAGATACAGGCGAGATTGGAGGAGGACCACTCGAGGATCGCGCATCCTTTCAGGCATCTCCGGTCGTTCGAGCGTGTGCATGCCGGATGTCAAGAAGCTCTCCGTCTTGATCGTTGACGATACTACATTGATGCGTCAGGGGATCAAGAGCCTCCTGGAGCAGCGGGATTCTGTGGAGCTCGTAGGGGAAGCGGCCAATCCACAGGCCGCAACCGAGTTGACCGATAGCATGGTTCCGGATGTCGTCCTACTCGACCACAACATCCCCGGGTACGATACCGTTCAGGCGATCACCCTCCTCAAAGAGTGGTTGCCTCGGGGCGAAGTCATCGTCCTCGCGGAAACCCCCGACGATCAGGAGGCGATGCGCACCCTTGAGGCCGGGGCGAACGGTTACGTCCTCAAGGACACCGACGCTGACAGCTTGGTCCAGGCGATTGGCTGTGTCAGTGCCGGGGGGACCTGCATGACCCCACGCATGGCCCGACAAGTGTTGGACCGGTTCCGCGCATTGGCCCGAGAGCGCAGAGGCCAAAGCGGACTCAACGGCGGGGAGCTCACCGCGCGAGAGCAAGAGATCTTGTTCAAGGTCACCCAAGGGACAACGGACCGGGAAATCGCTCGCGAGATGTACGTCAGCGAGACAACCGTGAAGAGCCACGTCCGGTCTATCTTGCGCAAGCTGGGTGCAAGAAATCGCACCCAAGCGGTGGCGTACGCGCTGCAAAGTGCACATCCGTTCGCCAAGGCCCCGGTGCCAAATGAGTAGTCGGGAGTTGGCGGGGGGCGAACTTGACCGCGGCGTACAGGATGACGGCGTGAGCCAACAGGTCATGACCAACAACAAGAGTTCCATGACCGAGGAGGTGCGCTTGGGCAGAGCGCAGATCACGGTTCCCATTGCCTCAGACCTGGATATCGTGGCTGCCCGCGAGCGAGGGCGTCTTCTCGCTGTTGAGCTAGGATACCCGGCGACTCAGGCCACGCTCATCGCCACGGCCATCTCAGAATTGGCCCGCAACATCGCATTGTATGCGACGCAGGGCGAGATCGTGTTGGCGACCGCACACGACGGTGCCCGCCTTGGCATCGTCGTTACGGCGCGCGACCAGGGGCCCGGCATTCAAGACGTCGCGCGAGCAATTGCCGGGGAACACTCGATCTCTGGAGGCTTGAGGTTCGGGCTGGCTGGGGTCCGCCGGTTGATGGATGCGTTTGAGATCTCCTCCCAGCCCGGTCAGGGGACCACGGTGGCGATCACAAGTTGGAAGCGCTAAGCCTTGGAAGCGCGAAAAGAGCGATGGTCAAGTGGAGCGCCGCGAACTCTAATCATGGTGGTGCTGGCCGCAGCTGTGTCGTTGGCCGTCGAGCTGACTGCTGCGCCGACCGTCTGCGGCAGTACGGCCGCCCGCAGAAACGCTCGCCGTTTGGAGCTAACTTTGCGCTCGGCTCTTCAGGTGAGGGGAGTCCCCCTGGCACTGTCGGGTATCCACCCGATTCAGCGCGTTAGACCCCTCGATATGCTCAATGGTGATGGCAGTGCGGTAATGAGAGTGTGAGGGCTCTCATCGCGCAGAAGGCGCCGAGCCGGTCCCGAGTCCCAAGCGCGAAGTCGGTCCGGCAGAGATGAGGGCCCTCGCCACCCTAAACAGCCGCTAACCCGCCTGGATGAACGGCGGATCACTACAGGGGCGGCTCGTCAATCAGAGGGCTATTGTACGGTTTGGACCTGAAGCGGATTGGGCAAACCGAAGGGGCGAAGCTGTGTCACAGGCTCAGATCTTCGACGTTGCGGATACCGATGAGCGGCGCCGAATCGCGTGCGCCGATGCTGTGGCAGCTGGCCCGCAGTGGCACGCGCTGTGGACGCATAGTCATTGCGAACAAATGGTCCGCGATCAGCTCACCGCCAAGGGGTTTGAGATGTTTTTGCCAACGATTGACGTCTGGTCGCGGCGAGCCGGGGTACGGCGGCGCATTTCCGCGCCCATGTTCTCCGGATATCTGTTCCTCCGTCACGCGATGGACAAACCGAGCTATATCGAAGTCCGCAAGACGCGGGGCCTCGTCAACATTCTGGGGGAGAGCTGGGATCGCTTGGCCGTGGTGCCAGTCGGCGAGATCGCGGCCATTCAGACCACCGTTCAGTCGCGCCTGCCCATTCTGCCCCACGCCTACCTGCGCGAGGGGCAGCGCGTGCGCATCGTACGCGGCCCGCTGGCCAATGTCGAGGGAATCCTCGTGCGTCAGAAGCCACGGTCAGGGTGGGTGGTCCTTTCCATCCAGCTCTTGCGGCAAAGCGTCGCGGTGGAGGTAGACTGCACGTGGATTACGGCGTTGTAGGGGGAGGAGCTCCAGGCCGGATTGCTCAGGGGGCGGTTCATCGTCCCCGCGAGACCGCTGCGACTTGGTGCACACGGATGCCGATGCCCCATTCGGGCGACTTGGGCGCCCCGGTCCCCTCGCTTCGTCATGGGAAGCGCCAAGAGTGGAGGGTGCGATGCCATTAGGGTCTGGCCTAGCGGTGTTTCGGCGAAGGAAGTGGCTGGGGTTGCTAATCTTCCTGATTCCAGGTGCAGCGATCACCGGCGCTACCCGCACCTTGCCAAGCATCTACGAGTCCACCGCCAACCTGCTGGTGGAGCACCAGCAGGCTGCGGATCGTCTCGTCGGGCCGTCCGATGCCGATTCATTGGAGGAGCGGCTGCGGACGATCAGCCAGAAGATACTGAGCAGGGAGCAGCTGGTGCAGCTGATTACGCAGTACAACTTGTATCCCGACCTGCAGGCGCGGCTCCCTGCCGATCTTGTCGTGGAGCGGATGCGGAAGGATCTCCGACTCGAATTCAAGACGGAACGAGATACAAGCGGTCGGGATTCGACCACTGCCATTAACCTCAGCTACCGCGGACGCGATCCCGAGTTGGTTGCGGCAGTCGCGAATGCGGTGGCGACATTGTTTGTCGAGGAGAACGTCCGGGTCCGCGATCTGCAGACCGCTGGGGCAACCGCGTTTCTCCAGTCTCAAGTGGACGAGGCTAAGCGTCAGCTCGCAGACCAAGAGCGGCTGATGAACGCGTTCAAGGTGAACCACCTTGGTGAGCTGCCGGAGCAGCAGGCGTCGAACTTGGCTGCGCTGGAACGTCTAAACGCGCAACTGCGCGCGCTCAACGACCGAGAACGCGGAGTTCTGGACCGGCGCGACGCGCTCACCAGGCCGAGAACGGCGTCGCTCCCGGATGCGACGGTGCCCCTCGAATCCCCCGAGGCTCGACTGGCGAGACTGCGCATCGATCTGGCGGCCCTGCGCGCCAAGTACACGGACGAATATCCCGAGATCGTGCGGACAAAAGAGGAGATTGCTGCTTTGGAGCGGCGGCTCGCGGCTCGGGGACGTGGGGCCCCGGGTGAGGTGGATTTGACTGCACGTGATTTCCAGGGCGCTCTCGCGCAAGTCGACGCAGAATTAGCGGCCTTGCGCAGTCAAGAAGAGCTGCTCCGACGTTCGATGGCAGTGTACGAGCAGCAGCTGCAAAATGCGCCTCGGATAGAGGGAGAGTTGCAGGGGCTCGCCGGAGACTACACGGCGGCCAAAGAGCGCCACGCTTCGTTGGTCCGACGGTACGAGGAGGCGCAGCTCAAGGAGCGGATGCAGCAGCTTGGAGTTCAGCAGTTTCGCATTCTTGATTCTGCCTTGCCCTCCCCCCAGCCGGTGGCCCCTCGTCGGTTGCGCATTCTCCTCATGGGACTTGTCCTATCCGCGGGTGCTGCGGTCGGTGCTGTGCTCTTGGCCGAAGCGCACAGTGGTTCATTTCACACGGTCGATGATCTGCGGGCATTCACGCGTGTGCCCGTGCTGGTGAGTATTCCCCCAATCGTCACGGCGGTAGATGCCCGCCGGAACCGCCTCAAGTCCGCCCTGGCCGTGGTAGGGGCGGTGCTGAGCACGGTCACGATCGCTTTGGCCTCGGCGTACTTGGCTCGCGGCAACGACCTGCTAGCTGGACTTCTTACGCCGGGAAAACTCTGATGAACATCGGCAGTGAGTCCCGGGTGGGCGGAGGAGGGTCGACGAAAACGCCGTGGGCATGACCGTGACCA
>WNFA01012193.1_pt1 | contig 12406 bp, 10 predicted proteins | sample 5400481 | NCBI WGS metagenome assembly WNFA01 (sample SAMN13153340, study PRJNA577476) | soil metagenome | isolation source: 120 cm saprolite under Douglas fir tree site 2 hole 1 replicate 2 | place: USA:California | collected 2015-04-18
CAGATCACTAACTCTGGCACGGCCACTCTGAACATCACCAGCATTACCAAGACGGGCGCAAACCCGGGCGACTTCAATTTGGTCGCTCCGACCGTGGGAACGCCGCCGGCGTGTCCTACGGGGGCGAGCAGCTTGGCCCCAGGGAGTAGCTGCGCCCTCGGGGTCAATTTCGCGCCGACCGCCGCCGGGGCCCGGGCCGCCAACGTCAGTGTCAACGATAACGTACCCGGCAGCCCGCAGACTGTTCCGCTATCAGGCAACGGCACGGCGCCGGCAGCGACCCTGGCGCCCACCAGCACAGCCTTCAGCCAAAACGTCGGCACGACGAGCACCGCGACGAACGTGCAATTGACCAACACCGGTACAGCGGCGCTCAACATCGCAGGCATCACACTGACGGGCGCCAACGCGGCCGAATTCGCTCTGGTGGCGCCAACCGGAGGGGCGACGCCAGCATGCTCGTTCGGCGCCAGTAGCATCAGTGCGGGAAGCTCTTGTTTCTTCGGCGTGAACTTTGCCCCGGCGTCCACCGGGGCCAAGAGCGCCAGCGTGAGCATTGGGGATGATGCCGCGAATAGCCCACAGACGGTGCCGCTGACCGGCACCGGCACCACGCCTGGGGTCGCGCTGTCCTCGACGAACGTGGCGTTCGGCAACGTGAACATGGGAGACAGCAAGGCCGCTTCGCCAGCGGTTACGCTGACCAACTCCGGCACCGGTCCGCTGACCATCACCGCCATCAACATCACCGGTACGGATGCTGCTCAGTTCACCCAAACCAATACGTGCGGAACGTTGCCGGCGACCATCGCGCCCAACGGTACTTGCGCAATCACACCCACATTCCGGCCTACGTCAATCGGTGCCAAGAACAACGCCTCGCTGAGCATTGCCGATAATGCTGCCACCAGCCCGCAGGCGGTTCCGCTGACCGGCACCGGCGTCGATTTCAGCATTTCCGGCCCGCCGACCGCGGTGACGGTGACTGCGGGCCAGCCGGCCAACTTCACGATCAACCTGACCGGCGGCCCGACGACCAACACCATCACATTCTCCGCCACGGGCAACCCGGCGGCCACCTCGGTCACGTTCAACCCCGCATCGATTCAGGCGGGCAGCACGTCGGGCACCACGACCATGACGATCACAACCACGGCGCGATCGGCGAGATTGGCGTCGCCGCTACGCGGTCCTGCAAACCCGCAGACGCCGCTCGTCCTGCTGTTGTGTGCGGTAACCGCCGCGCTGGCGCTGATGAGCCTGTCTATGGCGCGCCAAGGCAGCCGCGCGAAACCCTACACGGCCTGCCTGCTGCTGACTCTGTTCCTTGTCTCGGCGGCTTTTATCTTCGGATGCGGCGGTGGAGGGAAGCCGCCCGGGACGCCCCCCGGTACGTCCACCGTCACCGTGACGGCGACGTCGGGCTCGGTGTCGAGGACGGCGACAGTCACGCTGACCGTGAACTGAGACAGCCAAAGGGAGACACAACAACCGACCAAGCGGCAACGATGAACGAGCCCGCGGCAGGGATCGTAAACCTCCGCCCTCTCCCCTCCTCCTTACCGCTGGGGAGCAACACGATTGCGGCCCCGTGCTAGAATCGCGCCAGGTTCATCCCATCGAAGCCTCGTTAATTCTGCCGAGGCTGGGTCGACCGCGGACCCGGTTTGGGGCACACCGGAGAGGGTTTCGCGTGGCCGACCTGAGCGCGCAGGTCAGCCAGCGTGCCGGCGCGCACGCGCAAGTGGGCGTGGGTAACCAGGTTCTTCGCCAGCAGCGACCCTTCTATTGCGCCGGTAACCGCTCTTTGCAGATGCGCATCGAGCTCCGGCTGGTGCGAGCTTCCGGCGCTCGCCAGCGCCGCGGCAAATTCCATCTCCCCGTCGGCGCCACGCAATCCGATCGCTTTCTCGATCATCGCGTAGCCGTGGAGACCGCCAGCAAAGTTCTCCGGTAGCCAGGTTCCGCGCTGATCTAGCGAGAAAGACTTAGTGACCCTACAGGACTGATGGTACTTATAAACTAGGTTGGCGGAGGAGTAGTGCAGCGCTCCGCCTGCTACAGATCCCCGAAAATTTCTTCCAACCTTCGATTAGCTATATTTTTGGGCTGAATTCGCACCCTATATTGAATAGCGCAGCGCTCCACGTCCCGAGTCGCTCCTCCCGCAGAAAGAGAAAAATCAAGTGGAACCCCATAGTCAGAATGACTCGGGGGCGTGTGGAGCTGCGGCCGGTCCTCAGCTTCGGATCGGGATCCTCGCCGAACGCCGGTATCTTTCCCAGTCGCAACCAAGCGGAATGATTGCCAGCTTGCGGGCTCTCGGCCACCAGGTAATGGTGATCGACCCGGAGGCGGCCTACTACGAACTCAATGATGCGCACTGGCTGACGAGCCTGAATCTGGTCGTCGCCCGCGGCCGAAGCTGGGCCGTGCTTTGCCTGCTGAACTGGGCTGAAGCGCGGGGAATCCCAACTGTCAATCAGCGCGCGGCCATCGCTGCAGTACACAACAAAGCCGAAATGGCTGTTGCGCTAACCTCGGCCGATGTTCCTACACCACTGACCTTACTTGGGCCGACGCACAACCTCGCACGCGGGACTGACGCTCGGGTGTACCCACTCGTTATCAAACCTGTTTTTGGCGACAACGGGCGGGGCCTGCACCTTGTGAACAACCCTCAGGAATTGGCAGCCCTGGAATGGCCCGAACCCTTCGCCCTGGCGCAGCAATTTGTACCCGGCAACGGCTACGACCTGAAGCTCTATGCCATCGGCGACGAAATCTGGGCTGTGCGAAAACCTTCGATGTTCGATCGCAAGGGGAAACACAAGCCCAGCGCGACTCTGGAGAAAAGTCCGCGGGCCGAATTGCTGCCCCTCTCGCCTGACTGGGAGGAGCTGGCGCGCCGCTGCGGCAGGCTGTTTGGGCTGGAGCTTTATGGCCTCGATTGCATGGAGACCCCTAATGGCCCCGTCGTCATTGAGGTGAACGAATTTCCCAACTACACAGGCGTGCCGGGGGCAGACGAGAAGCTAGCCGAATATATCGTCTGTCGCGCGCAAGGGGAAAAACAACGGGGGAGGGAAACGTGCGAATCGGTTTCTTGATGCTGCGCTATCCGCCCACGCGCATGAGTAACATCCTGCCGGAGGTTGTCCGGCTGCTCTCGGAGTGGGGAGCGAAGGTGGACGTCATCTACCCGGAGGAGCAACTCGTCGACTTGTCCAAGGTGAGGGTCGAACATGACCTTTACATCCTGAAGGCTAAAACTGAACTCGCCTTAAGCCTCGCCGGAGTCCTGCACGCGGCTGGTGCCGCTTTCCTGAATCCTTACCCGGTCTCCATGACGCTACACGACAAAATCATGACCTTCCACGTTCTGCAAGCGGCGGGCCTGCCCACACCCGAAACCTACGTGGCCTCCCACCCCGATCAACTGACTCCCCTCCTGGACGAAGGGCCCCTAGTGGTCAAGCCCTACAATGGCTCGGATGGCAAAGGCGTGCGCGTGGTCTGGGATGCCGACGAGCTTCACGATGCGCCCTCCAACCAGGAACCTCTTTTCGCCCAGCGCTACTACGAGCCGCAAGGGCGCGACCGCAAGATTTATTGCATCGGCGGCCAAATCTTCGGCGTGAAACGTGTCTGGCCGGCTCGCACCTACGAAGAGAAGCTCGGCGAACCCTTCACGATAACTCCCGAGCTGCACAACATCTCTTTACGCTGCGGCCGTGCTTTCGGCATCGACCTCTATGGGCTGGACATCATTGAGAACAACGGCAAGCCCTATGTAGTGGATGTCTCGAGCTTCCCGGGGTTCAAAGGCGTTCCCGAGGCCGCGCTGCGCCTGGCCGACTACATCTACAGCGCCGGCCAGCGGGTATTGAATGGCGAACCTTTATTGCCGAGTCAGGAGAAGGAGGTCGAGGCATGAAAGCGGTCGTGATCGGCCCCGGACGAGTCGGCTGCGGTTTCGCCGGCCAGTTACTGCATGCATCGGGATATGAAGTTGTTTTTGTGAGTCGGAATGAGACTCTAGTGAAACACTTCAATCAAGTAGGTCGGTACCGTGTCAGGCTGGCGGAAGCTCGGCGATCACAAGAAATCCTGGTGACTGGAATCCGCGCCATTTGGGCGGGCGAGCCTGACCACGTGGCAGGTGCCATCGCAGAAGCGGACCTTGTGGCTACCGCGGTCGGCGCCCAAAGCCTGCCCGAAATCGCTCCGCTCATCGCTGCTGGCCTAGCTCAGCGCCGCCAGCCCACCAACGTGCTGGCGTTCGAGAACTTGATTGATGTGGCTCCCTACCTATTCGGGCTGATCATGCTTACTCCAGACAGCTCCTCCCTTGCCCAGCACGGCCTCTCCGGCGCCCTGGTCAGCCGAGCGGTCACCCAGAGGATCGGGGATCCAGCCAAGGATGAGCCACTCCTGTTCGTGGGTGACCCGCCGGCTACCTTCGTGGTGGATGGCCTGGGCCTGCGTCCGCCACTACCAAAGATTGATGGGATGAGTATCACAGAGAATTACCCTGCCATGGTCCTACACAAACTGTACACCTTCAGCGCCGGCCATGCGACAACCGCTTACCTGGGAGCTCTGAAGGGATATCACTACATCCACAGTGCTATCCGCGATGCTGAAATTCGGGCTGCGGCGCTGGCCGCCATGCGCGAAGGCCAACGCGGGCTGGCGGCCTGTTACGGGCCGGAGCTGGCCGGCGATCAAAGTGAACTGCAGCAGATCGTGGCACGCTTTGAGAACGCAGCTCTGAACGATCCTATCGCGCGCGTGTGTCGCGATCCGCGACGCAAGCTCGGTGCAGATGAGAGGCTCGTAGGCGCGGCGCGATTGGCCGAGGAAGCGGGGATTCTTCCTCACAAGCTGGCGCTGGCGGCAGCCGCAGCCCTTTGCTTTTCCAACCCATCCGATCCGTCGGCGGCCAAGCTCCGGCGGGAAATCGAGACGATGGGTCCCGAGCAGACACTTCGGCGGGTGAGCGGGCTCGATCCAGATCGCGGCGTCGGCAAATTGGTAGCCCATGACTTGGGCCGGCTTTCCAGCGGCCAGTGCCGGGGGAACTTGCTGCTCAGCCTGGAAAAGCTGATCTGGTCCTGGACCGCGTGAGGCGTCTCATTGTCTGGAGAGTTGCGTATGCTCGCGCGGCAGTTCGCGCGAGCTGAGGTGAAACGATGAAGCTGTATTTCTTGCTGGCCCGTCGCGTGCCGCCGGTGCCGAGCCAAATCGTGCTGGAAGTCTCTGAGATCCTGAGGTGTCGCGGCTTCCGGGTTGAGAGCGGCATCGCCGAGGAGATGCTGGTGTCCCCCGACCGGCTGGCTTCGACACATGATCTCTACCTGCTCAAGTCCTACACCGCGTTATCGCTCAGCCTCGCGGGCGTGTTGCACGCCGAGGGCGCGCGATTGCTCAATCCCTATCCGGGGTGTCTGGCTTCGCGAGATAAGATTCTTGCTTCCAAACTTCTCCACACCGCCGGGATTCCGGCGCCCCGCTGCTGGGTCACGGCGGACCTGAAGCTGTTGGACCCGATCGTCGAGGAGACTCCGCTCATCGTTAAGCCTCACATGGGCTGGCGCGGTGAGGGAATTCACATCGTGCGTAACCGGCGGGAACTCGCCGCCATTCCGCAACCTCAGACACCCTTGTTGATCCAGGAATATCTCCAGGGCACCGGTGAGGACTTGCGGATGTATATCGCCGGCAATCAAGTCTTCGCGGTGCGCAAGCGTTTCTCCTCCGCCAGCTTTGCCGAACCCGGGCAGCCGTGTGCGGTCAGTTCGGAACTCCGCGACATCGCCTTGCGCTGCGGCCGGGCCTTTGGCCTGGGCCTGTACGGGATGGATCTGATTGAAACTCCCGACGGCCCCAAGGTGGTGGATGTGAATTATTTCCCCGGTTACAAAGGCGTGCCCGACGCCGCGGTTGCGGTGGCTGATTACGTCGAGCGCTTCGCCACCCGGTGGTGCTCCCTCCAGTCGCCGGGAATGGCTGTGCCGACTGGCGCACCCCACGCTTCCGGTCCAGCAAGCGTCCTCATGACCCCCGGCAAGGGTTCGCACCTGGCCCGCAGCTGACCCACAACACTCATGGACCCAGATGAAGCGACAAGTCAACGTTCCGCTGATTGCGATCGTCGGAGAGGGTTTGCTCTCTCGCCTCAGCTTCGGCCTGATCAGTTTCGCTCTACCTCTCTACGCTCGTCATCTGGGGTTCAGCCTCAGTCAGGTAGGCATTCTTGTCGCTCTCAACAGCGCTGTGGCCGTGGCCTTGAAGCCGCTCCTGGGTTGGGCCGCTGACCGCTTCGGCCTGAAACGCACCTTCGTTGCCGCCATCAGCCTGCGCAGCTTGGTCTCGCTGTTCTTGGGTTTCGCCGCTGCGCCGTGGGAACTCTTTGCCATCCGGACCGCGCATGGCTTGTCCATGTCATTGCGCGATCCTTCTGCAAATGCGTTAATTGCCGAGCACGGCGGAGAGAAATCCGTGGCTTCCGCCTTCGCCTGGTACCAGACGGCCAAGAGCGTGGCGGGCTCGGTAAGCAAGGCCTTCGCGGGCATCCTCCTGACGGTCACTGCTGCCAATTACCCCCTGGTATTCTTCGTGGCCTTCGCTCTTTCGGTGCTGCCGCTGCTGGTGGTCGCCCGCTATGTGAAAGAGGAAAGCGACGCAAGCCGTGCGCTCAGCCACCGAGGATCATCCGCTGCGACCCCAGCTCAGAGAAACGAAGTCGAGACCTCGGCAAGCGCAACGCAAGTCCGGCCGAAGGTGTTACCGTTCGTCGGCCTGGGATTCTTGATTGCCAGCACCGCCGAAATGCTCAACGGCCTGTTTCCCGTCCTGGCCACTGAATACGCTGGCTTGAGCAAGGCCCAGGCCGGCTTGGTCTATGCCGTTTCCACGCTCGTCACCATTTTCTCCGGCCCCATCTTCGGCTGGCTCTCCGACAATGTCAGCCGCAAACTGGTGCTGATGGTGAGGGGAGTCGCCAACACGTTCTCCTCCATCCTCTATGTGGTCGCTCCCACTTTCGCCGGGATCGGGGTAGCGAAGACGCTCGATGATATGGGCAAGGCCGCCTTCCGCCCGGCGTGGGGCGCACTGATGGCTCAAATCTCCAGTTTCGACAAGCGCAATCGCGCGCGCACCATGAGCTGGATGAGCATGGGAGAAGATGCGCAGCCCTGATGGGTTCGCGAGTTCTGCTTGCCATCGTTGCCGAGGTGTACGCCATTGTTGTCACACGTCTTCCCGGAGGAAGAGTTGTCTCTGTCAACGAACAGCAACAGACTGGTTCACACTCTCTTGTGGTGCAGAAACGTCGCCCGCCGGAACTCGCAATCACTGCGGAACACGAACAAGAGATATGAACTCTTCAGCCGTTACAACCAACGAGCCGTGGAGAAAGGGCGCATAGTAGTTTCGAGTGCATGATTTGACTGATACGCGCGCAGAGGGAAAGAGCTGGCCTATGGTCATTTGCCTTATTATGGATAATCCAGAGACAACCAAGCATCCCGTCATCGGCATGGTACTTCAACAAATGAGGGCGACACATACTGTACGTCTGCTCGATGTTCATAGACTGACAGGCGATGAAGCCATAGCACATGAAGAGGTGCATCCCTTAGCCGACATCTACTTATTGAAGTCACATACACTCCAAGCATTGAAAGTTGCACATCACCTGGAAAAGCGTGGAGCATTCGTGGTCAACAGTTGGGCGTCATCATTGGCCTGTCAAGATCGGGTACTCATGGCACAACGTATGAAAGAGGCTCGTCTTCCCTGGCCTCGTACCTGGAGTTTTCCTTCATTAGAAGACGCGCTAGGACAACATAGCCTGCTTTCAGCGCTGCCATTTCCGCTCATTATTAAAAGCCGCTACAGTCACCGTGGAGATCTCGTGGACAGGGTGCATAACGTCAAACAGCTACAGACACTAGCAGGGCAGTGGAACCAAGAACCATTCATTCTCCAGGAGTTTGTGCATGGGGACGGCTGGGATATCAAATTATGGATAATCGATCAGCAGATATTCGCTGCACGTCGTCGTACACCTTTGGAAGCAAATGTACCCAAAGAAGACCTTCCCATTCCCACGGAGAAGCTTCCGAACGACTGGAGAGCCATTACTTTGGAGACAGGCCGAGTTTTTAATTTACGTCTTTATGGCGTCGATCTCCTTATGACTGAGCAGGGGCCTATCATCGTTGACGTGAATTCATTTCCTGGTTTTCGAGGTGTAGCTGGCGCCGATTCCGCACTGATTGCCCTGATAGAGCGCCTAGTTGGGCAGAGGCAGGCAACAGTAACAACTCCGATAATCTAGACACAAATTCGTCTATCCCAGAACTTCCTCCATTCTCATGCTCCTCTTCGAGCGTGCAAGTCGTTCCCTGTTACCACGGGCTGGTCTGTTCGTAGGCTATCTACGCCGCAGACCAGGGCGGGGGCTTGCAATCATCTGAGGCACGCCGCGATTTCGGTGAGCATGGCTGAGAGTTCTCCGGGGCGCCGACTGTTCAGGCGATTGACGCGCCGGGTCGCGATCTTGAACAAGAGGGCGGCTTCGTAGAGCCGCGTGCGTTGCAGGATGCCATCAATCGTTGCTTCGTCGATGTTGCGTTCGCGCAGCGCCTGGCGATAAGCGTTGATAAAGCTTGCCGCTGAACCCTCGACCCACCCCCGCATGCCCGGTCGGTGGTGCCAGAGGCCACTGGGCCGCAGGTAAGCCAGGAAGTAGCCGACGTCAAGCGCGGGATCTGCGAGGCAGAAGTGATCAAAATCTACGACAAAAACCCGCTGACTATGGAAGAGCAACTGGCTGGCCTTGAATCCACCATGCGCCGGGCGATAGGTGTCGGGCTGAAGCGCCTCCAGGCGTGTCGCCAGCTGCTCCGCGAGTCGCTGTGTCGCTTCCGCCTGGGCCGGGCTGTGGGCGGCGATCTGTGCGGCCCGCTCGCGTGCCCGCTCCGCCTCTTTAGTCCCCGTGCGCGGGGCTCCCGCAGGTCGGACTGCGCTGGTGTGCAGACGTGCCAGGGCATTCGCCGCAATGCGCAGCTCTTCACCGGGGATGACCACATCGAGGATCTCGCCGCCGACTCCCCGTACGAAGCGAGGCTGGAAGGCGCATAAACCTGTGCGCAGTGTCTCCGGTTCTGTCCCCTCAGGCGACTGTACAGCCTCGTTGAGCGTAAGTCCGAGCGTCTCCACGGCGCCGAGCGGGCGTGGAAGGATGGGCTGACCTGCCTCCGCCTGCTCTGTGTAGAGTTGCTGCATCTCTGCCTGGATCGTGCGTGCCTGCTCAGGATCGCTGTACACCTTACCGAAGAGCGCCAAATGCCGCTGAGGCACTCCTTCCGTCATGGCTCTCTCAAGCAGGAGACTGTAGCGTATAACGCAGCGGCTGGAGGGTTTGTAGCGCACGGGCTCAGCGTTCGCCGAGACGAGATGCCAGGCCGGGTCGCAAAGCTGGACCCGCGCCGCAGCCTCCAATGCTGAGGCGAGGGGACCGTCTGGTGTTGTGGTACAGCTCGCGGCGAGGGCCGGCAGACCGTTATCGGCGGGGAAGGCCTGCACCAAGAGGCCCAGGTCCGCAAACTGTAGAATGCCTGGCGGCTGTACCTCAAGCGCTGCCTTCTGAGCCTGCCGAGCAGCGAAGCGGATCTGCGTGCCTGCAAGCGCTCCCTCTCCGAGCGTCACACTGACCCAGCGCTTCGGAGCGCTGCCGCGGGTTCCGCGTGGGGCATTCAGCGCGCCTGCGTTGCAGATGACCGCCAGGCCCCTTCCCGGTTTCCGGCGAAGGTAGCGTACAAAGAGGCCGAGCTGCCCCTGAACTCCTGGGAGCAATGGCTGGGGTGCCCGTTCGAATAGCTGGACCACGACGGAAGGAAGCTCCTGAATGGATAGGACCGCGCGCGGGAGGCTTTTTAACTTCTCCCAGCGCCTGACCGCGCGAACAGTTCGACCCAGGTAGTGGGCAACTCCCCTCCAGAAATCGAATCTCGCATTTTGGTTGTTTGGCATGAGGCACCGCCGGGGAGGAGCCCCGCTCGTGCGCTTCCGGCCGCCCTACCTTCTAGAGGGTCAGAAAGCAGTCTCGAAAATATAGGGGCACAAAACTGTGGGCGAGGAGTTTGAGCCCGGGGAAATCCCAGCGGTAGAAGAAGTTGGAGCCGAGGCAGGAACCACAGGCTAAGATAGCGTCCGACGCCATGGCGGCTCTAGCCTCAAACGAGACGACGGCTGGCGACTAATTTTGGGCAAAGACTAAACTTGAAATCAGAGATTCTTGCTAAGCGCTGGCGTCCAGTATTCTTCCGATAATGCTTTCAGTAGTTTTCCCGCCCAGATTCCAACATTTCACCTGATTGCGAAGCCGGCCTCTGTACTCTAGGTTCATCGGCGAGGTTGGTTCCCATTGAGAACCGGGCCAAGGAGTTGGTTGGGGTCTACGCAGCCCGGCTCTATGGAAGCCGGGCCGGGAATTCCGTGAGGGTCCTGATCGCCGATTCGGAGCGAGGATTCCGCCAGTAGATCAGGCGAATCCTGGAGAGACAACCTGAAGGTACCAGGAACAAATCGCTCTGCGGCCGGTGCGCCACCAGACGTGGTAAGGCAGGCACATTGCCTTCCTCGGAGAAAGCTTGCCAGCAGGCCATGTAGGGCTGATTACCTGGTCACACGGTGGTTCTTGACGGCTCCGGCTTCTTGCGTTACTGTCGCGAGTTACACGGCAAGGACTCCGAATTTCCCGCCAAGGAGAGAGGATGGACTCAAAGACCGCTTTAGAAGTTAGGACGGACCCGAAGACTGTCTTAGAATTTGCCGCCAAGAACAACGCAAAAATCCTCGACCTGCGCTTCACCGATCTTCCGGGCCTCTGGCATCACGTCAGCTTCCCGATTGCGCAGCTCAGCGAGAAATCGTTTGAAGACGGCTTTGGAATCGACGGCAGCTCGATCCGCGGCTGGGCCGCGATTCACGAGTCGGACATGCTGCTGGTGCCGGACCCCAAGACGCATTTCATGGACCCGTTCCGCGACACGCCCACGCTGGTGATGATCGGCGACGTCGTTGATCCCATCACCAAGCAGGCCTACCCGCGCGACCCGCGCCACATTGCCCGCAAGGCGGAAGCCTATCTGGGCTTTACCGGTGTGGCCGACCAGGCTTTCTTTGGCGCCGAGGCCGAGTTCTTCATCTTCGACAACATCCGCTTTGACCAGGCGGTGCAGCACGGCTTCTACTTCATTGACTCCGAGGAGGGCCGCTGGAACTCCGGGCGCGAACAACACAACCTAGGGTACCGGCCGCGCTACAAGGAAGGCTACTTCCCGGTGCCGCCCACCGACCACTACATGGACCTGCGCACCGAAATGACCCTACAGATGGCGGCCTGCGGGCTGGAAGTCGAGTGCCACCACCATGAGGTCGCCACCGGGGGACAGACTGAGATTGACATCAGGTTCGATACGCTGCTGCAATCCGCCGATAACATGATGAAGTTCAAGTACATCGTGCGAAACGTCGCGCACCAGTACGGCAAGACCGTCACTTTCATGCCCAAGCCGCTCTTTGCCGATAACGGCTCGGGCATGCACACACACCAATCGCTGTGGCTTAAGGGCAAGCCGTTGTTCGCCGGCGACTGCTATGCCGGGCTCTCGCAGGCGGCGCTGTGGTATACCGGCGGGCTGCTCAAGCACGCGCCCTCGATCGTGGCCTTTGCCGCGCCCACCACGAACTCTTACAAGCGCCTGGTGCCCGGCTACGAAGCCCCGGTCAATCTGGCCTACTCGCGCCGTAACCGCTCGGCCGCCGTGCGCATTCCGATGTACTCCGCCAGCCCCAAGGCCAAGCGGCTTGAGTTCCGCCCGCCCGACCCGTCCTGCAACCCGTATCTCGCGTTTGCCGTGATGATGATGGCCGGGCTGGATGGCATCGAAAATAAAATCAATTGTGGGCAGCCGCTCGATAAGGACATCTACGACCTCTCGCCCGAGGAATTGAGAGACGTGCCGTCGCTACCCGGCTCGCTCGAAGAGTCTCTGAACGCGCTGGAAGCAGATCACAAGTTCCTGCTCAAGGGCGATGTCTTCACCGAGGATGTCATCGAGCTGTGGATCAACTACAAGCGGAAAAATGAAGTGGACGCCGTGCGGATGCGACCGCATCCCTACGAGTTCCAGCTTTACTACGACATCTAGCGCGGTGGGTTGACACTTCCAGGAGGGGCACGGGAGCTATCCGCGAGTGGGCGCGTCATACCGTGCCCCCAAAAACCTAAAACTTATTCGGGATTTCCTTTTTGCGTTCGAAGATGGCGGGCGTTCTACGCCAACTCGCCTTCCTGCACGTAATTGAAGAACGGCTTCATCGGCAA
>WNFA01003919.1_pt1 | contig 12404 bp, 10 predicted proteins | sample 5400481 | NCBI WGS metagenome assembly WNFA01 (sample SAMN13153340, study PRJNA577476) | soil metagenome | isolation source: 120 cm saprolite under Douglas fir tree site 2 hole 1 replicate 2 | place: USA:California | collected 2015-04-18
CTCCCTATTGACGATGATGTTGCTAGCTGGCTCGCATTGATGCAGCACCACGGAGCGCCGACTCCCTTTATGGACTGGACCGAGTCTCCCCACGTGGCAATGTTTTTTGCTCTCGAGGAAGAAAGTGAAGAGAGAAAGTGCTCGGCGGTATGGGCAGTTAATTTGGACTGGCTTGAAACGACTGGGCGCAGATTGCTCAAAGCGGGGGAGGACATTCTGGCCTTGGACTCCCGTATCAGAGCAGAGCGCGTAAATGGCCTACTTGCAAAGACTGTGCTCGGCGCGGAGAAAGAAGCTGTGACGATTAGAATCGCTCCAAAGAAAAATAACGAGCGCATGGCCGTGCAGCGAGGAATATTTCTTTGCAGACTCTATCATGAGGCTTCAGTTGGTCAGACTCTCATGGGCATGCTGCTCCATACTGAAATTCCTGATCAACCTGTTATCAGAAAGCTAGAGTTATCCGCTGACCTGCGAGCGGACTGTCTCCGTAGGCTGCGCGCTATGAACATTCATCGGGCCTCTTTGTTTCCAGGCCTTGACGGATTCGGAAAATCTCTACGCCTTGAATTGGAGTTGAAGGAACTATGAATCCATGGGCGATAGGCGGGTGGCATAGGCTCAGAGGGTGGCCTACCTTTGCGGTTTTGGTCTTGCAAAGGTGGGACATTCTTCTCTTGGCGGGCGGTCTTCTGACTTCCTCAGACAATCTTCCACCGTCTATGCACGCCGCCGCTTCCCTTCCATGGCTTCACGCAACAGTTTGTTGATCCTCGTCTGGTAACCGCGCCCCTGGCGCTTCAGCCACGCCAGCACATCGGCATCCACGCGAATCGTCACCGGCCTCTTGATGGGGCGGTAAAACTTCCCCACCACGGCGCCCCGCCATTCCCGTATTTCCGGCGCATCCGTCAAATCGATCTTGTCGTCCGCCATCCGCGCCAGCGCCGCGAGTTCCTTCGCTACTCTTGTAGAAACCTTCTTCATAGATTTTCTCTACTACGTGATTCCTCTGCGTCTCGGCGTCTCTGCGTTATATTTTTCTTCGACCTTTGCTCTCCCGCACCGTTGAGCGGCTCCGCATCGCCTTCAAGTCGCCCTTCCAGATCCCTGTTCCATAATGCCGAAGGATGCCTTTCCCGCTCTCCGACCGAACCAGCAGTCGCAGCGCAGCGTCCACGATTTCCCGCTTGGTCTTAAGCCGCGTCAGCTTGCGCGCCTTACGCACCAAACTCTCATCAATCTCAATATTCGTTCTGCCCATATCGAAAGCATGCACCATTTCCGAAGACTTTGGTGTGTGTTTCATTCTTCGACCGTCTTTACTTCAACTTTCAACTGTCGACTGTTAACCTCCTGCGGCCATTGATTTTTTCCACAGATTTCCACAATTCTTTCGAATCCCACCCCTCCCGCAAACCCTTTCCCTCGGCCAACTTAAATCCCACCGTCTCAAATAGCGACGCCCATTCGAATAACAACATGTTATACTTGAAATCCATTACTTTTTGTGTTACCATGTCCTTTGCTAGTTCGTGCCCATTCTCGACTCCTATCCAACGGTCAGCCCCCCTCCGCGCCGCACAATCTCCCTGTTACAGCGTTACGTCCTTTTCTGCTTGCCTCATCCCTTGATGCCAAGCCCCGGCCCCGTCGGAATCGAAGATTCCGAGCCGGCCAGGACGTTCCGATGCTCGAACCCGTGGACGTTTCAACATTCTCTCGAATCTCTAAACCCTTTAGAATCAATTGCCATTTTTCGCGATTTTGGCGCCACCTAAGTCCCTTTAGAATGAACACTTCCAAAAGTGTATCAAAACAAAGGACTTTATCTATCTTTAGAATGAACACTTATGAAAAACAGGGGAGGGGGTGGCCAGTTATTGTTAACCAGGAATCCGACAAGGATTCCTGTCCTGAGGAGCATCGCGACGAAGGACCTCTCTTCCCCAGATCACGGATCACGGGCCAGGTCAATTTCGAGTTTCAATTCTCCAGTTTGTATATCCGAAGGATTCCTTCAATACGCCATCGGGCCGCATTACCGCCTGAAGTACAGATGAGGAATGACGTAGAACAGGACCAAGGAGAAGGCGACAATGCACGCGACGATGCCGAGCCACGCGAACACGAACCCGCGTTCGTTCCGGTCAGGAGGAGGCGCGGATATTCCAAGCACGAAGTGGAGCCCTCGGAATATCTTTGCCAGGAATTTGATCATGACGCCCCAGAAGAGATGCGAAGAAATGGCGGGAACTCAGTACGCCATCGGGCCGACTTCTTTTTCCACTTCGGCGATATCCACCATGACGATGGCGTCCCACGGGCAGCCATCGAGAAAGCAGCCGTCGGGACCTTTGCTGAGGCACTTCTTGCAGCCGATGCACTGGATGGGGTCAATCTGGATGCGCCCGAACGGCGGATTGTCCTCGTCCGGAACCCAGAACATGCAATCTTCCACCGGGCAGTACTCCACGCAGGCCGGCGACCCCGCGCAACCCGTGCAGCACTCGGTAATCACGGCCAGTTCTTTCGGTTTCTTCTTGCGCGCGGTGGTGATTCCCTTCGAGCGCGGTTCAAACTTCTGCTCGTCGGGCACCATTCCTGGAGCTTTCACAACCTCGGGTGCATTAGCCATTTCCAGCGATTCTACCCTGAGTGTCAAGTCTTTGTCAGCCGGGGTTTTGCCGCCGTGTCTTTCCTCCAGGTAGGGGCTTGCTACAATGCCCGTGCAGTCGGATTCGTCTCCGGCGGCACCCATGTTCACCAGGACTTTCGCAAAACAGCTCGCACCGGCTTTGCTGGCCGGACTGGCCTTGCGCCTCTTTTTCATTTGGCGCTTCCCCTTCTATTCCGGCGATACGGCTTACTACGAAGAGTTGGCCCGCAACTGGCTGTACCACGGCGTTTACGGCTTCTATTCCCACGGGCAGCTGGTTGCATCGGATGCGCGCGCCCCCGGCTACCCCGCATTTCTCGCTGCGATTTATTTTCTGGCGGGCACGGGCCGGATGGCCGTCATGCTGGCGCAAGCGTTCGTCGATCTTGCGACCTGCGTGTTGGCGGCGGGCATCGCCCATCGTCTGGCCACAGGCGCGCCCGACCTTGCGCGTACCCGTGTCGCAGCGGCAGCGCTCTGGCTCACCGCGCTTTGTCCCTTCACGGCAAACTATACGGCGGTGCCGCTCACGGAAGTCTTGGCGACATTTTTCACCACGCTGGCGCTTTTGATTTTTGTTTCGCCAGCCGGAATGGCAATCGATCGCATCGCCTCCAAACGCGATCTCCTTCGCAGCGCAAAAATATGGTTCGCGGGCGGACTCGTGGTTGGCCTCGGCGCGCTGGTTCGCCCGGAAACGCCGTTGCTTCTGGGAGCCGTTCTGATTTTCCTGTGGCTACGCTATCGCCGTCCCGCGAATTGGAAAAAACTCGCGCTCGCAACTCTGTGGATGATCGTTGGATTACTGCTGCCGCTGGCGCCGTGGGCCGCGCGCAATGCGGTGAATCTTGGACGCGTACAATTCCTCGCGCCGCGCTACGCGGAAACGTACGGCGACGTTTTGCCAACAGGGTTTTATGCGTGGACGAAAACGTGGATGTTTCGTTTTCGAGACGCCTATCTCTTCACCTGGAAATTGTCGTCGCAACCGATCGACGTGAAGAATCTTCCTCCGTACGCCGTAGATTCTCCGGAAGAATTTTCACGCGTCGCTTCCCTGCTGGACCGCTACAATCGCGCGCGAGGCATGACGCGCTCACTCGATCTGGAATTTGCAGAGTTGGCGCGCGAACGCGTGAAGCGACATCCGATTCGCACGTATGTTTGGATCCCCACCGAGCGCGCCGCCGCGATGTGGTTCACTCCGCGGATTACGCTGCTGCCTTTTTCCGGCCGCTTCTGGCCGCTCGCGGAAAGCTACCACTACAATCCCGCCGAGTTTGAAGTCACTCTCGGGCTCACGCTGCTCAATATTTTTTATGTTGGAATAGCACTCGCCGCCGCGTGGCGCTGGCGCACAAATCCCGGAGTCTTACTAATTGTTGTGTTCATTTTTCTTCGCACCGCATTTCTTACGCAACTGCAAACGTGCGAGCCGCGCTACGTCCTGGTCTGCTTCCCCGCTCTGCTGGCCATTGCCGCGCAACTTTGGCGGCATTCACAAACGAGGAGGCCCGGCAAAGAAATAGTTAGCGCTTGACAAGAGCGCCGTAAACGAAGTATCTCAGCGACCGGAACGCGAGGATTGCCGACGTGCTGGAGGCGCATCTGTGACTTGGACACAAGTTTATGATCCTTTGGGGCATTGGTGGCTCTCGGCACTGGTAGCCGCCCTTCCCATCATTGTTTTGTTCACTTTGTTGGCCGGTCTGCGCGTCAAACCGCATTGGTCCGCTCTGGCGGGCGCGGCCACGGCGATCCTGGTGGCGATGTGGGTGTTTCACATGCCCGCTCGTCTCGCCGGTGAAAGTTTCCTCTACGGCGTGGCCACGGGCTTGATGAACATCGTGTGGATTGTGGTGGCCGCCGTCTACCTCTACGACATTTCGGTGAGCACGGGGGACTTCGAGATCATGAAGGCTTCCGTCGGCGGAATCTCCTCGGATCGCCGGCTGCAACTGCTGCTGGTGGCTTTCTGCTTTGGCGCATTCATCGAAGGCTGCGCGGGATTCGGATCGCCGGTAGCGATTGCCGGTGCGTTCATGATTGGCTTGGGGTTCAAGCCGTTCCATGCCGCCGCGCTGAACCTCATCGCCAACACCGCGCCCGTCGCCTGGGGCGCGATTGGCACTCCCGTGCACATGCTGGCTGCCGTTACGGCATTGCCGGAAGCTGACATGAACGCCATGATCGGGCGGATTCTTCCTCTCACGGCGATTATCGTGCCGTTCTGGCTGGTGCGCGCGATGGTCGGATGGAAGGAAACTTTTGAAGTGCTGCCGGCAATTTTAGTGGTGGGCATTTCTTTTGCCTCCATGCAGTTCTTCTGGTCGAATCATATGGACAGCAACCTGGTGGATATCACCGCGGGGCTGTTCTCGCTTCTTTACACCGTTCTGTTCCTGCTCTTCTGGAAGCCAAAACGCATCTGGCGGTTCGCGGAAGACCCGGAAACAGGCGCCGCGTCCACCGAAAGCGGGATCCGCTACACGAAGGGCCAAATCTTCAAGGCTTGGGTTCCATTCCTGATCCTTTCTCTTTTCGTTTTTCTGTGGGGATATAAGCCGGTGAAAGACTGGATGAACATCCACACCACGCCCTCCTGGGTGACGGCAGAAGGAAAACCCAACGGAGGATGGAACACGCCGCTGCATCGTATGATTTCGCGGGATAAGCCGGTGGTTCCAAAACCGACGCCCGAAGGCGCGAAGTTTCCCTTCATCTGGCTTTCGGCCACGGGCACGGGCTGCTTCCTGGCGGCCATCGTGGGAGGAACGATTCGAGGAGTCGGCCCCGTAAAACTGATACGGTTATTCGGGCACACGCTCTTTCGAATGCGATTCGCGGTGCTGGCGATTTCCGGGATGCTGGGTCTGGGATTTGTCACACGATACTCAGGAACCGACGCTGTCTTAGGCTTGGCGTTCACCCATACCGGCTGGTTCTTTCCGTTTTTCGGGACGTTTCTGGGATGGCTGGGAGTGGCCCTGACAGGCAGCGACACATCATCGAACGCTCTGTTCGGCAGCCTGCAGCGCATCACGGCGGAACAATTGCATTTGGATCCCATCCTGATGACCTCTGCCAACAGCGCCGGAGGCGTGATGGGCAAGATGGTGGACGCGCAATCGATTTGCGTGGCGACAGCGGCGACCAACCAACTGGGCAACGAAGGCATTATTTTCCGCTTTGTGTTCTGGCATTCGATTGCGCTGGGGGCGATCGTCGGAATCATCGTGATGGTGTATGCCTACGTGTTACCGCAATTCGTGCCGCATGGTTTGACGTTCATTCACTGATGGAGCAAGCTGCTTCTAGCATTCCGGTGAATGCCTCTTATGGAAGCGCGCATTCTTGCTGAGCTTCAAGCGATTGTTGGCGACCGCGGCCTGATTTCTTCGCTCGAAGAACTGCATACTTACGAATGCGACGGCCTGACGAATTTCCGCGTAATGCCTCGCGCGGTGCTGCTGCCAAGTTCCACGGATCAAGTACAGGCCATCGTTCGAATCTGCCACCGAGAACGAATCCCTTTTGTGGCGCGAGGCTCTGGCACGGGTTTGAGCGGCGGCGCGCTCCCGGTTGAAAACGGAATTGTCATCAGCCTGGCGCGGATGAATCGGATCCTCGAAGTTGATTTCCCGAATGCGCGAGTGGTGGTGGAGCCTGGGGTCATCAATCTCGACGTCACGGGTCGCGTTTCGCCGCAAGATTATTTTTACGCGCCTGATCCTTCTTCGCAATCGATTTGCAGCATCGGCGGAAACGTGGCGGAAAATTCCGGCGGCGCGCATTGCCTGAAATACGGGTTTACGACAACGCATGTGCTGGGCTTGGAAGTTGTGCTTCCCGATGGCTCGTTAGTCCATTTCGGCGGAAAAACTCTCGATGCGCCCGGCTACGACCTTGCAGGAGTTTTCGTAGGCTCCGAGGGCACACTCGGCGTGGCCACTAAAATTATCTTGCGCATCGTGAAGCGGCCCGAGTGCGTTCGAACGCTACTCGCCGCTTTCCCATCCACGAATGAAGCGGGCGCGGCGGTGAGCGATATCATTGCGGCCGGCATGCTCCCTGCCGCCATCGAAATGATGGACAACCTGGCGATCCAAGCGGCCGAGGCCGCAGTCCACGCAAACTATCCGAACTGCGGCGCTTTGCTTCTTGTTGAACTGGACGGTCCTATCGCGGAAGTCGAAACCCTGATGGTCCACGTAAATGAGATTTGCCGTTCGAATGGCGCGTCGGAAATTCGCGTGGCACAGTCCGATGCGGAACGCGCACTAGTCTGGAAAGGCCGCAAAGCCGCTTTCGCGGCGATGGGACGAATTTCGCCGAATTATATTGTGCAGGATGGAGTGATTCCGCGCACCGCTCTTCCCCGCGTGATGGGCGAGATTGAGCGCCTCAGCAAGGAAGCAGGAGTGCGTGTCGCCAATGTGTTTCACGCGGGTGACGGCAATTTGCATCCGCTCGTCTTGTATGACCGCCGCATCGCGGGGCAGGAAGCGGCCGCCGAAGCGCTGTCGTCTCAAATTCTGGAATTGTGCATCGCCGCGGGCGGGTCGATCACCGGCGAGCATGGAGTGGGCGAAGACAAGAAGAAAGCGATGTCCAAAATGTTTGCGGAACCCGATTTGGCGACGATGCAGCGAGTGCGTTGCGCGTTCGATCCGCTACAGCTCTCGAATCCTACGAAAGTTTTCCCGACGCCTCGCCTCTGCGGCGAAAAGCCCGGTGAATACGTGCCGCATCCAGCCGAATCCGCGGGAATCGCGGAGCGTTACTAACCGCCGCCGATGGATGCTGCGACCAAACCCGAAGCGAGCGGCTTGCATTCCGCCCTGCGCTACAAAATCATTGCGCTGGCCGGGAATGAGTACGCGCGGTCGGCGACCGCTGCGGATACCGTTTCCGGAGTGCAGCCGAAGCTGGTGGTCGAACCCGGAACAGAGGGAGAGCTTGCCGAAATCTTGCGGCTTTCGAGTGAGGCCGGTGTGGTGGTGATCCCGCGAGGCGGCGGAACGAAGCTTGAGTGGGGAAATTCGCCGGGGCGCGCAGGTTTGATTTTGTCAACGGCCCGAATGAATGAAATCATCGAGCACGCATGGGCTGACCTAACCGTAGCCGTTCAAGCCGGCTGCACGATTCAGAGATTGCAGGAAACGCTCGCGCAACACGGCCAGCGGCTGGCGCTTGATCCGCTGTGGCCAGAAAAAGCCACTGTCGGCGGCGTGCTCTCCACCAATGATAGCGGCGCGCTGCGTTTGCGCTTTGGCGCACTGCGCGACTTGATCATCGGCGTCACGATTGCGTTGCCGGACGGCACGCTCGCGAGCAGCGGCGGCAAAGTGGTGAAGAACGTGGCCGGCTACGACTTGCCAAAACTCGTGACCGGGGCGCTTGGCACTCTCGGCGTGATTACGCGAGCTGTGTTTCGCGTCCATCCGCTTCCCCGGCACATGCGCTCGTTTTCCATCTCCGCCGCTGACGGGGTCGAGATGCAGCAGTTTGTGCTGGCGGTTCAGAATTCGAAACTGGCTCATACATTCCTGCAATCCCATTTTTCGGATGGCACTTCGCCGGTTTCTGACATTTTGTTTGAGGGCACTGAGGCTGGCCTAGCGGCGCAAGAGACGCAATTGCGAAAGCTGTCCGCGCTTGCAAGCATTTCGGCGGCTCCTACATCCACGTGGACGGCGCGCGAAGATCTCTGGGCGTTTTCCGATTCCGCCAGCACAGCCATCGCAAAAATCAGTATCTTGCCGGCAAACCTGGCTCGCACGATGGAACTGGTGAAGCGCACCGCGAATGAGAACCAGCTACGATGGAAATCGCTCATGTACGCAACAGGGCTCGGATGGCTTCGATTGGAAGGCAAAGCCGATTCGCTGTGCGGGGCGCTTCAGGCATTACGTGGGGAATTGCAAGGGCAGGGCGGATCATTGGTCTTGCTCCATCGTCCCGAGAAGATGCCGGCGTTCGATGCCTGGGGGAACGCCGGTGATGCGCTGCCATTGATGAAAGCGGTGAAGCAGCAGCTCGATCCAAAAAATACGCTGAATCCCGGACGATTTGTGGGCGGCATCTGATGGAAGACTTGGCGGCAAGACAGGAATGCGCGAGCGCGTTCGACGCGCACCATGCGCCTTCGAACGAAATCATCGAGAAATGTGTGCACTGCGGGTTTTGTCTACCGGTGTGTCCTACTTATGTTTTGTGGGGCCAGGAAATGGATTCGCCGCGCGGGCGGATTTATCTGATGAAGATAGCGAGCGAGGGCGCGGCGGAAATGAATGCAAATTGGGTAAGCCACTTTGACAGCTGCCTGGGCTGCATGGCTTGCATGACGGCATGCCCTTCGGGCGTGGACTACGGAAAACTGATTGAAGCCACGCGCGCGCAAATCGAACGAAAGACAGAGCGCTCGCGGGGAGAAAAACTCCACCGGCGATTCATGTTCGAGACCTTCACTCAGCCGGAGCACTTGCGGAAAATGCGTTTGCCGTTGCTGGTCTATCAAAAATCGGGATTGCAGGCCGTGGTACGTGAATTGGGTCTGCTGAAATTGCTGCCGAAGAAAATACAGGCGATGGAGGCGCTGCTTCCGAAGCTCGGGCGGCGGGAAGCCGTCGCGGAGGTCACGCCTGCCGTGGAAACGAAACGGCGCCGGGTTGGTTTGCTGCTGGGTTGTGTGCAGCGAGAATTCTTTTCAGAAGTCAACGCCGCGACGGCGCGTGTTCTCGCCGCCGAAGGCTGCGAAGTTGTTGCTCCGCAGGAGCAACCTTGCTGCGGGGCACTTTTGGTGCATGCGGGAGAGGAAGCGGCGGCGGTAGAGCTGGCGAAAAGAACGATCGATGCATTTGAACGCGCGAACGTCGAGACGGTCGTCACTAATGCAGCAGGTTGCGGGTCCAACGTGAAGGAGTACGGCCACTTGCTCAGAGATGATCCGGATTACGCACAGCGGGCGAAGTTGTTCGCGGCGAAGTGTAAAGACATCAGCGAAGTATTGACCGAACTCGAGCCGCGCGCCCCACGAAAGCGGCTGAAACTGCGCGTGGCGTTTCACGATTCGTGTCACTTGCAGCATGCGCAAGGCGTTCGCTTGCAGCCTCGCGCACTGCTTTCGGGCATTCCCGGCCTGGAACTTGCGGAGATTCCGGAAGCTGCGATCTGCTGCGGCTCGGCGGGAATCTTCAACCTCGTGCAGCCCGATGCCGCCAATGAGCTGGGAGATCGGAAGGCTCAGATCATTGGACCGCTCAAAGCCGATGTGGTGGCGACAGGAAATCCCGGATGTATTTTGCAAATGCAGTCCGCGCTGGCGCGTCGCGGGCAGAAAACTCCCATAGTGCACACGATTCAACTCCTGGATGCGTCGATTCGGGGCCAGTCGATTGAATCTCTCTGGCGTTGACCAACGCTGCCGATTTCGTCTACTCGAAGGGGATGCGGGTTTTCTGGGCGATGTCGCGCAACTCTTCGACGACGGGCAAAACCAGCGGCACGCCGTTTTTGCGGCGCAATACTTCTGCTTCGCGTTCCGGATCGCCGGGCAAGAGCGGCCCGCTGGTGCCAGGAGCAGGTTTGGTGGCGCGAAAAACGCGGATGTAGTCGTCAATCTGGCGCTTGAAAGATTCGCGGTCGATGAAGCCATCGATTTGCATGGCGCCAAAGAAATGCCCGATGCCGTGGCCGACACTACGCTTGGGAATTTCCTGGCGAAGCGCAAAGGGCGGCGTGAACGGCCCCCAATTCGCGCCGCTGAGAACACCGCACAGGATGTCCACCATGATGGCGAGGCCATAGCCCTTGTGCCCGCCGCGCTCGCGGTCGGAACCGAGCGGTAAGAGCGCACCCCCGTTGATCATGTCGTTCGGATTCGTCGTGGCGCGGCCCTCTCCGTCGACGGCCCAGCCTTCGGGAATGGGCTCGCCGCGCCGACGTGCTATCTCGATTTTTCCGTAAGCAGCAGCGCTGGTGGCCATATCGATGACAATGGGCGGCTCCTCCTTGCCGGGGAAACCGATCGCGATGGGATTGGTGCCGAGCATGCGCTCCGCTCCCCACAGAGGGGCGACGAGCTTGGTGGAATTAGTCATGGCCCAGCCGATCAAGTCGCGCTCCAGCGCTTTCAGAACGTAATAACCGGCGATACCGTAATGATTGGTGTTCTGCACGCTGACCCAACCGGAGCCGAATCGCTCGGCCATGTCCATAGCGAAGCGATTGGCGTGCGGGCCGACAACAAGGCCGAGGCCATTGTCTCCATCGATGGTGGCGGTGCTGGGCGTCGAGCGCAGCACTTTGATCTCTGGCCTTGGATTGATGCGGCCCAAAGTGAGCATGTCGAAATAACTGTGCAAGCGGGCGACGCCGTGAGAGTCAATACCGCGCAAGTCCGCGGTGGCGAGGACTTCGGCGGCTTGGGCCGCATCGTACTTGGGAACACCGAAATGCAGAAACATGCGGTTGCTGAAATCGCGCAACGCTTCGATGGGGAAAACTTTGGTCTCCACTTCGGCCATGTTTTCTTTGCCTTTTCGATGATGCTACGCCGGCAGAGTCTGCCCGCGGGTTTCGGCGCCAAAAGGAATCAATAGCAAACCGATCGCAAAGGCGATGGAGGTAAGAGCAACCGGTATTCCGAGCGATTGAAAATGCTGAACGCCGGCGCCAACCAGAAAAGTGATCCCGGCTCCGCCAAATCGCGCAAAGGACGTGGAGAAAGCGAAGGCGCTGGCACGGCATTCGGTGGGATATTGCTCCGGCAACCACAGCGTGTAAACCGCAAAATTCGCGCCGCCAAAACCGAGAAAGAATAGGCAGACAAAGAACCACGGAAGAGCCGCCGCGCCAAGATAGAAGACCTTTCCAAACGTGAGCGCGATGAAGACCGCCATCACGGCAAAATAAAATGCGAGAGCCCCGCGCCGGCCGAGTTTTTCCGCGAGCCGGGGCATCGCGAGGCAACCGAGAATGGTGGCGAAAGCGACGAGCATGGTTGCAGTGGACGCGAGTTGCGCAGCTTGTGGCCCGACTCGCCCGGCGGCTTCCGCGAGCGCCGTCACAGCCGCGGGGACGTAAACGGTGCCGGCCCAGAGGCCGCAGATCGAAGCCAGCATATACAAGGTGTTTAAGATCGTGCGGCGGCGCAGCGCATCGGAAAATAGGGTCGCGAACGGCTGCCAGATCCGCCAGGTATGAGCGACTTTTTCTTTCTTTTGCCAGCACTCCGGCTCGGTGACGCCGTGGCGCACCCACGCCAGCAAGAGGGCAGGGACTCCGCCAACCGCAAACATCCAGCGCCAGCCAAATTTGCTTCCAATCAAATAGTTCAGAATCGCCGCTAGAAAAATCCCCACGTAGTATCCGGTGTGCATGTAGCCCGCGCCAGAGCGACGGCGGTTCTCCGGCCATTCTTCCGCGACGAAGGTGCCGCCCATGGCCCACTCGCCTCCGATGCCGATCCCGGCGAGCAAACGCAAAGCCGCAAGCTGCCAGACGTTGGTGACCAGGGCACTGAGAAATGTGAATAGCGAATACCAAACAACCGTCAGCATCAGCGTTCGCACTCGCCCAAATTTATCGCCCACCGGCCCCCACAAAAACGCCAATCCCCAGCCAACCAGGAAGAGTGCGAAAAGCAGGCCGCCATAACGGCCTACATTGGCTTTCGTCGCCGCAATGCCGGAATGCGGGAGCAGATCGCGCAGGGAAGGCACCAACACCAGTGCATAAATGA
>WNFA01009981.1_pt1 | contig 12404 bp, 11 predicted proteins | sample 5400481 | NCBI WGS metagenome assembly WNFA01 (sample SAMN13153340, study PRJNA577476) | soil metagenome | isolation source: 120 cm saprolite under Douglas fir tree site 2 hole 1 replicate 2 | place: USA:California | collected 2015-04-18
AATGGCTCCGTTCCGACCACCTCATCGATAAAGGCGTCAACGTAACGGGCGTGGCTCGCGAAGCGGTAGCGGTCCGGCTCGGCGCCGGCCGGGATCTTGTCCGAGTCGCCCATGCCGATGAGATCAGGGGCGATCAGCCAGCCGTAACTACCCCCGACGCCCATCGCAAACTTTTTCACCGAAGGGAAGACGATGACGCATTCGGCGTCGTTGAGAAGGTCGGTCGGAAGATTATCCGGGATATCGAGAATCTCTTTCAGGACTTCGCCGCACTGTTCGAGGCGTTCGACTTCTTTCTTGCTCTTTGCCGCGGCCGCCGACACGCAGGCCAGGGCGGCGATGCACAGCATCGTGACAACGTTTTTCATTGGGGGGTTCACATGGCGCCCCGCTTCAGTCATCATCGTGCTCCTTGACAATGATTCGAGGTCGAATGAGCACAACAGAGATATGGATGCGGTCCGAGAGAGGATTCAAAATGTCATCCAGATCGTCGCCCCGGAAGTAGACGTATTCCGTGCGCCCTGGCCAGAAGATGGTGACTTTCGCGCGGTGGTCGGAGATGAAGAAGACATTGATGCGCTCCGGGTAGCGTTCGCCGTTGTGATGCTCGCCGTGATGTTCGCCGTGTTCATTGTCGTCTTCGTTGTCATCGTCTCCATGGTGTTGACGGCGGCGCTCGACAATGACCGGATAGGACTCGACGACCTGGTATCCCGGCTCATTGCGAGGCACCGCAGGCGCGGCGGACTGGAGCCGAGTTAATTCGGTAGGGCTGATGGTGACAGAAGAAACGTGGAACGTGAGAAGCGTCTCGGATGGGAGCATGATCTCCTGGTTTCCGGCCAGGTAGGCGCCAACTGTGCCCGCTCCGGCACCGGCGGCCGCGCCGATCACTGCACCCTTTCCGCCCGCGGCGGAGCCGCCAATCGCTGCGCCCGCAGCGGCGGTGCCACCAACGATCAACAGGTTTCGCTTGGCATGGGAATCGGCTTTGATCGTGAGATCGCCAGTCTGAACCGGGAACAAGCCGAAACGTCCCTGCGCGGTTCCCAAGCTCAGGGTAATCACGGCGGGCCGCTTAAACCAGCCCGAGCTGACCACCTGGGTCACCCGCCCGGTGACATGCGCACCTTGGTCGGCGATGATGCGGTTGCGCCAGATCAGCGGCGAGGCCAACGTGGCGTTGAACGTGTCTCCCTGTTGCGTGCTTCCCGTGCTCAGGGAGTCCACAAGACGAACCGAAACCGTGGAGTTCTGCGCAGTTGCGGTTCCAGGGAAACCAGCCAATAAGACTAGCGCGCCGAGGGGAACCGATGTCAAAAACCATTTCATAGCCAGCCTCCGAGACTCTGGCAGGGATCGCCTGCCGAATGATTAGTTTAGAGAGGGCGGCGGCCGTGCGGAATAGAACTGTCCAAATGTATTAGTAACCGTTTGGAGGCATGCAAGTCGGGGCATTGCGCGGCATTCCATGCCCATGGCCCTCGGAAGCTGCCCGACAGATGTCCGGTAAAGTAACTACACATCCAAGCGCTCGCAGTTTTGGAGAGATGTCTTCGCGGATTGGGGATACCCAGGGCGGCTTTTGATGTAGAATGCGCCGCATCTTTGAGCACAAAAAGAAAACCCAATTTGAGATCACTGCTGCGGACTCACAGGGCCTTCGAAAGAAGAGTGGCGTTCGTATCTTTGCGGCAAGCTCTGGCAGGGGTACCCGTTCTTTTCGCGACATGCCACAACACATGAAGGAGAAGGGGAAATGAAGCCAGCACGGGAGACCCTGGGAAGACAGATTCCGGTGAAGGCTCTTGTCTTGACGATAGTCGGCTTCAGCTTGGCAATCACAACATTGTCGTTCGCCCAAAGCGGAGGCAACGACGGTACCGCGGTGGTGAATACGCTCACCTTCCACGTGAACCGGCAGCGCACCGGATGGAACCCGATGGAATCGGTACTGACGCCCGCCAATGTCTCGGATCCTCGCTTCGGGCCGCTGTGGGACTCGCCTCCGCTGGATTCCGTGACAATCGGCACAGCCCCCTACCCGCCGCATCTGTATGCCACGCCTCTCTATGTGGACAACGTAATGATCACCGATGGCCCCTACGCGGGCCAGCAATTCCGCGCGGTCTTCGCGGCCACCAGTAACGACTATGTTTACGCAATCAATGCCTTCGATGTTGCCGGTCCGCCCGCAATCCCTGCAGGCACGATTCTCTGGAGCAAGAGTCTGGGGCAACCGACAAACTTCGGCTTGGATGGCGGTGTGGCGATGGGCATCTTGAGCACACCGATCATTGACCTTAACGTGACACCACCCACGATATACATCGCCGCTGACGCCACCGACGATTCCGGTCGGGCCTGGAAGGTGTTTGCGCTTGACATCGGAAGTGGCGCGATTCTGGCAGGCTGGCCGCTGGTGATTAATGACGCCAGGTTAGCCCCCATCAATCAAAACGGGCCGGCCAAGTTTCAATCCACCTCCGCAATGTCGCAGCGCGGCGGGCTCAATCTGAGTCCGGACGGGACCACCCTGTACGTGCCGTTCGGCGCCTATGGTGACGGAGGCGCGGGCTGGATGGTCGCCGTGGACACGGTCACGCCAAGCTTGGCAAGCGCGTTTTCCGGAGCGCCCTCGATGATCGCCTTCGCCAACGGCGGAATGTGGGGCTCTGGCGGCCCGGCCGTGGACCTGAACGGATACGTATATGACACCACAGGGAACAGCCCCGACGGTTCGATGGACTCGCCGGGAGTTTGGGGAGAGTCGCTGTTGGTCTGGAATCCTGGAACGCCGCTCAGTTTGGTCGGAACCTACACCCCGTGGAATTATTGCCAGATGGACGCGGCCGACACAGACCTCGGCGGCAGCAGTCCCGCGATCATTCCAGACCTCGATCCTTCTGCGACGAGCACGCCGGGTTTGGTGGCTTTTGGTAGCAAACAGGGGAACGCCTATATCGTTGACCGCAACAATCTGCCGGGAAGACTTGACCAGCGACCGCCTTGCAGCAATGATCCGTCCAGCGACCTGTCACTCATTCCCCCGGATCCTCAACCACAGTTCGGGGTCCCTGGTCCCTTGAACGTATTCGGCCCTTATTCGGAGCGCTTTACCCAGGGCGACAACGCCAAGATGCGGACTACACCGGCATATTTCCGGGCCAACGATGGCACCAATTACATCTTTGTCTCCGGTGCCACCAAGAGCTGCGAAAGTTGCAGGCAGCCCGTGCCGCCGGGCTTGGCACGCCTCCAGATCGTTACCGCACCGGGTCTGCCTGCTTACCTCACTCTCGATGCCATGGACAATTTTTTGAGTCTGTTCAGTCCAGGGCCTCCCATCATCACGAGCAACGTGTCGGACAACCCGATCCTCTGGGTGCTGGACGCCAACGTATATCGTTCCGCATCCCTGGTTGGGAGCAATGTGCCGCACCCGATCCTCTACGCCATAGATGCGACGACCATGCAGCTTCTCTGGCGGAGCTCGCCTAGCCAACTGAACGTGGGAGGGAAGTACAACCATGTGACTGTTGCCAGGGGCGTCGTTTTTGTCGGGACCGACCGTATTCAAGCCTTTGGGCTCAACCCCACCACGCCGCCCTCCGTAGCCGATTCACATCAAGGCGGGCGGCGCGGGACGGATGGTGGTCCCCTATGGCAGGCACTTACGTTACCGGCGCGCACTCGGGCGCATTCTCCGACGCCATTGATGTGAGTGGAAGCCAGTGTAACTTACAGGCGTCCGTGTTCAGCCTCATGCATGACGCCAAAGGGCACACACCTTTGACCCTTAGGGCTCTATAAGCAATGTCTTACGGGACTCCCTGAAGCCGTGCTCTCAGTACTTGTTTGGAAACAGTACGAAAGTTATCTTGCCCTCCTTCGGTCTGGGACCCGACACTTGAAAATAACTCGTTCGGCCTTGGCATCGCGTGAATCACCGATTGCTATGTATGACTTGCCTGCTGTCATGCCTGGGAGATTGACGTTTGACGTCGATGGACTGCCTCGGGCTGCGCATCGATAAGGTAAAACTCATGGAACGCAGTAGAAGCCTAATCTCGAAATGTTCTTTTGAGTTCTCTCCGCACTGGCGACCCGCACCACAGGTTGGGCGAAGCTGGATCTTCCTTTCTTTTCTGTGCGCCGTTTTCCTGATCGGCCAAGCTCGGGCAAACTGTCAGGCCCCGAAAGTGACTCCCGTGAAAGAGGCCACTGACTATCAGGGAAACCAACCCATACCCGGTCGCCTCGGGCAAAGCGTAACCGTTGAGGGTGTTCTCACCGACGGGCCGATCCCCGTGGGCGCTCATGCAAGCCTGGCCGATCTTCAGGACTCCACGGGGGGGATCAAACTCTACAGTCCAACGCGGGTGCTGGTGGACGGCCACATTCACCGCGGCGATGAGGTGCGCATAAGTGGAACCATTCAACAGTATGAAGGCCAAACGGAAATCCTCGTTCAGCATATCGATCGCCTGGGACCCGGCACGCTGCCTCCGCCACGGGATGTCCTTGCCGCTGATATTCTTGGAACTCGTTATCTCGGGCAACTCGTCCGTCTGGAGGGCAAAGTACTTCTTACGAAGAACTCTCTTGGGCAGGGCGAAATAATCCTGAGCGACAGGTCAGGACAAATCCCCATATACGTGGGGAGCCGGTTTTTTCAGGACGCGCAGTTTGCTCGGCGGCTGATCGAAAGAGGCCCGGTTAACGTGGTAGGCATCGCAATCTACTCCCAACCCGGGAAAGGCCCCGTGACGCAATCCGGCTATCGTTTGCTTCCGCGGGATCCAGCTGACTTTGCTTTCCGCCCTGTTCCTCCTTACCGCCTGATCGCAACTGGGCTTGCGTTGATGGCCCTGCTTCTTACTGGGATTTATTTAGTCCTGCGAAAGCGCAGCGCCGAGCGGCGAGCACACGAAATGGCAGTGTTACTGAGCAACTTGAATACATCCGAAGAAGCGCTGCGTCAATCGGAACAGCGCTATCGGCTACTTTTCGAGCGCAATCTTGCCGGAGTCTACCGCAGCACCCTCGACGGACGCATCTTGGATTGCAATGAGTCCTTTGCTCGGATGTTCGGGTATACCTCGCGAGAAGAGATTGTTGGCAAGCCTGGGAAAGCGCAGGAATTGTACGCGAACCCTTCCGAGCGCGCAGGTTTCCTATCGAAGCTTCTAGAAAAGAGGGCTCTGACCAACTTAGAAATTCATCTTCGTCGGAAGGACGGGAGCCCCGTTTGGGTTCTGGAAAACGTAAGCCTGCTCGCCAGCGAGGGTGATTCACCAGATCTTATCGAAGGAACGCTCGTTGACATTACGGAGCGCAAACAACTGGAAGAACGATTCCGGCGAGCCCAGAAGATGGAGGCGATCGGTCTTTTGGCAGGCGGGGTGGCTCACGACTTTAACAATCTGCTCACCATAATCAAGGGAAACGGCGAGTTGCTCCTCGACCGCATCGATCCTGCCCAGCCTCTGCGCAAGAACGCTAACCAAATCAAAAAGGCTGCTGACCAAGCCGCTGATTTGATTCGCCAATTGCTGGCTTTCAGCCGAATGCAGGTCCTCCAACCGAAGGTGCTGGACCTCAACAGTGTCGTGGCGGAGACCGGAAGGATGCTGCCCCGGCTCCTGCGCGAGGACATCGAAGTTGTTCTTCTGCCTGGGGCCTGTTTGGGGCGGGTTAAAGCAGATCAGAATCAGATCGAACAGATCATTCTAAACCTGGCAGCGAATGCCCGTGACGCCATGCCTAAGGGCGGAAAACTGACCATCGAGACGGCCAACGTTGATCTGGACGAAAATCATACGCGTCTGCATCCCGATGTGAAGCCGGGGAAACATGTGATGCTGGCCGTGACGGATACCGGCGCAGGAATGGACACTGAAACCCAAGCTCATATTTTCGAGCCGTTTTTTACCACCAAAGAGGCTGGCAAGGGTACCGGACTTGGCCTTGCCACTGTCTACGGGATCGTCAAACAAAGCGGTGGCTGGATCTGGGTCTACAGCGAGATCGGGCGAGGAACATCGTTCAAGATATATTTGCCAAAGGTCGATGAGATAGTCCAAGCAGACAGCCTAAGCAGATCTCGCACCCGGCCTCCACGCGGAACCGAAACAATCCTGCTAGCGGAAGACCAAGAGGGCATCCGGGACCTGGCCCGGCCATTTCTGCAAAACATGGGCTACAAGGTCCTGGAGGCGAGTGATGGCGAGGCAGCGCTCCAGGTTGCCCGGGAGCATAAAGGTGAAATTGATCTGGTTCTGACCGATCTCGTGATGCCGAAACTGGGCGGTCGCGAGCTAGCGCAGCGCATGGTGCGACTGCACCCCCACGTAAAAGTGCTCTATATGTCGGGATATGCAGAATACGGTACAGCTACGCCTGCCATCTCGGATGATGATGCATTTCATCTGCAGAAGCCCTTCTCAATGGATAGCCTGGCGCGCCGAGTGCGCGAGGCGTTAGACGCAGAACAGTGTGTGGAAGTCCGACCGGAATACCCGAACCGATGAAACACTTGAGAAAGAGACCTCATGCAAAAGAAGTCGCTTCTAATATCCTCGTGGGCTAAGGCATTCTTCGCTATAGTGCTGAGTCTGTGTGCGTTGCAGGCAACCGGACAAGAAGCCCGGAAAGCGCTCTCAATACCAGCGCCCTTATACCCGGAGATCGCGAAACGACTGAACCTAGCGGGCGTGGCGAAAATCGAAGTGGTAGTCGGAACGGATGGACAAATAAAAGACACAAAGGTGATAGGCGGACATCCGCTCCTAGTAGAATCCGCTTTGAAGGCTCTGCGGGACTGGAAGTACGAGAGGGCCAGTTCAGAAACCAAAATTGAGTTAGAATTCAAATTCCAACCGTGACGTCGTTTGTATTTTTCCTATAGATGATCGGTATCGCTGTCATGAGGTGGCCGCTTCCCCCGGAAAGAGTTCGCCGCTGCCGAACTTCAAAAATGCTCAACCACACCGGCGTGGTCCTGAGCGAGACCATCTGCGCTAGTGACGGCGCAATCGGAAGTAATCCACTTGGACCTGTAATGCGTTTACCAGAGAAGTGAAGTGCTACTTCAAATCTCCGATTATCCGACTAACCGGAAAAGTGAAGCGTTTTTTCAAATCTCCGGTAAAGCGATTTACCAGGAGTTAACCAGAACTAAAGCGTTGCCCTACCGCCCGCACTCAGATTGGTTATTTGATGGTTCTTATGCGGGGTCGTTGCGCCACCCGCAATGGCCTCTCGCGTTACTTCGGTCCAGGCGGATGCTGGACGAAGAACTCCCACATCACTCTGGAGGCGCTGATCTCACGGGTTGTGCGCCCAACGATCCATTCCGGCAAGGGCTTGCCGCCTGGCTCAGCGTCCGGTCGAAAGACCGAGCACTCATAACTTTACTTCTCTGGGTAGCCACCGCGAAGTTCGAGAGCCAGTTTGAGCGCTTCAAGGCGTGCGTTCCAATCGGGAGCTTGGAACTTTTGGGTTATCTGCCCGCGATACTTCAAGCATACGGTCTTCGTCGCATCTAGCCGTGGAAGCAGATGTTTTGCTAGCACTCCTTCCAGACTCATTCCCGCTGAGTCCATTGCCTCTGCGGCCCATTCGGCCACTCCACCGCAGCGTTAGACAGCCTTTTTCCAGGGTTATCTTCGGACCGTCTCCGGAACACAAACATGTCGAGAGATTTACGTTGAGCGTCGATGGCACGACCTGTGACCCATCAATTAGATTGATTCTTTCGTTTCCAAAGCGTATCGTTTGGGTGAACAAGGCCGGAACGCCGCAGCCTCTTCTCTAGAACGCAGATCCTCCAGAACGCCGAAAAGTTACCTAATTCACAGGAGGCTGTACCTCAATGCGTAATACTTCGCTCCAAAACAAATCTCTCAAACAAACTCGTAAAGCGAATCATAAGTCGACGTTCAAATCCAGCGCAAACCATCATCGGACGCGAAATCGGGTTCCGCCACCGCAGCGGGAGCGGATTTTGCAAAAGCATGTTACAGGGAAAAGTATTATAGATATCAGTAAAGAGGAAAAAAGAAACCGCGAGACGGTGACTAAGATTGTGCGCGGTCCCGAAATGCAAAAACTTGTGCGGGAGATGCGCGAAAGATGGCTCGGTTTGGCTCCCGACGCTATCGGCGCTGTCCAGCATGCATTGACGGAGCAAAAGGATGGTCGTCTCGGCTATCAACTCCTCTCGAGCATCGGTGTGATTCCGTCGCCAGAGGAAATGCAATTGCTTACGGGCTCTTGGGTAGAAACACAAAGCGATGAAGACGAAAGGGTTAAGAAGGTTCTCGCGGATCTCGTTAAAGGTATCGTCGACCGGGCGCATGTTTATGGGCTACCCATGCCTGAAATAGAAGCGGATCTAAAAAAAGTCGGCGGCCGAATAAATTACGACACGGGCAAAATTGAACCGATCGAGAAGAAAACCGCGACGTGAGAAATGGTGCACACACGCCAGCGGTAAAAACCAAATGCCGTTCGTGACGGGGCGAGGCGCCTGCCATTAACCACGAGTCCTCCATTTAGTTTACGCCCGCCCCGGTTTGGCCGTTAGATCTCCTTCCTTCTGTGACTACAAACGGTTGTACGAGTCATTGATTCGCTGAGGGCGTACGCTTACAATTGACCAGAAGTGGCCCGCAGAGCAAGAGCCGTCGATTCCAGTAGAAGCCGCTTGACACAATACGCCCATTTGGTTGCGTAACAACCGTCAAGTTTGCTCGGTCGAAGGAGCCGACTCTGTTATCTAATCAGCCCTTTCCAGGGTTAGCAGCTTTGGGTAGATTTTTTCAATGTGGGCACACGCAGATCATCGCCAAAGACGATTCCTAAGGGAGTCGCTTCGACTCCGCTGCCGGAGGTCCTGCGACTGGCTCTGAAACCACTTTCGCAATCCAGGGCCGGTTAATTCGCTCCGATCTTCACTCGACTGCTGAATATGCGGTAGTTCGTGAACACGCCGCGACACCAATAGATGTGCTTCTTGTCGCGACCCACTGTAAAAATGGTCAGAGGAACCAGCCGAGGAGGCTCATTCGCTCGCTTGAGCCAACCGTAGGTAAGGACAACCTGATAGTCCTCCCATCCTCGATAGGCCTTCAATTTGTCAGAAAGCTCTAAATGCTCCGACATTCGGATTATGTTCGCATCCTCGTCCGTCCAAACTTCCCCGTAGCATGCGACCGCGACAATCTTGCTGATTGTGAAGAAGCCATAATCTTCGACGGGTTCAAAGGGACACAAGTTATCCTCAACGCTGGCGTAATACTGAAAGACCTTCATCCGTTGCTCGTTCGCAACCGCGTCGGCGGCTTGACGAACTTTTAATCGGAATTCCGTTCCAATCATCTTAGGCAGCTTCGACCATTCGTCAGCCGGAAGCACCCAAATATTCTGACGAGGGTAAGGTACCTTCTCTAACTCTTTCTTGCCGTCGGGATACATGCGGAATCGTTGAGCGCCGTCGATAACCCGGACTTCATACTCTAACTGAGCAGCGGGTTCCTCCCCTCCCGAGCCCCAGGCAAAACTCTGCACAGCGATAAAGTTGCGCATACCATCTGCCAGAAGTTGAGCTTTTTGTCGTAACACGCTGACTTCGTAGGGTTCCTCGGGTCGGCGCTGTAGCCCATCAGCACGGCCTGGTACGAATTTTGAATAGTGCTCAGGGGGTGACACGAATTTTGCATAGAGGTCCGCCGAGACTGGTGAGACATCCTTGGTGGTGGGGAATATTCTCTGTGCTAGGAAGGGCTGTACTTTGCTCACGAAGTCGGCCAGGGTTTGAACCGGCACAGCCAGCGCCGTCGCTTCATTGGCCGCACTCAGAATACCTATAACCTTTTCGGTTTTCCTATCGACGACGATTCCGCCGCTTGCCCCGCTTATGCGAATTGGTTGATCGGCGGACAACTGGTAGTCAAAGGCGAGGAGGCCTGATGTCGTCGGGGCTTTGAATGTCGCGGGGAATCGGGTCAGTTTGCGGGCAGGATTGATAATTCCCTTGGGGTAACCGTAGATGTCTACTTCCTGGCCAACTTGCAGCTCATCGAGACTGAAAGTAAGACCGTGATGATGGGGCAGCGAGTGCCGTAACTCGAAGATGGCAAGGTCCCGTTTCTTGGCATATGGAAGCACGCCCCCGTTCGGGAGGTAGTTCACGGTAGCGCCTTCATCATCCGGACCCGTGGCAAGGTATCGTTGGATAATTTTTTCTCGTTTGATCTTATCTGCCCGCGTGGTCATAGCTACGTGATAATTGGTCGCGATGAAACGACACGCGGCGTCCAGGCAAAAGCCCGTACCGAAGGTAGCATCTATGTCGAGCTTAGGGCCAAGCTTCCCCGAGATACCAAGCTTTGCTGAGGGAGTAAATTTCACCGAGGTAATAGGAACGACGATCTCGCTTAAATCCTGAGTGTGTTCCACCGCGGAAGAAGGCGGGATTGTCGAGGGACTCGGGAAGGCTTTTTGGGCCGCCGCGATGGGTGACAAGCAGGAACATGCGATTAAGATCGGAATGATTTCGCGCAAAATCACCAGATGTCACCGAAATTCTTAAACAGTCGAAACCAGTGATTTGCATACGCTTCTCCACATTGAGCTGCTTAACACAAAGGACTTAGAGACTTACGAAAAGGTGGCTCAACCAAAACGAAACAGATAAGGAACCCATTGCGGGAAAATGGTGCCGATACGAACTTACGAGCAGCACGGCCCCAAGTTCGAGTCCAGGAGAAGTGAGAGTTTTTATATCTGATCGGACCACCTGCTTCTCTCACCTGAATTTCATTCCACAGCGATTCGACAGCCTCATCGGCGCTGCCAAACCCAACACTCACGACCTCGAAGCCTATCTAGGCTAAGTGCTCGCGTGCACAGCCCACTGCCCTCGCCAATCCCATCTTGAAACTCAAACGTGGGTGTCGTTCCGTTTTGGAGTGGAATTGAGCGCCGGGTTGCTACAAGGCCGCATTATTCACGACACAGTAATGAGGTAAAGTTTCTTTCTATATGTAATAAATTGCTTGACATGTACCTAGCGGGTATGTATAAAGCCGTCCTCAATCAGGGCGTTCCGCTCGCTCCATTACCTGTGAGAGGGAAGCTGCGATGGATGACCCCAGGGAACGGGACGCCCTCGTTTCTGAGGTTGGATCGGCAATGTTTGGCCTGAGCAATAAAAAGTCTGAGGGTGATCCCGAATCGCCAAGCCAGTGGAAGCCGCCAGGAGGGTTGTGGCGGAATTTCCATGTATGCCCGCACTGCCAGGAAAATGGTCGGCGAGGAGCTTTTGAACAACTGAATGCGACACTACCGGTTATTTCGCGTAGCGATGGCGCGTCATACCACCTGGTTATGGGAGACAAACCGATCTCCTACCCAGCGGAAAAAAGTGCGGGACAGTCGGATATGAAGTCAGTGGGTTTTTGGTACCTTCACGAAGCAAATCCTTGCACGGAAACCGTTGTTGTCATTCTGCGTCGGCCTCCCCTAAGCGAATTGAGGCTGCTTCGACATATCGAGACTGTTGCTGACAGGCTCGCTGAGAAACTTCAAAAAAAGTCCAAGCTGCCCTGCCTTTATGAGTTTGACGGGCATCGACTACACACTGCTTGGTAGTGCCGCCCGTGCACAAGATGTTTCTTCCGGGGGAATCTGTGCAGCCGGTGAAGACTCCCCTGTTTTGACATCTCCTGCCGCCGCTTTTCGACACAAGATCGCTTCCTGCGCCAGTCGGATCATCTTCAAGTCTTCTGGGGAATCTTCGGGAATTGCAGCAGAATCGTTGAACGCTTTTATTCCAGCCCATAGCCAAAGGAATCTTTTCAGCGTTGCGGCTCCTCGTGTGGCGAGCTTTTTGGCACATAGGAAGTACTCGGTTCGCTCGTGAGATTGTTTCGTGAGGGCCATTTCCAACACAGCCATCACCAGCCCGTTTGTGTTGGTCATTTGCTCGCATAATTTTTCGAGCTGTTGCCAGGTAGCTTCATCAACGCGGTATACAGCTTCCGGGTTGTTCGCTGCCTCGGGTAATTCCTGGAGCTGTTGCAAGGTAGGTTCGGCCACTCGGGACATACTTTCTTGAATCGTGCGAATTGAACCTCGTGTGCAGAGAATCTACGGCAACCCCTGCTGAGCCGCTTTATACATACCCAGCGTTTAAGTGTCAAGGAACAAATAAACATACCTGCAAACTCTATTTGTTTTACTCTATTGATAAAAACTCAAAGGCTGGGTAATATGCGTCGCAGGGTCCTTGGGAGACTGCGCATGCCCCCCTTCGCCGTCTGTTCCAACGAGCGGTGTCCGGTATATCTTGACCTTCATGAAGAGCGCGAAGGTCCTAGCAGAGTTCCGCCCCA
>WNFA01006766.1_pt1 | contig 12403 bp, 14 predicted proteins | sample 5400481 | NCBI WGS metagenome assembly WNFA01 (sample SAMN13153340, study PRJNA577476) | soil metagenome | isolation source: 120 cm saprolite under Douglas fir tree site 2 hole 1 replicate 2 | place: USA:California | collected 2015-04-18
CCACCCGCGCGCGCAGGTCCGCCACGATCCGCGCCCCGCTCCCCCCGCGCCCGATCGCCTCGCCCACGCGGGCCAGGTCGCCCCAGACGTCGTCGAGCCGCATCGGGTGCAGGTTGACGATGGCCACGTCCTTTTGCGCAAGGCGAGCGACGGCGCCGCGGACGTCGTCGAAGGACACGGCGCACACCTCGCACAGGTCCTGAGTGACGATCACGTCGGGCCGGGCATCGCGAAGCCGGCCGAGGTCGATCTGGTAGATGGCGAGGGCATCCCTGAGCACGTCGCGCACGGCAGCGTCGATCGCCCGGCTCGACGGAAGCGGTCCGATCCGCGCGGACGTGAGGACGGGCACCTCCTCGACGCCCGGAGGGAAGTCGCACTCGTGGGACCGGCCGACCAGCTCGGCGCGCGCGCCGAGCGCGCAGACGATCTCGGTGGCCGACGGCAGCAGGGAAGCGATGCGCACCGCCGCGAGGATACCCCGCGGCGGACGGTTTCACCGCGCGGTCAGCGGCGGTGGTCGGACACCAGCCGATCCAGCGCCTCCTGATCGCCCGGGGAGAGCCTCTCCTTTGGAGGCGCCTTGGCGGCGCGGTCCTGCTCCGGCGCGGGCTCTTCCTGGGACGTATGGTCGTCCCAGCGGTCGACGCGGTCCCGTGCGCGGGCGAGCGGCTCGGTTCCCTTGCGCCAGCGCGGCTTGCGGGGCGCGGGATCTCCGGGCACCCGCTCCTTGAGCCACCTCCAAGCGCCGACCGCCTCGGACGCGACCTCGTCCGGCAGTCCCTCCCGCTGCGCCCGCTCCCAGAGCGTCGCCCCGTCGAGGGGCAGCAGGAACAGCGCCGCGGCGGCGGCGGCAGCGCACAGCATCACCACGATCCCGAGGAGGCGGCGGAGACGCCCGAGGAGCATTGCCACGATGATCGCCCCGCCGCACAGAAGCAGCAGTTTGGCCATGCGGGAGAAGTGCCACCAAGTGGTTGGGTAGGCGACTTTTCTGCCGCTCCACCCCGCCCCGTCGGGTCAGCGCGGCGCCGGCTGCCGGCAGTCCGCTCACCGCGCCGGCCCCCCAGCAGTCCACCTGGTACCCGGCCGCGGCGAGGGCGATCTGCAGCTGCCCCTGCCGCAGGCCGTAGGCGATCTGCTGGCCGACGAGCGTCAGCGGAACTCCGTAGCCGTCGATCGCGGACCACTCGGCGCGCGCTCGCAGCGACGATTCGATGTCGCGCTCCTCGAAGGGCACGCCGTGCTTCCGCAGGCACTGGCGAAGCCGCTCGCACACCGGGCACCAGCGCGTGGTGTAGACGACCACGTGGTCCGCGGCGTTGCCGGGCCGCGGGTCGAAGTACCAGGCCGACCCCCGATCCACGATCAGCGCGGCGACCGAGATCGCCAGGAGCGCCCACAACACTCGCGTGCGCGCCTCGCGCCGCCCCTCGGGGCTGACCGCCCACCTGTGCCAGGCGCTTCTCCAATCCACGGGTCGAGCATAGATCGCGCGTCCTCACTGCAAGCATGGACCGGCTGGCGGCGGTGCAGGTCCCGCTCGCTGCTCTTCCCACCACCTGCGCAGGGTCCCTCTCTACCTTCCCTTCCCGCGCGGACCGGTCCGCGACCCGGAGGGACGATCCATGAAGCGCTTCCTGTTGACCCTGACCTTCATCACCTACCTCGCCGCCGACATCGACATCGTCCAGGGCAAGCACGACATCCGGTCGGCGCTGGCGTGGCGGCCAACCCGGACGCCAGGGAGGCTTCGCTGAAGCGCACCGTCGCCGGCGGGGACGCGTGCGCCGCCCCATCGGCGGCGACTGAGCCGGTTTCCCGTGGTCGGACTGTTCGCCGGGATGCTCGCGCTGGGCGAACGGCTGACCGCGGCGCAGCTCGCCGGGAGCGCGCTGGTCGCGACCGGGCTGGCGCTGCCGGTGGCGGCTGGCTTCTGACAGCGCCGCTCCTGAACCCGACACGGATCCAGGAGCGGCGAAAGGCTCCTTACTTCGAGGCGGCGGCGGCGGTCTTCAGCGGCGCGGCCTTCGCGCCGGCCGGGTCCATCTTCGAGGCGCCATGGAAGAGCGCGCCCTTCTGGATGACGAGCGACGGCGTCTCCAGATCGCCCCGCACCTTGCCGGTGTCGTGGATCTCGACCGCGGTCTTCGCCTTGATGTTCCCGTTCACCTCGCCGTGGACGGCGATGGTGCCACAGGTAACGTCGGCGTCGATGCGCGCCGCCTCCCCGACCACCAGCACGTCGTTGGTGACGATGGAGCCGATGAACCGGGCGTCGATGCGGACGGTGCCTTCGAAGGTGAGCTTGCCCTCGAAGCGCGCCCCGCGCCCGAGAAGCAGATCGCTGCCCGGGGCCGGGGCCGGCGCGACCGGGGCCTCGGGGGCCTTCGTCGCGGCGACGGGCTCCTGCCGCTCGGGCGTGGGCTGGGCCAGGGCGACGCTCGACTTGCGATCGTTGACGGACGTTTCAGCGTTGTTCCAGAGCGACATGAAGCCTCTTTTTCGCCGGTGGACAGGCAAGCGAGCAGGCGCCCGGCGCGGCAACTTGCTCCCTCTCCTACCCACCGCCGCGCGGAGGTATTCCGGCGATCGACCCGCGCGGGTCGGGACCCGGCGCGCTCTACAGCCCGAGCAGCATCTGCTCCAGCAGCTGGTTCCCCTCGAGTCTCCCGGCATGGGAGCGCGCGCACTTTGCCCACTCCAAGGCGTAGGTCGCAATGTAATTGTGCTGCACATACAACGGCGGCGAACACGCCAAATCCGCGAGATCCCTGGGCGGGCCTGCCAGGCCTGGCTTGCCTTCCGCGCGCGCGAGGCCGTACACCCTTCGCATCTTTCCGGGGGTCCCTCGTGCTGAAGAAGCTGCTGCTCGCCGTCGTCGTGGTCCTCGCCGTCTTCGCGGTCTTCGTGGCGACCCGGCCCAGCTCGTATCGCGTGTCCCGGGCCCAGGCGATCGCGGCCCCGCCCTCGTCCGTTTACGCGTTGGTGGCGGACTTCCACCAGTGGGACAAGTGGTCGCCGTGGGCGAAGCTCGATCCGGCGATGAAGACCACCTACGGCGGCCCGGTCGCCGCGGCCGGCTCCTCGTACGCGTGGAGCGGCAACGACAAGGTGGGCGAAGGCAGGATGACCATCGTCGAGGCCAAGCCCGGCGAGCGGGTCCGCATCCGGCTCGAGTTCATCAAGCCTTTCGCGTCGACGAGCTCGACCGAGTTCGAGTTCGCGCCGAAGGGCGGCGGGACGCAGACCACCTGGACGATGGTGGGCCACAACGAGTTCGTGGGGAAGGCGTTCTCCGTGTTCATGAACATGGACAAGATGATCGGGAACGACTTCGAGAAGGGCCTGTCGCAGCTCAAGGCGGTCGCCGAGGCGGCGGCCCCGGCGGCCGCGGCGGCGCGCTGAAGCCCCACGCCTGCTGAGCTACCATCGCGCCGTGCGAGACGGCACCGCCGACGTGGTGGTGGTCGGCGCCGGCGTGATCGGCGCCAGCGTCGCCTGGCACCTCGCCGCGCTCGGGGTGCGCGACGTGCTGGTGGTGGACCGCGGCGCGGCGCCGGGGGAAGGCAGCACCGGCCGCGCGACCGGCGGCTTCCGCGCCCAGTTCGGGACCTCGATCAACGTGCGCCTGTCGCTGCTCGCGCGCGAGAAGCTTCGCCGCTTCCGCGACGAGGTGGGCGCCGATCCGGGATACCGTGCATGCGGGTATCTGTGGCTGGCGCGCGCCCCGGGCGAGCTCGACATCTTGCGCGCCGCGCAGCGGGTGCAGCACGAAGCAGGGCTCGCCGAGGCGCGGATGGTGGAGCCGCCCCGGATCGCGGAGCTCAATCCGGCAGCGAGCCTGGACGGCGTGATCGGCGGCGCGTTCTGCCCGTCGGACGGCTTCCTCCGGCCGCTGGACCTCCTGCGCGGGTACCTCGACGGCGCCCGCCGGCTGGGAGCGCGGGTCCGCCTCGGCGAGGAGGTGACGGCGCTCCCGCGCCGCCCTGGCGGACGGATCGAGAAGGTGCGGCTCGCCGGCGGGGAGATCGCCTGCGGCACGGTGGTGAACGCGGCGGGCGCGTGGGCCGGGACACTGGGGCGCCTGGCGGGAGTGGAGGTGCCGGTCGCGCCTCTCCGCCGCCAGGTGGCGTGCACCGCGCCCTGCCCTGCGCTGCCGGAGGACATGCCGATGACCCTCTGGCCCGGCGACGGCTTCCACCTCCGCGTGCGTGACGGACGCGTGCTGCTGCTCCGGCCGACGAAAGGCGCCGCCGATCCCTTCTGCGCCGAGGTGGAGGACGCGTGGATCGACGAGGTGCGGTCGATCGCGGCGGATCGCGTCCCGGCGCTGGCCGGAGTGGAGATCGATCGCGCGCGCTGCTGGGCCGGCCTCTACGAGATGTCGCCCGACGGGCACGCGCTGCTCGGCCGCGCGGCCGGTTGCGAGAACCTGGTGCTGGTGAACGGCTCCTCCGGGCACGGCGTCATGCACGCTCCCGCGCTGGGGGCGCTCGCGGCCGAGCTGATCGTGCATGGCGCGCCGCGCTCGCTCGACGTGCAGGCGCTCCGGCCGACCCGGTTCGAGGAAGGCGCGCCCCTCGGCGATCCCGGGCTTCTCTGAAGAGCTGCTTCAGGCCGTCCGGCCGCTAGCTCTTCTTGTGGTGCAACGGGCAAGCGTCGAGCGCGGGCGCCGGATCGAGCGCGTCCTTGCCCTGGAGCACCTTGGTGACCTTGCCGCCAGCGTCGATCACGAAGGTGACCCGGTCGGCGTAGGTCTTCCCGTTGTGTTGCATCTCGACTCCGTAGGCGCGCACCACCTCGCCCTTGGGATCCGCGAGCAGCGGAAACGGCAGCTTCAAGCTCTCGGCGAACTTCTTCTGCGTGTCGAGATCGTCCATCGAGACGCCCAGGACCTGGGCGTTCTTGTCGGCGAACCGCGAGGCGATGTCGCGGAACGCCGACAACTCCCGGGTTCAACCCGAGGTGAAGGCCTTGGGGAAGAACGCGACCACCACCGATCGGCCGCGCAGGTCCTTGAGGCTCACCGGCTTGCCGCCGGACGACTCCAGGGTGAACGACGGCGCCGCCTGTCCCGGCTCCGGACGGGCCGACGCGACCAGGAACATCGCTGCAAGGAGGGCATGTGTCATGCGCCGCTGCATATACGCAAGCGGCCTCTTGCGCCACCCTGCCGCTCGCCAGCGCCCCGACGAAGGTCGGCCAGCCGGGCAGGCGCTCGCTGCTCCGCTCAGTGGGTTGCGCGTGCCTAGCTTCCTCGCGGGGGGTCGGATGGGGGGTCGGGTCCAGCCCAGGGACCTCGAGCGGCTGTCGAGCGCCGTATCCTCGCGCCGCGCGGAGGCGCTCGCCGCCTGGAGCACCGCGGTGCGGGAGGCAGCTCGGGCGCGCGGACGCGAGCCCTTGCTGCTCGAGCTCGGGCCGGCGCTGTTCGCACACCTGCTGGAGGACCCTTCCACGTTGGAGCTGCCGGCCGGAGCCGATCCGGCGCAAGTCTCCGAGGAGCTAGCGCTCCTTGCCGAGGCGCTCGAGCCCTTGCCTCGCTCGGGAGCCCGCGCGGCCGCTCGCGCCGTGGCCGAGCTGCAGCGCGCCGCCGCGGAGCAAATCGCGCGGCGGCGGCAGCAGGCGATCCGCGCGCTCGATCGCGTGCTCGCCGCGCCCGATCCGGAGACGCTGCTGGAGGCGCTGCTCGAGTCGGCGCCTTCGGTCGACTCTTGCGCGCTCTATGCCGCTCGCGAGGGCACTCTGCGGCGCGAGGCGGCGGCAGGCCTGTCGCGCGACCTGCCCGATGCGCCGGACGCCCTGGTGCAGCTGGCGGCGCGGGTCCGCGAGCCGGTCAGCGCGGGGGACGCCTCGCAAGAACCGCTGCTCGAGGGATCGCCCGTGGCCGCGGCCGGCCTGCGCACGCTGGCCGCGCTGCCGCTGGTCGAGGGCGGCGCGCTGGCCGGAGTGCTGGAAGCCGGATCGCGGACGGCCTGGCAGCTTGGCGAGGTGGAAGAGCTGCTCCTGCGGGCCGCGGCCGCGCGCGCGGGCCCGCTCCTCGCCCAGCAGCAGGCCCGGCAGCGCATCGCCGAGCTGGAGCGCCGCCTCGCCCTGCAAAACGACCTGGCACGGATCCTCTCCCGGTCGCCGTCGACCGAGGAGGCGATGCGCGGCGTGCTCGGCGCGGCCTGCACGCACCTCGGCTGGGACGCGGGGGCGGCCTGGGTGCTCGACGCCGATGGCACGCTGCGCTGCCGGGCGACCTGGTCGCAAGATGGCTTCCCCGCGGAAGTGCTGCACGACCTGTGCGCCGGCGCGGGCGCCGACGGCCTGCCGGGGCGAGTGGTCCGGTCGGGCGAGCCGCTGTGGAGGTCCGGTCTCCCGGAGGCGAGCGACCTGCCCCGATCGGAGGTGTTTGCCCGCGGCGGGGTCCGCACCGCGTTCGTGGTGCCGATGGGCGTGGGCGGCGAGACGCTCGGAGCGCTCGAGCTGTTCTCCCGCGCCGTGCAGGAGCCCGCGAGCCGCGAGCCGATCGAGACGCTGGGCCGGCAGGTGGGGCAGTTCCTCCGCCGGGCCCGCGCGCAGGACGAGGTCCGGGAGAGCGAAACGCTGAAGGCGAGCATCCTCGCCTCGGCGATGGACGCCTTCGTGGCCATGGATGCGCAGGGCCGCATCGTCGAGTGGAACGCGGCCGCGGAGCATACTTTTGGCTGGAAGCGGGAGGAGGTGGTCGGGGTCCCGCTCGCCGAGGTGATCATCCCGCACCGGCTGCAGGCGACCCATTCCGAGGCGCTGCGCAAGCACGTCGAGACCGGGCAAGCCGGGGCCCTCATCGGGAACCGGGTGGAGATGCCGGCCATGCACCGCGATGGCCGCGAGTTCCCGGTCGAGCTGGCGGTGACGCGCATCGACCGGCCGGGCGGCGCGCTCTTCACTGGAGCCCTGCGCGACATCACCGAGCGCAAGCGCGCCGACCGCGCCGCCCGGCGCGTCACCGAGACGTTCCAGGCCCTCATCGAGGCATCGCCGCTGCCGATCATGGCGCACGACGGGGACGGCAACCTGCTCATCTGGAACCGCGCCGCGGAGCAGGTGTCCGGGTGGAAGCGCGCCGAGGTGCTGGGGCAGCCGGACCCGTTCCTGCCCGCCGAGGCACACGTCGAGGCGCAAGGCCTCTCCGGGAACGGCAGCCACGTGGCGACCGGGATCGAGGTCCGGCGCCCGCGCAAGGACGGGACGCCGGTCGACCTCTCCATCTCCGTTGCTCCGTTGCGGATGGGCCGCGGCGGGCGGCCGGGCACCATCGCGATCGCCGCCGACATCACCCAGAGCAAGCGCGCCCAGAGCGAGGCCGAGGAGACGGCCCGCTTCCGCGAGCACTTCGTCGGGATCGTCGGCCACGACCTGCGCAACCCGCTCACCGCCATCGTGACCGCGGCGCAGCTCCTCCTCCGCCACGGAGGGCTGTCGGATCGCCAGGCCCGCACCGTCTCGCGCATCTCCGCCAGCTCGGAGCGGATGGCGCGGATGATCGGCGACCTGCTCGACTTCACCCGCAGCCGGCTGGGCGGCGGCTTCCCCATCCAGACCCGGCGCATGGACCTGCGGGAGCTGTGCCAGGCGGTGATCGAGGAGCTGGAGCTCGCCTATCCGGAGCGCACCATCGAGTTCGAGGCCCACGGCGACGCCTGGGGCAACTGGGACCCGGACCGCGTCGCGCAGGTGGTCTCCAACCTGGTGGGGAACGCGCTGCAGCACAGCCCGGAGAGCGGCACGGTCCGCGTGGACCTCCGCGACGAGGGCGACCGGGTGCTGCTCGAGACCTCGAACGCGGGACCGCCCATCCCCCGCGAGGTGCTGCCGCACATCTTCGAGCCCGGCCGGCGCGGCCCGGCCGGGCGCGGACGCAACGAATCGAGCGGCCTCGGCCTCGGCCTCTACATCGTGCAGCAGATCGTGCTCGCGCACGGAGGCGAGATCTCGGTGCGTTCGTCGGCGGAGGAGGGGACCACGTTCACCGTGTCGCTCCCGCGCCGTTCCCGCGCGCTCCCCTGAACTGCGTTACCATGCCTCGCGGTGCGGTTCCTCTCGCGCGAAGGGCGCAGCAACCTCGTGCAGTACGGGCTGCGCCGGCACTTCTACACCGACGTGTACCACTCCTGGCTTCGGGCGCCCTGGCGCGTGGCTCTGGGGGCCGTGACCGTGCTGTACCTCGTGGTGAACTGCCTGTTCGCGGTGGCCTACCTCCTGGTGGGCGGCGTGGAAAACCTGGGTCCGCGGTCGTATGCCGACGCGTTCTTCTTCAGCGTGCAGACCATCGCCACCATCGGGTACGGGCACATGGTGCCGATCTCGCACGCGGCCAACGCGCTGGTCACGCTGGAGTCGCTGATCGGCCTCATCGGCGTGGCCATGGCGACGGGTCTCATGTTCGCCAAGTTCGCCCGCCCCACTGCCCTCGTCCTGTGGAGCGATCTGGCGGTGGTCGCGACCTTCGAAGGCGTGCCGTCGCTCATGTTCCGGGTGGCCAACCAGCGGGGCAACCAGGTGGCCGAGGCGCAGATCCGGGTCACCCTGCTCGTCTCGGAGGAGACCAGCGAGGGCATCCCCATCCGGCGCAACATCGACCTGCACCTCCGGCGCAGCCAGTCCACGGTCTTCGCGCTCAGCTGGACCGTGGTGCACCCGCTGACGCCGGAGAGCCCTTTCGTGACCCACACGCGCGAGCAGCTGCGCGCGGGCAATGCCGAGATCATCGCTTCGCTGACGGGGCTCGACGACGCGTTCAACCAGACCATCCACTCCCGGCACTCGTGGTCGATGGACGAGATCGCCTGGAACGCGCGGTTCGTGGACATCATCGGGACCCTTCCCGACGGGCGCCAGGGAGTCGACTACCGGCGCTTCCACGACGTCCTGCCGCTGGAACGGCAGACGGCGGACGACCGGCCTTGACCGGGACGCCGGGCCTGGGCAGCCTCGCGCCATGAGATGGACCTGGGCAGCCGCGATGGGATTCGCGCTCGCCTGCGCGTGCGCGAGCAGCCAGACCGGCGCGACGGGGAACGCCGCTCCTCCCGCCGCACCCGCGCCGGCGACAAAGGCCACGTCCGGGGCCGCGCCCGCGGCGACGGCCGCTCCCGGGCCGATGACCGCCGCGGAGGCGGCGGAGAAGGCGCACGAGGAATGGAGCCGCTCGCGCGGCGGCGGCGGCGGCGACTCGGCACGGGGGAACCCGGACGCGAGGGAGCGCCCCGCCCCTCCGCAGGCGGGCGGACCGGACGATGCGCCGTGCGCGAACGACGCCGACTGCACGCTCACGCGCGTCGCCCCGGGAAGCTGTTGCGCCAGCTTGTGCTCCCCCCGGGCGGTGACGCGGGCGCGCGGCGCCGAGCTCGAGCAGCGCAGCGCCGGGTGCCGGGGCTGCGTGGAGCCGCTCTGCCGCGATCCCGGGCGCGTCGAGGCCACCTGCCGCGCCGGCCGCTGCGTCGCGCGGCAGGTCGCGTCGCCGGATTAGCCGCCGCCGTATTTCGTTCAAGCCGCCGCCGGCGCGCGGCCGTTGGTGGCGCCGCCGCCCTGCCCGCCGCGAAGCCCGGTCCACAGGGCGCTCACGACCAGCACCAGGAGCACGATGGCCTGCGAGAGAAGGCCCTCGCGCGTCGCGTACACGCCGAGGGCGCGCACCTCGAATCCGCCCCACACCGTGAGCGGAACCAGACCGACCTCCTGCAGCGCGCGCACGCCGTTCCCCACCATCAGCACGGCGAGCAGGCAGAGCAGCACACCACACGAAAGCAGCAGGGGACGCGGCTTGAGCCGGCGGCCCAGCTTCTGGAAGGCGGCCACCAGCGCGACCAGCGCCAACAGGCCCACCGCGGCGCCGAGCGCCACCGACCCGCGTTCGCCGGGCGATTCGAGGAGCAGTCCGCGGAAGAAGAGCACCACTTCGAACACCTCCCGGTAGATGGCGGCGAAGGCGAGGCCGAACACCACCAGCGCGCTCCCGGCCTGCAGGGTGCGCGTGGAGAGGAACGACACCAGCCGCCTGGCGCTGGCGGCGGCGAGCAACCAGTGGCTCGCGTACAGGAGCAGGGCCGCGGTGACGAGCTGGAGCGCGCCTTCCACCATCTCGCGGCTCGCGCCCGAGACTCCCAGCAGCGCTCCCGAGGCCCACCAGGTGAGCGCGCCCGCGCCGAGGGCCGCCGCCCAGCCGAAGTGCACGGCGCGCGCGTCGCCCGTCCGCCCCGCCTTGCGCAACAGGACGCCCTCGCGCAGCGCGATGACGAGCGCGGCCACGAACGCGACCAGCGCGCCTCCGGGCCCGCGCACGTCCGCCTTCTCCAGCAGCGCATCGAGGCGCGCGGCGGGAGGACCCGGGTCGCCGGGGCCTCCCTTGCCCGCGGAGCCGCCCGGACCGCCCTTCCCCGGCCCCCCGTCCAGCGCGACCCGCACGGCCAGGAACTCGCGCTCGATGTCGGAGACGAGCTGCGCGTCGCGCGTGCGCAAGCGGGGCTCGTGCGGCTCGAAGTGGTCGAGGTAGGCGGAGATGAGCGTCCGCTTCGCTCCCGCCCGATCCCCGGAGGCCGCCTGGGCGAGCGCCTTCTGCACCTCGCGGCGCGTCTCCGACAACCCGGAAGACGCGTCGTGCGCCTCGACGAACGGGCCCGCCCGCAGCGCGCCCAGCGCCTGTTCCTGGTCGCGCGGCGAGAGCCCGGCCGCCGCCAGCCGCGCCAGCAGCGCCTCGTCGGGCTGGGTGGCCAGCTCGCGGTAGTCGGTCGGCAGCAGCGCGGCGCGAGCGAGCCGCAGGCCGCGCTGCGCGTCGGCCGGAGCGGGATGGGCCAGCGAGAGCACGAAGTAGGCGAGGTCCCAGCGCGCGGCGTCGTCGAGCGCCTCCTCGTAGCCGGGCATCGCGGTGCCCGGGACGCCGTACGTCGCGGCGCTGAAGATGCGCTGGGGGCTCGAGCCGCGCACCTCGTCCGGCGCGGCGAACGACGGCGGCTGCGTGGAGAGCTCCAGCTGTTCCTTCGGCGGAGCGTGCCCGCCCGCCCCGTGGCAGGCGGCGCACGCCTGCGCGTAGAGCTGCGCGCCGCGGGCGAGATCCGGCGGGCGCGGCGGCAGGAGCGCGACGCGGAAGCGCTGGGCGATCTCGTCGCGCACCGCCCGCGCCTGGGCGGTCACTTCCGGCGGAGGTGCCCGCGCTTCGATCCGGGCGCGCAGCGCGTCGAGGCGCTCCGCCAGATCGGCGCCCTGCGCTCCCGCCTCGCGCGCGGGTAGTCCCCCGCCACGTAGTCGAGCAGCGCCACCGCGCGGCGCAGGTTCTGCCCCGGCTGCCCCAGCGCCGGGGCGGCGGCGATGAGGGTGAAAATGAGAATCAGTCTCAACACCGCCGGACAGGATACTGGCCGGGCGGGCGGTTGTCACTCCCCCCCGAACCGTGGCAAGCCGTCGCACTCACATGCCCTTGAGACTGCCTCGCTTCTTCCTGCGCACCCGCGACGACGGCGCCACACACTCCGAGGCGGCGCACATCCCCGGCGGGCGTTCGGTGCGCGACCTGGTGTTCGGCGCCAACGACGGCCTGGTGGCGGCCTTCGCGGTCGTCTCCGGCGTCCACGGCGGCGACGTGTCGCCCCACATCATCCTGCTCGCCGGGATCGCGGAGTTGATCGGCGGCACCATCGCGATGGGCCTGGGCGCCTTCCTCGCCGCCAAGTCCGAGCGCGAGTACATCCTCTCCGAGCGGGCCCGCGAGGAGTACGAGGTGGAGCAGTTCCCGCACGAGGAGCGGCGGGAGGTGCGCTCGATCTTCGAGCAGAAGGGTTACCGCGGGCAGGCGCTGGACACCATCGTCGAGCACGTCACCGCGGACCCCAAGTTCTGGGTGGACACCATGATGACCGAGGAGCTGGGGCTCTCGGTGGCCCCGACCACGCCTCCGCTGCGGTCGGGGCTCGTGGTCGCCCTCGCGTACGCCGTCGGCGCCGCGTTCCCGGTCCTGCCGTACGGGTGGTCCTTGACGGTGGACCGCGCCTTCGCGCTGTCGATCGCGCTCACGCTCACCGCGCTCTTCGGCGTCGGCGCCGCCAAGACCAGGATGACCGGGCGACCCTGGCTGCGCAGCGGGCTCGAGTCCGTCCTCGTCGGCGCGATCGCCGCAGCCGCGACGTTCTTCGCCGGCCGGCTCGTCGCCGGGGGGCTCGGATGAGCGATGCTCCCGAGCGGGAGCTGGCGCGCGCGCTCGAGCAGGGACTGCGCGACGGCTTCGCCGAGCGCGGCAAGACGGCGCTGCACCTGGCCGAGCTGCTCCTGGACGCCGTGGACGAGGCGCTGCCCCTGGCGCACGGCAGGGGCAGCGCGGCCGGCCTGGAGCTGCTCGCGCAGCGGGCGGACGTGTACGGGTGGGACGGTCCGCCCGGCTGGG